>Ga0075420_100006572_pt1 | contig 10254 bp, 6 predicted proteins | sample SoiMetdeltSBSDD4_FD_75296 | JGI IMG/M metagenome (GOLD analysis project Ga0075420, IMG submission 75296) | Bulk soil microbial communities from a Populus tree surrounding site in Tennessee, USA - Soil MetaG P. deltoides SBSDD4 | ecosystem: Environmental > Terrestrial > Soil > Tree plantation...
AAGAGAAGAGGGGAACGGCTCTCAGGGACGGTGGCGTCCCGAGCGGCTGTTCCCCTCTTCCCTCTTCCGTTTGGCGCTGGAACGACGGTCGCCAGCGAGTACCAACCGTGGCTCAGCGTCCGCTGCGTGTCGCGCGTGCTGCGCACGCGCGGCACGCGTCCTCAGCGGTCTGCTCTATCGGCACGAGGGGCATCCCGAGCGGCCTTTCCAGCAAACAGCTCAATTCACCGCGCCGTGTTGAGAAGCGACCGGATCTCCTCCTGAGCCGCGGCGCGGGCGGTGACTTCACTCGAGAGCTCCTCGACCAGCTCGCTCAACCGACTGCCCACATCATCGGCGCCACGAATCGACTGAGCGTCAAGCTGGCCGAGCACCGTCACGGCGTCGAGGAGCCGCTGTACGGCAGCGTCACGCGTGCGCTCGCAGTCGGCATGGCTCTCGATCCACCGCGTGTCGGTATCATCGACCACACGCTCGCGGTCGAACAGTGCCAGACTCTCATCGATCGCCGCGAGGTCGCGCGCCGAATCGCAGGCGGCAACGATCAAGGCATCCACCATGACGGACGTGCCCGTCGGATCCTGTCGCATCGCGAGTCCGCGCTGAACGGACTGGCCGCGCCGCACGACGTCCGCCAGCAGCGACCGCGCGGGGCCAGGCGGAAGGGCGCCGAACGTCTCCACCACCCGGGAGCGGGCGGCGGAACCTAACGCGGATGGACGCGCCTCCGACGTCACGGCCGGATTTCGGAGGGATATCGTTCCACCGAGCGTGAGGAGGAGCGCAAACGGGATCGCGGTCGCCCCGATGCCGGAGCTGGTCGCCACGCCGGTCACGAGCCCGGCGACGGCAACACCGAGGACCATGAGCACGAACCCGGACGGCAACGCGCGGTACAGCTCCCGCCCGGCCACGACCCGTGCGCGCACCCCACGGGCGGCGAGCACCTCGGCCACCCGCTCCTTCGAGGACATCGGCACGCGCATGAGCGGCCGGGTGCCATTCGACACACCCGCGAGCATGGCGGTCGGCGTGTCGGGCCCGAGAAGATCGACCGTGGCATCGAGAACGAGATCCCGTTCGGCGCTCGAGCGCGGGGGAACAAAGAAGACGTATCCGTCGGTGGGAACGCTGCCGGTCGAGCACCCGACGCAGACGCCGGTGCCGAGCATGTCGAGCGACCCGCAGAGCACGCATCGGTCGCGTGACATCCTCGCCAGCGCACCGGACGACCCGGCGTCGCGGTGTGCGAGTGCGTCGCCCAGTGCCACCGGCGTCGGGTACCGGTCGGCAGGGGCTGCGGACGTCGCGCGAGCGATCACGTGCGCTAGCCACACGGGGACGTCGACGCCGAGCGCGATCGGCGTGTACCCCGACGCTGATGGCGGCAGCGGCACGTGGGGCGACGGCCGGTCCGGCAGGCGTCCCGCAACGGCGTGAAACAGTGTCATACCTAACGCGAATACGTCGGCCCGGGCATCGCCCCGACCGCCGCTCACGGTCTCCGGCGCCATGTAGGCCAGCGTCCCGATGATCGCGCCCGTGCGGGTGATCGTCGCCTCGCCGTCCATGCGCGCCGAGCCGAAGTCGGTGAGCCGGGCACGCCCGTCACGCGCAAGGAGGATGTTCTGCGGTTTCACGTCGCGGTGGAGAATCCCGTGCCGGTGTGCGGCGGCCAGCGCTGCGGCGACTTCGGCACCAATCCGCGCGACCTCGTCGGGCGGCACTTGACCGGCACGACGGACGCGGCGATCAAGGTCCTCTCCGTCAACCAGCTCCATGACGACGGCGCCGTAGGGGCCATCTTCGACGAAGTCGAATACCGCGACGATGTTCGGGTGCGCCAGCCGTCGCACCGCGTGCACTTCGCGTCGCATCCGCTCCCGCGCGGTATTGGCCGTGGCAGGCGAAGGAACGAGCAGCTTGAGCGCGACGTCCTGCCCTACCTGCCGATCGTGGGCAGCGTAAACCACCGAGACGCCGCCGCGACCGAGCTCCCGGCCGATTTCGTAGCGACCGGCGAAGACCGAGCCGACGGCGAGGTAGCTGCCAGAGGTCATGGCCGCGGCGCGGTCTCCCGCTCCACGTTTCGGCGGAGCCGCACCAGATCCGTCGCGTTCCTCGCCTCGATCTTCCGGAGCGCGTCCCGAGCCGCTGAGGTGAAGCCGTCAGCCGCGTTGTACATCCCGAGGAACGCCCGCAGGTGCTTCTCCGCCAGTGTGGTCTGGCCAAGCGAGTACTCGGACATCCCGGCGTGATAGAGCGCCATGTAGTTGTCCGGCCAGTACTCCAGCACGAGCTGCATCATCGGACCCGACGCGCGGTCGTCGCCGGCGTCGGCTACCGGATGAGCGACGTTGAACAGCACGCTCGCGGCGGCCGCACGGTCGCGAGGCGGAATCGCCTCGATGATCGTCCGCGCGCGGTCGATCTTTCCCGCGAGCGCGAAACACGCCGCGGCGTACCCCGCCCCGTCGCTCGTCCGTGGCGCCGGTGTAAACCGCTCTCGGACATCGACCTCGACGGCGTTGCAGTACGGTTTCATGGCGGCGAACCACTGCGCGCCCGAGCTCGACGTCGACGGGACCGGGCCCGGCGCGTCGGCACCGTGCTCGACGCGCACGGTGGCGACGCCCGGCCACCCCCGCGATTCGCGAAACAGGATCGCGCCGCACAGCGCGATATAAGTGAAGCCGGCGAAGTAGAGGAATCGTTGCACAGGACCTCCCGCTCTCCTTCCTTATAGACGCGCCAACGGTGGCTGTGTGCACAAGCCCGACGTCATCGTGCTGACTTCCGTCGCCGGTGTCACACGCCTCGAATCGCGATTTCGGTCGCCAGGACCGATCAACGGTACGTTTTGGCCGGTGCGGAGTCGAGTCGCAAGGGACGAGGCGCGCTCACCGTCCTCCCGCCGTCCGCCTTGCCCGTGCTCTCCCTCAGGCTAGAATGCGCTCGGGTACCGAATCACCACTCGTGAGGTGGAATCGCGTGAAGGTCGTCGTGGTCGGTGGCGGTCCAGCCGGGCTCTATTTCGCTCTGCTCATGAAGAAGTCAAACCGCGCGCACGCGGTCAGAGTCCTCGAGCGGAATACCGCCGACAACACGTTCGGCTGGGGTGTCGTGTTCTCTGATCAGACCATGGAGAACTTCCGGCAGGCCGACGCTCCGACCTACAAAACCATCACCGATCACTTCGCGCACTGGGACGACATCGACGTCCACGTGAAGGGTGCGACCATCACCTCCGGCGGGCACGGGTTCAGCGGGATCGCCCGGCGCACCCTGCTGCGCATCCTCGCCGACCGGGCATTGGAGCTCGGCGTCGACATCCGATACCACACGGAGGTGGGTCACGAGGAGGCCCTCCGCGGCCTGGGACTCGGTGACTACGACCTGCTCGTGGCTGCCGACGGTGTGAACAGCGGCATCCGCCGCCGCCACGCGGAGCACTTCCAGCCGGACGTCGACGTCCGCAGGGCGAAGTACATCTGGCTGGGCACGATGCGGCTCTTCGACGCGTTCACGTTCGCGTTCGTGGAGAACGACTGCGGCGTCTATCAGGCGCATGCCTACCGGTTCGACGAGCGGACATCGGCCTTTATCGTGGAATGCGACGAGCGGTCGTGGCGCGGCGCGGGGTTCGACCGCATGAACACCGATGAGTCGATCGCGACCTGCGAGCGAATGTTCGCCCCGTGGCTCGACGGGCACCCCCTGCTGACGAACATGCAGCACCTGCGCGGGTCGCAGTGGCTCAACTTCCCGATCATCCGGAACGCCCGCTGGCATCACGAGAAGATGGTCCTCATTGGCGACGCGGCGCACACGGCCCACTTCTCGATCGGATCGGGAACGAAGCTCGCGATGGAGGACGCGATCGCCCTCGCCCGCGTTCTGAACGAGCCTAGCGTGACAACCATGCCGCTCTCCGCCGCGCTCGACCGGTATCAGGAAGAGCGCAGCACGGAGGCACTGCGGCTGCAGAACGCGGCCCGGAACTCGATGGAGTGGTTCGAGAACGTACGCCGCTACATCCACCTGCCGCCCGAGCAGTTCGCGTACAGCCTGCTGACGCGGAGCCAGCGCGTGAGCCATGAGAACCTGCGATTGAGGGATCGCAGCTACCTCGAGGGAGTGGAACGTTGGTTCGCCGCACGAGTGTCGGCTCGAGGGGAACCGGGAACCGGGAACGGGGAACCGGGGCTGGCCGCTGCCGACCGTGAGCAGCTCCCGGTTCCCGGTTCCCCGTTCCCGGTTCCCGCCATCCAGGCGCCGACGCCGCCGATGTTTACCCCCTACACAATGCGGGGGCTGACAGTCCCGAACCGGATCGTCGTGTCGCCCATGGACGTGTACAGCGCGCACGATGGCGTGCCTAACGACTTCCACCTCGTCCACCTCGGCGCCAGGGCGTTAGGCGGAGCCGGCCTCGTCTTCACGGAGATGGCCTGCGTCTCGCCCGAGGGTCGCATCACCTACGGCTGCACGGGCATGTATGCGTCGGACCACGTCAGCGGCTGGCGGCGCATCGTCGACTTCGTGCACGAGCGCTCGCCGGCGAAGATCTGCCTGCAGCTCGGCCATTCGGGACGAAAGGGATCGACGAAGCTCGGCCTCGAGGGCACGGACATCCCGCTCGATGAAGCGAACTGGGACGTCATCGGACCATCGGCGCTGCCGCATCGGCCGACGATGCAGGTCCCGCGAGAGATGACGCGCGCCGACATGGATAAGGTGCGCGACGACTTCGCGCGATCGACACGCCTCGCCATCGACTGCGGGTTCGACATGGTCGAGCTCCACTGCGCGCACGGCTACCTGCTCTCGAGCTTCATCACGCCTCTCGCGAACCGCCGCCGCGACGACTATGGCGGCTCCCTCGAGAACCGCCTCCGCTTCCCGCTCGAGGTGTTTTCGGCGATGCGCGGCGAGTGGCCCGACGACCGTCCGATGTCCGTGCGAATCTCCGCGACCGACTGGGTTGAGGGCGGCGTGACCGGCGAGGAGTCCGTGCGGATCGCGCAGGCCTTCATCGCCGCCGGCGCGGACATCATTCACGTATCCACCGGGCAGACCTCGCCGGACGCGAAACCCGTGTACGGCCGGATGTGGCAGACGCCGTTCAGCGACCGAATCCGAAACGAAGCGCGCATCCCGACGATCGCGGTCGGCAATGTGACCGAGCCGGATCAGGTGAACTCGATCATCGCCGCCGGTCGCGCGGATCTCGTTGCCCTGGCTCGCCCGCACCTGGCCGACCCGGCGTGGACGCTCCACGCGGCGGCCGAGCTCGGGTACGCCGAGCAGTGGTGGCCGTGGCAATACCGCTCGGGCAAGCAGCAGCTCGAGCGGTTGATTGAGCGGCGAAAAGGGACATAGGCCCGCAAACGACGCACAGCCCGAGAAGGCGTCAGATGCTGAACGGCGCAGTACCCTGAGGCAACGCCGTCGTCTTGCGTCGTCTGGCATCTCGCGGTGTTCGGCATTTCGCGCCGTTCGGCATTTCGCGCCGTTCGGTAATGCGCTGCTAGCTCCGGCGCCGTGGTCCCGTATGGATGATGACGGCTCCGCATCCGCTCATCGACTGAAACTCGACCGGCGCCAAAGCAGGGTGGGGGTATACCTCCACCGCGCGAATCTCGGTCATGGGCACCACGGAGTTGAACGGAAAGAGCGGATCATTCGTGATGCGCGCGCCGTCGATGTAGATGTCCGGTCGACAGAGACCCGAGCCCAGAATTGCCAGCCCACCTCGCATGAAGACATCCTCGCCCGAACGCTGGCCCGGCAAGACCTGGACTCCGGGGATCGTCCGTAGCAGGTCGGTCAGCACCAGCGGGCGCCGCTTCTCGATTTCCGCTTCGTCGATCAGATGCCCCGTGCCCGACCGGGTCTTGAGCCGCCGTTCCCACTCGGCCTCACGACGCGACGTGTACACTCGCTGTGCGCTGACACGTATCGTGTCCAGGGTGATCCCCAGCGACGCCAGCTCCACGTCCGCGGAGCCGGCCGTCCCCTCCACGATGTCCACGGCACGCTGGGTTGGCGAAAAGCCCACAGCGCGGACCTCGAGCGTGTGCGTGCCGCCTGGTAACGCGGCGAGTGAGAATCGCCCTTCATCGCCCGTCGTGGTTTCGATCCCCGTGCCCCACACCATCACGCGTGCACCGACAATCGGTCGCCCCGTAGCGCCAACCACCTGCCCGCGCAGGCGTCCGGTGCCGCGCAGCATCTCCACAGCGGGCGCCGAGTCTGACACCGTGACCTTGCTCCGCGTGAGCGGCGCGACGAACACGTCGCGGTGCAACAGGCCGCTTGGCGGCACGCTCACCTCGAACGCGCCGCTGCTATCGGCCGCACTTGCGGCCTGGAGGAGCAATGGCGTGTTCGTGGGTACGCCACAAATGGCGAAGACACCGGTCGTGCCGGTCGACGCGGTCACGGAGGGCGTCTGACGGCGAATCGAGTTTCGCTCGATGATGATCTCGCTCCATCGAACACTCAGCGTTCCCGAGGAGAGCGGCATCGAGTTCACGGCGCTTCGCAGATAGCCGAGCAAGAGACCCGTCGAATCCTTCAGGACCTGCTGACCGCAAAGCGTTCGTGCCAGTGTCCGGGGAGATGGGATCGCCAGCCTGACCCTTACCGGCTCCTCGGTTCGCACGTCGATGCGAAGCGTTTGTGAGCCGAGGGACAGCGAGTCGAGCTTCGGATGGAAGAAGCCGAGCAGGTAAGTGCCGGCCGGCACGTCGGTGATCTGAAAGCCGCCGCTGGCATCGGAGCTCACCGTTCGCGTGAACTCACCGCCCTTGGCGTCCGCGATCTGCACGCTCGCGCCGGAGAGCCCACGCATGGTCAGGCTGTCGAAGACGACGCCGCTGATCGTGGTCCCGGTCGACTCGCCTACCGGGGAATGGTGTGGACGCTCGCGCGGGACACGTTCGCCGGCTGCGAGCAACATCAACGAGAGAATGGAAGCGGCAGGAATCATCCGTCATACCTACTAGGCGTGACATCGGCCGGTCAACGGCGATGTGACGGCCCGACTCTCCGAGGTCGAAAGAAAAGCGCCGCAAGGGATAGTGGGCGACTTCGGTACATGGTATCGTGCCTGCCAAGCGCAGACCTCCCCGCCCCAACCCGATCGCATGTCCAGGACCGGCATCGACATCGACACCATTCGCCCTCGCCACTTTCGCTGGGACGTTGCTGGCCGCGTGGCCACGGTCACGCTCAACCGGCCCGACCGAAAAAACCCGCTGACGTTCGAATCGTACGGCGAGCTCACGGAGACCTTCCGCAAGCTCTCCTACGTGACCGACGTTCGCGCGGTGGTCGTCGTGGGCGCCGGCGGCAACTTCTCGTCAGGCGGTGATGTGCACGAGATCATCGGGCCGCTCGTGGAGATGAAGCAGTCCGGGCGCACCGGCGACATTCTCGCGTTCACGCGCATGACCGGCGACCTCGTGAAAGCCATGCGTCACTGCCCACAGCCCATCGTCGCGGCGATCGACGGGGTCTGCGCCGGTGCGGGGGCGGCCATTGCGCTCGCGAGCGACATCCGCATCGGGACGCCGGGCAGCAAGGTCGCGTTTCTCTTTTCCCGCGTTGGGCTGAGTGGGGCGGACATGGGCGCGTGCGCGCTGCTCCCTCGCGTCATTGGTCACGGACGCGCGGCGGAGCTGCTGTATACGGGACGGTTCATGGATGCCGGCGAAGCCGACCGGTGGGGATTCTACAACCGTGTTGTCGACTCCGACCGCCTCGTCGAGACGGCCGCCGAGCTCGCGCAGTCGCTCGCCGAGGGGCCGACGTTCGCCCACGCCATGACGAAGCGAGCGCTCCATCAGGAATGGAACATGGGGATCGACGAGGCCATCGAGGCCGAGGCGCAAACGCAGGCGATCTGCATGCAAACCGAGGATTTCGCGCGGGCGTATCGGGCGTTCGTTGCGCGACAGAAGCCTGCGTTCACCGGAGAGTGACGACGCCATGACCGTAACGGCCGGCAGAGACGAGATGGCGCTCGCCCATCTCGCTTGGCCGTTCTTCGACGACGCGCATCGCACGTTCGCGCGTGAGCTGCGAGCGTGGGCCGCGACGGAGATCGCACCCCTCGTGACGCATGAGCCGACCCACGTCGATGACGCGTTTCGTACGCTCGTTCGAACGTTGGGACGCGGCGGCTGGCTGCGATCCGTCGTCCCGGAGCCGCATGGCACTGCGCCGGCGAGGCTGGACGTACGAACGCTGTGTCTCGCTCGCGAGACGCTCGGCCAACTCTCGGGGATGGCGGACTTCGCGTTCGGGATGCAGGGGCTGGGCGCCGGCCCTATCTCACTGTTTGGGAGCGACGAGCTCAAGCGACGATATCTCCCGCGGGTCGCGGCTGGTCAGGCAATCGCGGCGTTCGCGCTGTCCGAACCGCTCGCGGGCTCCGACGTGTCGGCGATGCAGACGGTCGCTCGCCGCGAGGGGAGCGAGTACATCATCGAAGGGCGGAAGACGTGGATCTCGAACGCCGGCATTGCGGACTTCTACGTCGTGTTCGCGCGGCTCGAGGGCGGCGGCGATCGGAGCTTCATCGCGCTCGTCGTTGACGCCGACAACCCGGGGCTCGAGGTCAGTGAACGCATCGTCGTCAACGCACCTCACCCGCTCGGCACGCTCGACTTAACGGGCTGTCGTGTGGCGTCCGGCGCCGCGATCGGCGAGTCGGGAAAGGGGATGCGTGTGGCTCTCGGGACGCTCGATGTATTTCGTTCGACCGTCGGCGCCGCTGCCCTGGGGTTCGCGCGTCGCGCGCTGGAGGAAGGAACGGTACACGCGCTCGGGCGACACGCGTTCGGCCAGCGACTCGCGAACTTTCAGCTGACACAGGCGAAGCTCGCCGAGATGGCAATGCGCGTGGATGCGAGCGCGCTGCTGGTCTACCGCGCCGCGTGGACGCGCGATGCGGGGGCTGAGCGGGTTACGCGCGAGGCCGCCATGGCCAAGCTGCACGCGACGGAGAGCGCACAGCGCGTCATCGACGACGCAGTACAGCTGTTCGGCGGGCGGGGTGTCGTCGTCGGTGAGACGGTCGAGCGGCTCTACCGCGAGATCCGCGCACTGCGCATCTACGAGGGGACGAGCGAGATTCAAAAGCTGGTCATCGCCGGGCAAGTCATCGCTGCCGCAGAGGAGGCGCTGAAGGATTGAAGCAAAGGCGGCGGTCTTTCCGGATTTGGAGCTCTCGATCAGGAGACTTGTGGTCAGTTGTCAGGTATCAGGTGCCAGTCATCAGTGATCAGTGCCTTGGTGACCAGTTATCAGCAAGCTGCGGCTACTGAGAACTGATCACTGCTGACCTCATCACTGATGACTGCTCACCTGATACCTGATAACTCACCACTGAGCGTCATTGCCGCGAACCATATCAAGCCGATTTCGGAGTGTCACCTGCAATGACGACGACGTCGACGCGAGTGCCTAACGCCCCGACCGGTGTGTCGGCGCACCGGGACACGTTCTGCCGGGATCGCCTGCCACCGCGCGAGCTGTGGCCGGAGATGGACTTCAGCTCGCTTCCCGAGCTGTCGTATCCGAGCCAGCTGAACTGTGCGACCGAGCTGCTCGACAAGCGCGTCGAGGAGGGCGATGGCGACCGCACGGCGTTCCTCTTCCCTGGCGGACGGTGGACGTACCGGGACGTGCTCGAGATGTCGAACCGCATCGCGCACGTGCTGGTCGAGGATCTCGGGGTCGTGCCCGGCAACCGCGTGCTGCTGCGCGGCCCGAACAGCCCGATGATGGTCGCGTGCTGGTTCGCGATCGTGAAGACAGGGGCCGTGGTCGTCTGTACCATGCCGCTCCTCCGCGTGCGGGAGCTCACGTACATCGCCGACAAGGCTGAGATCTCGCTCGCGCTGTGCGACACGCGATTCGCGGCCGAATGCGAAGCCGCGATGCACACCACGGCGTCTGGTGCGCCGAGGGCCGGCGGCCGGACGGCGCACTTCGCGTCGAACGAAGCGGGATCGCTCGAGACATTGATGGCGGACAAGCCGACCACGTTCGAAAACGTGGATACGGCGGCGGACGACACGGTGCTCATCGCGTTTACGTCCGGCACCACCGGCGACGCAAAGGGGACCATGCACTTCCACCGCGACGTCATGGCCATCTGCGACTGCTTTCCGGCCTCGACGGCCAGGCTCTCGCGGGATGACATGTGCTGCGGCTCCCCGCCTTTCGCGTTCACGTTCGGCC
>Ga0075420_100006573_pt1 | contig 10253 bp, 9 predicted proteins | sample SoiMetdeltSBSDD4_FD_75296 | JGI IMG/M metagenome (GOLD analysis project Ga0075420, IMG submission 75296) | Bulk soil microbial communities from a Populus tree surrounding site in Tennessee, USA - Soil MetaG P. deltoides SBSDD4 | ecosystem: Environmental > Terrestrial > Soil > Tree plantation...
GGCCGGTCCCGCAGCCGTGCCCTGGGTCGCCTCGGCGTCCGTCTTGTCCGATGTCCTTGCTGAACCCGATGCCTTTGCGGGCGCCGTCTTCGCCGGAGCTGTCCGGGCCGTCTTTGTCTTGGCCGGAGCCCGCTTCGCCGGCGCCGTCCTGGCCGGCGTGCTCGCCTTGGTCGCCGTCTGCTTCGCGGTCGCCGTCTGCTTCGCGGTCGCCGTCTGCTTCGCGGTCGCCGCCGGCTTCGCGGTCGCCGCCGGCTTCGCGGTCGCCGCCGGCTTCGCGGTCGCCGCCGGCTTCGCGGTCGCCGCCGGCTTCGCGGTCGCCGCCGGCGTAGCAGGTGCGGTCTTCGACGCGGCCGGCTTCTTGGTCACGGGGTCCGTCACGGTGGCCTTCTTCGCGGCGGCCGCCCGGGCGGCCGGAGTGGTCCGGGCCGGACCAGCCGCCGCGGCGCTCTGTTCCGGAGCGGCCTTCGTACCCTCGGCCTCGGCCGAGCTAACCGCGCGACCGGACTTCTTCGCGACCGGCGGCGCCGCCGGATCCGCCTGGCCCGCGCCGGCCGCGCTGGCCTTCGTCGTCGCCTTCCGTGCGACTTTCGCCCGCTCGGCCATGGCGTCCCCCACATGCAAACGGGCGCGCGGCGCGGCGCCGCGCACTCCGGAGGTTGGCAAGGATACGGAACGTACGCGCGTCCGACAAACATGCCACACGTATTCCACCCATAAAACGGTGAAAGTCCCATGGCGGCCCGCATCGACCAATGCCTTTTGCCCGCCACGGCCATCTGCTCCCTGACCTCGGCCGGGCCGGCAGCTTCCGGGCCGCGACCCGCTCCGCCGCGGCGACTGCGGCCGGCCGCTGCAGCCCCGGCCCTGCCACGGCAGCCCTAGCCCTGCCACGGCGACCCCAGCCTTGCCACGGCAGCCCCGCCCTGCCACGGCAGCCCAGCGCGCTGCGGCGCACCGGCGCGGTCGGCCGTCCTCGTGCTCAGGACGGCCGGTCGGTGCCCTCCTCGGCGAACCACCGCGCCAGCCGGCCCCGCCGGCTGACCGCCCGCAGCCGCCGCTCGGCAGCCTGCCGGGCATCGACCGTCGCCACGATCAGCAGGCTGTCCCCGGTGCGCAGCCGGGTGTCCAGGGTGGGCACGAACCCGGACCCGTTGCGCAGGACGAGCGTCACCACGGCGCCGACCGGCAGCCGCAGCTCATCGAGGTACACACCGGACAGCCGCGACCCGGGTGGCACGTCGAGCTGCAACAGGTCCGCGCGCATGCGTTCCAGGGGGGCGGTCTCCACGTACAGCTCGGCCGCCTCGCCGGGTGCGGTCACCCGCAGCCGTGCCGCCAGCCACGGCAGGGTCCCGGCCTGGACCAGGGTGAACACCACAACCAGCACGAACACTGCGTCGAACAGCGGGGCGTAGCCCACCGGGTCGACCGACAGCGGGATCGTCGCGAGCACGATCGGCACCGCCCCACGCAACCCGGCCCAGGAGAGAAAAACCTGCTCACGCCATGGCACGCGGAACGGCACCGCGCTGATGAGCACCGACAACGGCCGGGCCAGAAAGATCAGCGCCAGCCCGACGACGATCGCCGGCAGCAGGGCCGAGCCCAGCCGGCCCGGTGAGGCGAGCAGCCCGAGCAGCACGAACAGGCCGATCTGCGCCATCCAGGCCAGCCCGTCAGCGAAGCCGAGGATCGCGGTCCGGTGCGGCAGCCGGGCGTTTCCGAGTACGACGCCAGCCACGTACACGGCGAGGAAGCCGGAGGCGTGCGCGACGCTGCCCGCGGCGTAGGCGAGGACCGTGAGCCCGACGGCCGCCAGCGGGTAGAGACCGGCGGCCGGCAGCGCCGCCCGGCGCAGGCCGACGCTGCCCAGCCACCCCACCACCCCGCCGACCAGCGCACCGGCCACCAGCTCGTAGCCGACCAGCAGCAGCTCGTACCACCACGGGTGGGCGCCCAGGTCGGCGGTTGTCAGCAGCAGGACCAGCAGCACCGCTGGAGCGTCGTTGATGCCGGACTCGGCCTCCAGCGTGGCGACCAGCCGCCGGCGCAGGCGCAGCCGGCGCAGCGTGGAGAAGACCGCGGCGGCGTCGGTGGAGGACAGCACCGCCCCGAAGAGCAGGGCGAGCTGCCAGTCAAAGTCAAAGGTGTAGTGGACCACCGCTCCCACCGCAGCCACGCTGACCGCGACGCCCACAGTGGACAGGGCGATGGAGACCGGCAGCACCGGTCGCAGCGTGTGCCAGCGGCCGGTGAGCCCACCCTCGGCGATGATCAGTACGAGCGCGGCCAGGCCGAGGGTGCGGGTCAGGCTCGCGTTCTCGAACTCGATGCCGAGCCCCGCCTCGCCGATCGCCACCCCAAGGGTCAGGTAGACCAGGAGGCTGGGCACCCCGAGCCGGGTGGACAGGCGCACCGCGCCGACCGCGACGAGCAGCACAGCCGAGCCGAGCAGCAGCGCCAGCTCCAGGTCACGGCTCATCGGGACGGCACGGGTGGGTTCTGCGGGGCTGTGCCGGGTGCGGCCGGCCCGTCACGCAGATCCCTGACCCGGTCACCGAGGCCGGCCGGCGGGTCGTCGACCTCGAAGAGCTTGTCCCGGCTGGCCGCGCCGGAGCGCAGACGGACAGCCGCGGGGCGTACGCCCAGGGCTGCGGCGAGCGCCTTCCGCGCCGCCTCGGTCGCCCGCCCGTCCACTGCGGGGGCGGTGACGGCGACCACGAGGGCCGGACCGCCCGGTCCGGCGTACACGCCACCGACCTGGATCCGGGACGCACCTGGCCTGACCCGCACGGCAATGACCATGACTCATTCTGTCCGGCCGCCGTCGCGCCGCCCGCACCGGACACCTGCCAGTGAGGCCTGATCGCCCCGCCTACCCCTTGGGCCGTCCCGGTCCGGCCGTCCTGTTCCGGACGTTCCGGTCCGACATCCCGGCCTCCGACATCCCGGCCTCCGACATCCCGGCCGTCGCGCCGGCCGGCCGCGGCTAGCGCGGTGGCCGGGGCTAGCCCGGTGGCCGGGGCTAGCCCGGTGGCCGGGGCTAGCCCGGTGGCCGGGGCTAGCCCGGTTGGGTGTAGGCGAGCAGCGCGCGAACTGGCTCGCACCGGCTGCACGGGGTGAAGCCCAGCTCCACCGCCTCGCTCACCGGCAGCGGCTCGCTCTCCCGTCCTTGCAGGTGGTCGCAGCCGGCCAGGTGGTAACGGGGACGGCCGTCGACGACCAGCACCTCGGCAGAGAGCCGGGCCAGACGGGTGGCCACCGGAGCGGAGACCTCCTGCGCGGCGGGCTCGTCCGGCGGGTCCTCGTCTTCGTAGTCTTCGCCGTCCTCGTCTCCGCCGTCCTCGGCCGCTGCGCCAGCGGCCGCGGTGGCGGCAGTGGCGGGCGCAGGCCTGGCTGCCTCCGTGGCCTTTCCAGGAGCCTGCGACCAGGCACCCGATGGTCCGGACGGTGCGGTGGATGCGGTGGTCGCCGGCTGCGGACCCGGCTCCCGCAGCAGCCGCGCCATCGCCGCGGACGGCCCAACCGGCTCGCGCAGCTCCGCCGGCTCCCGCGACACCGGCTCCCGCGACACCAGCTCCCGCGGCTCAACCAGCTCGCGCACCTCCGCCAGCTCAGCCGGCTCCCGCACGACCGGGACGAAGGCGGGCGTAGGCCGGCGACTGGCCGGCTCCGCCGGCGCCTCGTCCCCGGCCCGGGGCCGTTGACCGGCCCGCGGGGACCGTCTGGTCGTGACCGAGGGCTGGTCCGCAGCGACCTGGCGGGCGCCGACGTAGAGCATGACCGCGGCGAGCATGCTCGCCGCGATCGAGCCGAAGAGCAGCGTGTTGGCGCCCGATGCCAGGCCGAGGGCGAGCAGCACCACGGCCACAAGGATGAGCAGCAGGCTTACGACGATCACGGCTCACCCTCTCACCAGCCTGGGGCCGGTCAGCCTAGCTCAGCGGACGCCACCGTCGAGGCCGGACCGGCCGCCGTAGGAGCCTCCGGTCACGCCGGCTGCGGCGAGGCCCGCGCTGTTGCCGGACCGGCCGCCGTCGCGGGTCATCTCCGCCTCCAGCCCCTGACCGCGCCCTTCGAGGTCGCGCAGCTGGCTCTCCAGGTAGGCCTTGAGCCGGGTGCGGTACTCGCGCTCGAACTGCTTGAGCTCCTCAATGTGCTTCTGCAGGGCGGTCCGCTTCGCGTCGAGGCCGCCCATGGCCTCCTGGTGCCGCTGGCGCGCGTCCCGCTCGAGGGCGTCTGCCTTGGCCCGCGACTCGCGGGTGACCTCCTCGGCCTTCGCCCGGGCGTCGGAGAGGAGCTTGTCCGCCTCCCGCCGGGCGTCGTTGACGTGGTCGTCAGCGGTGCGCTGGGCCATCATCAGCACCCGCAGCGCCTGCTGCTCGCCGTCGCCGCCGACCGGGCCACCCTGGGACCGGATCTGCTCCAGCTCGTTCTGCATGGCGCGGGCGGCCTGCTCCGCGGCGACCTTCTCCCGCTGCAGCCGGTCCAGCTGGGACTTGAGCTCGGCGTTGTCCGCGGCGAGGCGGGGGTCGCCACCGGGGCCGGCGGGCACGCGCCCACCACCCCGCTCGAGCTGCGCACGCAGCTCGCTGTTCTCCTCGATCAGACGGGCGAGCTCCCGCTCGACCTCGTCCAGGAAGGCGTCGACCTCCTCCTCGTCGTAGCCCCGCTTGCCGATGGGGGGCTTCTTGAACGCGACGTTGTGGACGTCGGCCGGGGTCAGCGGCATCGAAACTCCTCGGGTCAGTTGCGGCCGCGTTCACACGCCGATCCGCAGGCGGGTGCCTGCTAGATCAGTGGTTGTACCACGAATGCCAACAGCAGGAACAGGATAACTAGGAGCAGGATAGAGGCCAGGTCGAGGCTCACCGTACCAATACGCAGCGGCGGTATCACGCGCCTGAAGACCCTGATCGGCGGGTCCGTGACGCTCCACACGACCTCCAGGGCCGCCGCGGCGCCCCGGCCGGGGCGCCACCGGCGCCCGTACGAGAGCACCGCACTGAAGACGAACCTGGTCAAAAGAGTGATGATGAAGACGTAAAGGACCAGGTAGATGATCTGGAAGATGATCGACACCACGTCAGGCGGGATCCCTCGGTTGGGTTAGCTCTGGTTGAAGAAGCCGCCCTCAGCGATCTTGGCCTTGTCCTCCGCGGTGACCTGAACATTGGCCGGCGAGAGCAGGAACACTCGGTTGGTCACGCGCTCGATCGTACCGCGCAGCCCGAACGCCAACCCGGCGGCGAAGTCCACCAGACGTTTGGCATCGGCCTCATCCATTTCGGTGAGGTTCATGATCACCGGAACGTTGTCCCGGAAGTGCTCACCGATCGTCCGCGCCTCGTTGTACGTGGTCGGATGCAGCGTGGTGATCTGGTAGCGCCGGTCGCTGTCGTCGGTCATCGCCCGCTCACGCATCTGCACCTGCGGGGCGAGCGCCAGGTTGTCCCGGGTCGGGTAGGCAGAGCCCGAGGCGCCCCGGGCGATGGAGCGCACGCTGGCCCGCTCCGCCCGACCGGTGTCCCGCTCCGCCAGCCGGTCGGCGAGCCGCTCGGTGGTACGCGCACGCGGCGGGGCCGGCGCGTCGTCAACGTCGTCCTCGTCGTCGGAGAAGTCGTCGCCGAAGCCCCCACTCCGGTAACCGTGCTCGCGGTAGCCACGATCGTCGTACCCCCGGTCGTCCTCGTCCTCGATGAGGCCGAGCCAGACGCCGGCCTTGCGTAGTGCGCTCATGCCGGCTCCTCGTCCCACTCGCCCATGGCCCCCCGCCCTCCCTACGGCCGCATCCGGTAGCCCGGGTCCCCCCGCCGGCACGCGGCTCGCGCGGGACCACGGAACCATCGCGTGCCTGGCCGTCGCGTGCCTGTCATGCGCCGTCGTCACCGCGCGGACCGGCCGCGACGAGCCTGCCGGCGGAAACGACACGGATGTAGTTCGGTGCTTGCCGTCAGGCTACCCCAGCGGTGCCCGCTTTCCGAGCAGAATGCTGCCGATGCGCAGGTGTGTCGCGCCGTACGCGATGGCGACGTCGAAGTCGTCACTCATGCCCGCCGATATCAAGGTTGCTGTCGGATATCCGACACAGAACTCGGCGGCCACCTCTGCCAGCCGGGCGAACGCCCGCTCCGGCTCCCAGCCCAGCGGAGCCACCGTCATCACGCCGCGCAGCCGCAGCATCTCGGCGGCGGCGACCGCCTCAGCCACCCGCCCCAGGCTCGCGCCCTGCTCCGCCGGGCCGGCCGCCAGGCCGCGGACCGGGCCGGCCGCCAGGCCGCGGACCGGGCCGGCCGCCAGGCCGCGGACCGGGCCGGCCGCCGTCCGGGTCGGTGCTCTCCCGCCGGAGACGGTCGGCCGGTCCGGCACCGCCCCGCCCCGCTTGGGGTCACCGTCGAGGCTCACCTGCACCAGTACGTCCAGCGGGCGCTCCCGGTGCCGCCGCGCCGCCGCGGCGAGGGCCTCGGCCAGCCGCACCCGGTCCACCGAGTGCACTACGTCGGCGTAGCCCACCACCGACCGGCACTTGTTGCGCTGGAGCTGGCCGACGAAGTGCCAGCGCACGCCGACCCCGGCCGCGGCCACCTCGGCCGCCTTCGCCACGGCCTCCTGGTCCCGGTTCTCCCCGATGTCGCGTACGCCCAGGCCAGCCAGGCGCACGACGTCCGCCGCCGGGTAGGTCTTGGTGACCGCGACCAGCGTCAGCCCGCCCGGGTCCCGCCCGGCAGCGGCACAGGCCGCGGCGATCCGCGCGCGCAGCTGGGCGAGGGCCTCGGCGAGCTCGGCGCCGCGCTGTTCGTCAGCTGCCGCCGCGGTCACGAGCCGTTCTTAAGGAAGTCCGGCACGTCCACATCGTCGAAGAGGACCTTGCGGGGCGCGGTGGGCGCGGTGGCGACCGGTGTCGTGATGGGCACGTCCACGATGTGCGGCGGACGGCGCGGCGCCTCAGCCGGCCGGTACGCCGGCGCGCCGCCGTCGAAGCCGGCCGCGATCACCGTCACCCGCACCTCGTCACCGAGCGCGTCGTCGATCACCGCACCAAAGATGATGTTGGCGTCCGCATGGGCCGCGTCGGTCACCAGCTGGGCCGCGTCGTTGATCTCGAACAGGCCGAGGTCCGAGCCGCCGGCGATGGACAGCAGCACCCCACGGGCGCCGTCCATGCTCTGCTCCAGCAGCGGGCTGGAGATGGCCCGCTCAGCCGCCTCGACCGCCCGGTTGTCCCCGCGCGCGCTGCCGATGCCCATCAGCGCGCTGCCGGCCCCGCTCATCACGCTCTTCACATCCGCGAAGTCGAGGTTGATCAGGCCGGGGGTGGTGATCAGGTCGGTGATCCCCTGGACGCCGGAGAGCAGCACCTGGTCGGCCTGGCGGAACGCGTCCATCATGCTGATGCTGCGGTCACCGAGCGCCAGCAGCCGGTCGTTGGGGATCACGATCAGCGTGTCGCACTGGTTGCGCAGGTCGTCGATGCCGGTCTCGGCCTGCACCTGGCGGCGCTTGCCCTCGAAGGAGAACGGGCGGGTGACCACACCGATGGTCAACGCGCCGAGCTTGCGGGAGATGTTGGCCACCACCGGCGCGCCGCCGGTGCCCGTGCCGCCGCCCTCCCCGCACGTCACGAAGACCATGTCGGCGCCCTTGAGCACCTCCTCGATCTCGTCCCGGTGGTCGTCGGCGGCGTTGCGGCCCACGTCCGGGTTGGCCCCGGCGCCGAGCCCGCGGGTGAGCTCGCGGCCCACGTCGAGCTTGACGTCGGCGTCGCTCATCAGCAGCGCCTGCGCGTCGGTGTTGATGGCGATGAACTCGACGCCCTTCAGGCCGACCTCGATCATCCGGTTGACGGCGTTGACCCCGCCGCCGCCGATGCCGACCACCTTGATGACCGCCAGGTAGTTGTGCGGAGGTGTCATAGGCCCGCCTTCCCCTTCGTTGCGACCCACCGAGGACGCCGGCTCCCGGGCGCGCCGGCTCGGTGTGGAGGGAGGAGGGTGCCGAACCCTCATCCTTTACTAGAGGCTTAGGGTTATGTCAACCCGCAGGCCTCTCCGGCAACGGTAACGGCGGCTTGTCCGGAGCCAAGGATCCGGACTCGGCGTGTCGGAATACGCCTTCGGTACGCCGCCTCAACGCACGGTCACGACATCGGGTGCGCTGACGTCGATCTCCCGGCCCGGCCGGCCCAGCAGGGACGTGGCGACGGTGGCCTTCGTGTCGTTCTCGGTCGCGTCGCCCCACACGATCACCCGGCCGTCGCGCAGCTCCAGGCGCACCCGGGTCGGCGCGTCCGCCACCAGCGTGGCGAGCGGGGCACGCAGCTGCGGCGTGAGCGCCGCGAGCACGGCCAGCGCCGCCCGGGTGGTGGCATCCGCCTGGTCCGGGCGCGTCGCCAGGCGTACCAGCGGCAGCCCGGCCGGCACCCGGTCCACCGTGCCGAACGCGCTGCCGGACGCGTCGAGGAGCAGGAACCGCGGTCCGGCCGGGACGGCGGCGACCGGGGTGCGCTCCACCACCTCGATGACGATCGTGCCGGGCCAGTCCCGGCGGACCACCACCCGCTCCACCGGCGCCAAGGTCGCCACCCGCGCCTCGACCGCGGCCGTGTCCACCCGGGACAGCGGCGTGCGCAGCGGGACCGCGGCCACGTCGACGACCTGGGCCGGGGACACGAAGCCGGCACCGGACACCCGCACCTGCCGTACGCCGAACAGCGAGGTGCCCAGCACGAGCCAGGCGACGACCGCGGCCAGTACGCCGGCCGCCAGCACGGTCAGCCACGGCGCCGCCGCGCGCAGCCGGCGCTGGCGTACCCGCCGGTTGAACCGCCGCACCGAGCTGGGGATCGCATCGCGGCCGGCACGGACCAGCCGCCAGTGGCGGGTGCCCGGCCGCGCCGTCACGCCAGCACGCCGTCGCGGTTGGGACCCGTGTCACCCCGGTCGCGGTCGGACCCGGCGTGCCGCGGCACGTACCCCGCGGCAGCGGCCCGCTCGCCCAGCGCGGCCAGCAGCTCGTCGCCCATCAGCGAGATCGGCGGGGCGCCCATCGTCACCACGACGTCGCCCTCCCCCGCCCGCCGGACCACCTCGCCCGGCGCGTCGTCCCACGAGTCGACGAACACCTTCTGCGTGACCGGAAGGTTGACCGCGGCGGTCAGCGCCACCCCGCCCTCGCCGGGACCGCGCACCTCCCCGGGGCCGAAGACCTCCAGCACCACCACCTCGTCAGCCAGCGACAGCGCATCGGCGATCTCGGCCTCCAGGTCGCGGGTGCGGTACACCCGGTACGGCTGGAACACCACCACCAGCCGGCCACCGTTGGCGACGTCGCGCAGCGTCGACAGGGCGGCCCGCATCGAGGTGGGGTGGTACGCGTACTCGTCGTAGACCCGTACGCCGTCGGCCACGCCCTTGAGCTCGAACCGCCGGCGTACCCCGGGGAACGTGGCCAGCGCCTCGGTCACGGTCTCCAGGGCGAGCCCCAGCCGCAGGGCGGTGAGCACGGCCGCGGCGCTGTTGAGGCCGAGATGGCGCCCTGGCACCGGCAGCGAGATCTCGCCGAGCGGCTGGCCGTCCAGGTGGGCCAGGTAACGCACGCCGGCCGCGGACGAGCCGATCTCCGACATCCGCAGGTCCGCGCCGGCGGCCTCGCCGTACGTGTGCACCTGCCGGCCCTCGGCGCGCAGGGCCTGCGCGAGGGCGCGGGTGCCCGGGTCGTCGGCGCAGGTGACCACGAACCCGTCCGCCTCGGTGAGCTGGGCGAACTCGGCGAACGCCGCCTTGAGCCCGTCCAGCGAGCCGTACGTGTTGAGATGGTCTGCATCGATATTTGTGATAATCGAGACGTACGGGCGGTAGAGCAGGAACGACCGGTCGCTCTCGTCCGCCTCGGCGACGAAGTACTCCCCGCTGCCGTGGTGCGCGTTCGAGCCCACCTCGGAGATCTCGCCACCGATGACGAACGACGGGTCGAGCCCGGCGTGCTGCAGGACCAGCGTCGCCATGGACGTCGTCGTGGTCTTGCCGTGGGTGCCGGCGACCGCGATGGTGCGCCGCCCGGCCATCGCCGCGGCGAGCGCCTCGGAGCGGTGCAGCACCCGCAGGCCGCGGGAGCGCGCCTCGACCAGCTCCAGGTGGTCGGCCGGGATCGCGGTCGAGTAGACGACCGTGTCCACGCCGTCCAGGTTGGCCGGCTCGTGTCGCATGTGGATGGTGCCGCCGAGCGCCCGCAGGCCGGCCAGGGCCGGCCAGTGG
>Ga0075420_100006574_pt1 | contig 10252 bp, 4 predicted proteins | sample SoiMetdeltSBSDD4_FD_75296 | JGI IMG/M metagenome (GOLD analysis project Ga0075420, IMG submission 75296) | Bulk soil microbial communities from a Populus tree surrounding site in Tennessee, USA - Soil MetaG P. deltoides SBSDD4 | ecosystem: Environmental > Terrestrial > Soil > Tree plantation...
CGCACGCCCGTCGTGTGCCTCGACCGCGCCCTCGACCAACCGCAGTCGCGGGTCGTCGCCGGTGTTGTCCACAGTGGATGGAAGGCCGAGCAGAGCCGCCGCCTCGGCCCGGCCCGGCGCCCAGTCGGCGCCGGCCTCTAGCGCGTCGTCGAACCAGCTGACCGCGACTGCCGGCGCGGTGAACCGCAGCCGTTCGCCGGCCGCGAGGTACACCTGTGCCGCGGCTGGCGTGAACGCCCGCGCCGCACGCAGCTGGGTGGCCGCGGCAACGGGATCGCCCCGACCGGCCACCAGCGCCGCGGCGACCGCGTCATGGATCCGGCGCCGTTCGGCCGGTGCCAGCTCGACGAGGACGACCTCGGCCACCGCCGGGATCATCCGCTCACCGTCCGGCACGAGCAGGCCTTCGTCGCGCAGCACGCGCATCGCGTCCGCCAACTCGGGAGCGCCGATCCCGGCCGCGTGGGCGAGGACGTCGTCGCCGAGGTCGAGGCGCAGGGCCAGGATGCGAGCCAGCGTCGAGACCGCCCGGTCGAGCGTCGCGAGGCGGCGCTGCACGCGGGCGGCCAGAGCCGGAGCCGGAGCACCGGTCTGCGCGAGGGCGGCCGCTACGACCGGCATCCCGGCCGATGACGAGAGGATCGTGTCCACTGTGGCCGGATCGGCGGGCCGACCGGTGATCCGGGCTATCAGCTTGTTCGTCGCCGCTTCGTCGAGTGGGGCGAGCAGCTCGACCGAGCCGTTGGTGGCTACCGCCTCGTCGAGGTCGGCCAGCGTAGGCGCGGCGATCGTCGGCCGGCGAGCGATCGCCATCGCCGTGCCCCGGCGTACCGCCGCGGCGAGGGCGGCCAGCACGTCGCTCGGCAACCGGTGCGCGTCGTCTACGAGGACGAGCGCACCGTCCGCCCGCGCCCGATCCAAGGCAGCCGTCAGGTCCGATGTGGACTCGACGGGCGCGGTCACCCAGAGGACCGGCGTGCTGGCCGCGGCCGCGAGTTCGCCGAGGCGGTACGTCCGCCCGGCGCCGTCGACCCCCACCACCACCCGCACAAGGGCATCCTGCCGGATGTGGTGGCCGTGCGGCGACGTGATCGGCGCGGACCGCGTCGCCGCACGGGGCGAGGGGTTGAAGGGTCAGGGCGAGGTACAGGCGAATGTGTTCGCTAGTGCGGTGTTGCCGTCGGGTCGGCTGACCTGGAACCCGAAGGTCCCGGTGCCGTTCGGCGCCAGCGTCGCGTTGTGGCTCACTGGCCTCACGGTGACGTTCTGCCCGTTGATCGTGAAGATGCCGTTCCACGAGCCGACGATGGTGTGGCCTGCCGGCAACGTGAAGGTGACCGTCCAGGTGGTAATGGTCGTCGAGCCGGTGTTCCGGACCGTGGTCGGCTCGAAGACGTACCCGGTCGGCCATTGCGTCTGCAGCGTCGGTGTGACCGAGCAGCCGCCGGTACCGCCACCGGTCGTCATGAACGTGGTGGTTGCCGACGGGTTGGAAAGGTTGCCGGCGTTGTCCCGGGCTCGGATGTAGACCTGGTACGAGGTGTTCGCCGTCAGGTTCGTCAGGTTCGCCGAGTTCGTGGTCGGGGTGGCCAGGATCGGGTCGGTGGCGCCCTGTTCGCGGTACACGTTGTAGCCGGCCAAACCACTACCACCGGTGTCGGTCGACGCGGCCCAGTTCAACGTCGCCGTCGTGGAGCCGACATTGGATGCGGTCGGCGTACCCGGTGTCGACGGCGGGACGGTGTCGTTGACCTGCCCGGTCATGAAGGTGACCAACCCCGAGGCGGCCGACAGGTTGCCGGCGTTGTCGCGGGCTCTGATGTAGATCTGGTACTGCGTGTTGGGCGTCAGGTTGGTCAGGTTCACGGTGTTCGTGGTCGGGGTGGCGAGGATGGGGTCGGTGGCGCCTTGTTCGCGGTGCACGTTGTAACCGGCGAGCCCACTGCCACCGGTGTCGGTCGACGCGGTCCAGTTCAACGTCGCGGTCGTGGTGCCCACATTGGATGCGGTGGGCATACCGGGCGTCGAGGGCGGGGTCGTGTCGCCGGTGCCGTTGTCGAGTGCATTGTGGACGGACGTGTACGCCGGCTTCTGTGCGTACGTGTTCCGGGCGAACAGCAGCGGGTCGATCTCCGGGCAGCACTCGTTGGGTAGCCAGGAGTGCCCGTCGTCGATACCCCACACGGTGATGCCGGCACACCGGGCGATCGCCAGGCAGGTGTTGACCACCGACGCGTAGTTGGTCGCCTGCTGCGCGAGCTTGGTGTCGGTGGTGGGCGAGGGGATCCGGATGTCCAGCTCGCTGATCCGCACGGTGAGCCCGAGGTCGGCGAAGCGCTGGATGTTCTGCTGGAAGTTTCCGGGGATGCCGTTCAGGACGAAGTGCGCCTGCATGCCGACGCAGTCGATCGGTACGCCCTGCTGCCGGAACTGCGACACCATGTTGAATACAGCGGTGCTCTTGTTGTTGATGCCCTCGATGTTGAAGTCGTTGTAGCACAGCTGCGCGTTCGAGTCGGCGGCGCGGGCGGCCGTGAATGCCTCGGCGATGTAACCGTTGCCGATGACGTTCTGCCAGACGTTGCCCCGCCGGCTGCCGTCCTCGTTGAACGCCTCGTTCACCACGTCCCAGCCGGTGACGGTCGCGTTGCCGGCCCAGCGGCCGACGACCTGCGCGATGTGGTCGTTCGTGACAGTACGCAGGGTGGCGGCGTTGGTAATGCTGGTTACGTAGCCCGGCGTCTGCTGGTGCCAGAGCAGCGTGTGACCGTGTACCGTCTGGCCGTTCGCCGTCGCGTTGGCCACGATGCCGTCGCCCTCGGCGAATTGGAAGTTGTTGTCGGTCGGCTCGGTGATCTGCCACTTCATCGAGTTCTCGGGCGTGATCTGGTTGAACTCTGTCTGCCCGATGTTCCGGTAGGTCGCGTCCTGTCCCGAGGTACAGGTGGCCGAGTTGTTGCACAACAGGGCGGCGTTGGCGGCGTACCCGAAGAACTTGCCACGCGCGGTCGCGTGCTGCCGCAAGGGGGCGGCGGCGGCCGGCTCGTGGATGACGAGCAGCGGCACGGCGATGCCGGCCACCACGGCCAGCGCGGTCATGAGCGAAAAGCGGCGGAAGGTCCAGCGCCGCCGGGGGACGGAGTCCGTCACGGTGTTCCTCCTCGAGGTCCTGCGCACTGCGGCGCGGTACAGCGCTCAGCGACGCGACCCCCCGGCGGGTCACCTACTTCTCATTGGAAGCGCTCCCATTGTTGGTCTTCGAACCGGCGCGCGTCAATGGCTGACTTTCCGGAAGAACTTCGGACGTTTCTGGCTGGATCTGCGCCGATCGGAGGTCCAGGCGCCTGGTCAGCTCGAACGATTCGGTGGGATCAGCCCAGCCGTGCCGTGCTGTCGCGCACCACGAGGTCGGTAGCGAGTTCGACCCGCGGGCTCTCGATGTCCTCGCCCTGGGCCAGCCGGAGCACGGTCCTGGCCGCCAGCAGGCCCATCTCGGCCAGCGGCTGGCGGACGGTGGTCATCGGCGGGGACGCCCAGCGCACCTCGGGCAGGTCGTCGAAGCCCACGACGCTGATGTCGCCGGGCACCCGCAGGCCACGCTGGCGGACCGCCTCGTAGACGCCGAAGGCCATCTGGTCGCTGGAGGCGAAGATGGCGGTCGGCGGGTTGGCCATGGTGAGCAGGGAGGTGGCGCCCTCGAAGCCGGACTCGTGGTAGAAGTCGCCCTGCTGGATCAGGTCCTCGGTCAGCTGGATGCCGGCCGCCTCCAGGCCCGCGCGGTACCCGTCGAGCCGGGCGCGGCTGCACATCAGCCGCTTCGGCCCGGCGATGAAGCCGATCCGCCGGTGGCCCAGGGAGAGCAGGTGCTCGGTGGCCGCGAGACCGCCGGACCAGTTCGTCGCGCCGATCGTCGGCACGTCCATCGCGGGGACCCCGGCCGGGTCGACGACGACCACCGGGACATTGAGCCGCCGCAGTTCGGCGTGCATCGGCGGAGCGAGGTCGGACATCACGAGGATGACCCCGTCCGTCGCCCGGGCGCGCAGGTTCTGCATCCACTGCCGGGCCGAGGTGGAGCGGCGGTGGATGGCGGAGACGACGGTACCGACGCCCGACGCGTGGGCCATGTCCTCGACGCCCCGGATGATCTCGACGGCCCACGGGCTGTCCAGGTCGTTGAACACCAGGTCGATGAGGCTCGCACTGATGCCGCGGCGGGCGACCCGGCGCCGGTACCCGTGCCGGCGCAGCAGCTCCTCGACCCGCTCGCGGGTCTGCGGTGAGACGTCGGAACGGCCGTTGACCACGCGGGACACCGTCGGCACGGAGACGCCCGCCTCCCGCGCGATCGCGGTGATGGTGATCCTGCGTCCTTCGTCGACGGTCACGGCCAGCTCCTTTGTCGGGGATCAGCGTACGCCTTGGCCGGAAGGACCATGACGCGCGCCAAATTGGCGAACGCGTGTCGTCCGACCGTCATCCTGCCCCATCCACAGGGTTGACGGGCCGGAAGTTCGGGCATAGCGTGGCCACGAAGTTGCGGAAGTCTTCCGGAAATCAGTCACCGGTACGTCAGCTGACCAGCCCCGACGCTCGCCGAGAGGGACATTCTTGATGAAGGTGACCCGCGCAACCGCCGCCGCCGCACTGGCCGCGATTCTCGTACTCTCCCTCAACTCCAATGCCGTAGCCGTCGCCGACGGCGCCTCCGGCACCGACGACGTATGGGTGGCCGGGCACCAGGCCGACGGCTCGCTCGGCGACCTTGCCCGGCGCCACCACCTGCGGGTCGGCACCGCCGTGGACATGGACGCGTTCAACAACGACGCCGTGTACCGCGAGCGGATCGCCGCCGAGTTCTCCTCCGTCACCGCCGAGAACGTCATGAAATGGTCGGAGCTCGAGCCCGTCCGCGGCCAGCTCGACTTCACCCGCGCCGACCAGCTCGTCGACTTCGCCCGCGCCAACGGGCAGCGCATCCGTGGCCACGTGTTGCTCTGGCACAACCAGCTGCCTGGGTGGCTGACTTCGGGCGTGGCCGACGGCTCGATCGGCCCGACCGAACTGCGGGCGCTCCTTCGCCAGCACATCCTCGACGTCGCGGGCCACTTCAAGGGCAAGATCTACCAATGGGATGTCGTCAACGAGGTCGTCGACGACTCCGCCAACCTGCGCGACACCATGTGGCTGCAGCAGCTCGGCCCCGGCTACATCGCCGACGCTTTCCGCTGGGCCAACCAGGCCGACCCCAAGGCGAAGCTGTACCTCAACGACTACAACGTCGAGGGCATCAGCCCGAAGAGCGACCGGTACTACGCGCTCGCTCAGGAACTGCTGGCCGCCGGCGTACCGGTCGAGGGCTTCGGCGCACAGGGTCACTACGGCGTCCAGTTCGGCTTCCACACCGCGTTCGGGGTCGCCGAGAACCTGCGCCGCTTCGAGGCGTTGGGTCTCGAAACCTCGATCACCGAGGTGGACGTCCGCATGCTGATGCCGGTCGACAACCCCAAGCTGCAGGCGCAGGCCCAGGGCTACAGCGTGCTGCTGCAGGGTTGCCTACTGGTCCTCCACTGCACCTCGTTCACCGTCTGGGGCTACACCGACAAGTACTCCTGGGTACCCGGCTTCTTCACTGGCCAGGGTGCCGCGAACATTCTCGACGAGAACTTCCAGCCAAAGCCGGCGTACCACGAACTCCGCGCGATTCTGACGCTGGCCTGAGCACGGGCCTGGAGAAAGGCTAGGGCGCGCCGCCCAACCCGGACGGGTCGGCGCGCCCTTCCCCTCCCAAGGTTTGCTAGGTCTAACTGAATGAACGGACCGATGTCGGTGCCAAAGGCAACGCGAGCGAGGGTCGAGCTAGCGGCTCTGATCTTGACTGTGTCCGGTACCCGATCGCAACCTCGCGCCGGTGACCTCCTTGAGTTCGCCACCGCTTGGAATTAGATGCCGCTGGCGTGGTCTTCGCTGAGGACCGCACAGGTGTGGCAGCTATGCCGTCCGCCGAGTGCTGTTTGGCAATTTACGGACACACACGTCTTTCAACTCACCTCAGCTGCCTCGCCAGCCCAACTTGGGCCTAAGGTTGGTTGTTCGGGCCAGCATTCGAACCGAGGATGAACGCTCTGGGACATCAGCGTTGTGGTCAATGCCAGTGCACGTTAGGGATATGGCTTGCTAGTAACTGGACGTCACTCTGTTCGCTCCATCCTCTGATTTTGCATTCGCGTAGAACCAGAATGGTCTCATCAATTAGATGATGTTCAAAATCGCGGAAGTCGAGCGTGTTGTTGAATCCAACGCCAGCCTTTTCGCCAGCTGCTTCTATCGAGAGCAGTCCACCTTGCTCAGCTTTTAAATCTAGCCAGTACGGACCATCGAAGAACCGAACGCGAACATGACCACCTACCCGCCTGATCTGATCGACAGCACGATGAAGCTCCACAAGGAAGGCGACCACCAGGTCGTTCCATCCGTGTTCCGGAAAGTCCTGCTCCTTACCACTTATCCATACACCCCCCCAGATAGCTCCGGAATTAGACATTTCAAAAGATGTAACGTCGCAGCACACGGTACCCGTCATCAGGCACGCCCCACTGGGTAAGCAGTTTCAATCGTTCGTGTGGCTTTGTTTAGCCACATTTCTATCTCCATTCCCTGCGCCGATCCGCGAAGCAATACTCTGTCCCCTTGCGACGGTCCCCCCACGCTCGAATTCCTATAAGCTTTGCGAATGGCCGCCTCGATGTCGCCGGGAGACATGTAGTCATAGAACTTGTCCTTAAGGCCACTTTGTTGGTAGACCTTGCCCGCAGCCGTATGGTGGTCAACGATATGATCGATGTCGATATCTACGGTTCTCCACGAAGGAAGGTTGACTGGCTTAATGCAGCGGTTCGTGTTGTGGACTAGGACTGGTGTGTTGCCGGCTAGGACGTAGTAGGTGTGGATGTCCGCGATGGTTAGGTTGTACGCGGTGCTGTATCGGGCGGAGATCCAGTTGATACCTACGACGGTGGACTTGGTCCCGGCGCTGGCAAGCAGCTGGTCGCCTGGGCTGAGTAGTTGGGCTTGTTGCCATTGATGGTCGGTGGCGTTCCAGAATGGGTGGTCTTCGGTTGTGGTGACGGTATCACCGTTGTCCAGTTGGAGGTCGACGAGCTGGTCTTCGTGGACCCACACGTGGGTTACTGTTCGGGCACCGTGCTCGCCGGTTTCGGGGTCGGTGGCGATGGCCTGGTCGCCGGTGATGATGTCCTCGATGGGCTTGGTGGTTCCGTCGGCCATGAGGACATGGGTGTCGCCGCTGAAGCTCATGAGTCCGCAGCCGAGAGAGCCGCGGTAGCCGCGTGGCCGGATGCGGCGGGCGCCGAGTCCGACGCCGCCGAAGCGGCCGCCCTGCGCGCCGCCGATAGTGTTGAGAGCCGTCCCGGCCAGTATGGTGAGACTGATGAGAGCGGCATCCACGACAGCACTACAGCCCAATTCGATGCATACACCGCCTGCGATGTTGTAGACGTCGAACATCTCGTAGGCGCATTGGCCGTCGGAGTAGCAGAGGATGCTCTCGAAGTAGGCCCAGAACTTGTCGTAGACCTTTTGCTGCAGGGCGCGGCCCATGGATGCCGGTAGGTAGAAGTTGTCGATGAGCTCCATGCTGCCGTCGCTGTACGGGACGCAGTCGGATTCCCCCATCGACCGCATTTGATCGCGGCACGCGGAGGCCTCGTCGGCCGCAGCGGCTTCTTCGGCGGCGCGGGCGGCGGCGTGACTCTCACGGACGCTTTGCTGGAACTGGCGGTCGTCCGTGCTACCGCATTGCTCGAGGCAGATGGATGTAGTTAGACCCGTAGGGTCGGCCAGGGTGGTGGGATTGTTGCCGGAGTAGGCGTAGCCGTGCATCTGTTGCGGGTTGGTCAGGTCCATGACCGGGTCGAGGGAGATGAACCGCCCGAGGCTGGGGTCGTACTCACGGGCGCCGAGGTGGGTCAGGCCGGATGGATCGGTCGTGCCGCCAACAAAGCCCTTCTTGTCGGGCCAGGTTGGAGGTTGGGCGCCGCGGGGTTCACCGTACGGCAGGCTCTTGCGGCGGGAAGCGGCCAGTGTGGTCGGGTTGATGGTCAGTTGAGTGGTGCCGTGGTGGTCGCCGACCATCCACGTCAACCCGCCGGTGGTGGTACGCACGGCGCCGGGGCAGTAGCGGGTCGCACTGACCTGTCCGCTGCCGGTGTTCAGCCGCAGCTCGGTCGAACCCAGGTGCAAAGTGGTGACGCCTGGGTCGCGGGAGATCAGCCGCTGTCCGTCAGCGTCGTACAGGTAGCTGGAAGTTCCGCCGCTATCGGTTACTGAGGCGAGGTGGCCCTCCGCATCCCACGTCAACGTCTGTTGGCCGGCCGACCCGGGCCGGCTGGTGGTGTTGCCGGCCAGGTCGTACCCATAGGTCTGCGTCCCACCCGGGCCGGTCGTCGACGTCAGCGTGTGCGGCTTGGCGCCGCCCGGAGCGGGATAGGTGTAGTTGGTGGTGGCCTCGGAGCCACCGCTGACGGCATGGGCGATCTGGGAGGTGCGGTTGCCGACAGTGTCGAAGGTCCAGGTGGTCCAGTACGGGTCGGGTCCGCGGTTGGTTACGTTCCCCGGCACCGTGGTGCAGTTCCAGGCGGCGTTGGTCCACGCCTCGGTCAGCCGCTGCAGGTAGTCGTAGGAGAAGCATTGGGCCGACGTGGTGGCGCCGGCAGCTTGCTCGGTGATCGACCTCAACAAGCCGGCGTCGTACCAACGCAGGTTCTCGGTGAGCTTCTCGTCCCACGTGTTCGGGGCACCGGGGTGTTCGGTGTGCACCTGGCTCTTGAACAGCCGGCCGGTGGAGGCTTCGTAGAGATTGGTCAGCCGGACCCGGTTGGTGCCAGTTCCGAGGAACTGTTCGGTGATCTGGCCGTCCCAGTCGTAGCCGATCTGGGACAGGTAGGCGTTCATGCCGGTGACCGTCACGAGTAAGCCGGTGTCGGCGTAGGTACTGGTGACCGTCTCGGCGGCCAGTCCACCCGCGGCCGGGTGTGAGGTGGTGGCGACCGACCCTTCGACCTTGTAGCTGGCACCAAACGCGTAGGTACCGGCCAGATTGCCCTCGGCCGCGGGGATCGTGACTGTGCTGCCGGTGGGCTGGTACAGCTCGGTGTAGCCGCTGACGGTGGTGGTGTAGGCGTTGCCGCCGTGGTGACGGGTCGAGGATGTCAACCGGCCCAGCGCCAGGGTGTCGTAGACCCAGGAGGCCCGCAGTACACCGGTGTCGGTGTCGTCGCGCCGTTCGATCACCCGGCCCAGGTTGTCGTAGACGTTGGCGATCTTTTCCCCACGGGAATCGGTGGACGTGAGCAGTTGCCCTGCGCCGTCGTATGTCAACGTTGAAGTTCCGGCGTCCGGGTCGATCGACTTGGTCTTGCGGCCGCGTAGGTCGTAGGTGTAGTCCCAGTGGTTGCCGGCCGGGTCGGTGACCTTGGTGAGCCGGTCCATCCGGTCGTAGGCGTACGTGGTGACGTCGGAAGGGCCGGTGGGCGTCGCCGCCTGGTACTGGCGCAGCGCGGTAGTGCGACCGCTCGCATCGCTGACCGTGGTGGTGGCGGTGCCGCCGGCCGGTGGCGTGACCGATACCTCGTTCCCGTTGTAGTCCATAGTGGTGCGCCAGATCTCGGCGCCGGCGGATTTGGAGATGGCGTTCTTCTGCCGTTCGGCTTGGTCGTACAGGTAGGTGGTCTGCCGGTCGACCGCGGTGTCGGCGAACGAGACGAGCGTGTCGGTGGGGGCGGACGCGTTGTTGTAGAACACCGACTGCTTGGCCACGAGGCCGCGGTTGTCGTAGGCGGTGTCTGCGATGACGCGTTTCCCGTCCGGGGCGATCGTCTGCGTTTGCCGTTGCCGGAAGCGGCCGTCGAACAGGTCGTGCGAGACGATCTGGTTACCGTTGGGCCCGAGTCGCTTGGTGGTGACCGCGTTGGCGCCGGTGGACCGCAGCGTGTAGGTGTAGTCGAGGTTCGGCGTCTGGTTCATGGCCCGGCCAGGCAGCCACGCCTTGACCAGCCGGCCGAGAGGGTCGTAGGCCAGGTTGGTGGTCTTGTTGTTCGGGTCCACGACCTTGGTTGGTAGTCCCCGGTACGGGTCGACCGTGGTGGCGGTGACGTGCCCGGCCGGGTTGGTCACCGATGTGCCGGTGGTCGGCCCGGCTACGGCAGGGGTGTAGGCGGTGGTGGACTTGCGG
>Ga0075420_100006575_pt1 | contig 10251 bp, 6 predicted proteins | sample SoiMetdeltSBSDD4_FD_75296 | JGI IMG/M metagenome (GOLD analysis project Ga0075420, IMG submission 75296) | Bulk soil microbial communities from a Populus tree surrounding site in Tennessee, USA - Soil MetaG P. deltoides SBSDD4 | ecosystem: Environmental > Terrestrial > Soil > Tree plantation...
TCGGACACGTTAACCCCCACGATGATCGTTCATGTTCGGCCGATCGGGCTTCTTGGGTAGGGGAGTAGCGCGGGTCCGGATTCCGTGGCTATCACGATTTCGCACCTGTCGGCGTCGCAGATGACGGTCATGTCGTGATCTCGCAGGTACACGGCGATGTCGTGCTTGTCGATGTCATGGAGCTGGGCGGCGATCCTGGCCACGATGTGGTCTTCGCGGAGGTAGAGGTTGCCGGGGCGGTCGGGCGTCGCGGTTTTGGCGCTGGTGTGGCCATGTCGGCAGCGGTACCCGGGTCGGCTGTGGAGCCAGTGGGCATCCATCCGCCGAGCACAGAGCCGGCAGATGAGCAGCCCGACGAGACGGTAGCTGCGGGTGCTGCCGTCTTCGGGTGTCGGCACGGCGGTGATCTTTTGGACGGCGATGAAGTCGGCTTCGCTGACCAGCGGGGTGTGCGCGACGTTGGTCGAGATGACCCACTGGCTGGTGGGGTTCCACCGTCGTACCTCGTCGTGGCCGAGCAGCCCGTCGATCGGGTCGCGCGGTTCGCGGTCGGTGCGTTGTCGGTTCCAGACCTGCCGGCCGGTGTAGCGCGGGTTGGAAAGGATCGCCGCGACGGTGCGCAATGTCCAGGCGTTGCCGGAGCGGTGCCGGTTGCGGTCTGGGTCGGCGGCCGACGGGCAGGGCACGCCGCGTTCGTTGAGGGTGCGGGCGATGCTTGCGGTGCTATGCCCAGCCAGCCGCTGCGCGAAGATCCATTTGACGTGGTCGGCGTTGGTTGGGTGGGGTTCCAGGCGGTGTAGCCGTCGTCCCCAGGAGGCGTGTACCCGGTTGGGGTGCGGTCCGGCGTCGGCCAGCCGGTAGCCGTACGGTGGACGGCCGCCGAGGTGCCGGCCTTGCAGTTCGGTCTGGGCCCGCATGGCGGCCAGGGTGCGGAAGCGGGACCGGGCAACCTCACGTTTGGCCTGCCCGCCCAGCAAGGTCAGCACCGCCTGGTGGGTCGGGTTGGCCGGATCGACCGGACCGTCGAGCTCTGGCAGCCACAGCTGCACGCCGTGACGTGCCAGCAGTGGGACTAGCAGGGCGAGCTGGCTGCCGTGGAAGGCGCGTTCGTATTCGCCGACCACGATCGCGTCGAAACCGCGCTGCGGGTCGGCGATGGCGGTCAACAGCGCGGCGGCCTGTGGCCGGTCGACCCAGGCCTTACGGCGGGACTGTCCGATGTCGAAGAACTCGGCCACGATCGCACCGTGGCCGGCGACCAGTTCATCGGCACAGTCGTACTGCCATCGCCGGGACGAAATCGGGTCCTGGAAGTCTTCGGTGGACACCCGGCCGTAGAACGCGAACCGAAGCCCGCCCGTTGTCGGCGTGATGCGGCGGCGACCCCGGATTCGAGCTGCTACGCGCTGTCGTTGCGCGACCCAGCCGGCCAGCAGATCGTCGGCGGCGAGGTCAACCATGCTTGTTGTCATCCCGCCGCATGTTCCTTCGTACAGGAAGACTGCGGCGCATTACGCTTGAAGACGCCGAAACCGAGATCAACCATGGCGATCGGCTGTCCTGACATCAAGATCATTCCTCCAGTCGGCTACAGCATTCACTCCCCGGCACACTGCGGCGCACAGCCACGGGCCGTGGTCCTTCACGGACACGTCACCCTGGCGGGGGAGGCAGTACCTCTCGCGTTGCGGCGGCATGCGTTAGAGGTTGGGTCGGAGTCCGCGTGCGCCGGATGTAGACCGTTGAACTCGGTGTTGACGGACTGGTTGTACGGAGTACGAGCGTCGCCGGTGCGCTGTCCTCGGTACGTCCGGCCGAACAGCCGATTGTGATCGAGCGCGCGAAAGGCGTTTCGCGCCGAAAGGTCGATTCCCACCTTTCCCAGGTTTGCCAGCCTGTGTGTCAGGGGTGAGAAACGTCGAGTTGATCTTTTCGCCTGCCGTTGCTGTCGTACCTGGCGGCAACAATGAGCTGGCGGGCGAGTCCGGGATGAGGTGGTGTCACATGTCGGTGCGGTCGGCGGAGCAGTTGATGTACGAGTTCCGTACGAACGCGGCGGCCGACGTGACCATGTCGTTGCTCCGATCGCCACAGGCCGCTGTGCATATGGCCCTTATGGCAGCGCACCTGGGTGATGGTCAGATCGTCGATGGGCAGACCTTGACGGCGGCCATCAATGCCGATCTACCCACGCTACTTCGGGACTTGTCTGAGCCCGGTTCGGACGACGACGCCGGCGAGGTGATGGACGCTGGTCGGCTGCTTGGGCGGTGGACGAAGCGTGGTTGGGTGTATCGCAGCGTCGATCCCGCGACGCGGGTCGAGCGCTACCAGCTGACCTCGGGCGCTGTCGCGGCGGTGCGACAGATGCGTAACCTGCAGCGCCACAGTTCGGTGGCCACGGAGTCGGCCCTGGCGATGGTCATGGCCGAGATGAGGCAGGTCGCTACTGACGCCAACCCGGATCCGCTGGTGCGGCGGGAGGCCATCAATGCGCAGATCGCCGCGCTGGTCGCCCAGCGCGACGCCCTGGACCAGGGAGTACTGCCGGAGATCAACCATCGCGACCTTGTCGACCGGGTGGTGGCGCTGTCGCATCTGGTGGAGCGGATCCCGGCGGATGTGGCCCGCTACGGCGAGCAGATGCACGCGAACACGGCGACGCTGCTGCGGCAGACGCTGGCGGACGATCCTGCCGAGTTCGGTGAGGTGCTGGCCCGCATGTTCGCCGGCCATGACGTGATCGCCGAGTCGGCCGAGGGCCAGGCGTTTCGGTCGTTCGCCACGTTGATCGCGACACCGTCGCAGCGGTCGCAACTGGAGACAGACACCGTTGAGATCACCGAGCGGATCCGCGGCCTGCCCGGCCACGTCGTCGACACATTGAGCGGCTTCATCGAGGCGATGTGGCGTCGTGTCCAGGACGTGGAGGACATTCGGGCGCTGGCGTTTCGGCGGATGAGCAACTTCGTGCGCGGCGGGGACGCGCTGCACTACCGGAGCCTACGCACGCGCATCGGTGAGGCGCAGGCGTCGGCGTCCGCGGCGTTCACCCGTATGCACGGCGGGCGGGACATCGGGTTCGTCGTGCCGCTCAGCGGCGTGAACGCGCGGTCGGTGGGCCGCCTGCGGCTGCATCCGGGCTCGGCGACCAGACCGGAACCAGTGGTGGACTCGTCGAACGAGTTCCAGATCAACGCCGAGAGCCTGGCCGGCCGCGAGTCCATTGACTGGGCCGCGCTCCGCCGCTCGATCACCGTCGCCATGGACAGCCACGGCGGGCTGGCCACGCTGCCGGAGGTTCTGGACCATCTTCCGTACGCCCGCACCGGCGACGTGATCGGGCTGTGGCTGTTGGCCACCCGGTACGGCGCTGTGGACGAGGACGCCCGGTCGGTCGTGCTAGTGCAGACCACACGCGGTCAGCGAGAGTTGGCCGTCCCGTATCTGGTATTCGGTGAACACGTTCCGGAGCCGAGCGGGCCGCGGACAGCAGTGCGAAGTATCGGCTCTGCGCCGACCGCAGGGGAAGGTCTGTTCGATGTCTGATAAGGCGACCGACTTTACGGCGGTGTTCGCCGACCTGTTCACCGACGCCACTGGGCCGGTAGACGATGAATTGAATCTCGACCTGGCCGAGGTCTTCGCCTCGTCGGCCGCGCTAGGCACCAATGTCGATACCGGCGAACGGGTAGCCAGGTTCGACGGTGACACCAGCCAACTGCCGCCGGAGGTGTGCTGGACGTTGCAGGAGCTTGTGGCGGCCCCGCATGTCAGCGAGAAGTCGCGACGGCACTGGGCGGTTGTCCTGCAGTACGAGGATGTACTGCACAGCCGCTTGGCGGAGCTCGGGCTGATCCTGGAGCTCAGCCATGAGCACCGGTACGCATTTACCCGCCAGGCGGATGACCCGAGTCCGTACAGCAGGGCGATCCTGCGCACCAAGACACTCAGCCTTGCCGCCAGCGCGCTGGCGCTCTACCTGTACCAGCTCTACCTGGTCTCACCGGACGAGCCGGTCGTGGAGACCGCCGACATGATCGACCACATGCTGGCGTACAAGCCGGCGAGCGACACCGACGAGGCCGCCTTCCAGCGGAAGGTCCGAACGGCAATTGGGGCACTCGACGACGCCGGGATCATCAAGCCGGTCAAGGGGACCGACCGGTACCTCGTCAACAGCGTCATCGCGTCGATCCTGACCGCCGACCGGATCCAGACGCTCGACCAGCGCTACCGGGCCATCGCCCGCGGTGAGGTCATCGACGACACCGACGCCGGCGAGGTGGCCGTCGATGACTGACCGGACGACCTATCTGGGCCAGATAAGGCTCACCCGGTTGCAGGTGGTGAACTGGGGCACCTTCTGCGGGTACAAGGATCTGCCCATCAACCCGCAGGGTGTGCTGTTCACCGGACCGTCCGGATCGGGCAAGTCGTCGCTGATGGACGCCCATTCGGCCGTCCTGCTGCCGACAGTCGATCAACGGTTCAATGCGTCGGCGGACCTGACCGCCCGAGGCGCCAAGCAGGGCACCCGCAACGCCGCCGCCTACGTGCGCGGGGCGTGGTCGGAGACGAGCGACGAGTACGACCAAGCGCACGTGCGCTACCTGCGCGCCGGCCGACCGACGTGGTCGGCGGTGGCGGCGACCTATGACGACGGCGTCGGTCTGATCACCACGGCGGTAGTGGTCAAGTGGTTCACTGGCACCGAAACCGACGGCGCGTCGCTGAGGACGATGCACCACCTGCACGAGGGTGAGCTCAACCTGACTGTGCTCAACGAGTGGGCGGACCGCGGCTTCGACACCGCCTGGTTCAAACGCGCGTATCCGCCCGTGTGCCGGACTCCGGACCAGACCACCTACCTGAGAGAGCTGCGGGTACGTGCGCGGTTCGGCACGTCGCATCATGCGCTTGCCTTGCTCGGCAAGGCCAAGGCGATGAAGAACGTTGGCGATCTGAACCTGTTCATCCGGGATAACATGCTTGACGAGCCGGATACCTTCGCCGCGGCGCAGCGCATGCTGAGCTTGTTCCATCCGCTCAACGAGGCACACCGAACCGCGGAGAGGGCCTACCAGCAGTCCACGACCCTTGCCGAGCTGCCCGAGGCGTGGACGCGATACCAGGAGAGCAGAGCAACGCGCCACCTCGCCGACGCGCTGCTAGGTGAGCCGATCGAGGTCTACCTGCGGCAAGTCCACGTGGACGTTCTTGGCCGCGAAATCGCCGCCATCGACGACCGCGTCGCCGTTCTGGACGAGCAGTTGCAGGCCCAGGACGCAACCGCGGAGGTAGCGCAGCGGGATTATGAACGGCTCAACCGGCAGTTCGAGCAGGAGGGTGCAGCGCTGGCCCAGCTGACCGCGGCGCTGCCCGCAGCCGAAGCCGAAGCGACCGCGGCCAAACGGGCCCACGGCGTCTACAGTGGACTCGTCGCGACCAGACTCGCCATGCCGTGTCCCACAGACGAGGTCGCCTTCGAGGAGCTTCGCGGCCAGCTTCCGGGCACCCGAGACGAGGCGACGGCAGCCGTACCCGACGCGGAGCAGGCACGCACCACGGCACTCAAGCAGTACGCCGACACGGCACACGAGCACGAGAAGACGAAAGCGGAGCTGGTCGCGCTACAGTCGGCCAGCAACCTCATCCCAGCCGAGCATGCCCGGCGCAGGGACAGGATCGCGATCGGGGCCGGCGTGCCGCCCGCAGACCTGCCCTACGCCGCCGAGCTCATCGACATTGCCGACGGTGAGGAACGGTGGCGGCCGGCCGCCGAGAAGGTCGTCCGCTCATTCGGACTACGCCTACTCGTGCCGGAGCGCCACAAGGACGCCGTGCGCCGCTACGTCGACGAGAACGACATGCGCGCCGTGGTCGAGTACAGCATCGTCACCTCCGCCTCCAGCCACCGGCCCACACCCCAGTCCAACACCTTGGCCGCCAAGCTGACCGTCGACCGGGAGCACCCCTGCGGACTGTGGCTCGCGGTCCAGGTCGTCAACCGGTTCGAGCACGTGTGCGTCGAGACCGCCAGGGAACTGGAGCCACACCGGCTCGCCGTGACCATACGCGGCACGGTGAAGATGGGGGGAAATCACTACCGGAAGGACGACCGACTGGAAGTGGCCAGTCCGTCCAGCTACATCTTGGGCGCGAATACGATAGCCAAACGCGACGCGCTGCAGGCGGAGGTCGATCGGCTCGCGGCGCAGGTGAGATTCGACCATACGGAAGCCGACGCAGCAGACACCAGGCTGCGGAACCTACAGGCTCGCATCGACGCCGTCGGCCAATTGCTCGACTACACCTCGTGGGCGGAAATCGACCAGGCTGGGGCCGCCAGGCGCGTGCACGCCATCAACGAGCAGATCGAGGCGATCAAAGCCGACAACGTCAACCTCCGCGAACTGGAGAAAAACAAGAACCGCGCGTTCCAGGACTGGAAAGAAAAGCTGCAAGCCAGCGGAAACACCAAGCGTGACATCGAGGACGCCGGCCGGCGGCAGACCACACTCGTCGATCTGCTAGCCGAGGAGGAGCACAAACCGCACCGGATCACCGACGAAGGGAACCTCGACTACCTCGACAAGGTCCTCGCCGCGATAGACGCTCCTGACCAGCCTGAGGACATGCCACGCGTGCGGGTTGCATTCCGCAGGGAACTCGACCGACGTCGGCGAGAGGCCGACGCCGAACGCACCCGCGCCGAGGCAACGATCAAGACGGCGATCGACCGCTTCATCCAACAGTGGCCCGACACCGCGCCAGACACCACCGGCGAGATCGACCGCTGCGGGCAGGACTTCGTCGCCCTCTACGAGGACATCATCCAACGCCGTCTCCACGAGGCGATGGAGAAGTTCAAGCACATCATCAGCGAGGACATGGTGCCCTCCATTGCGGTGCTGCAACGGGCGATCGAGACCTCCACCAGCCAGATCAAGGACCGCGTCGCCACGGTCAACGAGGCGCTCAGCCGGGCGCAGTTCAATCCCGGCACCTTCCTCCAGATCGCCTTCAAGGCATCCCTGTCCGACGACGTGAAGACGTTCCGGGCCAAGGTCGACGATCTGCTGCGCAACGCGTCGGCCAGCCGCCGCGGAGACCGTGAGTCGCTGGCCCAGTTCCAGCGCGTGCAGGGCCTCATGGTGACATTCATAGCCGACACCACCGAGGCCAAGCGGTGGCGCGCCAACGTGCTGGACGTGCGCAACGGATTCAACTTCTACGCCCGCGAGGTCGACCACGATGGCGTTACCCGAGCCACACACAGCAACACTGCCGTCAACTCCGGCGGTGAACAGGAGAAGTTCGTAGCGTTCTGCCTGGCCGCCGCGCTCAGCTACAACCTCGCCGATGCCGACTCAGGCGGCATGCCACGCTTTGCGCCGCTGATGCTCGACGAGGCGTTCAGCAAGTCCGACGAAGAATACGCCGCGCAGGCCCTGTCGGTCTTCGACGAGTTCGGCTTCCAGTTACTCATCGCCGCACCCATTCGGATGTCCGGCATCGTCGAGCCATTCATCGGACAAGCGATCCTTGTGGAGAAGCGCATCACGGATGATGGGGCGCATTCCCACGCGGCGAGCGCCACGTTCGGAGAGATCGCCGCCCGCCGGTCAGCCGAACTCGCCGGAGCCTCCGGTGCGCGCACCTGACGAGATCGCCACCGTTCTACGCGACCGCTTCGACCGCGACTTCCCAACCTGGGCCCGCGGCGGCGGCACCTGGCCAGTGCGGCTGAGCCTGTCACCACCCACCGTTCTCCAGCGGACCACCGATCCGATCGGCTGCCACACCTGGGCCGACCAGTGGCGCGCTTACCCAGGTCCGGGACGCGTCGAGACCGGCACACTCCGGTTCCCGACCGGCAGCCATGACATGCCCAAGCGCATCGTGTTCGACACGCCGCATCAGGTGGCCGCCAACAGCAGCGACACCCAGGTGCGATGGCAGACCTGCGCATCACGGCTGACCGAGCTGCAGCGATCCTTCCCCAAGGCAACCTTCACCGGAGTAGTGAGACGCCTCACCGACCTGCCTGGCGCCGACTACGCCCGCCTCACCGCAGCCGTCACCTGGCTGGCCGCCAACCCCACATCCGGCATGCTGATACGGCAACTGCCCATCGAGGGCATGGACACCAAATGGCTCGCCCGGCACGCGCACCTGGTCCTGGCCCTGCTCGGCGACGAGACCGGAACCGAAACCGATGGGGGCGAAGAGCCGACCCTTACGATGTCCCGACGCCGCGAGATCCACCGCCGGCTCGGGCTGCGCACACCACCAGAACTCGTCCAGATCGCCGTACCCTGCCCGTCGCTGCGCAAACAGATCGGCGGAATGCGACACCTCGCGGCCAGCATCGAGGACCTCAACGCGTGGCCCGACCGACCCGACGTGGTAGTCATCATCGAGAACAAGGAGACCGCCTATGCACTCACCACCGACAACCCCGGGATGGTCGTGTTGCACGGCGAAGGCTTCGACGTCGCGACCTACGCCCGGCTCAGCTGGGTACACACCGCAAGCAAGGTCATCTACTGGGGCGACATCGACCTCGCCGGCCTGCACTTCCTCAACGACCTCCGCGCATATGGCGTACAGGTCCTCAGCATCCTCATGGACCTACCAACTTTGAACAAGTACCGGCACCTCGCCGTCGAGGGCGCGGCTGCGCACCGCAAGACCGTCGCCCACCTCAATAACCCGGAGCGGGACCTGTACGACCACCTTGTCGGTCGTGCGAACACAACCGGACACGGACTACTGCTCGAGCAGGAACGAATTCCTTGGATGCACGCCCACAGCATCTTGAACGCCGCTGCTGACAACTTGGCCTGACCGAGAGCACCGACGGTCTCGGCTATCTCAACGCGATCGTTGCAGACAGTGTCAGATGCCGTTGGGTATTGGTTCGTGTCGATCTCGGACACGCAAACTCCCGCGAGGCATCAACATTCGGCTATGTCTCGCTCCTGTTTCCGCCGCCGACTCCGCTGCCGTGGGATCGTCACCTCCCGTTCCGAGTCGTTGGCAAGCGTCGTCATGATGATCGACTTGTCGTGATCGGGTTCGAGTTGAGACTCGCGGCGCGGCACTCAATCACGACGTGGTGGGTACGCAGGAACTAATCACATTGGCCATGTTTCGGTTCTCCCGGAGCCAGGCGATCTCGTTCGCGACGCCGACATCCCGGCTGGTGAGGGTGCGCAGCTGGGCGTAAGCCCGGCCGAGGATGACGTCCTCGCGCAGGTAGAGGTTGCGGGTCTGGCGCATGGCGGGGGTGTGGGCGCTGGTGTGGCCGTGGCGGCATCGGTAGGCCGGGTTGCCGTGACTGTACTGCGATTGCATGCTGCGCCCGCAGGTCCCACATCGCAGCATCCCGGCCAGCAGGTAGGTGCGGTGGCTGCCGTCGGCTGGCTGGTTCTGTGCGCTGATGTGTTGCGCGGCAACGAAATCGGCCTCACTCACGAGTGGCTCGTGGGCCTGTTTGTCGGAGATCGCCCACCCATCCGAGGCGGTCAGCGCCGTACCCCGGCGACGCCGGGAACGACGTCATCGGTGTGGTGACGGTGGGTCTGCTGGCGGTTCCAGACCTGGCGGCCGGTGTAGCGCGGGTTGGCCAGGATTTGGGCGACGCTGCGCAGGTGCCACGTATTGCCGGGCCGGTGCCGATTGCGCTTGCGGTCGGCCGCTGCCGGGCACGGCACGCCCATTTCGTTGAGCTGTCTGGCGATGCTGGCGATGGTGTGGCCTTGCAACCGCTGGGCGAATATCCACCTAACCCAGGGTGCGGTCTGCGGGTCGGGTTCCAGGCAGTGCAGGCGCCGGCCGTATGCGGCGTCGGCCCGGTTGGGATGTGGTCCGGCATCGCCGAGCCGGTATCCGTACGGTGGCCGGCCGCCGAGGTGCCTTCCTTGTTCGCGGGCCTGTGCTTGCATGGAGGCGGTGGTGCGGAACCTGGCCCGCTGCACTTCGAGGCGCGATTGCGTGCCCAGCAGGAGCAGCAGGGCTTGATGTGTGGGGTTGTCCAAATCGACTGGGCCGTCGATTTCCGGCAGCCACAGCTGCACCCCATACTGCTTCAGTTCCGGTGCGAGGTGGTCGGCCTGGGTGCCGTAGAACGCTCGCGCATACTCGCCGACGATGATCGCGTCGAAGCCACGGTCCGGGTCGGTGATCGCCGCGATAAGCCGGGCCGCTTCGGGCCGCTGGCCCCAGGCGATTTCACGGGAGTAG
>Ga0075420_100006578_pt1 | contig 10248 bp, 9 predicted proteins | sample SoiMetdeltSBSDD4_FD_75296 | JGI IMG/M metagenome (GOLD analysis project Ga0075420, IMG submission 75296) | Bulk soil microbial communities from a Populus tree surrounding site in Tennessee, USA - Soil MetaG P. deltoides SBSDD4 | ecosystem: Environmental > Terrestrial > Soil > Tree plantation...
CGCTTTTTTCAGCCCGATGCCTATATCTCGATCGATTATGATCAGCGCCGCGCGCAGATTTTTTACAAGCCGGCACCCGGCGCGGGCTGGCTCGACATCCGCACGGAATCCATCGAAATCGAAGAAAGCGACGCGCTTGCGGACGAAGTCGACTCCTTTCTGGATTGCGTGGCCAGCAGAGATCTCCCTTTGGTCGGCGGTGCGGAGGGTTTGCGCGCTCTCGAGATCGCCTCGCTGATCAGCGCGCAACTGTGATCGTCCCCTCTGGTAAATCATGGCGTCACAGCGCAGAGAAATCATGTTGGTAGTCGGCGAAGCCTCCGGCGACGCGCACGGCGCCCAATTGGTCGACGCCTTGCACGAAAAAGAGCCCGCGCTGAAAGTCTACGGGGTCGGCGGTGAACAATTGCAACGAACCCGGTTCGAGACGCTTTTCAGCGTCGCCAAATTAACCGGCATGGGTCTCGTCGAACTGGCCGGCAACTTGAAAAACCTCTGGCGCGCTTACTCGATCCTCAAACAGGCGCTGCGAGAGCGGCGGCCCGACTTGTTGGTGCTGATCGACTTCCCAGAATTCAATTTGCGCTTAGCCCGTTATGCCAAGTCGTTGCGCATTCCAGTTCTTTATTACGTGAGCCCGCAAATCTGGGCGTGGCGTAAAGGACGGGTACGCCAAATCGCCCGTTGGGTTGATCGCATGGCGGTGATCTTTCCGTTCGAGGCACCGTTTTACCAACGCCACGGCGTCAATGCGACGTTCGTCGGCCATCCGCTTTTGGAAACCGTCAAAGCCGACAAAAGCCGGGAGGAAACTCTTGCTAAGCTTGGGCTCGATCCCCAACAACCGGTCATCGCCTTGTTGCCGGGCAGCCGGCTTGCAGAGATCAGTCAGCATTTGCCGGTCATGCGCGACGCGGCGGTGCGGCTCCGCCGCGAACGGCGGGTACAATTTTTTTGCGTACGCGCGACCACGATCGCTGCGGCGGAGGTCCTCTCGATACTCGACGGGTCGGCGCCGTCTATTTCGGTTGTTGACAGCGATCGCTACAATGCCGTGCACGCCGCCGACTTGGTCTGGACGGCTTCGGGGACGGCCACGCTGGAAACGGCTTTGCTCGGCCGGCCGATGATTATTGTTTATCGTGTATCCTGGTTAACTTATTGGATCGCGCGCTGGCTCGTGCGCGTCGACCACATCGGCATGGTCAATTTGATCGCCGAGGAACGGCTGATGCCGGAACTCCTCCAAAGCGATATGAATTCAGAGCGGCTGGCCGCAGAGACGCGCCTCTTGCTCGACAATCCCAAGGCCCGCGCCGGCATGGTCGAAAAGCTGGCCACGCTGCGCGAGCGTTTGGGCACGCCAGGCGCGCCGCAACGGGTCGCGGATCTGGCTCTTGGAATGATGCGCTAAGAAGGCGGTACGCGAGTGAAGTATTACGTTCGACTCTTGGGTTATTTGAAACCCTACATTTGGCCTTATTTCATTTTGGGCATGGTCTGCATGCTCGCCTTCGGCGCCACCGATGGCGCGATCCCGTTTTTGGTCCAGCGCATCATGGACGATGTTTTCGCGCGCAAGGATCAGACCGCTTTATCCTATTTGCCGTTGGTGGTGATCGGTATTTTTGCCTTCCGTGGTTTCATGAACTTCGGTCAGAGCTATCTCAACGATTATGTGGGGCTGCGCATCATCAACGACGTCAGAAATCAGCTCAATCGCCATTTTCAATCCCTGTCTTTGTCGTTCTTTCTAAGAAATCCGACCGGCACACTACTCACGCGGGTCAACAGCGATGTCCAGCTCGTGCGCTACGCGATCACCGACGCGCTCGCATCCTTCTTGAAGGACGCGACCTCGCTCGTGGTGTTGATGGTCGTGGCTTTTCTGAAGGACTGGGTGCTCGCGTCCATCGCATTCTTTGTCTTTCCGGCTTCTGTCCTGCCGATCATGCGGTTGAGTAAACGCATTAAACGGCTGACCCGGCGCGGTCAGATCAGCACCGGGACGCTCACCTCGCTCCTGCAAGAGAGCATTCAGGGCAATCGCATCGTCAAGGCTTTCGGCATGGAAAGCTATGAAGACCAGCGCTTCGTGCAAGAAAATTGGAAACTCTTCAAGCAGTCGCTCAGGGCCAGCCGGATCAAGGCGATCGTTTCACCGTCGATGGAACTGCTCGCGTCCTTCGCGATCGGCGGCGTGGTTTGGTATGGCGGTTGGAGCGTGATCGCCGGCGGACGCACCCAAGGCGAGTTCATGGCGTTTATGGCCGCGATGTTTTTAATGTACGGACCATTTAAAGGGCTGAGCCGAACCTACACCAGTGTTCATCAGGGTCTCGCCGGAGCGGAGCGCGTTTTCGAAATGTTGGATGAAAAGCCGGCAATCGATGACAAGCCGGATGCGAGGGAGGCGAAGCCGTTTGCGAAAAAGATCGAGTTTCGTGACGTCGATTTTGCTTACGCCGACGCGCCGGTCCTAAAGCGCATCAATTTGATCATCGAAGCCGGGCAGATGGTAGCGTTGGTCGGCATGAGCGGAGTCGGCAAGAGCACCTTGGTCGATCTTGTTCCGCGTTTCTATGACGTCGCTGCCGGTTCGTTAACCCTCGACGGCGTCGACCTGCGCGATTTGACCGTGCGTTCCTTGCGCGCCCAGATCGGCATCGTCACCCAGCACACCTTTCTATTTAACGATACAGTGCGGAATAATATTGCCTATGGCTCTCTGGATCGGGACATAGAGGCCGTGATCGCGGCGTCGAAGGCGGCGCACGCGCATGAATTTATCATGGCGATGCCCAACGGCTACGATTCGATGATCGGCGAGATGGGGATGCAATTATCGGGAGGGCAGCGCCAACGCCTAGCCATCGCCCGAGCGCTGCTCAAGGACGCGCCAATTTTGATTCTTGACGAAGCCACCTCGGCGCTCGATACGGATTCCGAGCGGCTGGTGCAAGATGCCCTCGAGCATCTTATGGCGACCCGCACGACGATTGTGATCGCGCACCGCTTGTCAACGGTGCGCCGCGCTGATCGGATCGTGGTGATGGTCGATGGCGCGATCGCGGAAGAAGGAAGCCATGAAGAATTGCTCGCAAAAAACGGCGAATACAGCCGGTTGTATTCCATCCAGGCGTTAGAAGACCGGGAACCGGAACAGCGGGAAGTGTTGCATTAGGTCGGGCCGCCAGGCGTGTGGTATTTACTTTACAATCTTACCTTGACGATCGGCTTTTTCGCAGCGTTGCCGTTTGTGCCGTTGATTTACTTGCTCGGCCCGCGCTATCGAGACGGTCTTGGGCAACGTTTTGGGATTTATCCGCCAACCATCGACGCGGTTTTGCGCGCCGCCCGGCCGGTGTGGATCCATGCAGCCTCGGTCGGCGAGGTTCGCGCCGCGGCTCCGCTCGTGCGCGCGCTCAAGACGAGCGTCCCCGCACGAAAAGTTTTGCTATCCACGTTCACCGCCACGGGCCATCGGGTCGCGGCGCAAACGGCAGGCGTCGACGCTGCGATTTTCCTGCCCTTAGATTTTTCCTGGACGGTCCGCCGTGCGTTGACAAGAATTCATCCGGTGCTGCTGGTGTTCATCGAAACCGAGATTTGGCCCAATCTCTTGCGTGAATCGTTTCGCCGCGGTATTCCGACGCTGCTCTTGAGCGGGCGGCTGTCGGCCAAGGCATTTTCCCGATATGCGCGCTGGCGTCCCTTTTTCCGCCGGGTTCTTGGATGTTTCACATTTTTTGGCATGCAGTCGACCGAGGACGCGGCGCGGCTCCAAGGGCTTGGGGCGGATGAAAAAAAAATCTCGGTAGTGGGTAGCTTGAAGTTTGCCGCCGCCCCGACCGCAGAGCAGTTGGGGACCTTGAGCGCGGCGCGCGATCCGGATCGGTATTTACTGGTTGCCGGCAGCACCCATCGCGGCGAGGAAGAGATTTTGCTCGAGGCGCTGGCGCTCTCTCGCGCCCGCTTTCCATCGCTTTCGATGGTGATCGCGCCGCGCCATCCCGAACGTTTCGATGATGTGGAGAAGTTGTTGCGGAGCAGCCCGTTCGATTTTCAGCGAAGGTGTGGAATCGAGCCGGACCGATACTTTGAAAAAGACATCCTGCTGCTCGATACCGTCGGCGAATTGCCGGACTTTTTTGCCGCCGCCGATATTGCCTTCGTCGGCGGCAGTCTGGTCGATGCCGGAGGGCACAATGTTTTAGAGCCCGCGCGTTTGCAAAAGCCGGTGCTGTTTGGCCCGTATATGAGTAATTTTGCGCGTATTGCCGGCGAAATGAAGCAAGGAGGAGGCGCCATCGAAGTCCACGGTGCGGCCGACTTGGCGCATAGATTGATCGAGCTATTGAACGATGCAGAGGCGCGGCTCCGCATGGGCAAACTCGCGTCCCAATTCGCCGAGGCCCATCAGGAGGCCTTCACGCGCAATTTGGTTTTGGCGCAACGCTATCTATGAAATTGTTAGTGCTACGAGCCGTCCGTTAAGCGTCTATGAGGACGGTGTCGGTTCGTGAGGTGTGGGAGCGCACGGGGGCGCGCGGAAAGTTTTTGTGGCTATTGTTGCTGCCGGTATCGCTTTTCTATGCTGTCGCCGTGCAACTACGCAATTCGCTTTACACCTTGGGCTGGGTGAAATCCGCGCGCCTACCCAGACCGGTGATCAGCATCGGGAATCTCACCGTCGGCGGCACCGGCAAGACGCCGACTTGCTTATGGCTCGCGGAGGAGCTGAAAAGTCACGGATTGAGCGTCGGAATTTTGAGCCGGGGATATCGTCGTGAAGAAACTCGACCGCTTGTTTTACAACCGCAAAGCGCGGATGTTTCGAATCTGGACAACCATGCGGATATAGCCAAGTCAGGCGATGAGCCGTTGATGATGGCACGTCTTTATGGCCAGACTATCGGCATCGGCAAGAACCGGAGTGCCGCCGCCGCTGAGCTGTTGCGCCAGAGCGAAGTGGATGTTTTTATTCTCGACGATGGTTTTCAGCACCGTCGTGTTAAGAGGGACGTCGACCTATTATTGATGGGCGCCGAATTTTCCGGCTGGACTCTTCCCGCCGGACCCTTTCGCGAGCCGCGGCGAAACTATCGGCGCGCTGATTTCTTTCTGGTTACCGGCGCGCACCAAGATTGGCGCACGGTCATTCCCGCTAACCGCGCGGAAACGAGTTTCGCCGCTTCTTTGCAAGCGGTCTCTCTATTGAGTTTGGATGCACGACGCCGTAAAGAATTTCCCTTGACGCTGCTTTACCGCAGTAAAATTTTGACCGTTACCGGAGTCGCTGATCCGAGGGGATTGTATCGGATGATCCACGAATGGGAGGGCGAAATTGTCGAGACCCTCGAGTTCCCGGACCACCATTCCTATACCGCTCGGGACTGGCAGCAAATCAATCGGGTCGGCCGCCTCGTCGATTTGATCGTTACGACTGAGAAGGATATTTTGAAGCTAGTGCGTTTTCCATTTGCAAAAGATAAACTGTTGGCGCTACGGGTAGCTATGAACGTGGAAAACGGTTCAGCGCTCGTGCAATCGATTGTCGCTAGGATTAATCAAGCGCGGAGCTGCGCTCAGGCATGAAAGAGCCTGAGTGGAATTTTCGTGGCGATTTACGAGACGTGATTTGGCGTGATTGGTGAAAAAAGGATATCCATGAAGTCGCTGATCACAGGTGTTGCTGGTTTTATCGGTTCGCATCTCGCAGAACGACTCCTCGCGGCTGGGCACGAGGTTGTCGGCATCGATAATTTTCTCGACAATTATCCGCGCCATTTTAAAGACAATAATCTCGCGGAATTTTCCCGCCACGACAGGTTTACGTTCATGAACCAAGATCTCTTGCAAAGCGATTTGGCAAAACTCTTAAGCGACGTTTCCTACGTGTTTCATCTCGCCGGCCAACCCGGCGTTCGTTCCAGTTGGGGGCGTGAATTCACCCGATATACGGAAAATAATATCACCGCGACGCAGCTGCTGTTGGAAGCGTCGAAAGGTTTGCCGCTCGCCAAGTTCGTCTATGCGTCGACCTCATCGGTCTATGGCGATACGGACGATTTACCCATGCGCGAAGACGGGCTAACCCGGCCGGTGTCTCCTTACGGCGCGACCAAGCTTGCCGCCGAACATTTGTGCCATCTGTACTGGAAAGCCTTTGCCGTGCCGACCGTTTCGCTGCGGTTTTTTACCGTTTACGGTCCACGCCAGCGGCCGGATATGTTCTTTCATCTGTTTATGCGCGCTTTGCGACGCGGCGACGAAGTGCCGCTCTTCGATGACGGCGAGCAGACTCGCGATTTTACATTTTGCCAGGATATCGTCGACGGCGTCGTGGCCGCGGCCACTTATCCGGGAAAAGGAGAAGTCTTCAACCTGGGCGGTGGATCGGAAGTGAGTTTGTTGAACGCTATTTCGTTGGCGGAGAAAATCGCTGGCCGAACGTCCAAGCTCAAGCGTTTCGATCGTCAGAAGGGCGACGTCCGCCACACCAGGGCGCGCCTGGATAATGCAAAAGACAAGCTCGATTACCGGCCGAAAATTGATTTGGCGCAGGGATTAGAAAGCGAGTGGCAGTGGATTTGCGCCAATGCGGATTGAATAAAGATTGCCAAGTTTTAATCTTAAATAAAAAGTTACTGTGATCACGGATCTTTAAAAATTTCGAGGTAACCTATGGGCGAACATGCGGAAGAAGACGTCGGCAACATCGTGAGTTTAGAGCACATTAACGTGCAGATTCCCAATCAGTCGCTGGCAACACTTTTTTATGTCGTCGGCATGGGGTTCACGCGCGATCCCTATTTGAACGTCGGCCTGAACAACATGTGGGTAAATGTCGGCGAGCAGCAGTTTCATTTACCCACCCGCAGCCCGCAAGTGATCGATGGTCATGTCGGCGTGGTCGTGCCGAACCTCGATGCTTTGGAAGGGCGTCTAAAAGCCATCGGCGACGGACTGAAAGATAGCAAGTTTGCTTATAGTCGGAGCGACGACTCTATTTCTGTTGCCTGTCCTTGGGGCAATCGCTATCATTGCTATTCGAGCCAGCCCTCTTTCGGCGACATGACGCTAGGAATTCCTTACGTCGAATTCAAGGTCGCGCCCGGCGCGCTGCAAGGGATTTTACGGTTTTACCAAACCGCGCTCGGCGCGCCGACGGTACTGGAGAGCGATCGGCAAAATCGCTTCGGCCGGGTGAAGATCGGCCGTCATCAATCGCTGCTGTTTCGTGAAGCGGCCGATTCACCGGCGCCCTATGACGGCCATCATATTGCCATTTATGTCGCTAACTTTTCCGGGCCTTTTGCGTACCTCAAGAGCCGCGGTCTGATTTCAGAGGACGTGCGCAATCATCAATTTCGCTTTAAAGACATCGTCGACCCCGAGGACGGCGCCAAGAAATTCACCCTGGAACATGAAGTGCGAAGCCTCAAACATCCGATGTATCACCGGCCATTCGTCAATCGCGACGCGGGGCAGTCGCAGCGCGCTTACCAGCGCGGCTGGGACGCGCTGATTCCGTTTCATCACTAATAATCGTGCTTCGAAGGAGCTGAACTCATGGCGATTAGCAAAGATCTTTTGGATATTCTCGCGTGCCCGAAGTGTAAGGGGGATCTTCATCTCAACCCGACAAACGACGGCCTGATCTGCGAGGCCTGCCGGCTGATGTACCCGATCAAAGACGACATTCCGATCATGTTGATCGATGAGGCGATCCATTTATAGCTTATAGCGTCGATGACTGCGCTCATTTGGGATAACGTCCTACTACTTCAAACCAGCTTCCTCGGCGATAGCGTATTGACTTTGCCGCTGATCGCCGAGCTCAGGCGCCGATTTCCAGTAAAAAAACTGACGCTGCTCTGCCAGCCGGCGGGCCGGGAGCTTTTACAGGATCATCCGGCGATCGATGAGCTGATCATCGACGATAAGAAGCGTGCGGATCGAGGATGGACCGGATTGCGCGTCAAAGCAGCCAGCTTAAGAGCCAAACGGTTTACGCTGGCGATCACGCCGCATAAATCTCTGCGCAGCGCACTTTTGTTGTGCTGGGCCGGGATACCTTGCCGGATCGGTTTTCGCCAGAGCGCCGGCTGGTTTTTGTACCATCGCCGGGTCGCGCGCGACCCGCAACGTCACGATGTCGAAAGGAATCTTTCCGTTTTGGAAACGTTCGGCGTGCGCATCGAAGACTGCGAGCGCGCTCTCGATTTGCCGGTCAGCGCAGCGCTGCAAGAATCGGTCAATCACAAGCTACGCGCGCTAGGTGTCGCCGATGATCAAATGGTTGTTGGCGTGAATCCAGGTTCCGTGTGGCCGACCAAGCGTTGGTCCACCGCCGGATTCGCCGAACTCATTCTCATGCTAAAAAAAAAGCTCGATTGCCAGATCTTGCTTTTCGGCGGCAGCGAAGATGCTGCTGTGGTCGAAGACGTGCAGGCTCGCTGTCAGACCGCCGCTGTCAATCTGGTGGGGCGGATCAGTCTGCGCGAGCTGGCTGCGGCAATCAGCCGCTGTGCGGTATTTGTTACCAATGACAGCGGGCCGATGCACGTGGCGGTGGCGCGAAGGGTACCGACCGTGGCGATATTTTGCGCGACAACGCCCGAGCTCGGCTTTTTCCCTTATATGGCGGATGCGATTGTTGTCGGCCGGGAGCTCTCCTGCCGACCCTGCGCTTCCCACGGTGGGCGGCGCTGTCCGTTGGGTCATGCGAATTGTATTCACCAGATCGGTCCGGAAAAAATATTGGAGAGCGTGCAACGGCTCTGGAAGGGCGATCGGCGCGGACTCAACTCATCCGTCACACCTTTTCAGCCGGAATTCGTGACCGTTTGAAATCTCCTTTCGCACAATCGGAACTTGTGCAACCGGCAACTCGCCGCTCGAGGAATTACCGCATCTTTAGTGAGAAGTTAAATTGGGGCGCGCTTCCCGACGGCTTCAAGAGGGTTGTTGACGAGCGCGGTCATCGCCTCGTGGTTCGGCAAGATCAGACGGCGCACATCGATTTTTCGTTGTGCGATAATGACCGCGGCGGCGCTTTGGCGGACTCTCGCTACCACGGCCGCGGCGTGCTGCGCTCGATCGTGCTACCTGACGGAGATACTGCCTTGATCCGCGCCTATCGCCACGGCGGTTTATTTCGAACCATTGCCACCACCTGGTTTTTTACCTGGCCGCCGCGGCCCTTTCGCGAGTTGGCGGTCACGGAAGAGTTGCGCCGACGCGGCTTGCGCACGGTCGAAGTGTGCGCCGCTTGTGTGAGCCGGCCCGCAGGACCTTTTTATCGCGGCTGGCTCATCACGAAACAATTGCAAGGCGCGGAAGATCTCTGGTCGGCGTTTCACAGCGGATTGATAGAACGGATTGGTTTAACCGCGGCACTGAGCGCCGTAGCGAGCGGCATCCGCGCGATGCACCGGGAAGGGGTCTACCACGCCGATCTTAATCTAAAAAATATTCTCTTGCGGATCGAGAACGGCGCAGCGGCGAGCTATATCATCGATTACGATAGGGCGCGGCTTTTTCTCGGCCGGCTTCCGATCGCCTTGGCCAATAGAAATCTCGCGCGTTTAAAGCGTTCGGTGCTTAAACTCGACCCCGAGCAGCGCTATTTTTCCGCGGCGGCGTGGTGTGAGCTTGTCAAATTTTACCATGAAGATCGGCACGCCTAAGTTTCAGCCGAAGAAGATCCTGATCATTCTGCACGGCTCGATCGGAGATGTTACCCGGGCCTTGCCCTTGGCCGGTGCATTGCGCAAAGCTTTTCCGAGCGCATTTATTGCCTGGTCCATCGAACCGGCGTCGTTGCCCTTGCTTCAGGGCAATGACGCGATCGATGAAATCCTCCTGTTCGATCGGCCGCACTGGCGCCAAACGATCGGCGCTTTCCTTGCTGACGTGAGGCGGCGCAAGTTCGATCTGGTGCTCGATTTGCAGCGGCACCTCAAAAGCGGGCTCATCAGTCGATGGACCGGCGCGTCCCAGCGTCTCGGCTTTCACCGTCGCGACAGTAAGGAGCTCAACTGGATTTTCAATAATCTGCGCATCGAGCCATACGGCGATAGGATTTCGAAGCTCGAACATTATGGAAAATTTGCCGATTACCTAGGCATTGAGCGGGCGCCGCTGGAATGGGATTTTCATCTCACTGCGGCGGAGTTGAATTGTGTTGAAAAACATCTTTTCGGTGTGAGCGCGTCCTTTGCCGTTTTGTTCATCGGCACG
>Ga0075420_100006584_pt1 | contig 10242 bp, 10 predicted proteins | sample SoiMetdeltSBSDD4_FD_75296 | JGI IMG/M metagenome (GOLD analysis project Ga0075420, IMG submission 75296) | Bulk soil microbial communities from a Populus tree surrounding site in Tennessee, USA - Soil MetaG P. deltoides SBSDD4 | ecosystem: Environmental > Terrestrial > Soil > Tree plantation...
AGGGCAGCCGAACGTCAGGTCCGAAAGACCTTTCTAAGATGTTGTGATGACATCATGCGCCCGACCATGCCGTCAGTTCAAGTTGTCCTCGCGGGAACAACGGCGACGACTCTTTTGCACAAATTCGCACAAGCGCTCGCCGGGAGTAGGCAGTTGTTGAAAGGCCCTACCGCCGCAGGCAATCTGCGATGCGATGTCGCGCGCCGTGCACGACTTCGGATCGGGGAGAAGATCGCCATCGAGGCGCTCGAGACCGGCAAAGCCGAATGGAAGCCGCTGCCCCGCGGCCAACGATGAAGGTGCGCGGCTTGGTTCTTACGCTCTGAGCAGTCTTTCCAATTCAGCCATATCGACGGGCTTCACCAGATGGCCGTCACAACCGGCGTCGCGCGAGCGCGTACGGTCTTGCTCTTGGCCCCAGCCGGTCACCGCGATCACTTTGACGCTTTGTCCCCACGCCTGCGCACGAATCTGCTGTGTGGCTTCGTACCCGTTAAGACCCGGCATTCCGATGTCCATGAGAATCACTGCCGGCTGAAAGGACGCCGCGGCGGTGATGGCTTCGGCGCCGCTGTAGACGGTCCGCACCTCTTGGCCCATCAGCTCAAGCATGGAAGCCATCGAATCGGCCGCGTCACGATTGTCATCGACGACCAGGATTCGCCGGCTGGGAACGGCGAGTGGGGGCGACTGGGGCGGAGCATCTAACGATGGCGTCGAGGAAGGCAGCACGGGAAGGGTGATGGTGAACGTACTGCCGGTGCCTGGCCCTTGGCTCTCCGCCGTCACGGTGCCCCCGTGCATCTGCACCAATCCTTTGACGAGCGCCAAGCCGATGCCGAGGCCGTCTCTGGCGCGTTCGAGACCTCGATCAACTTGCGAGAACATGTCGAAGACATGGGACAGCGCCTCGGCGGGAATGCCGATTCCCGTATCGCGCACCGACACAATCACATCGCCGTCTCTCCGTTCCGCACGGAGGAGAATGGAACCCCCGCGCTCGGTATACTTCGCACTATTCGTCAGCAAGTTGCTCAGCACCTGTGACAAACGGGTGGGGTCCGCATCCAGATACACGGGTGTGGCCGGAAGCGAGATCGTGAGCGCGTGTCCGGCGGCGTCAATGACCGGGCGGGCCGTTTCCACCGCGTTGTTGACGACATCCAAAAGCGGCACCGTGGCCCGTCGTAGTTCCAACTTGTTCTGACCGATTCGGGAGACGTCGAGCAGATCATCGATGAGCCGCACCATGTGCCCGAGCTGCCGTTCCATCACCTCGCGGGCTCTGGCCACCTGGCCCGGGTTCCCCTCCGCCAGCTGCATCACTTGCAGGGCGGTCCTCAGCGGGGCCAGCGGATTCCGAAGTTCGTGCGCTAGTAGCGCGATGAACTCGTCCTTGTGACGATTCGCTTCCTGGAGCGCCTCCTCAGCGCGCTTTCGGTCCGTGATGTCTCGGGCAATCTTGGACGCGCCAATGATCTCGCCCGAGGCGTCGCGGATGGGTGAGATGGTGAGCGAGATGTCCAACCGTTGGCCGTCCTTGCCCATGCGAACGGTCTCGAAGTGTTCGATGTGCTCCCCACGGGCGATCCGCGCGAGAATCTCTGGCTCCTCGCCTTGGCGTTCCGGTGGAATGAGGAAGGTGATCGGTTGCCCAATCGCCTCTTGAGCCGTATAGCCGAACAACTTCTCGGCCCCCGTGTTCCAGGACCGGACGATGCCTTGTAAGGTCTTGCTGATGATGGCGTCATGAGACGAGTCGACGATGGCCGCCAAGTGCGCACGAGCCAGTTCCGAAGCTTTGCGTTCGGACGCGTCACGAAACACGAGAACCGCACCGACCGTCGCTCCCGAGGTGTCCCGGATCGGCGCTGCACTAGCGTCGATCGGCTGTTCGCGTCCCTGGCGGGAAATCAGGACGGTGTGGTTGGTCAGCCTGACGATGCTGCCCGTCTGCAGGGCGCGGATCGCGGGATTGCCGATCGCCTCGCAGGTGCCTTCATGGACAATCTGGAGCACGTCTGGCAGGAACTGCCCCAAGGCATCGGCCAGCGACCAATCGGTCAGCGCTTCGGCCACCGCGTTCATGAAGGTAACGCGCCCGTCGGCGTCCGTGGTAATCACTCCATCGCCGATGCTGGCCAGCGTCGTGCGCAGCCATTCCGAATGCTGTCGCAATTCTTCTTCGGCGCGACGACGCGCGATGAGGATGCTCTGAGCATTCTGCAGCGCAGTTGCGCGAAGCCGACCGTCCTCGTCGGGGTCGGGGTCCGACACTATCGCCCCTCGATCTCTTTGCTCGCGAGGTTGGTGCCAACGACGCGCGCTCGAATCTTCGCAAACGCGGTTTCGCGAGTCGTGGTGGTGTCGTCACAGAATGGCGAGAACCCGCAGTCATCGCACGTTCCCAGTTGTCCAATCGGAATATAGTCGGCGGCCTCGAGCACGCGATCACGCACCTCCTCAGGCGTCTCGATGCGAGGGTCGATCGGATCGATGACCCCGACAAAAACCGTCTGATCTGGCTTCATGTGCGCGCGGATCATCTTCAACACGCGAATACGATCCTGTTCGCCCGCGAGCGCCACGAAGAATGAGCCGGCCATGAGCTCGAAGAGACTCGGGAGCAGGGCCGCGTAATCGACGTCCCCACTATGAGTGGAGTCGCGATCGCTGCCAGGACACGTATGAACACCGATGCGTCGTCGGTCCTCGGCAGAGAATCGCGAGAGGGCAAGGTTATTCAGGTCGATGAACCGGTGCAGCAGTTCGCCGGAAGGATCGAGCTTGATGGCGAGCCGCCCTTCCGTGAAGTCGACCTGGACTTTCCACGCACCCTTCCGCAGGCAGTTGCGCACTTCTGTCTCATGCTCTCGCAACAAGTCATCGAGAAACTGCTCCCGCGAGTAACCGTGGATCGGGTCGGCTGGGTACATCAGGCTCAAGGCGGAGGGCGAGATGACCGCCTGTTTCACGGGTCTGTGCGCATACTTGAGCGCCACATCGAGGTAGCGGTCGGCATGCGTCTGGTAACGGAACGGCCCGCTGGTCAACCGAAGCATGCGGCGGACATGGCCAGCCGAGAACGGGATCTGGAATCCGTCCGGCGCGGTGTTCGGCAGGCCTTCGACGCAGTATGTCCAGAAGTTGTGATACTTCCGCTGCTCTCCGTCTGTGATGACGGGCGATCCTGTGTCCTCGAACCTGGCAATCGTGTCCTGAATGGCCTCTTCGTACAGCGCGTCCAGAGCCGGGGTGCTGCCACCGGCGGCGTCCGCGGCCGCCTCGATCAGGCGGAGAGGTCGGGGGATGCTACCGATCGGTTCGGTTGGTATGGTCGACATTGAAAACCGGCGCAATGAGAAGAGCGACGCACGCCAGCGCCGTGAAATAACGAAGTGTGGTCAGCATGTCTACCTCCTTAACTTGAGGCGAGGAACATGCCAGCCTCGGGATCGACGCCTCGACCATAGATGTGTGCGATGAGTTTCTCGAACAGCAGCCGTGATGACTCTTGTCACGGTCAAAGCCGGGTGTCCCGCGGCATGTCGCGGCAGCCCGCACGCACCGCAAGGGTGCGGCGACAGCCGCCATCGACTCCGACGACGCGTCGATGGCAGCGACTGACGTATCGACAGTCAGTGGATAACCTGGTTCCGGCCGCGTTGACGGAGGCTCTATGTTGAATTGATCAAACGCCCACCTGTAGGTTGACTCAGGATCAGGTCCCGGTTGTGCCTTGCGCGGTGGGTCGCGGGTTTAACTTCTAGCGGTACGGCGTCCGCCTGCCGGCCGCATGGATCGCGAGTAATGCCGCATCTTCGATGTGGCGGTCGTCAAGGTCATGGCGTTCGCCGCTCTCAGCTTCCTCCGACCTTGCGAAGCGTCCGCACGCGCCGGTAAGAACCACGCGTGGTGCCCGCCCTCCAGGGCTGCTCTGTCTCGTGTTTTGGTACCCGCCGAGACGCCGGCGCAGCATCGGGCGAAGGCTCAGGCGATTCGGCAAGGGCTTTTGCGAATGCGACGCGGGCCTCCGACTCGTCCTTGTCGAGACAACAGCGTTTGTATTTGCGACCGGAGCCGCAACGACAGGGTTCGTTGCGTCCGAGCCGAGCAACCGTCGTTTTATTCATCCCAATGTTCCTCTCTTCGGAGAAGAAAGCTTACGTCAGACCGTCGGAGTCCCTCAGCAGCAGACCTCGCAACGGCGCCGTGCGAACCGGGCTGGCAACCACGTAGCTGTCGAAGATGACGGAGAGAAGACTGTCGTGGCGGCCCTGCGAGCCATTCCGAAAGCCTCGGAATGAAAGGGCCGAAAACGTTCAACCGACTGAACCTAAAGATGGTGCGGAAGGGGGGACCGGTGCCTACAGCAGGGCCCTTACCTGCCAGTCTGAAGCGCCCATCAAGGCCTGGTATTCAGCGGGTGTAATAGACCGCTTGGAGTACCGGCAACTTATAACAAACATGTTCCTATCATGTTGCCAATCGCTCCTGATCACATCGCACTCGAAGGTGCCACCAGAGCTGACCGTCATCGTCAGAATATCGCCCGGCTTTGGGATGGCCTCGAGCTCGACCCGTTTGCCGAATCGAACGTCACTGTTTGCGATTGTTTCCGGGGTCTCCTTCCCCTCGCGGCGGACGCGGAGGGAAGGAATCCTGAGACTTATCTCGACTGTTTGCGCCATTTGCTGGTCAGAAAGCAGAACGCCCTCGTCCATGATCGCACGAGTCGACTGGCTGATCGCCTACGTTCCGAGCAGAGCCTTCCCTGTACGCACGCGGCGCCGAACTATCCGTCCTAGGTCTCCAAGACGCACGCCTCGCCTGTCGGGGCAACGGCGGTCCCACTCGGGCTTGACATGTGAAGGCAAATCGCGGGCAGTCGCTCAACCCTTGTCGACGACTGAGGAGCTATTGGGGACGCTTGAGAGCGAATCATGCTAACGTCGCAATAACATGGCGGTCGGGATTTATGGTCCTCTATATCAGTACCTCGAGCATCGGTACGCCGATACCGTAGTGCTCACGTTTGAGCAGATGGAAGACCTCTTGGGTTTTGCATTGCCCGCTCCAGCGCGGACTGATTCCGCGTGGTGGACCTACAGAGATGGAGAAGCTACCGCGTCTCCGCATCACTCAGAGGCATGGAGATTGGCACATAGAACGGCCAAGCCGAACCTTCCTGCGGGGAACGTGCTGTTCGAACGCATCGCCTGACCGACCGGCCGCCACCGATGTCCCGCTCACCCTCCGCCTTTCAAGGCACATCGCCAAAGAGCATCCTGGTCCGCGACGGCTCGACATGTTGCTCACGCTCGTGCGAAAGCGCACCGCCGCCCGGATAAAAAAGTCGAACTAGCACGCGTGGCGGCCCACCGGTGCTGTCACCGGCCAGGCGAATCGCCCGCGGTGGAGTGGATGGGCACGGCTGTCAACGAATAGGAGGCGACGATGACGGGAACGATTCGAACGTTGCGAGTCGATAAGGGATTTGGGTTCATCAAGGACAATGCAGGGAAGGAATATTTCTTCCACCAGAGTGCGGTGTATGGAGAGGGGCTCGAGAACCTTCGTGAGGGTGACACAGTAGAGTTCGACGTCGGCCAAGGACCGAAAGGGCCTCGGGCCGAGAACGTGCGGCGCACGTCCACGTAAACAAGGACTGACGGGCAAGGACACCGCGCTCCCGCCTACGGTGTCGTTTCCATTTGGATTTCCGCGGGCCGGCGAGTACCGGATTTTCGTTCAGGTCAAGAGGGGTGGCCGCGTTCAGACGGGGGCGTTCGACGCGCACGTGGAGTAATCCCGGCTGGGATTCTCCGACCGTGAAAGAGAGCTACTGCAGCGACAGGCCGGCCTGAGCGTCGCGAAGGACGTCGAGCTCGAGCACCCCGCGCTCGATCAGACGTCGCACTTGTCTACTGCTTCGGAACTCGGCCAGGAGCGCGCGCCGGCTGCTGGTGTAGGCCTGGTCCATCGCGTACGTCAGCACCGTCTCCATCACGACGCCTTCCTCTGTGTTCGTCTCTCTGAAACGCCGCTTGAAGTCCGTCAGAACATGCGCGAAGGCCGGGTCGTCCCACCGGTCAGGGCCGGCATCGAGCCGCATGAAGTCATCCAGCACGGCCACGTACCCGGCGCTCGCAGGGCGTCGCCAGAACGCCACGTCGGGGCCAAACTCGCTGATGTAGTCCGGAAGGTAAAGCGTGCGCTGCGCCGGGACCCGCGCGACAAGTGCGGGATTGAACCGGCGCACCTCGTCCGCAGATAGACCTGTTCGCTTCATGATTTCGGCAAGCGAAATCGTCCGCGGCGTTCGCATCGCATAGATGCGTACCTGCGGCGTCGAGGCGATCAGGTTCCTGACAATGAAGGTGTTGCCAAAGACCATCTCGGCATAAAGGTGGGAACGGGGACCATAGCTCCGATAGACGTCCTTGTATTCCTTACCCGGCAGTGCTCGCAGGTCACTGGCGAGCTGCGAGCCCACAAAGTATCGGGCACGGACATCTGGTGCCCCAAGGTGCTCGCCGGTGATCAAGGCGCGTCCCACGTTCGTGCCGCCGGCGTTGTGCTCGGACAAGGCGGGGATGAACGATCCGTACTTGGTAGCCAGCACCGACAGATACGCGGCGCAGTAGGGAGCCTGGGTCGTCTGGTTCAGCCCCTCAATGGGTGTCGGTGAGAAGTGGTTCAGCCGCTTCCAGTTCCTCTGCAGCCACTGGCAGAAGCCGATCGCATGGGCCTCTGAGCGCCTCTTACCACTCAGGCCCGATTCGAGAATGACCTGAGCCAGGCCGATATCCGCAGGCACGCCGAACCGCTCGTAAATCGCGCCCCACTCGGCGAGAAAGCGCCCGTACCTGACGGCGTTCGGCAGGAGGGCGTCCCCGCGCGTCGAGTTGTGCGACACCGGCCCCGCGGCGCGCTCGAATAGGAGCGCCACCTGTTCCCGCCGTTCACCCAGTTTGCGAGCGAGCTGTTGACCCTCGAGGATGTGGGCGAGCGCGGGGTCGGCCCATACGGCCTCGTGCGTCCAGTCCCCTTTCGCGGGAAACGTCGCGAGAAGCCGCCCGTCAATGCTGCTCCCAAACGCGATCGAGCGGTCGGGAAGTGTGAAGACGTGCTGCCAGAACGGGTAGCCGGGTCGGTAGGTTTGCATCGCGACGAAGTCGTCCCGTCGTCGCGACGCGGCGACATCGACCGCTCCGTTTGACGCCTGCGCGCGCGATCCGGTGGCGACCTGCGCGATCGCCAAGCCGGTACCGACCTTCGACGCGGCTACCGGAATCGCGGCGGCCAGCGCGACGAGTGCCAGGATGGCCTGCGTTCCGATCGAGCGAGTTCGGATGATGTGTTTGTGCATCGGGCATTGACGAGCGCCACGCAAAGCGCGACGCTCCGCAACAATGACGTGTGATGGCCCTGGAATCTGCAATCGATGCGCCCGTGCGGCTGTGTGAAATTCCGCTCGTCAATGAGAGGATCCAGCCCGGTGTGTTAGAGAGAAATCGCTTGTGGGTGACGACTTTGAAGTCGCGATTCCGAAATTGCCGTCGCCGGCCTGGGGGAGTTGAGGCGGATTGGTCGTTCAGACTCCGAGCTGGCTGGCCAAGTCCTCCATGCTCTTCGCGGCGAAATCGACTGGTACCCGCGGAGCCGATTCTCCGGTTCCCGGTCCGTTCTCTCCGGGTCTTGCGATGTGGGCCGCGCGAAGCCCGTTCGATGCAGCCTGGCGCAGATCGTCGCTGTGAGCGGCGACCATCATCACCTCGTTTGGCTGCAAGTTCAGCGCGGCCGCGGTCATCAGATAGACGGCCGGCTTCGGCTTGAAGTCGCGCGCGATTTCGGAGCCCAAGATGGCATCCCACGGAATATTGTTCCGCCGGGCGATGTCGACCATCAGCGCAATATTGCCGTTCGAGCACGGCGCCAACATGAATTTGCGCTTCAGCCGCACGAAGCCGGGCACGACGTCGGGCCAGGTATCGAGGCGATGCCACGCCAGGTTGAGATCGTCGGCCACCTTCTTGTCGAGTTTTTCCAATCCGAACTTCGGCCTGATCTGGTCGAGCATGCGCCGGTGTAGGATGTCGAGCTTGACGAAGGGCTGGCGTCCGGAGCGCACCTCTTCCATGCTCGGTTGATAGAGCGCGCGCCAGGCATCGGCAAACGCGAGCCAATCGATCTTGTAACCAAGCGGCTTCAAAATACGTTCGGCGTCGCGCGCGACCCCATTCCGCCAATCGACGCAGGTGCCGAACACATCGTAGACGAGCGCCTTGATGCCATCCGAATTCGCGCCCGGTTTTGCCTGCGCGAAAACTTTCGTTGGCGCGAAAACCGCGGGCGTGACAAACGCGCCGGCCGTCACCACAGCGCTCGCCCCCTTTAGAAGGCCCCGGCGAGTGATATTCGTCATCCTCTCCTCCGGTCTTGGACTGGCGTGCGTTGAATGATACCTGCAACCTGAGCCGCCGCAACGGTGCTCGAGTCGACACGTGGCTTCCCGTTGAGTCTCACGTGAAGCGGCGGTATCCTTGGCCCCCAAGGTGGAGCACAGTGGCACCTAGAAATAGGTTGAGCGATTCCGGCGTGTCGCGTCGCGACATTATTCGGCTTGGCGCAGGCGGCCTGGGATTCGGTCTCTTTGGCGGTATCGGTCCCGTGCCACCTGTTCTGAGGCAGGCGAGCCGGGCGGCAGCGGCTGCACAGCCGGGCAGGATTCTCGTGGTCTTCGAGTGGTTCGGCGGTAACGACGGACTGAACACCATCGTGCCGTACGGCGACCCGATGTACTACAAGCATCGGCCGACGATCGGCATCAAGGAGAAAGACCTGCTCGCGATCGACGCGCACGTCGGCTGGCACAAGTCGATGAGCGGGATGAAACATCTGTTCGACGACGGCAAGGTGGCCATCATCCAGGGCGTTGGCTACGACCGGCCGTCGTTCTCACACTTCTCGTCGATTTCGTTCTGGCACACGGCAGCGCCCAACAGCGGAAACGAGTACGGCTGGATCGGAAGGACGGCCTCGGCGATGGATCCTGCCGGCGCGCGCCCGAACATGATCGTGAACATTTCCGATAGCCAGACGCTGGCCGTGAAGGCAGAGAAGCATGTGCCGCTGGTGTTCGTCGACCCGACGAAGTTCCAGCGCGGAGTGTTCGCGCAGGAGAAGGCGGTCCTCGATATGTTGAGCGCGCCGCACGCTCCTGTAGGCGACGCGCACAAGTACGTGCTGGAGGTTACCAGGAGCGCGGCGCAGGCCTCTGAGGTAGTGCGGGCCGCATGGGACGGGTACAAAGGTAAGGACAACCCGGACCTGCGGTTGCTCGACCTGGACAAGGTGGCGGCGCTGATTGAGGCAGACTTCCCCACGACGCTGTATTACGTGCCGCTGCGCAACAGCCTGTTCGACACGCACGTGAACCAGGCGGCGCCCCATGATCGGCAGCTCCAGTACTGCTCGGACGCCATCGCGGGCTTCTTCCAGGAGATGAAGCGGATCGGCAGAGCAGACGATGTCGTCATGTACGTGCACAGCGAGTTCGGCCGTCGTGTGCCGGAGAACACCAGCCTGGGGACGGATCACGGCACGGCGCAGGTGAACTTCGTGATCGGCAATGCGGTGAAGGGCGGTCTCTACGGGAAGCCGCCAAGTCTGACGAACCTCGTGCTCGGCGACAATCTCGAAAACACGACCGACTTCCGTCAGGTGTACGCCACCTTGATTCAGCAATGGATGGGCGCGGACGCCGCGACGGTGCTGGGGCAGAACTTCACGACGATGGATATGTTCCGGGCTTAACAGTCCGTAGTGGAGGAGTCGATGGTCGCTCGCGTGGGCTGGTCTCCGGGGCCGGCGGCCTGGAAGGACGACCTGTCGGCCCTGACCGCAGCCGAGTGGAGCTACGACCGCGCGGCGCATCTGCTGGCGCACGCCGGCTTCGGCGGCACACCGGCCGAGATCCAGAAGCTGGCGGATGCGGGCCTCGAGCGCGCAGTCCGCTCGCTCGTCTACTACGAGAGCATCCCGAATCCGGCGATGCAACCCTTCGTTGAGTCAGGCCTATGGGATCCCACGCTGAACGGGTTCCCGGAAAGCCGGCCCGAAGCAACCGACCGGGCCGAGAAGTCCGGCACCTCGATGGGTGTCGAGACCAAGCCATCGGGCAACCGTCCAGGGCAGCCGATCTCCGACCGCTTCTTCTACTGGCTGCGGGCAACGATG
>Ga0075420_100006585_pt1 | contig 10242 bp, 10 predicted proteins | sample SoiMetdeltSBSDD4_FD_75296 | JGI IMG/M metagenome (GOLD analysis project Ga0075420, IMG submission 75296) | Bulk soil microbial communities from a Populus tree surrounding site in Tennessee, USA - Soil MetaG P. deltoides SBSDD4 | ecosystem: Environmental > Terrestrial > Soil > Tree plantation...
AGGTCGATGTCGTAGCGCGTGGTGCGGCGCGTCCCGTCCTGCCTTTGCTCGGACTCGATATGGATGGCGAGCGCCGGGCACACGGCCTCGCACAGCTTGCACGCGATGCAGCGCTCCTCGCCGTTCGGATAGCGGCGCAGCGCGTGCAGCCCGCGCATGCGCGGGCTGGAGGGCGTCTTCTCCTCCGGGAACTGCACCGTGATCTTGCGCGCGAAGAGATGCCGGCCGGTGAGCGCCATCCCTCGGAAGAGCTCGAGCAAGAGGAACGACCGGAAAAACTCCACGACCCGCATCATCGCCAGAGGCTCCAGGGCGTCTGCATCCAGATGCCGATCACGGCGATCCAGACCAGCGTCAGCGGGATGAACACCTTCCAGCCCAGGCGCATGATCTGGTCGTAGCGGTAGCGCGGGAAGGTGGCGCGGATCCAGAGGAACATCGACACGATCACGAAGATCTTGAGCAGCAGCCAGGCGAAGGGCGGTATCCAGTTGAACAGCGCAGAATCGATCGGCGCCTGCCATCCGCCGAAGAACATCACCGCGGTGAGCGCGCTGATCAGGATCATGTTCATGTACTCGGCCATGAAGAACAGCGCGAACGTCATCCCCGAGTACTCGATCATGTGGCCCGCGACGATCTCCGACTCGCCCTCGACCACGTCGAAGGGCGCGCGGTTGGTCTCGGCCACGCCGCTCACGAAGTAGACCACCAGCATCGGCAGGAGCGGCAGCCAGTTCCAGGACAGGAAGGTGAGCCCCTTGGCGGCGAAATACCCGACGGCCTGGCCGTCGACGATGTCGGAGAGGTTGAGGCTGCCCGACACCATCAGCACCACGACCAGCGCGAAGCCCATCGCCAGCTCATAGGAGACCATCTGCGCCGCCGAGCGCATGGCGCCGAGAAACGCGTACTTCGAGTTCGACGCCCAGCCCGCGACGATCACGCCGTACACGCCGATCGACGACAGCGCCATGATGTAGAGCAGTCCGGCGTTGATGTCGGCGAGCACCAGCTCGGGCGCGAACGGGATCACCGCCCAGGCGGCGAGCGCCGGCATGATCATGATCACCGGCGCGAGAAGGTACAGCCCCTTGTTCGCGTTCGCCGGGAGGATGATCTCCTTGAAGAGCAGCTTGACGCCGTCGGCGATCGGCTGCAGCAGGCCGAGCGGCCCCACGCGGTTCGGGCCGATGCGGATCTGCACCCAGCCGATGAACTTGCGCTCCCAGAGCGTGAGGTACGCGACCGCGAGCAGCAGCGGCACCACGATGGCGACGATGGCGGCCAGGCTGGTGCCGGTCTCGTAGAACGCCGGGCCCCAGACCGGGCCGAACCAGCTCGTCGACTTTTCGGCAAGCCACTCCATCTAGGCCGCGGCCTCCACGGCGACTCTCGCGAGCGTCACGGCGCCGAACATCGGACCCACGGCCGCCGTGGTCGGATGGGCGGCAGCGATGCGCACGCAATCGTCGGGCAGCTTGTCGTCGAGCGCGGCCATCAGCTTCACGCTCGAATTCACGCGCACCGGCTGGCCCGCCGCGACGCCGAGCTTCGCGAGCAGCCTCGAGTTCATCCACGCCCGCGGCGGCCGCGCGTCGCGCGTCTTCTGCAGCGGCGGCGAGCGCCGCACCAGCGGGTCGGCGAAGTAGATCGGCACGTCCGCGATTCGTTGGATACCTTGAGGTTTCTGGCCGGCAGGACCGCTGCCGCGAATCTCGTTCGAAAGCAACTGGGAAACGTCGCGCCCGTCCAGGCAGGCGGCCCGCACCTGCTCGACGGTGTCGAACTCGAAGCCCTGCCGGCCGAGCAGGCTGCCCAGCACGCGCAGCACCTTCCAGGCGGGGCGCGCGTCGCCCAGCGAATGCACGTTGGCGGAAAAGCTCTGGACGCGGCCTTCGGTATTGACGAACGTGCCCGAGGTCTCGGTGAACGCCGCGATCGGCAGCAGCACGTCGGCGTAGTCGAGGCCGGTCTTGTACGGCGTCAGGCTGACGACGAAATCGGCCGCGTCGAGCGCCTTGCGCGCAGCCACCGGGTCGGCGCAGTCGAGCTCCGGCTCGACGTTGAGCAGCACCAGGTTTCGCTGCTTGAGGACCTCGTTGACGTTTCCGCCGGCCGGAAGGCCCGCCAGGTATCCGCCGACCGAGTTCGCCGCCTCGCCGAGGAAGCCGACCCGGACGCCGAGCGCCTGGGCGGCGGCGTGGATCGCCGCGGCCTGCGGATGCTGCTGGGCGAAATTACCGAGCAGGACCGCGGCGTTTTCCCCACCCCTCAAAATTTCAGAGAATGAGCCGACAGCACCCGCAATTTCCGAGGGCGCAACGATCTTCTTGCCGGCGATCGGCATCAGCCAGTCGTCGTCCACCGAGTGCAGCACGTGGATCTGCGCGCCGCGCTTCGCGGCCTGGCGCAGGCGGTGCGCGATGAGCGGATGGTCCTTGCGCAGGAACGAGCCGACCACGAGCACGCGGTCGAGGTTCTGCAGCTCGGCGATCGGCATCCCGAGCCAGGGAATGCCGGAGCGCTTGCCGTCGGCGGAGAAGTCGCTGTGGCGCAGCCGGAAGTCGGCGGGACCCAGCTTCGAGACCAGGAACAGCTCTTCCACGGTCGAATGCGGCGAGGCGAGCACGCCGAAGCCGTGGCGCAGCCGCGGCACCAGGAGGTCGAACGCCTGTTCCCAGCCGAGGTCGTGCCACGCGCCGTCGCGCTTCGCCATCGGGCGCTGCAGGCGGTCGGGCGAATTGAGGCCGTCGTAGGAGAAGCGGTCCTTGTCGGACAGCCAGCACTCGTTGATCGCGTCGTTCTCGAGCGGCAGGACGCGCATCACCGTGTTCTGCTTCACCTGCACCACGAGGTTCGAGCCGAGGCCGTCGTGCGGCGAGATCGAGCGCCGGCGCGTGAGCTCCCAGGTGCGCGCCTTGTAGCGGAAGGGCTCCGAGGTGAGCGCGCCCACCGGGCAGAGGTCGATCATGTTGCCCGAGAGCTCCGACTCGACCGCGCGGCCGACGAACGAGACGATCTCGGCGTTCTCGCCGCGTCCGGCGAGGCCGAGCTCCATGATGCCGCCGATCTCCTGGCCGAAGCGCACGCAGCGCGTGCACTGGATGCAGCGGCTCATCTCCTCGGCCGCCACCAGCGGACCGAGCTCTTTTCGCAGGACGACTCTCTTTTCCTCGGTGTAGCGCGAGTTGCTCCCGCCGTAGCCCACGGCGAGGTCCTGCAGCTGGCATTCGCCGCCCTGGTCGCAGATCGGGCAGTCGAGCGGGTGGTTGATGAGCAGGAACTCCATCACCCCGTTCTGCGCTTCCTTCGCCACCTTGGAGTGCGTCCAGACCTTCATGCCGTCGGTGACCGGCGTGGCGCACGCGGGCAGCGGCTTGGGCGCCTTCTCGACCTCCACCAGGCACATGCGGCAGTTGGCGGCGATCGAGAGCTTCTTGTGATAGCAGAAGTGCGGCACGTAGACGCCGAGCTTGTTGGTGGCATCCATCACGGTCGCGCCGTGTGGAACCTGTACCTCCGTGCCGTCGACGATAACTTTCAGCATCGTGGCGTTTCCTATGCCGCCTCGGCCATGTTGCGCACGACGTGCGGCCCATGTCCCGCGCCGGCGCGTCCCCACTTGGGCTCGACCGTCCCGGGGAGGCACTGCTTGTGCTGAATGTGATGCACGAATTCGTCGCGGAAATACTTGATGAAGCTCTTCACCGGCAGCGCCGCCGCGTCCCCGAGCGCGCAGATCGTGCGCCCGGCGATGTTGTCCGACACGTTGTTGAGCAGGTCCAGGTCTTCCATGCGACCGCGGCCGGTCTCGATGCGGTTCACCACCCGGTAGAGCCAGCCCGTGCCCTCGCGGCACGGCGTGCACTGGCCGCACGACTCCTCGAAGTAGAAGTACGACAGCCGCTCGAGCGCGCGCACCATGCAGGTGGTCTCGTCCATCACGATCACCGCGCCCGAGCCGAGCATCGAGCCGGCCTTGGCGATCGAGTCGTAGTCCATGTCGGTCTTCATCATGATCTCGGCCGGCAGGACGGGCATCGAGGAGCCGCCCGGAATCACGCCCTTCAGCTTGCGACCGCCGCGCATCCCGCCCGCCATCTCGAGCAGCTTGGCGAACGGCGTGCCGAGCTTCACTTCGTAGTTGCCCGGGCGCGCGACGTGGCCGGTCACCGAGAAAATCTTGGTGCCGCCGTTGTTCGGCCTGCCGAGGGCGAGGAATGCTTCGCCGCCATTCCTCACGATCCAGGGGACCGCGGCGAAGGTCTCGGTGTTGTTGATGGTGGTCGGCTTGCCGTAGAGGCCGTAGCTCGCCGGGAACGGCGGCTTAAAGCGCGGCATGCCCTTCTTGCCCTCGAGCGACTCGAGCAGCGCGGTCTCCTCGCCGCAGATGTACGCCCCGTAGCCGGGAACGGCATGCATTTCAAATGAAAAATCGGAACCCAGAATGCTCTTGCCCACGTACCCCGCGGCGTACGCCTCCTTCAGCGCCTCCTCGAACAGCTCGTAGACCTCCCAGACCTCGCCGTGGATGTAGTTGTAGCCCGCGGTCGCCGCCATGGCGTAGCCTGCGATCACCATGCCCTCGATCACCGAGTGCGGGTTGTAGCGCAGCAGGTCACGGTCCTTGCACGTGCCCGGCTCGCCCTCGTCGGAGTTGCACACCACGTACTTCGCGCCGGGAAACTGGCGCGGCATGAACGACCACTTGAGCCCGGTCGGGAAGCCAGCGCCGCCCCGGCCGCGCAGGCCCGATTTCTTGAGGTCGGCGATGAGATCTTCGGGCTTCATCTTTTGCTCGAGAATCTTTTTCAGCGCCGCGTAGCCATCGCGCGCCTCGTAGTCCTTGAGGTGCCAGTTGCGGCCGTCCAGGCCCTTCATGAGAATCGCGTCGGGTCCGTAATCCAGCATCACTTCAGATCCTCGATCAGGCGGTCCAGCTTTTCGTTGGTCATGTAGTCCAGCATCTTCTTGTTGTTCACGAGCAGCACCGGCGCCATGGCGCACGCCCCCATGCACTCGCCCTCCTTGAGGGTAAAGCGCCCGTCGCCCGTGGTCTGGTTGAAGTCGATGCCGAGTTTCTCGCGCAGGTGGTCGCCGGCGGCGAGCGCGCCCTGCAGGCCGCACGGCAAGCACGTGCACAGCGTGAGCTTGTAGCGCCCGGTCGGCTTCAGGTTGTACATGCTGTAGAAGGTGGCGACCTCGTAGACCTGGACCGGCGCCATGTCGAGATACTTGGCGACGTAGTCCATGATCTCGGTCGAGAGCCAGCCCTTCTCGTCCTGCGCGATGATGAGCGCGCTCATCACCGCGGACTGCTTCTGGTCCCGCGGATACTTCGCGATCTCGCGGTCGATCTTCTGGAGGGAATCGGTCGTCAGCATCAGCGGTCGACCTCGCCAAACACGATATCCTGGGTGCCGATGATCGCCACCGCGTCGGCGATCATGTGGCCGCGCGCCATCTCGTCGAGCGCGGCGAGGTGCGCGAAGCCGGGCGCGCGGATCTTGAGCCGGTAGGGCTTGTTCGCGCCGTCGGACACGAGGTAGATGCCGAACTCGCCCTTGGGCGCCTCGACCGCGGCGTAGGCCTCGCCTTCCGGGACGTGCATGCCCTCGGTGAAGAGCTTGAAGTGGTGGATCAGCTCTTCCATGTTGAGCTTCATCTCGCCGCGCGAGGGCGGCGCGATCTTGTGGTTGTCGGTCATCACCGGCCCGGGGTTCTTGCGCAGCCAGTCGATGCACTGCCGGACGATGCGGTTCGACTGGCGCATCTCCTCGACCCGCACCAGGTAGCGGTCGTAGCAGTCGCCGTTCTTGCCGATCGGGATGTCGAACTCGACCTTGTCGTAGACCTCGTAGGGCTGCTTCCTGCGCAGGTCCCAGGCGATGCCCGAGCCGCGCAGCATGGGGCCGGTGAAACCGAGCGCCAAGGCCCGTTCCGGGCTGACCACGCCGATGCCGACGGTGCGCTGTTTCCAGATGCGGTTCTCGGTGAGCAGCGTCTCGTAGTCGTCGACGCACTTCGGGAAGCGCTGGCTGAAGTCGTCGAGAAAATCGAGCAGCGAGCCGCGCCGGTTTTCATTCATCCGGCCGACCGCCTTCTCGTTGTGAATCTTCGAAGCCTGGTACTGCGGCATGCTGTCGGGCAGGTCGCGATAGACCCCGCCCGGCCGGTAGTACGCCGCGTGCATGCGCGCCCCGGACACCGCCTCGTAGGCGTCCATCAGGTCCTCGCGCTCACGGAAGCAGTAGAGGAAGACGGTCATCGCGCCGATGTCGAGGCCGTGCGCGCCGAGCCACAGCAGGTGGTTCAGGATGCGCGTGACCTCGTCGAACAGCACGCGGATGTACTGAGCGCGCACCGGCACCTCGACGCCGAGCAGCTTCTCGATCGCAGCCACGTAGGCGTGCTCGTTGCACATCATCGACACGTAGTCGAGCCGGTCCATGTACGGCACCGACTGGATGAAGGTCTTGTGCTCGGCGAGCTTTTCCGTGGCCCGGTGCAGCAGGCCGATATGCGGATCGGCGCGCTGGATCACCTCGCCGTCCAGCTCGAGCACCAGGCGCAGCACGCCGTGCGCCGCCGGGTGCTGCGGGCCGAAGTTCAGCGTGTAGTTGCGGATCTCAGCCATCGGTCAGAGAGCTTTCATTTCTTCTCTTCCGCGTAGTGCTTTTCCCGCACGATGCGCGGGGTGACCTCGCGCGGGTCGATCGTGACCGGCTGGTAGACCACGCGCTTCTGCTCCGGGTCGTAGCGCATCTCGACGTGCCCGGAGAGCGGGAAGTCCTTGCGGAACGGATGGCCGACGAAGCCGTAGTCGGTGAGGATGCGGCGCAGGTCGGGATGGCCCTCGAACATGATGCCGAACAGGTCGAACGCCTCGCGTTCGAACCAGTTCGCCACCGGCCACACCTCGACCAGCGAGGCGGCGACCGGGAAATCGTCGTCGCGGCAAAAAGTCCGGATGCGCACCCGCCAGTTGTTCGCCACCGACAACAGATGGACGACGACGGCAAAGCGCGGCCCCTCGCGCGGCTGATCGGCGTAGGCGCCGTAGTCCACCCCGCACAGATCGATCAGCTGCTCGAAGCGCAGCTCGGGGTGGCCCTTCAGCTTCGCGCAGGTCGACCGGTAGTCGGCGATCGGCACCTGGATGGTGAGCTCGCCGAGCCGCTCCCGCGGCAGCAGGCTTTCCCGGCCCAGGACGTCGAACAGTCTTTGCAGCCTCGGGGTCATCTCGGAATAAATGCGCTACCGCGCGATTGTGTTGGTTCGCTTGATCTTGTTCTGCAGCTGGACGATGCCGTAGAGCAACGCCTCGGCGGTCGGCGGGCAGCCCGGCACGTAGACGTCGACCGGGACGATGCGGTCGCAGCCGCGCACCACGGAATAGGAGTAATGGTAGTAGCCGCCGCCGTTGGCGCACGAGCCCATCGAGATCACCCAGCGCGGCTCGGCCATCTGGTCGTAGACCTTGCGCAGCGCGGGCGCCATCTTGTTGCACAGCGTGCCGGCGACGATCATCACGTCGGACTGGCGCGGGCTCGGGCGGAACACGATGCCGAAGCGGTCGAGGTCGTAGCGCGCCGCGCCGGCGTGCATCATCTCGACCGCGCAGCACGCGAGCCCGAAGGTCATCGGCCACAGCGACCCGGTGCGCGTCCAGTTGACGACCTTGTCAACCGTGGTGGTGACGAAGCCCTGCTGCAGTACGCCTTCTATTCCCATTCCAGCGCGCCCTTCATCCACTCGTACACGAACCCGACGGTGAGGATCGCCAGGAAGATCATCATCGCCAGGAAGCCGGCGAAGCCGATGTCGTTGATCACCGCCGCCCACGGAAAGAGGAACGCGATCTCGAGGTCGAACAGGATGAACAGGATCGCGACCAGGTAGTAGCGCACGTCGAACTTCATGCGCGCGTCCTCGAACGCCTCGAAGCCGCACTCGTAGGGCGAGAGCTTCTCCGGATCCGGGCGGTTCGGACCGAGCAGCCTGCCGAGCACGAGCGGCGCCACGCCGACGGCGAGGCCTACGACGATGAAGAGCAGAATCGGAAAGTATTCTGCGAGCATAGTCTGGTGCCCACGAGCAGACTCGAACTGCTACGGCTTTTTAGGCCACTAGCCCCTCAAGCTAGCGTGTCTACCAATTTCACCACGTGGGCAGCTTAACCCCTGATTATCCCCCAAAAATTCATTGCGGTACCTCTTTACCCTGCGGCGCCGGCGGCTTCGGTTTTGATTCTTCCGCCGCTGGTTTCTTTTCCTCTACTGCGGGCCGGGACTTTACCGCGTCCATCACGCCGCCGCCGCCCTCGACCGGCTTTTTCGTCGCCACGTACGCGAGCGCGAGGCTGAGCAGGAAGAAGATGGTGGCGAGGACCGCGGTGGTGCGCGAGAGGAAGTTCGCGGAACCGGTGGCGCCGAACAGGCTGCCGGAAGCGCCGCCGCCGAATCCGGAGCCCATGTCGGCGCCCTTGCCGTGCTGGAGCAGCACCAGCCCGATGATCGCCAGCGCGACCACCACGTGCACCACGATCAGGATGTTGAGCCACAAGCCACTCATGTCTTCGCCGCCCTCACGATGTCCAGAAAATCCTTCGCTACCAGCGATGCGCCGCCGATCAGTCCGCCGTCGACGTCCGGCATCGCGAAAATCGCCGCTGCGTTCTGCGGCTTCACGCTGCCGCCGTACAGGATCGCGGTTTCAGGAGGAATTTTCTTCCTCAGGAAAGCGTGCACGGCTTGCGCCTGCTCGGGCGTCGCGTTGCGCCCGGTGCCGATTGCCCACACCGGCTCGTAGGCGAGCACCCCGTCCTTGAAATCCACCGCCGCCAGCTGCCGCGCCACGACCTGTTCGGTCTTGCCGGCGTCGCGCTCTTCCAGCGTCTCGCCCACGCACAGGATCGGCGTCATGCCCGCGGCGCGCACCGCGGCGAACTTGGCCGCCGCCTGCGCATCGGTCTCGCGGTAGAGCTGCCGGCGCTCCGAGTGCCCCACGATCACGTAGCGGCAGCCGAACTCCGCGAGCATCGCCGCCGAAACCTCTCCCGTATAAGCGCCTTGCGCGTGCTCGCTCACGTTCTGCGCGCCCCACGCGATCGGCGTGCCGCGCAGCCGCTCGGCCACCTGCGCGAGATACGGAGACGGCGCGCACACCGCGCAGCCTTGTCTGGGGATCTCCTTGACGAGCGCATCCAGGAGCGCCGCGATCGAAGCCCGGCTGCCATGCATTTTCCAGTTGCCGGCAACCAGCCGACTGCGCGCCATGCCCATGAATTTTACCGTAATATTCCCAGCGCAGTCTCACCAGAGGGGGAGTCATGAGGAAAATTCTCATCGCCGCGGCGGCGTGCAGCGCATTCGCGCTGTCGGCAGCGGCGCAAGCGCAGCAGAAGGTCCGCATCAACCTGGCGAACGCGTTTCCCAACAACCTCACGCTGATCGGCGAGGCGCCCGGCAAGCTCGCCACCAAGCTCAATCGTCTTTCCGCCGGCACGCTCGAGCTGCGCGTGAACGAGCCCGGCGCGCTGGTGCCGGCGCTGCAGGCGATCCAGGCCACCGGCCAGGGCTCGGTCGACGCCGCGTGGTCGAACGCCGGCTTCTTCGCGAGCACCGACACCGCGTTCAACATGTTCGCCGCGGTGCCGTTCGGCCCGGGTATCCCGGAATACCTCGCCTGGATCCACCACGGCGGCGGGCTGCAGCTTTCGCGCGAGATGTTCGGCAAGCACGGCGTCCACAACATCCCCTGCGCGATCATCCCGCCCGAGGCCTCGGGCTGGTTCCGGCGCGAAATCAAGTCCGTGGACGACCTGAAGGGCCTCAAGATGCGCTTCTTCGGCCTGGGCGCGCGCGCCATGAACAAGCTCGGCGTCGCGACCCAGCTCCTCGCCCCGGGCGACATCTTCCAGGCGCTGCAGCTCGGCACGATCGACGCCACGGAGTTCTCGCTGCCGGTGATGGACCAGAAGCTCGGCTTCCACCAGGTCGCCAAGTTCTACTACTTCCCCGGCTGGCACCAGCAGGCCACGTTCCTCGAGTTCTACATCAACGCGAACAAGTGGAAGTCGCTCTCCGACCAGCACAAGGCGATGATCGAGATCGCATGCGGCGACCTGACCAAGGACGTGATCGCCGAGGGCGAAGCCACCCAGTTCAAGGCGATGACGGAGATGCGCGACAAGAACGGCGTGCAGATCAAGAAGTGGTCGCCCGAGATCATGGCCGC
>Ga0075420_100006586_pt1 | contig 10239 bp, 10 predicted proteins | sample SoiMetdeltSBSDD4_FD_75296 | JGI IMG/M metagenome (GOLD analysis project Ga0075420, IMG submission 75296) | Bulk soil microbial communities from a Populus tree surrounding site in Tennessee, USA - Soil MetaG P. deltoides SBSDD4 | ecosystem: Environmental > Terrestrial > Soil > Tree plantation...
CGGGCGTTTGCGAGGCAAGCTCGGTCCCGCGGCATTTCAAATCGAAACCGTCGTCGGGCTTGGCTATCGCTTCATCGAAACACCGTACGCCGCAGCAACGGAGTAAGATCCGGCTAAAGCCGGACACGACGTACTCCTAAGACTGCATCGGGAGTCGACCCCGATTTTGCTGTTCCGTACAATGCTCCCGGCATGACTCCGCGGCGCGACAGGCGTACCTTCCTCCAGTTTCTCGGCGCGGGGCTTACCCGCGCGGTGCTGCCCGGCGCCGTGCTTGGCCCGCTTGCCTGCAACGAGCGTCCTGTTCCGCGGGCGACGCCCTTCACGCCGATTCAGCCCAGCGACCGCGACGCGCTGCTGCTGCCTCACGAGTTCACGCACGACGTCGTCGCACTGTGGGGCGACGCGCTGCCCGGCACTAATGCGCGGTTCGGTTACAACGCCGATTACACCGCGTTCATCGAAACGGCACCGGACGGAAGCGAGGGCGTGCTGTTCGTCAACCACGAATACGTGAGCCTCCCGGAGCCGGGAGAAATCGGTGTCTATCTGCAGACGTTTCCACTCGTCATCGGCCGCGAACCCGGTGTGGAGGATCAGATGCACGACGTCGGCGCGTCCGTGCTCCAGATCAAACGGCGGACCGACGGACGCTGGGACGTTGTGGCCGCGCCTCGCACGCGGCGGTACGACGCGACGTCTCCAATGAAGGCATCAGGCCCGGCCCTTCAGAGCGTTCGGGATATCAGCGGAACAATCGCCAACTGCTCCGGCTGCCACACGCCGTGGAACACCGTGCTCACCTGCGAGGAAAACTACCAGGTTTACGTCCCTGACGCCGTGGATACAGCCGGGCGCGGGAGTATCGGCGGCCCATTCGGCAAAGACGGCACACATTTTGGCTGGGTCGTCGAAATCGACCCGCTCGATCCGTCCTGGACACCCGTGAAGCACACGATGCTCGGCCGGTTTCGTCACGAAAACGTGGCCATTCGTGCAGAACAAGGACGGCCGGTCGTCGCATACATGGGAGACGACCGCACGAACGGCCACGTGTACCGGTTCGTCTCGGATGTGAGTTACGTCGCGTCGAGCGAAGCTAATCGTGGTTCTGTGCTGTCGAGCGGCCACTTGTATGCCGCAGTGTTTCACCCCGATGGCACCGGCGAGTGGCGCGAGATCGCCGGCGCGTCCCCACTGCGTCCGACGCCAGGCACGACAGTGCCAGCCATTCCACGGGGTGCTACCACGCTCGGTCAGGTGTACTCGGATCTTGGCGCGATGGTGACCGACGCGTTTCGGGCGGCAAACCTGATTGGCGCGACGCCGACCGGCCGGCCTGAGGATGTCGAAGTGCATCCCCTCGACAAGAGTGTGTACATCGCGTTTACCGCCGCCGCGACGGCCCCTGGCCACCTCTTTCCAAATCTCTACGGTGAGATCTGGCGCATTGAGGACGAAGACGGTGGCACGGGCACACGGTTCACGTGGGTGCGATGGAAAGCGGGTGGTCCCGCGGATTCGGACGAGGGTGGACATGTGTTCGCCGCACCAGACAATCTGTCGTTCGATCCGTCGGGCAACCTCTGGGTGGTCGTTGACGTGACGACAGCAGCCCTGAACAGCAACCGCCGATACGCCGCGTTCATGAACAACGGGATGTTCTTCATCCCGACATCAGGTCCTGACGCAGGGTTTGCGACACAGTTTGCATCGGGACCCTGCGAGGCGGAGCTGGCCGGCCCGTCATGGACACCGGACCGTGCGACGCTCTTCCTGTCGGTGCAGCACCCCGGAGAAGCCAACGGCATGAGGACCGCCGGTATGCCAGGTCCCCGCGGAAGCAACTGGCCAACCGGGCGTGCCGGGGATCCACCCGTCCCAGGCGTCGTATCAATCCGTCGAACTTAGTAATCGTCTTCCCGCTTTCAGCTCCTGTAGTACGTCGCGTGCGGTATCGCGTGCTGCCGTGGTCTCGACGGCGTGCGACCGAAGCGCTCGCTGGCTTTCGTACCCGATCTGCACGTACAACTGGTGCAGCGTCTTCTGGTCGGATACCCATGGATGCGCTGCAATCTCCCACGCGTGCTGCAGTTCGTGCCCCAGCATCGCAATCGCAGCTTCGTCGTGCAGCCGCACGTCGAGACGGATTCGTAGATACCGCTGACCGCCGGCGGTTGCCACGAACTGTGTGTCGCCGGAGTACGCGCCGTCGACGAGCCAGCACTCCGTGACGTGGACGATGATGTCTGTGTGCTCGAGTGCATCGACGAGAATAGCCAGCGTTGGTGACACAGCGTAGCCGCGCTCGAGCAGCGCGGTTATGCGGTTGCCCACCGGTCGAATGCGAGGTGCCGCCATGTCTGCATGCACCGGCACGGCGCAAGCGACAATCATGAGTGCGCACGCGTACAGTCCGCCAACCGAGTGATTGTGAAGACCCATGCATCGACATTACCGGCCTCGTGCGACGCGTTTGCCACCAACATGAGAAATCGGCGTATCGTGAATGATCCAGCTGCTGCTGTTTACACAAACATTGCAGATGTCTGATATGGTCCCCCCATGGACGGGCTGCGGACGTTCGGCATTTCTCTGGCGTGGATTGTGGTGGCGGCGCTTCACGCATACACGCAGGCACCGCAGATGTCGAAGCTATTGATCGCGCATCGCGGCGCATCGGCGTACGCGCCGGAACACACGCTGACCGCTTACCGTCTGGCGATTGTCCAAGACGCCGATTACGTCGAACAGGACCTCGCCGTCACGCGCGATGGTGTGCTCATCTGCCTTCATGACGATTCGCTGGAGCGCACGACCAACGTCGAAGAGGTCTTTCCACAGCGAGCGACGATCGACCCGGTGACTGGCCGGCGGCAATGGCTTGCCGTCGACTTCACGCTGGATGAGATCAAGCAGCTCGATGCGGGCAGTTGGTTCGATCCGAAGTTCGCGGGCGAACGCGTGCCGACGTGGGAAGAGGCGGTGGCTGTCGTGGGCACTATGGCAGGGCTGTATCCCGAATTGAAAACGCCCTCGCTGTATCAGTCGCGCGGCATCGACATGACGCGCTTGTTCGCAGACTCGATGCAGCGTCTGGGGCTCACCGCACGTCCCGCCGGCAGCATCGTGGTGCAGTCGTTCGACGAAGGTCCGTTGCGCGAGCTGTCGAAGCAGTTTCCAACGGTGCCGCGCACCTTCCTCATCGAAGTCCGCGATGGTCCACGCTGGCTCACGCGCGAAGGTCTCGCCGAGATTGCTATATTTGCAACCGGCATCGGACCTTCGAAAATTCTCCTCGAGGGCCAGCTCGGTATTGTGCGCATGGCGCATGACGCCGGCTTGACGGTCACGCCGTATACGTTCACCACCAGGGGAGCTCCTACGCGGTTCGGAGACGTGGGCGCCGAAATGCGCCACTATCTGACGGATCTCAACGTGGACGCGCTCTTCACCGACAATCCCGACCGCTTTCCTCGCGATGCAGGCTCCAGATAGCGCACCACTGAACGTGCTCTTCCTGTGTACGGGAAACTCCGCGCGCTCGATCATGGCGGAGGCGCTCGCCAATCATCCTTCGCTCGGCGGCAAATTCCTTGCGTTCAGCGCCGGAAGCCATCCTCGCGGCTCCGTCGATCCACTGGCCTTCGAACAGCTTCAGCGACATCACATCAGCATCGAGGGACTGCGGAGCAAGAGTTGGGACGAGTTCGCGCAGCCAAACGCGCCGCACCTGCATTTCGTCTTCACCGTGTGCGACCAGGCGGCGGCGGAAGTGTGTCCGACGTGGCCCGGGCAGCCAATGACTGCGCACTGGGGCGTCCCGGATCCGGCGGCCGTGACATCGTCCGTCGACGAGAGACGCAGGGCGTTTCGCGACGCGTTCTTCATTCTGCGCCGACGGATCGAGCTCTTCGCATGTTTGCCACTGGACAAGCTGACGCGGCTGGCGCTGCAAGAACAGCTCGATGCAATCGGCCGCCTACCCGGCGCCCATCGATCCGGCGAACCGGTCCGACGCTCGTGATTTCCTGGACGTCAGAGCATGTCGCGGTGTCGTGCCCTTATAGCGCGGCCGCTTCTTGCACGGCCGGCCTCCGATTCGCGACGCGCCTCGTATAGCATGGCTTGGTGTCCACGATCGCGTCGGGCTGGCTGACTGCCCTGTTTCTCTACGACGTCGCGGAAGCGATTGACCTGTCCACGGTCAACAACCTGATTGGCCCGACCACCGCGTCACGCGTCGGGCCGCGACCGCCCGTTCCGGCCTACATTCAGTACGCACGTCCCCCGATTACCATCGACGCGCACGCAGCGCAGCTTGCGCCGACCGCCGACTGGCAAGTGCGCTTCAAGGTGTTCGACTACGGCGTCGTATCGGTGGCGTTGACGCGTCCGCTTCCTGCCTCCTGGGACGACCTCGTCGCCGAAGGGCTGCGGTGGGACGGCGATCCGGAATTGCCGATCCAGGCCGAAAGCCTCTGCCGTCATCTGTTGGAGCGTCTGCGTCCTGCGTTGTCACGATCGCGAACCGATTTGTTGTCCGAGGACTACCTGGTGTTCGCGATCACACGCCTGACGGACGTAACCACCGCCGATGCTCTGCTGGCGACACACGGCGTCACGATCGCACAGTTGCTTCGCGGGGAGCGCGAGCCGCTCAGCGCACAAGAGCGCGACGATGTGCTGCGGCAGCGTTTGTCGTACCTGACGTCCGATCTCGTTGTGCCGACGTGGAACGCGGCGTTCGTCTACGATACGGAGACGGGCGCCAGCAGCGCCCTCGAGATCATCGAGTTCGCCAACTCGCAGCTGCTCGAGTTCCGGTATTACGACGCGCGTCTCGATGCGGAGCTGGCGCAGATTTACGACCAGCTTCAGCAGCCGTCGTCGCTGCAAAGCTGGTTCGGTCGCCGTTTTACCCGCGCGGCGCGCCAGGTGCACTCGCTGTTCATCGATGTCAACGAGCTGACTGACAAGACGGAGAACGCCCTCAAGTTCGCCGGCGATGTGTATGCCGCCCGTCTCTTCACACTCGTCGCGTCGCGGCTGGGACTCGAGCAGTGGAAGGCCAACGTCCGCGAAAAGCTGAAAACCGTGGACGATATCTACCGGTTCACGGTTGAACAGACGGCGATGGCACGGGGCGAGCTGCTCGAGCTCATGATCGTGCTGATTCTGATACTCGAGCTCGTGCTCTTCTTCGCCGGGATCATGACTTAATTAGAAGTTCATCTTCACGCCAAAGGTCGCCCACCAGCGGTAGTACTCTTCCTGGATCGGCCGAGTGGTCGTTCCCTCGTAGTAGCGCAGCAATTGTCAGGTTCAGGACGTCCACGAATGCGCGAAGCTGGCGGAGGATCTGCTGGCTGAAGGACAGGTCCCACTGCACGTGATCATCGTAGTACACGTCCCGGAGCGCCGAATCGCCAACGGCGTCGACATATCGGCCATGGAAGTTCCACGCGGAGCGCGCCGAGAAGCCAGCCTTCTCGTACCAGAGGGCAACGTTGCCCACGTGCGCCGACTGCCCGGGCAGCGTCGAGTCTTCGTCTCGATCCGGGAACCGGGCGGATGAATCCGTCCAAGTGTAGTTTCCGTACAGTCCGAGCCCGTCGAGCGGAGCCGGCAGGAATGCAAACCGATTCTGGAACGCGAGCTCCATGCCCCACAAAGATGCAGCATCGCCGTTTCGCGGCTGTGTGACCTCGTACAGGTCGCCGAAGTTCGCTTCCTGGAACCGGAACGGGAAGATGTAGTCCGTAAGCCGCTTGTAGAACACGCCGCCGGACAGCACGCCAACCGACTCGAAGTACCGTTCGAGCAGCACATCCACGGTGTTCGAAACCGTCGGTTTCAACGTCGAGTTGCCTCGTGCGATCTCGGCATCCTCCTGGAATACGAGCTGATACGGGACGAGGTCGTAGTAGTTCGGCCGCGCGAGCGTGCGCGTGAAGTCCGCACGCAGATTGGTGGCCTCGGTCAATGCGTAACGGGCGTGGAGTCCCGGCAGAAAGAACCCACTCGCATCACTAACGCTGACCGGTCGTGTCGAAGCGTAGTTTCCTCCGTCGTCATAGAGGACGTCGTAACCGAGGTAGTCGACCCGTGTACGCTCGTAGCGAACGACGGGCAGCAGCATGAATCTGTTGCCAACGAAGAACTCGGCCATGGCATAGCCGGCCTGCACCTGCTCGTCGGCTTCGTACGCCGCGGCGTCACCTTCATGATCAAGTGCGATGGCGAGCCTCAGATAGGTCCCCGCGATGCGCACAGCCATACAGAAGCCGGCTTCACACGACCATAGGCGCGAGGCTTGCGCGACCGTTAGCGTCAGACCAGGCGTTTCCAGATACTCTGCTCGTACACGCTCGATAGCCCGCGCGCAGTCGTCCGCCTGGTGGCTGGCTAGTCCGGGCGCCATGTCGTTCATCGATTACTCCGAGTGAGAACTCCACACCTCAGGTTGAGTGCCGACTGAGCATACCGACGAGGTGTCAACGTTCTTTCAAGGCCAGGAAACAACGAAGTAACGAGTGAATCCACCGGTTGTGGTTCGGCACGCGATGTGCGATCGATCAAGGCAATGGATTCGCTCAATATCACCGACGTCACGCGAATAGCTACCGAAGCGGCCGGCCAGCTCTCGTCGCGCCTGCAGGTCGTCGGTGTGACGCACGGAGCGGGAGATGGCGACTACGCCGAAATCGTCGTCGATGTTGAGGAAGGCCACAAGGAGCCGTCCCGCCTGTCCTTGGGTGTCTTTCGAAACACCTCGGCCTCGGTCTTACGCCTCGAGATCACGGACAAGCTCAGAACGAAACTTTGGCGCCGAGCTGCACTTGACGCGGATCGTAGGTCTGCGTAATCGTCCCAACTCTGAGCATGCCCGCGACGCTATCAGTGGTCCGCCAAACGCCTATGACGGATCTGTCACGTGTTTGTAACTCTTGATCTCGTCCGGTGATCTACGCCGCCCACGATCCGTTTCGGTAGAGTGTCAGGGCAACATCGACATTCCGCCGCAGGGCGTCCTTGATCGCCGGCCAGTTCTTCTCGCAGCGCAGCAGCGTCTTCCACGAGTAGAGGTGCTTGGCCTTGTGAAAGTCGCTGTTCGCTACGTACGGGTAATGCTTGAGGCTCGTGACCGAGAACAAGTCGTCGCGATTCGCTGCTTCCCAGACGTCGACGAGACCTGATAATTCCTTGCGGTGATCCCACAGATAACACGTACTGATTTCTACCCGCCGTGTGGTGCGGTGATGGGGATGGCACGCGATGCTCAACGCACCCTGCCGCTGAATCTCGCGAAGAATCGCATCGGCCTTCTGATCGGCGCTGATGTACTGTTTGATGTCGAGGGCAATGACGTGCGAGTTCATCCGGCCTCGAAGCCGGTTTTGCGTGATCTCGGCGCCCGGTATGACGAGCATGCCGTATTGATCGAGCGCACGCGCCGCTTCCTTGCGAATGTCTGCGAGATACGCCTCGAACGTTTCCTGCCGCACGCCGAACATGCGGCGCCCGAGGCTGGCCAGACGCCCCGCGCGCGCGAAGAAGTCTTTCTTCATCAGGATGTGATCGGTAATTGCAATCACGTCGAACTTGCCCGTCGATCCGTACAGATCGACGACTTCCGCGAGCGTCAGTCTGCCGTCGCTCCATCGGGTGTGCACGTGAAAATCACAAAGTAAGAAAGGCTCGTACCCGGGCATCAGGTCCTCACATCGAGATGGGTTGAGTCCTTGGGCCGATGATGCAACAGCTCTGACGTGAAGTTCCGCACGTATAGTCTGAACACCGCACGGTTGCCCATCGCGACGAACCGCCGGGCCGAGGTGTACAGATAGCAGTCGTAGTACAGCGCAACTCTGCCGGCCGCGTTCAGGCGTCGCCCAAGGTTTGTGTCTTCGCCATGAAATTCGATCGAGACATCGAACCCGCCGATCTTCTCCAGGGCCTCGCACCTGACCGCGAAATTGCCGCCGTAGAAGATCGTGCCGATGCCGAGCACGTACTTCACCAGCAGCTGTGTAGCGGGCGCGAGTGTGTAGTCATAGGCTCGAATCAGCGTGCGACCCCACCAGTTCCAGTCGTAGTACCGGTACGGGCCCGATAGGGCCAGAAGGCGTCGATCGCGAAGAAAGCGCTCTTCGATGCGCGCAAGCCACGTCAGCGGCGCCCGGCAGTCCGCATCCAGATACACGAGGACGTCGCCAGTCGCCTCGCGGCGTCCCGTTTCTCGCGCGACGACCAGACCTTTGCGCGGCTCGTCCACCACGCGCACGTGGGGAACCTGCTGCGCCACGGCGCGCGTCTCATCGGTGCTCGCATTGTTGACTACCAGGATTTCGTCCGGGATTCGGGATTGTGCGAGGAGTGAATAGAGGCAGGATGAAAGGTAACGAGCTTCGTTATGGGCGCAGACAATGACGCTCAGCCTCATCCCTCGACTTCGCTCGGGATGGCCTGATCGCAGGCGAATGGCCAGCGCCATCTCTGCGCCTGTGGTGCTACATCACGCCGTGGTATACCCACGCGCATACACCGAGGTTACGCGTCTCATGTGACGAGACGATCTCGAGGCTGAAACGGATCTGTAAAGTCTCCGCTTCACATCGATTGATCCTTCCCGTTCCACTGTTTTTGCACCGTTTTACCCGAGCCTTCACGCTCGACGCCTACGCTCTCCGCAGCGGTTCGACACGAGGCAACGTCGCCACGCCGGTCGGGCGCAGATGGGAGGCGATAGATATGAGATTGTCACCGAATCACACGAAGTGGGTCGTTGTTGCCGGACTGATGCTCGCGTGCGCTGTCACTTTCGCTGATGGCACGCGCTTTTCGGACATTACGCCGCTCGCGAGCTCGGTAGGCGCTACGGCAGACGAAAGCGCACCTATCACATTTGGCAATCCGGATTTCCTGCAACAGTCGATTTCCGACCGCTCCACGCAGCTGTTTGCGTTGAAGCCCAACTCCGGCAGCTGGGACATGATCACCTTGAATGAGACAGGCCCCGAAAAGGGCCGGTACCTTTTCACCGTCTTCGAAACGGACCAATCGGGCGTGCAGCGCCATGACCTGCTCACAGGTGAAACCGACACAATCTGGTACAGCCCGACACTGGCCGGTCACGTCAATTTCGATCCCTCGTTTTGGACACCGTGGGGGACCCTGATCGTGGGCGAGGAAAGCTGGTGCACAAACGCCACTGGATGCACGACGAGTCCGTACGGCCGTCTATTCGAATTCAAGAACCCTGTTGTTGCGCCCGCGATCTTCGACCCTGTCGGACCGAACAGCAATGACGGAGCGGACTTCGTGCACCAGAAAGTGATCCCGCGTACTTCGCACGAGGGCATTCAGTTCGATCGGGACGGCAACATGTACTTCATCGACGAACTGAACGGCGGAAACATCTACAAGTACACCTCGGCCGCCAGCTTCTCGAGCGTCAAGAACGGTGCAGCCGACTACTTCGCCGCCGGCCAGACGTTCGTCCTGCGTGTCGGGAACGGCAACGTCGCGAATGCCACCGGCGCGTACACGTGGGTGCCAATTACGACCGCAAATGGCGCCGCGCTGCCAGGAGCGATCGCCATCACGGACACCAACGGCGTGACGTCGGTCGATGCTCGCAACACGACGAACCTGGCGGCCTTCAAGGGGACGGACTACCAGCGCCCCGAGGACATGCAGATTCAGACGGTCGGTGGAGTGGACTACCTGTATGTGACGACGACCACGACCAACGAGACGTACAGGCTCAACCTGAAGAAGAACACGATCTCAGTGTTCGCCGACAGACTCACCATCAACCTCGCGACCGGCGTCGCGGTCGGCACCAGTCTGGCCAACGTCGACAACCTTGCGATCGACCAGGATGGGAACATCTACATCGTTGAAGACTTCGCAGGTGGCGAAGGTGATGACATCTGGGTTGCCAAGGACCTGAACGGGGACGGGGATCTTGCGGATCCAAGTGAGGGTCTCGCGCGGTGGGCATCGAATGGCACGTTGGGATCAGAGTTCACCGGCTTGTACTTCGACCCATTCGACAAACGCCGGGCTTGGGTGAACATCCAGCATCCCGATAGCAACAACGACCGTACGATCGAAATTACGATTCCGTAACGCCCAACTGTCAACACCCAAAGCCCAATTCCCAAGCCTCGACTTCCAAGCCCAACGTTTCAACGGCACGGGAGTCAACTTGGGAGTTGGGAATTGGACGTT
>Ga0075420_100006587_pt1 | contig 10238 bp, 9 predicted proteins | sample SoiMetdeltSBSDD4_FD_75296 | JGI IMG/M metagenome (GOLD analysis project Ga0075420, IMG submission 75296) | Bulk soil microbial communities from a Populus tree surrounding site in Tennessee, USA - Soil MetaG P. deltoides SBSDD4 | ecosystem: Environmental > Terrestrial > Soil > Tree plantation...
CGTGCTGGTGCTGGCGGTCGCCGGCGTCGGGGGCTGGTTCGCTTTGCGTGACCGTGGCCCCGAGGGGCCCCAGCCCATCGGCGTGTTGGAAGGCGATCCCATCCTGGTAGGCAAGGAACCCTACGACATCGAAGTCGGCGACGGGTTCGTCTGGACCGCGAATAATGACGCCACGATCTCCAAGATCGACCCGTCGACGGGAACCGCCAACCAGATCGAGGTCGGCGGCGTACCAAACGAACTGGTCGTCACCCAGGACGCGGTCTGGGTGTGGAACTACACCGACGCAGTCACTCGCGTGGACCTGGCGACCGAAAGTGTCAGCGACCCGATAGCTGCCGGGCCAGGAGACATCGCGGCGATCGCCGGTGGTGGCGGCTACCTGTGGGCGTCACACACCGCCGAGAACACCGTGACGCGGATCGACACGCAAACCCAGGCGCTCATCGGCGCGCCGATCCAGGTTGGGGCAGCCCCCGCAGCGATGAGTTTCGGCGAGCACTTTCTCTACGTGGTCAATTCAGGCGACAGCACCATCACCACGATCGATAGCACGGGCACCGTTCTCGGCCAGCCCTTGAAGCTCAACGACGAGCTGGGTGGCATAGAGGTCGTTGATGGCACCATCTACGTTGGATCCACCGGCGACGTCACCCCGATCGACGAGGGATCCTTCGCGGTGGGCGAGCCGATACCGCTCAAGGGTGGGAGCTACTTTTCGGCGGGCACTAACGGTCTGTGGGTGCTGTTTCCGGTGTCCAACGAGCTGAAATGGCTGGACCTCAAGGGCCAGGAGGCTAAGGGGAGCGCGGTCACGGGAATCGGCAAGGGAATCGTGGGCATTGTGTTGCTAGACGACACACTGTGGCTGAGCGACGAACCGAACAACGCGGTGCTGCGAGTGAAGCTTCGCTAATACCGACGATCGGTCGTTACAGGTGGGCGTGTGCCGACTCGAAAGTAATTGTGCGACCGCCGATTTGCACCTCAGCTCCCGCGGTGAGCAGATGCGGTCGCCGCGGCGTCAGCCGAAGCCATTGTTCGTGTCCCGGCGGCTTCACGAACGTGCCATTTTTCGAAGCGAGGTCGACGACTGTGACGTCCCATTCGATGAGCCGAATCTCGGCATGCGCCCGCGACAGTCGACCCGCCGCATCGGATAAAGGAACCGGCGTGGCTCCAGTGCGGACCGATGGAGAGTTTCGCGGGTCACGCCCGATGACCAGATCGGCAGCCAGGACGAGCGTCGTGCCGTCGTCGAGGACCAAGAATCCAAGTGGGGGCCGTTCCCCTTCGTAGAGAGCCTTGGTCTGGTTCATTCGCAGTCCGCATAGGCGGCAGAACGCGACCCGCGGATCGTTGAAATGTCCACGCGCGCATTTGATTCCGTGAACTGGACGGCTGCCGACTCCGACAGGTGGGCGGTTTGGAGTAGCCGCCCCGGAATGCGGAATGCTTTTGATGGGTAGGGGAGCGCGCCGCGGTGGTGCCTTGTCGTTGGGCTTGAACGTTTCGAAGACCTTTGGTGGCGTGAGCTCGACATGATGGGCCGCTTTCGCGACGGGCCGGGCAGCGGGTTTTGTTCCTGTCAGCCACAGAACGGCACCGGCGCCTTCGACGACACCCTCTATGAGCGAGCAGATTCCACGTTCGGCCGGCAAGTCGATCGTTGGCAAGGCGTCGTCTGTGACGTACAGCGCGGCTCGGTTCGCAACCGAACCGATTTCGGAGACTTCAGTCGGGCAGCCGCGGCTGCCGCGATAGTGGTCCCGCCCACCCTCGTGCTCGATAATGGCCGCAACGCCGCCGTGCAGGATCAGCGCATACCCGCCCTGGACGGGTGTCAGCGCACCGAACTCCGCGTGACCGCCTCGATCGGCCGCCCACTTGGCGGCATTTTCCGCGAACGAGCGCCCGTACCGATCGCCGTCTCTTGCCGCAGCTTCCACGATCAGCGCATAGAGCGCCGACCATGTCTGTGCGGCCTGCGACTCGCTACTCAGCGCGGACCGCTCGCGGTGCGGCAGGACGACCACCGTGCCGTTCGCGACCGCCACAAGGTGACCACCGGGGATCACCCCGATTTGGGGACTGTTCATATGAACCGCCCTCCCGCAAAACGCCAACGGTGAAATAGCACCCGCATCGGACCGTTGACGACGAGCCAGAACGCTAACCACGTAATGATGAATTGGATCAAGTAGGCCGTCAATGACGGTCGTAAATCTTCCGGAACCACGATCGTGGTGTAGTGGACAAGCAACCAAACCACGATGCCCTCGCTGACCGCGGTGAGCAGCCCGAACAAGGTTGGCCAATCCTTCTCCCACCGAAACTGCTGCAAACCGTGATACAGCAGCTCCCACGGCACTCCTACCAGGACGACCGCGAGCAGGACGCTAAGTGTCACCCGATAGCTTTGCGTCAGTGACAGGTCGCCGGTTGGCAATACCGGGGTAATCACAAGCGCGACAAAGAATCCGATGATGCCCAGCCCAAGCACACGGGTTTGTATTCGCCCGTTCAGCGTCGGAAGCATGCGACCTCAGATCCTCTGGTTTCTGGCCCACAACCACCATTGGTGAACCGACCGCATCGGTCCCATCCGGCGGCAGAAACCGTGCGCGGCGAGATCGTCGGCGATCTCCCGGGCCGCGATCTGCAGGCCGAGGAAGGTATCCACCCCCGGGAAGTAGCCGCCGAGTGTGGCGGTGCCTGACGCGTAGATCCGTCCGGTGCCGCTGCGGGTACCGATCAACTCAAACGTGCGGTCGACATCGAGCCGGCCGAGCGGATTACGGCCCGCACCGGTGTGGTCGAGCAGATCGGCGAGCAGTCGATGCTCCCGGATGTCGGCCTCCAGTCCGGTGCAGTCGATGACATAGTTCACTGTGACGTCGAACGGGTGCGTCGGAGGCGGGTACGGCAGGGGCTGGCTGGGGTCGGGAACGACCGTGGTCGTCAGACCATCGCGGGTCGGACGCAGGTCTCGCGCCGTCCCGGCCATCACGTGATACCAGCCCTCGGTGCGGCCCCGCCGTAGCTGTTCCTGCCAGTTCTTGCGGACCGGCGTATTGGTCCCGCCCATTTCTTTGTATGCCTGCTTGCGGTCCTCGCCCTCGAGCTTGCGCATCTTCGCCTTGAGTTGGCCTCCCCAGACCGACTTCGGATAATTGAATCCTTGGTATGCCCAGCCGTCCTTGCCTTTTCGGCGCTTGAAGATGCTGGACCCGTGAGGCTCGGCGACGTAGGTGCGGAACAGGTGCAGGATCGTGGTCCGTAGTCGGTACTTGTCGCGGTCGTCGATCAGGCGCTGTAAGACCCGCGACGCGACGATGCCGCTGCCGCGGATCATCACCGTCCCCGGGCGACGCCGCAACGACTGGTAGATGTGCTCGTGGGACTCGTAGGCGTTGACGACCTTCGACGGATCGCGGTACCTCTCGCGGAATTCCTGCAGCTCGGGCAGCATATTCAAGCCGGGGTAGCCCACCGCAATGTGTGCGTACGTGCTGCGGAACGCGACCCTTTTCGTCGGTGACGATCCCGGCGGTGGGGTGAGGATGGTGAAGTAGCCGCCGCCACTTCGCCTCCGGACCATCCGCACGTCGCCGATGCGCACCGACTGCGCGTAACCCACACGCTGGTGTTCGCGTTCCAGCGATTCGAATACCTGCCCGGCGCGCGGCGTGTAGTAGTTCGCGAAGATCGGTTCGACCGCTACGTTCCAGAGGGGTTTGATGAATCCCGACAACGATCGGGCACCGAACGCCTCCCGAACGGCGTACGACGGGAATCCCCAGATGTTGTCGGGCGTCGAGGCCGAATCCGAGCGGATCCGTTCGCGACGCGGAATCTGAGACACGCGGACGAGGTGTTCGTAGCTCGACCACGGGACCGCCTGGGGACCCAGCGACGCTATCGCCGCCGCCGGCACCCCGTATATGCGCAGTGTGTCGAACGTTACGAACGAGCCAATGCCGCCGCCGATGGTGACAAAGGGCACGTCTACGATCGGGATCCCGGCAGCCGCCACCATGTCGTCGGTCCAGACATCTGTCTCGATCAACGCCGGTGTCAGATCTCCATTCATGTTTGCTCCCTAGGCGTGCTGAATCAGTATGGGTGCACCGCTTATGCGGTAAGAGCGGATTGGCGGCCGCCGATTAGAACGGGGGCAGCGCCCCCGCCCGTAGCCGGGGGCGCATCGCCCGAGGTGTCTGGTCAGCAGAGGAAAATCTCCGCCGACTCCACGATGTACTGGGCATCCGACGCGGTGATCGACTCGTCCGTGGTGACATAGACCGCGTCGAATAGTTCGTCCTGGCTGTACCCTTCGCCAACGAGGTCGCAGACCGCGTAGCCGACTGCAAGTGCTTCGCCGCTGTCGCCGTAGAACCCAGCGCTGGACAGGTCGTCGATATAGCTGCCTTCGTCAGCTTGAGCGGTGGCCGCTCCTGCGGTTGCTACACCGATACCGAGAGCCAGCCCGAGCACAGATCCTGCGATCGCCTTCTTGAATTTCATTTTCGCTTCCTTTCTGTTGGTGGATGGCACTGCGCCGTCCTTTGGTGGAAGTGAGAATGAATCGGCGGCCTCAAAAGATCCTCAAAGCCGCAGCAGCTCTCTCAAACGTGTTCATGTGGATGGGCGCGAAGGCGGGTCAGACGGTTCTGTGCCAGTCGAGATCCGTTGTTGACGAGAGTGATTGGTCCGCGATGTCGATCTAGGACCAACTCGGTATCACGATATGGCCGAGGGTGCAGCCTCAGCGGAGACTTCAAATGTGAAGTTGTTCAAGCCGATTCGGATCTGATCGCCATCTGCGAGTGTGGCGGAGGTTCGGACACGCTGTTGTTGAACCTCGAGCCCGTTGGCGGATAGGTCAGTGATGAGATAGCTGGTGCCGGTGTCGATGATGACTGCGTGGTAGCGGCTGACTTTCGGGTCGGCGAGAACAATGTCATTGTCGGCGCGGCGGCCGATTCGGGTGGCCGCCGCCCGCAACACATAGCACTGTCCCGAAGCGTCGCGCAGCCGGGCGACCGCCGACCCGGCATGGGACGGTGTGCGTCCGCCGGTAGCGACAATTGTCTTTTCGGCGGTCGTCTGCGCTGCCCGCCGTACGTCCAGCGACTCTTGGCGCAGAATGCGCTGGTGCAAGGTTCGTAGCGGGGCGGCGGGGTCGATGCCGAGATCGTCGGCGAGGGTCGATTTCAATCGGCGATAGGTGTCGAGTGCGTCGGATTGACGTCCGGCGAGATAGTAGGCAGTGATCAACTGCGCCCATAAAGGCTCGCGATAGGGGTGCTCGCCGGCGAGGACTTCCAGCTCGGCGATGACCCCGTCCTCTCGACCGCACGCTATTTCAGCTTCAGCGCGGGCGATTTGGACGACAACCTTCTCCTCGGCGAGTCCGATGGCGAACGCTGCGAAGAACTGAAGGTCGTGCAGATCTTGCAGAACGGGTCCGCGCCATTCATTTAGCGCTGCTGACAGTTGGTGGCTTGCCTCTTCGAACCGGCCGACGGACGCGGCATGCACTCCCGCAGTTTTCGCGATGGTGAATCGCCCGAGATCGACGTGATCGTCGCCGACGTCGAGCCGATAACCCGGCGCTGCTTTGACCAACACCGTTCTCGGGTCGACGCCTGCGTTGCTCAGCAGTCTCCGCAGGTTCGAGACGTAGGTGTGGATGCTGGCACCCGCCCGTCCAGGAAGCGCATCCTGCCACGCGGCGTTGGCCAGCGAATCGATACCGACTGGCCGATTGCGCTCGATAAGTAGCGCCGCCAGGACCGCGCGTTGCTTGGGGGTTCCCAACGCCAAAGCGCTGCCGTCGACAACGATCTGTAGCGGTCCCAGGAGGCCAAACCTGAGACCCCTCTCCGCCATTCTTTCGTTACCCTCCCTGAGGTTGAACCGCTCTCCTAACTTGCCCGCAGTTGTTGCACTTCTGTCGGCCGATTATCGGCCGGTGGGGTCGGTGTAGACACCGAATCCAGCGAGATCGGCGACGGTGTGCGGGTGGCGAGGCTTATTGCGGCGGGTGTATGTCGTCGACCCATTGCACGTGCTCGGGAGCGGGTTCGATGTCGGGTAAATCCAGATTGACGACCACCGGTTCCTGATCGCTACGCACCACCACGCACGACAAAGGCGCGTCAGGATTGGCGTTGATCTCCTGGTGCGGCACGTACGGCGGCACGTAGATGAAGTCGCCCGGCCCGGCTTCGGCGGTGAATTCGAGGCGATCGCCCCACCGCATTCGGGCTCGGCCCGCAACGACATAGATCACGCTCTCGAGGTGCCCGTGGTGGTGCGGTCCGGTCTTGGCGTCGGGATGGATGATAACCGTACCGGCCCATAGCTTCTCGGCGCCGGCGCGCGCTGCGTTGATGGCGGCGGCGCGATTCATCCCAGGCGTCTGTGGAGTATTCGGATCCAATTCGTCGGCGTGCACGACCCGCACGCCATGGAGGCGGTAGTCGGTGTGCTCATCGGCCATCACAAACCTCCGCTCGGGGATATACACCTCCAGAGGTCGTCAACAAATGGTGACGCCCTACAGACGAGTGTCCCGCCGGTAGAGAACGGTGGCGCACACCTTCGCGAAATCGGCCAGCACGTCGCGGACGAACCGGGTGCGCCGATAGCCGATCGCGTCGAGCAGGGGACCGTGGTCGATCGCGACGACGACCGTCGCGCCGATCGCGGTCGTCCACCAGAACGCGAAGGCCAGCAGCCGCGCCAGGGCGCCGGACCGAGCGAACCCGATACGCAATCGGTCCTGTTGGAACCGAACGTGCGGGTGTTCGTCGGCGACGATCCGCCCTGCCACCGCACGCACCACAGGATCGGGCCCGTCGGTGGCCAGGCCGCCGTAGTACCAGAGCGCCACCACCTCGGCGACCGTCAGCACCATCAACTCGGTGCGCAGTCCCATCAGCCGACGCAATCGCACGAAGACCGCATCCGACCAGTGCCTGCGCATCTGTTCGCCGCCGAGATAAGCCAGCAGGCGCAGCAGCAGCGCCGCATGCTGTTGTTCTTCGCCGATGAAAAGCCGTGCAGCATCAAGGTATTCGGCATCTCCGGCCTTTGCGGCCTTGCGCAATAGCTGGGCGCCTTCGCCGCTCTCGCCGAGCTGGAATCGGCGGATCGACGCGATCAATGGCTGGCGCACCGGTTCGGGGATTTCGCAGACCCCGTCGAAGCCGATGGCCGCGTCGGTGCTGGCGTGCACGGCGTGATTCTGTTCGAAATGCTCGACCCACAGGCCGAACGCACCTACCTCACGGACCTGTTGCGTCATGACCGCCAGGCTAGCGACCTAGCATCGGCGGTTGTGGAGGCTCGCTGGGTGCTGCACTTCGACATGGATGCGTTCTTCGCGTCCGTCGAGCAGCTGACCCGGCCCACCCTGCGGGGCCGACCCGTGCTCGTCGGCGGGCTGGGCGGCCGCGGCGTCGTGGCCGGGGCCAGCTACGAGGCCCGAGTGTACGGCGCCCGGTCGGCGATGCCGATGCATCAGGCCCGCCGCTTGGTTGGCGCTCCGGCCGTCGTGCTGCCCCCGCGCGGCGTCGTCTACGGCGTGGCCAGCCGCCGCGTGTTCGAGACCGTCCGGACGTTGGTGCCTGTTCTGGAACAGCTGTCGTTCGATGAGGCGTTCGGCGAGCCTGCCGAACTCGCCGGCGCGGACGCCGACGCCGTCGACGCGTTCTGCCAACAGCTCAAAGCCAGGATCCGCGAGGAGACCGGCCTGGTCGCCTCCGTCGGCGCCGGATCCGGCAAACAGATCGCCAAGATCGCCTCCGACCTGGCCAAACCCGACGGCATCCGGGTGGTGCGTCGCGACGAGGAAAGCGTTCTGCTGCATGGCCTTCCGGTGCGCCGGCTGTGGGGCATCGGACCGGTGGCCGAGGAGAAACTGCATCGGCTCGGTATCGAAACCGTCGGAGCGCTCGCGGCGTTGACCGACGCCGAGGTCGCCAACATCCTCGGGGCGACCGTCGGGCCCGCGCTGCACCGGCTTGCCCAGGGCATCGACGACCGGCCTGTCGCCGAGAACGCCCCAGCCAAACAGATCAGCGCCGAGTCCACCTTCCCCGAAGACCTCACCACCCTCGATCAACTCCGCGAAGCCGTGGGGCCCATCGGCGAGCACGCCCACACCCGCCTCGAGAAGGACGGCCGCGGCGCCCGCACCGTCACCGTCAAGCTCAAGAAGTCCGACATGAGCATCCTGACCCGGTCCGCCACGCTGCCGTACGCGACGACCGATGTTTCGACATTGATCGCCATGGCTCGGCGACTGCTGCTCGACCCCATCGAGATCGGCCCGATTCGCCTTGTCGGCGTTGGTTTTTCGGGCTTATCCGACGTCCGGCAGGAGTCGCTGTTTCCCGATCTCGAGCTGGTGGCCGACGACGTGCCGAACACCAGCCTGCCGCCGACCGTCACCGATCTCGCCGCGATGCCGCCCGCCTGGCGCGTCGGCGACGACGTTGTGCACACCGAATTCGGCCACGGCTGGATCCAGGGCGCGGGCCACGGGGTGATGACGGTACGGTTCGAGACCCGCAGCAGCGGGCCAGGGCCGGTGCACACCTTTCCCGACGACACCCCTGGCCTCGAGCGCGCCAACCCCGTCGACAGCCTGGACTGGGCGGACTTCCTCAGTGAGTTGGCCGCCCGGTCAGCCCCAGCGGGCGACGACGTCCTCGACAGGTGAGCCCGCCGCGAGGGCGGCCATCACCAACACCCGGGCCTGCGCCGCAGGCAACCGCGGCACCACCACCGCGCCCGCGTCCACCAACTCCCTGCCCGGCCCGTAGCCGGCACTGACCCTGCCGCCGGGCACCCGGGTCGACACCGCGACTGCCACGCCGTCGCGGCAGTGCCGCCGCACCCCGTCGATCACGGCCGCCCCGGCGTTACCCGAGCCGACCGCCTCCAGCACGATGCCGCGCGCGCCCGCCGCCACACACGCGGCCATCGCGACCGCGTCAGCGCCCGGATACACCGCGATGGTGTCCACCCGCGGCGCGTCAGCGGCCGACAGCTGGCCAAGAAACGGCCGCTCCTTCGATCGCTGCGCGGTGAAGCACCCGTCGCCGACCCTGCCGAGCACCTCGCCCGTGAAGCCGCGCAGGTCGCCCGTCGCGGCTTTCTGCAAGCCCAGCGGCTGCCACACCACGCCGGCCAGGGTCACCAGCACACCGAGGCCGCGGGCGTCCGCACTGCCCGCCAGCGTCAGCGCGTCGCGCATATTCCCGGGCCCGTCGGCATCGGGTGCATCCGCACTGTGCAGCGCGCCGGTGATCACCACGGGCAGCGCGCCGTCGTAGGTCAGCTCGAGCCAGAGGGCCGTCTCCTCCATGGTGTCGGTGCCGTGGGTGATCACCACGCCGTCGGCGTCCGACGGGATCGCCGATCGGATTTGATCCCAGTGCGCGGGCGTCAACTGCGAGCTGTCCACCGCCATCAGGTCGATGACCTCCACGTCGAGCCCGTCGGTCAGCTCGGCACCGCTGCGCGTGGGTCGCTTGACCCCGTCGTGGTCGCTGCTGGTGGCGATGGTGCCGCCGGTGGTGACGACGACGAGGCGACCCATGGGGGAATCATCCCAAAACCACTCTCCTGCGATGATGGGGGAGTGACTGATGAACCCACCGGGTCGGCCGAGCCCGTGATCGACGGAGACGGGATCTCCGGCTCGGCCGGAGGTGAGGCCCCGCAGCCTGCGCCGAACCGGCGGCTGCGCCTGCTGCTCACCGTTGCCGCGGTGGTCCTGATTCTCGACATCGTCACCAAGGTGCTCGCGGTTCGGCTACTGACGCCGGGCCAGCCGGTGTCGATCATCGGTGACACCATCACCTGGACGCTGGTGCGCAATTCCGGCGCCGCGTTCTCGATGGCCACCGGCTACACATGGGTGCTCACATTGATCGCTACCGGTGTGGTGATCGGCATCATCTGGATGGGCCGACGGCTGGTGTCGCCGTGGTGGGCCATCGGCCTCGGCATGATCCTCGGCGGCGCCATGGGCAACCTGGTCGACCGGTTCTTCCGCTCACCAGGACCGCTGCAGGGCCATGTCGTCGACTTCCTGTCCATCGGCTGGTGGCCGGTGTTCAACGTCGCCGATCCGTCGGTGGTGGGTGGCGCGATTCTGCTGGTTGCTTTGTCGCTGTTCGGTTTTGACTTCGATACGGTCGGCCGCCGCAAGGCCGACT
>Ga0075420_100006591_pt1 | contig 10237 bp, 7 predicted proteins | sample SoiMetdeltSBSDD4_FD_75296 | JGI IMG/M metagenome (GOLD analysis project Ga0075420, IMG submission 75296) | Bulk soil microbial communities from a Populus tree surrounding site in Tennessee, USA - Soil MetaG P. deltoides SBSDD4 | ecosystem: Environmental > Terrestrial > Soil > Tree plantation...
CTCCTGGCGATCGGCCTCGGCGTCGGCCTCGTCGGCGCCGTTGCCGCCGGTTGGGCGATGCGGGCGTTTCTCTACGGCGTCTCGCCGTTCGATCCGACGACGCTGCTGTCGGTCGCGCTGGCGGTGACGGCGGTCTCGCTGATCGCCTTTGGAGGTCCGGCGCTGCGGGCGTCGCGCGTCGATCCGGCGCGCGCGCTGCGCACCGACTAGGCCATCGGCTTCAGATCCGGCGCGACGAGCAGGTCGGTGCCGGTCGCCTTTTTCACGGCGTCGAGGTTCGTGTCGGGGGCGACCTCGCGCAGCAGCAAGCCCTCCTTCACGACCTCGATCACCGCCATCTCGGTGACGATCAGGTTCACGCAGCGGCGGCCGGTCAGCGGCAGCGTGCAGTGCTCGAGGATCTTGGGCGTGCCGTCCTTGGCGGTGTGTTCCATCGTGATCACGACGCGCTTGGCGCCGGCCACGAGGTCCATCGCACCGCCCATGCCCTTCACCATCTTGCCGGGGATCGTCCAGTTGGCGAGATTGCCCTCGCGGTCGACCTGCAGCGCGCCGAGGATGGTCAGGTCCACGTGCCCACCGCGCACCATCGCGAACGAATCGGCGCTCGAGAAGTACGACGTTCCCGGAAGCTCGGTGACGGTCTCCTTGCCGGCGTTGATCAGATCCGGGTCTTCCTTCCCCGCCTCCGGGTACGGGCCCACGCCCAGCATGCCGTTCTCCGAGTGCAGCACGATCGAGATGCCCGACGGCAGGTAGTTGGAAGCCAAGGTCGGCATGCCGATGCCGAGGTTCACGTAGAAGCCGTCCTTCATCTCGAGAGCCGCGCGCCGCACGATCCGCTCGCGCTTCGGGTCGGCGTCCGCCGCTGCCGCGCCGCCGCGCACGGTCCGCTTCTCGATCCGCTTCTCGTAGACCGCGCCCTTCACGACGCGCTGCACGAAGATCCCCGGCGTGTGGACGAGGTCGGGGTCGAGCGCGCCCGGCGCCACGATCTCTTCGGCCTCGGCGATCGTGGTGCGCGCCGCCATCGCCATCATCGGCGCGAAGTTCCGCGTCGTGCGCCGGTAGACGAGGTTGCCGTCGGTGTCGGCCTTCCAGGCTTTCACGAACGCGAAATCGGCCCGGAGCGCTGACTCCAAGAGATGCGGCCGGCCCTGAAACCAGCGCACCTCCTTGCCTTCGGCGACCGGCGTGCCGTACGCGGTGGGCGTGAAGAAGGCCGGGATGCCCGATCCTCCGGCGCGCATTCGCTCCGCGAACGTACCCTGCGGGTTCAGCTCCACCTCGACCTCTCCGGAGAGGGCCATCTTCTCGAAGATCTTGTTCTCGCCGACGTAGGAGCCGATCACCTTGCGAATCCGGCCGGCTTTCAGCAAGAGGCCCAGCCCGAAGTCGTTCGTGCCCACGTTGTTGCTGATCACCGTCAGGCCCTTGGCGCCGCTCGCGAGCAGCGCGCCGACCAGGTTCTCCGGGATCCCGCACAGACCGAACCCCGACACCATCACGCTCGCGCCGTCGCCGATGTCGCGAACGGCCGCGGCCGCGTCGGCAACCTGCTTGTTCATGGAGCTCCGGCTAGAAAGCGGCCGGCCGCGCCACCAGCCGGCGCGCTCGGGCCAGGAGCGGCTTCAGGCTCTCGGCGACGCCGCGCTCCTCGGCTTCCGCCATCAGCGAGTAGGCGACCGGCGTGACGAGCAGGGTCAGGATCAGACACAGGCTCTGGCCGCCGATGATCGTCACCGCGACGGCCGAGCGCTGCGCCGAGCCGGCGCCGATCCCCATGGCGGTCGGGATCAGGCCCGCGATGATCGACAGCGTGGTCATCAGGATCGGCCGCAGCCGTACGTGGTTGGCGCGCAGGATCGCCTCGCGCACCGGAACGCCCTCCGCGCGCAGCGTGTTGGTGTAGTCCACCTGCAGGATGCCGTTCTTCTTGACGATGCCGAGCAAGAGCAGCACGCCGAGCGCGCTCCAAAGGTTGAGCGTGCGGCCGGTGATCCACAGCGAGAACAGCGCGAACGGGATCGACAGCGGCAACGACAGCATGATCGTGAACGGGTGGATGAAGCTGTCGAACTGCGCCGCCAGCACCATGTACATGAAGATCGACGCGAGCAGGAACGTCAGGATCAGGTTGCGCGTCGTCTCGTCGAGGATCTTGACGTTGCCGCCGAACTTGAACGAGTAGCCGGCGGGCATGCCGACCTCGCGGATCGAGGCGGTGGTGGCGCGCGCGGCTGCGTCGAGCGGGAAGTCGGGCGCGTTGTTGGCGTTGACCGACACCTGGAACTGGCGGTTCAGCCGCTCGATCCGGGCCGGCCCGAGGCCGCGCTGGATCGTCGCCACGTTGTCGAGCCGGACCTGGCCGTTTTTCGCCGACGGGATCATCAGGCGCGCCAGCCGCTCGGGGTCTTTCTGCTGCTCCGGCAGGAGCTGCATCGTGACCAGGTACTGCTCGTCGCCTTCCTTGTACGTCGAGATCTGGTCCTCGCCGGCGATCATCAGCCGCACCGCGTTGGCGATGTCGGCCGCGCGCACGCCCAGGTCGCTCGCCCGCTGGCGGTCGATCTTCACCTGCATCTCGGGGCTGTTCAGGCTGACCATCGGCTCGACGTCGAGCATCCCGTCCACCGCGCGCATCTTGTCGGCGATCTTCTTGGCGAGCTCGGCGGTCGGCGCGAGCTCGGGGCCGAGGATGCTGGCGCGGATCGGGAAGTTCATCTCGCCGCCGCCGAGAGCCGACGGCACCACGACCTTGTAGCGCAGGTTCGGAACCACCGCGCACAGCTTGCGCAGATCGTCGGCCACCTGCAGGTTGCTGCGCCGGCGCTCGGAGAGATCCACCAGCCGCACGTAGACGTGCGAGTGGCTCATGATCCCTTCGTGGATGTACGGGTTCACGAAGTCGACTTCCTTGACCGAGCCCTTGATCCTCTCGGCCAGCTCGCGCGCCATCCGTGACGTCTCGTTGATCGAGGTGCCCTCGGGCAGGTTCAGCGAGAGCGTCAGCTCGCCCTGGTCGTCGGGCGGGATCCAGTCGCGGCCGACCATCCGGTTGAGCGGGAACGTGGTCGCGAAGCAGGCGAGCGCGATCAAGAGCACCTTGCCGCGGTGGTCGAGCGACCAGGTCAGCATCGCGCCGTACTTCTTGTCGATCCAGTTGAAGAAGCGCCACTCCTTGGTGCCGGCGCCTTCGTGCGCCCACGGCTTCAGGAAGCGCGAGCTGAGCATCGGCGTCAGCGTGAAGCTGACCAGCATCGAGATCAGGATCGAGAACGCCATCGTCCAGCCGAACTGGTTCACGTAGCGCTTGGCGTAGCCGTTCATGAACGCGATCGGCAGGAAGATGATCACCAGCGAGATGGTGGTGGCGACGACCGCCAGCGTGATCTCCTTGGTCGCGTCGATCGCGGCCTGGTACGGCTTGTAGCCCTTCTCCTCGACGTAGCGCACGATGTTCTCGAGCACCACGATCGCGTCGTCGATCACGATCCCGACCGCCAGTGTGATCGCGAGCAGCGTCATGTTGTTGAGCGTGAAGTCCATCACCTTCAAGAGCGTGAAGGTGGCGATGATCGAGGTCGGGATCGCGAGCGACGAGATCAGCACCGAGCGCAGGTCGCGGATGAACAGCATCACGACCAGGCTCGCCAGCAGCGACCCGAACAGCAGGTGCTCCTCGAGCGACGCGATCGAGGCGTTGATGAAGACCGACTGGTCCTTGATCACGCGCAGCTTCACGTCGCCCGGCAGCGTCTTCTGGATCGCGTCGAGCCGCTTCTTGACCGCGTCGATGATCTTGACGGTGTTGGTGCCGGACTGGCGGCGGATGTCGAGCGCGACCGCCTGCTTGCCCTCGAGCATGTTCCAGGTGCGCGGCTCGGCGAAGCTGTCTTCGACGCGGCCCACGTCGCGCAGCCGGATCGGCGTGCCGCCGACGTTGGCCACGATGATCTCGCCGAACTGCGCGACGGCGTCGATCCGGCCCAGCGTGCGCACGCCCAGCTCGTTCGCTTCGCGGGTGATCCGGCCGCCCGGGATCTCGACGTTCTCGTTCTGGATCGACTGCTGGATCTGGTTGATCGTCAGGTTGTGCGCCTGCAGCTTGTCGGCGTCCAGGAAGACGCGAATCTGGCGGTCGCGCGCGCCGGTCAGCGTCACTTCGCCGACGCCGTCCACCGTCTCGAGGACGCGCTTCACCTGCTTGTCGGCGATCTCGCTCGTTTCGCGCAGGCTGCGCTGGCTCGCGACCACCACCGAGACGACCGGGTCGGCGTCGGGGTCGGACTTCTGGATCACCGGCGGCAGGATGTTGGGCGGCAGCTGGCGCAGCGAGCCGGAGACCTTTTCGCGCACGTCCTGCGCCGCGTCCTCGATGTTCCGCTCGAGCACGAACTTGGCGGTGATCCGGGTGGTGCCCTCGGTGGTCATCGCCTGCAGCTCGTCGAGACCAGAGAGCGTCGAGAGCGCTTCCTCGATCGGCATCACGACCTGGGTCGTGACTTCCTCGGGTGTCGCGCCCGGCAGGCGAACCGTGATGTTGACGGTCGCGGGATCGGCTTTCGGGAAGAGGTCGACACCCAGGTCACGGAACGAAAAGATCCCCAGCGTCACCAGGAAGCTGACCAGCATCACCGCGAACACCGGCCGGCGGACGCAGAGCTCCGCGAGGCTCATTTCTCCGCCTCCACGGTCGCGCCGTCCTTCAGCTCCTGGCCTTCGACGGGCAGCGCGATCTGCTCCTTGTCGCGCAGGCCGTCGACGATCTCGACCTCTTCACCGCTGCGCTCGCCGAGCTTCACTTCCTTTTCCTTGAGCGCCTTGCCCTCGACCGTGAAGATCTTGTAGACGCCGAAGACGTAGCGCACCGCGTCGTTCGGCACCATCAGCACCGAGTCGACCTGCGCCGACGCGATCGTGGCCTTGGCGAAGAAGCCCGGCTTCAGGAGGCCCTGCTTGTTGTCGAGCAGCGCTTCGAGCTCCAGCGTCCGCGTCTGGGTGTCGACCGACGGGCTCATCCGCGAAACCTTGCCGACGAAAGCCTTTCCGGGGAACGCCTCGACCGCGACGCTGACCGGCTGCCCGATCGCGATCCAACCCGCGACTTTCTCGGGCACCTTGATCCGTACCCGCAGCGGGTCGATGTTGACGATCGCCATCACCGGCGTCTGCACCTTCAGGTACTGGCCCTGGGTGACGTTGCGCTCCTTGACCTGGCCCGCGAACGGCGCGCGGATCAGCGTGTCGCTGAGCTTCTTCTCGGCGAGGTTCATGCTGGCGCGTTTCTGGAGCAGCTCGGCGCGCAGGTTCTCGACCGACTGGCGCGCCATGTCGTAGGCGGCGCGCGCCGACTTGAAGTTGGCTTCCACCTCGTCGTAGCTGCCCTTGGAGATGAGACCTTCCTCCCACAGCGACTTGGTGCGCTTGAATTTCTGTTGCGCGTCCTCGAGCGCGGCCATCGCGCGCTTCACCTCGGCCGCGTCGTCGAGGTTCTTCAGGTCGTCGTGGCCTTCCGGCAGGCCGAGGCGCGCCTTGGTCTGCTGATAGGAGGCGCGCTGCTGATCCGCCGACAGCTCCATCTCCACCGGCGCCACCTTGACCAGCGCCTGCCCGGCCGCCACGCTGTCGCCGACGTCGACCAGCACCCTCTCGACACGGCCTTCGATCTCGGAGCTGACCACGACTTCGTCGAACGCGAACAGCGAACCGACGGCCTCCACGTCGCGGCGCAGATCCCGGTGAGCGACGGTCAGGAGCCTGGCACGCACCGTCTTCGAGCCCTTGTCGGCGCTGGCGCGGCCCTTGCCGCAGGCGACGCCGGCGAGGAGCGGCAACAGCAGGCCGAGCGCGGCGAGTCTGCGGTTCATGTGAACCTCGAATTGTCCGGCCTCGGCCCGGAGGAGACAAGCGCAGCCACCCCGGTTTGCGAATGTTTACAAAGAAGAAGATAAGTAAGCTCGGAGCGCGACGATCGCGGCGCGAACCTCGGCCCGGTTCAGCTCCAGGATCTCGGTCCACAGCGCGCGCGGGCTCCGCGCCAGGCGCGTCATCTCGGCAAAGGCGGGACCGGCGAGCGAGAGGCGCCGGCGCGCCACCGGATCCTGCTCCGCGCAGCGCGCGAGACCCCACGCGACGAGCTGCGGGAGATGCGACAGGAAGGCGACCGCGCGATCGTGCTCGGCCGCCGGGATCACGACCGGACGAGCCCCGATGCTCCGTAAGAGCGCCGTGATCGTCTTCAGCGCGCGGCGATCCGGTGTCGCGGTCAGGAGCCACGGACGGCCGCGGAAGAGGTCGGCGTCGGAGCCGGCGAAGCCGCCGCGCTCGCGGCCGGCCATCGGGTGACCGCCGACGAAGCGGTCGAGCCGCGCGAGGCGCGCGGCACGGACGATCGGCTGCTTCACGCTGGAGACGTCGCTGACGACGAGCCGCGGAGCGATCTTGGCGAGCCGGCGCACGAGCGCGATGTTGGCGCGCGGCGGCGCGGCCAGGAACAGCACCTCGGCTCGCGCGCATGCCGACTCGAGGCGAAGGACGCTCTTCACCGCGCCGGCGCGCCGTGCGGCGCGCGCGGGGGACGCGGCGCTGTCGACGCCGATCACGAAGTGGCCGCGCCTCGCGAGCGCGCGCGCCAGCGAGCCCCCGATCAGGCCCAGGCCGACGACGGCGATCACCGGCTTCTTCACGCTTCCGCCAGGACGCGCTCGAGGACCTCGGGCTCGCGCCGCTCCAAAAGCCGCGCCGCCGCCGCGACCAGCATCGCGTAGACGGCCAGGGCTCCGGCGAGCGCGAGCGGCAGCGACGCGAGCCAGAGCAGCGGCGTTTTCAGCAACAGCGGCAGCCAGGCGAGCGCGGTGAACGGCGCCGACAACAGCGTGGCGCCGATCAGGAACGCCGCGGACATCAGCGCGGCGCCGAGCCCCCGTCCGCCCGAGCTCTGCGCAAGCGGGTTCTTGCCGGGGGCGGGCGCCGTGATCGGGAACAGGATCGAGAAGATGTTGTCCATGCCCGCCGCGACGGCGAACGTGCCGGCGGCGATCGTGACGGCGACCGGCGCGAGCTGCAAAGGCGCGGTGAACAGCGCGGCCAGGAGCAGCGTCAGGAGCCCGGGCAGACGAAAAAGGAGCGCCGCCATGTTCTTGGCCAGGAGCACGCGCCAGCGCGCGATCGGGAAGGACAGCAGCAGGCCGAGCCCGCGTCGCTCCAGCCCCAGCGCGTTGCCGCCAAAGGCCTGCAGCCCGACGAAGCTCGCCAGGACCAGCACCGTCGTGCCGGCGCGGCCCGAGAACTGCGCCTGGCTCAGGAACAGCAGCATGAACACGGGACCGAGCAGGCTCATCAGCAGCGTGGCGCGCAAGCTCGGATCGCGCCAGGCCGAGCGCAGGTCTTTCTCGACCAGGGCCCCGAGCGCTCCCGGCAACGCCATCCGCGCGGTTCGCCGTCCCGCGCCGCCCGCGGCGCCCAGGTCCAGATCGCCGCGGTAGATCTTCTCGATCAGGACGGCCGAGGTCAGCAGCGCGGCCAGGATCGCCAGGCACGCCGCCCCCGCCCACGCCGCCGCGGGCAGCATCTCGCCGCGGCCCGCGTGGACGGCGGCCCGCGCCCCCCAGGCGAACGGAAGCCATTCGAGAAAAGCCGCGACGGAGAGCAGCGGCCGGAACGAGCGGATGCCGCCCGCGATCATCAAGAGCGGCAGCATGCTGACCAGGAAGCCGATGCCGAGGCCGGCGAAGATGGCCAGGTCCTGGAAACGGCGGCTGCGCGAGAGGCCGTGCAGCGCCAGGCCGACGACCTGCGCCAGCGCCATCGCGAACAGGACGCTCAGCCCGAGCCCCAGCAGGACCAGCGGAAAGACGAGCAGCGAGCCCGAGAGCGCCGCCGAAACCGCCGCCAGGAACGGGGCCTGGGCGAGCGCCGGCGGCTGCAGCAGATTGGCGACCAGCGATGACGCGGCGAGCACGCGTCGCTCCACCGGAAAGTGCATCAGCCGGGACATGTCATGGCTCTCGGAGAGCGCGATGCCGGTCAGGACCGGCGACATCGCCCACAGGAATCCGATCGCGCTGGCCCCGCCGCCGATCACCATCGGCAGCGACCCGGGGCTGCCCGCCGCCAGCGCGCGCAATCCGGCGTAGGCGAAGAACGAGATCACCAGCGACCCGAAGGCCATCCCGCCGAAAGCGAAGAGCGCGCTCAGCCAGCGCTCGCGAGCGAAGCGCAGCGCGCGCCACTCGTTGGTCCAGCGCAGCGCGACGAGCGCCGTCAACCGATCCACGACAGGTCCTCGCGCTTGACGTCGGCCGCCACCAGCTTCAAGAAGACGTCCTCGAGGCTGGCGTTCGCGTGCAGCTCGCGCTGCTCGCGGATCTCGGCCAGCGAGCCCTGCGCGATCAACCGGCCGTGGTCGATGATCGCCACCTCGTCGCAGAGCCGCGCCACCACGTCGAGCACGTGCGAGGTGAAGAACAGCGTGACGCCCTTCTTGGCGAGCCGCGCCAGGAGATCGGTGACGATGCGCCCCGAGACCGGGTCGATGCCGTTGAGCGGCTCGTCGAGAAACAGGACGCGCGGCGAGTGAATCAGCGCGGCGGCCAGCGCCAGCTTCTTGCGCATGCCCTGCGAGTAGTCGATCACCAGCTTGCCGCGCTCGTCCGCGAGCGACAGGAACTCGAGCAGCTCCTGGGTGCGCCCGCGCGTCTCGATCTTGGAGAGCCCGTACATGCGGCCGGCGAAGTGCAGGTACTCCTCGCCGGTGAGCCGCTCGTAGAGGAACAGCTCCTCGGGCAGCACGCCGATCAAGCGCTTCACCGCCAGCGGATCGTCCTGCAGCCGAATCCCTTCGATCCACGCCTCGCCGCGCGTCGGCCGCAGCAGGCCGGTGAGCATCTTGATCGTGGTGCTCTTGCCGGCGCCGTTCGGCCCCAGGAAGCCGAAGAAGCGGCCGCGCGCCACGCGAAAGCTGAGCGAATCCACCGCCGCCCGCTCGCGGAAGAGCTTGCTCAGCCCTTCCACGACGATCGCATCCGCGTGCGCGGGGGCCTCTTGCGACGGAAGCGCTTCGGACACGTTCATCGGGGGCGCTATTCTAGGGGGCGCATGTCGACAATCGCCTTCATGATGCTCGGCTTCAGCCTGGCCCAGCCGCCGGGAGCCCCGTTCACCAACTTGAGATCGCGGATCGAAGGCCTCGCGTCGCGATCGGGAGGCCGCCTCGGCGTCGGCATCGAGCTGCTCGAGACCCGCGAGTCGCTCCAGGTCGGCGGCGATCAACGCCTGCCGATGCACAGCGTCTACAAGCTCCCGATCGCGATGGCCGTGCTCAACCAGGTCGATCGCGGCCTGCTGCGCCTGGACCAGAGCATCCGCGTCGAGCCGGCGGCCTATCTGCCGGCGGGATGGCTGAGTCCGATTCGCGAGCGGTTCCCCCAGGGAACCGACCTGAGCGTGCGCGAGCTGGTTCGCTTCATGGTCGCGGAGAGCGACGGCAGCGCCTGCGACGTGCTGCTCGGGGTCCTCGGCGGACCCGAGACGGTGATGGAATACCTGGGCAGGATCGGCGTGGACGGTGTGCAGGTCGTCTCGACCGAGCGGGCGATGTCTACCGACGACCAGATGCAGTACCGCAACTGGGCCTCGCCGCGCGGCATGCTTTCGCTGCTGCGCGCGCTCCACGAGAGCCGCGGGCTGTCGCCTTCCAGCCGGACGCTCCTGCTGAAGGACCTGACCGAATCGATACCTGGCGCGCATCGGCTGAAGGCGCTCCTGCCCGGCAGCGCGGCGGTGGCGCACAAGACCGGCACGGGCAAGCGTGGCGCGGTGTGGAGCGCCACGAACGACGTGGGGATCGTGACTCTGCCGAACGGCCAGCATCTGGCGATCGCGGTGCTGCTGATGGACTCGACCGGCGACGAAGCCACCCGCGAGGGCACGATCGCCGCGGTCGCCAAGGCGGCCTGGGAGACCTTCGCGAACCGCTGACCGGCCGGCGTGCGGATACACTTCGGAAGCCTATGAAACGCATCGCGATACTGACGGCGGGCGGCGACACCCCCGCATTGAACGCCACCATCCAGGGCGCCGTGACGCGCGCCAACCAGCGCAAGGTCGAGATGTTCGGGCTGATCAAGGGCTTCAGCGCACTGCAGAGCCCGAACGTCCCGCACGTCCACTTGAACCCGCTGTTCACCGAGATCCCCGAGATCGACGCGACCCGCGGCGGCACGATCATCGGCGC
>Ga0075420_100006592_pt1 | contig 10236 bp, 11 predicted proteins | sample SoiMetdeltSBSDD4_FD_75296 | JGI IMG/M metagenome (GOLD analysis project Ga0075420, IMG submission 75296) | Bulk soil microbial communities from a Populus tree surrounding site in Tennessee, USA - Soil MetaG P. deltoides SBSDD4 | ecosystem: Environmental > Terrestrial > Soil > Tree plantation...
AGGGTGCGCGTTGCCGACGTCCCACTGCGGCGCCGCTAGGCGCGGCATCGCGGACGTGCCAAAAAATGGCGGGAGCGTCATACCTTTTTCGGAAAGACGGACGTGGGATGAGCACAGACCGCAGGATCGTGGTGGTCGGCGGCGGACCGGCGGGGGTCGCGGCGGCGCTCGCCGCCAAGCAGCAGGACGCCGCGGCCGATGTGCTGTTGCTCAACGACGAGCACTGCGAGCCCTACGAGAAGCCGCCGCTCTCGAAGGCGGTGCTCACCGGCAAGGTGGCTGCCCATGACGCGCCGATCGCGGGCCCCAAGGGCGTCGCCGGCGGCGGCGTCGCGCTCAAGCCCGGCACCCGCGCGACCGAGATCGATCGCGGGGCGCGCGAAGTCGTGACCGACTCCGGCGAACGCATCGGCTATGACGCGCTCGTGCTCGCCACCGGCTCGATCAACCGCGAGCTGCCGACGTTACCGGCCGAGCAAAAAGGCATCTACTACCTGCGCACCGAGGCCGAGGCGCGGGCGCTCAAAGACCATCTGCATCAGAGCCGGTCGCTGCTGGTCGTCGGCGGCGGGCTGATCGGGCTCGAAGTCGCGGCCTCGGCCGCCGAGCTTGGCGTCAAGACCACCGTCATCGAGATCGCGCCGCGCATCCTGGCGCGCGTCTCCGACCCGGAGACTTCGGCGCTCATCCACGCGCGTCACCGCGCCGGCGGCGTCGATATCCGCACCGCCACCGCCGCCGCCGCGCTGCGCGAATTGCCGGACGGACGGTTCGCGGTCGAAACCAAAGGCGGCGACACCATCACGGCCGATCTCATCGTGGTCGGGATCGGCGTCGCGCCCGACGATCGGCTGGCGAAAGCGGCGGGGCTCGCCACCCAGGACGGCATCATCGTCGACGACCACGGCCGCAGCTCCGATCCGATCATCTTCGCGGCCGGCGACTGCACCCGCTTTCCCGGCCCGCATGGGCCGATACGGCTGGAGAACTGGCGCCACGCCCAGGAGCACGGCGCCGTTGCCGGCCGCAATGCGGCGGGCGGCGACGTCGCCTATGGGGTGGCGCCGTCGTTCTGGTCCGAGCAATTCGACCTGTATATCCAGGGCGTGGGCTGGCAGATGCCGCAGCCGAGCGCGAAGGTGCGCCGAGCGATCGGTGAGACCGCGACCCTGCTGTTCGAGCTCGACGGTGCGCGCCTCGCCTATGCGGCGGGAATCAACGCGCAGCGCGACATCGCCGTGGCGCGGCGACTGATCGAGCGGCGGCTGCCGGTCGACGCGGGCGAGCTCGCCGATCCCGGCAAGCCGCTCGCGGCCATGCTCAAGGCCAAGGTCTGACGGGACGGATCATCATGGCGAATGAAGCGACCAAGGAACGAGTCGGGATCGTCGGTGTCGGGCGGATGGGGTTGGCCATGCTCAAGCACTTGGTCAAGCACGGCCATGCGGTGACCGCCTGCGACATCGACGAGAAACAGGTCGCCAACGCGCGCGACGCCGGCGCTGCGGCGGCGAAGACGCCCGCCGAGGTGGCGCGCGCCGCCAATTTCGTGATCATCGGCGTCGGCTACGACGACGAGGTGAACGAGGTGGTGCTCGGACCGGACGGGCTGCTCGCCGCGCTCGCGCCCGGATCGATCATCGCGGTGTCCTCGACCGCCAAGCCCGACACCGTCAAGGCGCTCGACCAGCGCGCGCGCTCGCAAGGCGTCGACGTGCTCGACGCGCCGATCTGCCGTGGCCGCTTCGCCGCCGACGAGGGAACGCTGCTGGCGCTGGTCGGAGGCCGGCCGGAGGTGGTCGAGCGCGGCCGCGCGGTCTACCGCTGCTTCTGCTCCGACTATGCCCATCTCGGTGAGGTCGGCCACGGGCAGGTTGGCAAGACCATGAACAACCTGCTCTTGTGGATCAACGCGGTCGGCTTGCTGGAGGCCGGGCGCCTGGCCGAGACCACCGGCATCGACCTCGTCAAGCTGCGCGACGCGCTGCTGATGAGCTCGGGCGCCTCCGACGCGCTCAAGGAATGGGACATGATCTCGTTCACCTGGGCGCTCAAGGACATGCAGATCGTCGGCGACCTCACCGACAAGGCCGGTCTGTCGCTACCGATCACCGGCGCGATCAAAGAGCTGGTCAAGGACGCGCGCCGGCTCAAGGCGACGAGCGCGCCGAAGTGGACGGGGAAGTAATCGTCGCCCGGCGCTACGACAAATCCATCGCCGAGACGCCGCCGTCGACGAACAGATTGGCGCCGTAGACGAACGAGGAATCCTCGCTCACAAGGAACAACACCGCCTTGGCGGCTTCCGCCGGCTGGCCCGGACGCTTGGCCATGTTGGGGACCGGCCGCGTGGCATCGAACTCGTCCTTGCCCACCGGCGAGCCGATCTTGTTCGGCACGATCGCGTTGACGCGGATGTTGTGCGGCGCCAGTTGCGCCGCCATCGCGCGGGTCAGATTGGCGACGCCGCCCTTGGCGGCCGAATAGGCCACCGCGCGGCTTCTCCCCATGAAGCCGGAGGTCGAGCCGATATTGACGATGCGGCCGCCGCTGCCCTGCGCCGCCATCTGTTGCGCCACGTGCTTGCCCATCAGGAACTGGCTCTTGAGCGTCACCGCCAGCACCTTGTCCCACTCGTCCTCGGTGATGTCGAAGATGTGCTTGTTGTCGGAGATCGCCACGTTGTTGACCAGGATGTCGACGCGGCCGAAGCGGGTGACCACCGCCTTGACCAGCGCCGCAACCTCGCTGCCTTTCGACACGTCGGCGACGAACAATTCCGCGTCGCCGCCCGCCGCCTTGATCGCGCCGGCGACGCGCTCGCCGCGCGGACGGTCCATGTCGACGATCGCGACCCGGGCGCCCTCGACGGCGAACAGCTTGGCGATCTCCTCGCCGATATTGCGGCCGGCGCCGGTGACGATCGCGACCTGATCCTTGAGCTTCATGCGGAGAACGGATGACAGAGGACGGACGACGGATAAGAAGACTGAATTTCCATCGATGCAAGGCCCATCTGCTCTGTCCTCGGTCGTCTGTCCTCTATCAGCCGAACATGCTAGGAAGCCCCTCGACCACGGACCCGCGTCATGACCGCTCCGCTCAAGACCGTCGAGGGCACGACCGACACCGCCGGCCTGATGCACGACATCGGCCGCCGCGCCAAGGCGGCCGCCCGCGGGCTGGCGCTCGCCTCCGCCGCGCAAAAGGACGAGGCGCTGGCCGCGATGGCGGCCGCGATCCGCGCCCGCAAGCAGCCGATCCTCGCCGCCAATGCCGAGGACATCGCGGGCGCCAAGGCGGCGGGCGCCACCGCGGCCTTCCTCGACCGGCTGGCGCTCACCGACACGCGCATCGCCGCCATGGCGGACGGCCTCGACGTGGTACGCGGGCTGCCTGACCCGGTCGGGCAGGTGACCGAAAGCTGGACGCGCCCGAACGGCATGACCATCGAGCGCGTGCGCGTGCCGCTCGGCGTCGTCGGCATCATCTACGAGAGCCGCCCGAACGTCACCGCCGATGCCGGCGCGCTCTGCCTCAAGGCCGGCAACGCCGCGATCCTGCGCGGCGGCTCGGAGAGCTTCAACTCGAACCGCGCGATCCACGCCGCGCTGCGGGAGGGGCTGGCGGCGGCGGGGCTGCCGGAAGCCGCGATCGAACTGGTGCCCACGCGTGACCGCGCCGCCGTCGGGCTCATGCTGCAAGGCCTCGGCGGCAGCATCGACGTGATCGTGCCGCGCGGGGGCAAGGACCTGGTGGCGCGCGTGCAAGCCGAAGCGCGCCTGCCGGTGTTCGCGCATCTCGAAGGCATCTGCCACGTCTACGTCGACCGGGCGGCGAAGCTCGACATGGCGCAGGCGATCCTGCTCAACGCCAAGATGCGGCGCACCGGCGTGTGCGGCGCGGCCGAGACGCTGCTGGTCGACCGCAAGGTCGCGCCGACCCACCTCAAGCCGCTCATCGGCATGCTGCTCGATGCCGGCTGCGAGGTGCGCGGCGACGAGGCGACGCGGTCGATCGACGCGCGTGTGAAGCCAGCGAGCGAGGCGGACTGGTCGACCGAGTACCTCGACGCCATCATCTCGGCCAAGGTGGTCGACGGCGTCGACGCCGCGATCGATCACATCGAACGCTACGGCTCCCACCACACCGATACGATCGTCACCGACGACAAGGCCGCGGCGGAAAAATTCCTGAACGAGGTCGATTCGGCGATCGTGCTGCATAACGCCTCGACCCAGTTCGCCGACGGCGGCGAGTTCGGGTTCGGCGCCGAGATCGGCATCGCCACCGGCCGCTTCCACGCGCGCGGCCCGGTCGGCGTCGAGCAGCTCACCAGCTTCAAATATCGTGTCCACGGGTCGGGGCAGATCAGGCCGTGACATCCCGTTCGTCCTAGATGCCGCCCCGCCTCGCGCTTCCCCCGCACGCGCCCGGCATGCGCATCGGCCTGTTCGGCGGCACGTTCGATCCGCCGCACGACGCGCACCTCGCCGCCTGTCTGCTGGCGATGAAGCGGATCGGGCTCGACCGGATCTGGTGGCTGGTGACGCCGGGCAATCCGCTCAAGGACACGCGCGGGCTCGCCCCGCTCAAGGAGCGCGTGGCCGCCGCCCGCGCGCTGGCGCGCCACCCGCGCTTCGACGTCAGCGACGTCGAGGCTCAGATCGGCACCCGCTACACCTACGAGACCGTCGCCTATCTGCGCCAGCACTGTCCGGGCGTGCGCTTCGTCTGGATCATGGGCGCCGACAATCTGCGCAGCTTCCATCGCTGGCAGAAATGGCGCGGGATCGCCACCATGGTACCGATCGCGGTGGTCGACCGCCTCGGACCGAGCCTGTACGCCGCCGCGAGCGCCGCCGGGCAGGCGCTCGCCCGCGCCCGCATTCCCGACGAGGCGGCGCGAACGCTGCCGGACCGCAAGCCGCCGGCCTGGGTTTACCTCCACGGCCTCAAGTCGCCGCTGTCCTCGACCGCGCTGCGCGCGTTGCGACGCCGGTCATAAAACCGATGCCAAAGCGCCACACTATGGGGATGTCGGAACAGCAAAAGGTTGAAACCGTTAACCGGCCGTGCCTATCTTAGGCTTGCCCCGCTTCGTTCGGGGCGGTGATGCAGCGAAAGGCAGCGAAAGGAAAGGAACCCCTGGCAACACCTGCAATCTCCCGGGTCGGCGCGCGTCGCGCCCCCGACACGATCTCCAAGGTGCGTCCTGACGCCGAGGAGATTCTTCGCCTGGTCCTCACCCGTGTCGACGACATGAAGGCCGAGGACACCGTCACCATCGATCTCACCGGCAAAACCTCGATCGCCGATGCCATGGTCGTGACCTCCGCCAGGTCCAACCGGCAGGTCGGCGCCATCGCGGATCGTTTGCTCGAGGACCTCGCCAAGGCCGGCGTGCCGAACCTGCGGGTCGAGGGCATGCCGCACTGCGACTGGGTGCTGATCGACGCCGGTGACGTCATCATCCACGTGTTCCGGCCGGAAGTGCGCGCCTTCTACAATCTCGAGAAGATGTGGGCATCGGCACGGCCGCGCGGACGGCAGGCAAGCTGATACCCGCTTGAGGCGGTGAGCGGTCCGCGCGTATCGTGGCGCATGCGGATCGTGATCGCCGCCATCGGCCGGTTGAAGCAAGGTCCCGAGCGCGAGCTGGCGGAACGCTACCGCAAGCGCGCGGCCGATGCCGGCCGCAAGGCCGGGCTGGACGCCTTCGACATCGTCGAGATCAGGGAGAGCCGCGCCGGCGATACCGGCCGACGGATGCTCGAAGAATCGATCGCCATCGCCAACGTCGTGCCCGAGCGCGCCGTCACGGTGCTGCTCGACGAGCGCGGCGAGAGCATGAGCAGCGGCTCGTTCGCGGGCCGCCTGCAGGGCTGGCGCAGCGAGAACAAGCCGGCGGTCGTCTTCATCGTCGGCGGCGCCGATGGCCTCTCGCCGAGCCTGCGCGAGAAGGCGAGCCTGGCGATCGCCTTCGGGCCGGCGACCTGGCCGCATCAGCTGGTCCGAATCATGCTGCTGGAGCAGCTCTATCGGGCGGTCACGATGATGGCCGGACACCCCTATCACCGGGGATAAATCGAGCGGGCGGCCACCCCTTAGTCTTAATGTCGTGGAAATCCTGGTTAACCTTGCGGCCTGGGGACCGTTCTTGCATAGAACGGGGCGATGCGGACGATGACAGCCACTTCTCCCGTCGTTCTGGGCCCGGTGCTTGCCGCGGTGCTGGGATTGCTGCCGCTCGGCTTAGTCGCTGCCTGGGCCGAGCAGCGCGCGCCCGCCCAGGTCCGCCCCGCATCGCCCGCCAATGCCGACACCCTGAAGGAGCGCGACAAGGAACTCGAAGCGATCCGCGCCGAGCAGCGCAGGGCGCTGGAGAACGAGGCCAAGCTCAAGCGCGAGATCGAATCGATCGGCGACGACCGGCGCAAGTTCAACCAGCAACTCATCGATACCGCCGCGCGCGTCGTCAGCATCGAGGACCGCATCGCCCAGACCCATGAGCGCCTCAAGCCGCTCGACGAGGGCGAGGAGGCGCTGCGCAAATCGCTCGAGGACCGGCGCTACGTGATCGCCGAGGTGCTCGCCGCCCTGCAGCGGATCGGCCGCCATGCGCCGCCCGCAATCCTGATCAGGGCCGAGGACGCGTTGCAGGCGGTGCGCTCGGCGATGATGCTGGGAGCGGTGCTGCCCGAGATGCGCGTGCAGGCCGAAGCGCTGGCGGCCGATCTCGCCGCGCTGGTGCGGCTGCGCCAGCAGATCGCCGAGGAACGCGACCGGCTCGGCCGCGACCTCCTGGTGCTGGCCGACGACCGCCAGCGCCTGTCGCTGCTGATCGACGAGCGGCAGAAACGGCAGGCGGACGCCGAGAAGGCGCTCGCCGACGAGCGGGCGCGGGCGGCGCAACTGGCCCGCCAGGCCGCCGATCTCAGAGAGTTGATCGCCAAGCTCGAGACGAACCTCGAAACCGGCACCCGCACCGCCCGCACGGCGGCGCGCGCCACCGAGGATCGCAAGGCGGCGGACAACCGGCCCGACATGGCCGCGCTCAAGGACCCCGGCCGCCTGACCCCGGCGATCGCCTTCGCTTCCGCTAAGGGAAAGCTCCCATTACCGGCCAGCGGGGTGCGAATCCGGGAATTTGGGGCCAACGACGGGCTTGGGGGCACCGAAAAGGGGCTGTCGATCGCCACCCGGGCGGGCGCCCAGGTCACGGCTCCGTGTGATGGATGGGTGGTTTATTCCGGGGTCTTCCGCAATTATGGCCAACTCTTGATCCTAAATGCCGGCGGCGGGTATCATGTCTTGCTCGCCGGGATGGAACGAATATCTGTCGATCTAGGGCAGTTCGTGGTGACGGGCGAGCCCGTCGCGGTGATGGGTGGCGGGGTACAGTCGGCAGCCGCCCTCGCGATCAATAGCAGCCAATCGGTGCTGTACGTCGAGTTCCGCAAGGACGGGACACCCGTCGATCCAGGCCCATGGTGGGCCGCAAGTGAAGGCGAAAAGGTTCGCGGATGATGCGCAAAACTTCTCTGATTCTCATCGGTGCGGCGGCGGGCGTGGCCTTGACGCTGATCACAACCCAGCCACGCATCGTATTCGACGGGGCGAGCGCGCGCGCCGCGGCCGCCGATACCTACCGGCAGCTCAGCCTGTTCGGCGACGTGTTCGAGCGGGTGCGCGCCGACTACGTGGAAAAGCCCGACGACGCCAAGCTGGTCGAATCCGCGATCAACGGCATGCTGGCCGGGCTCGATCCGCATTCGAGCTACATGGACGCCAAGAGCTTCCGCGACATGCAGGTGCAGACCCGCGGCGAGTTCGGCGGCCTCGGCATCGAGGTCACCATGGAGGACGGCCTGATCAAGGTGGTGGCGCCGATCGACGAAACGCCGGCCGCCAAGGCCGGCATCATGGCCAACGACATCATCACCCACCTCGACGACGAGCCGGTGCAGGGGCTGACGCTGAACCAGGCGGTCGAGAAGATGCGCGGGCCGGTGAACACCAAGATCAAGCTCAAGATCATGCGCAAGGGCGGGGACAAGCCGGTCGAGGTGTCGATCACCCGCGACATCATCCGGGTCCGCTCGGTGCGCTCGCGCATGGAAGGCGACGACGTCGGTTTCGTGCGCGTGACCCAGTTCAACGAGCAGACCACCGAGGGCCTCAAGAAGGCGATCACCGACCTTTCCGCCCAGGCCGGCGACAAGCTCAAGGGCTTCGTCATCGACATGCGCAACAATCCGGGCGGGCTGCTCGACCAGGCGATCTCGGTCTCCGACGCGTTCCTGGAGAAGGGCGAGATCGTCTCCACTCGCGGCCGCAACGCAGAAGAGACCCAGCGGTTCAACGCGCGGGCCGGCGACCTGACCAAGAACAAGCCGATCATCGTGCTGATCAACGGCGGCTCGGCCTCGGCCTCAGAGATCGTGGCCGGCGCCCTGCAGGACCACAAGCGCGCGACCGTCATCGGCACGCGCTCGTTCGGCAAGGGCTCGGTGCAGACCATCATCCCGCTCGGCTCCGGCAACGGGGCGCTGCGGCTGACCACCGCGCGCTACTTCACGCCGTCGGGACGCTCGATCCAGGCCAAGGGCATCGTGCCCGACATCGAGGTGCTGCAAGACGTGCCCGAGGAGCTCAAGGCCCGCACCGATACCAAGGGCGAAGCCTCGCTGCGCGGCCACCTCAAGGCCGAGGGCTCCGAGGAAACCGGCTCGCAGTCCTACATCCCGCCGGACCCGAAGGACGACAAGGCGCTGCACACCTCGCTCGACCTGATCCGCGGCATCATCAAGAACTCGGCCTATCCGCCGAACCCGAAGACCACGTCGAACTGAGCGCGGCCCCCGCGCCGTTTCATCGACGGGGCGGCCTTCGGGCCGCCCCGTTGCGTTTGGAGGGTTCGGGCGCCCCTCTCAAGGCGGTAAACGAAGGGTTAACGACTCTCGGTGCTAGCTTACCCTCATGATTCGCGAGGGTTTTGGGCCGTGAGCACGGATGACCTGAGCACCCCGCTCGGCCAGCACAGGGCGCCGAAGCGGCGCCGCAGCCTGCCGATCGTCGTCCCGCGGGCGATCGCCGGGGTGCTGGGCCTGTCGATTGCGGTCTTTGTCGGCTGGGCGATGGTGATGGACGATCCGTTCGGCGGCGAGCCGATGGCGGTCGTGCCAACCGACCAGCGCGCCGCCAGCGCCAGCCGGAAATCCGAGGAGCCGAACCCGCGTCCCAACGTGCAAAGCGCGTCGCAGCGGCCCAATCGCTACGACGGACCAGCGGCGGAACCGGCGGCCGCGAGCACGCCCCCCGCCAACGCCAAGACCATCACGATCATCGACGGCATCAGCGGCAAGCGCCAGGAAATCGTGCTGCCCGGACCGGCCGACAACAAGTCCGGCCCTGCCGACAGCAAATCCGGGGGCATCGACCAGCGGCTCACCGAAACGTCGCGCCACGGCCCGCTGCCGAAGGTGGCGCCGGACGGCGCGCGACCGTCGGAGATCTATGCCCGCCAACTCAAGGCGATCCCCGGCAAGCCGAACGCCGCGGGTAGCGATCGTCATCGGCGGGCTCGGCATCGGCGCGTCGGGCACCAACGACGCGCTCGCCAAGCTGCCGCCGGCGGTGACGTTCGCCTTCGCGCCCTATGGCGGCGATCTCGAGCCCATCGTCGGTCGCGCGCGCGGCGAAGGCCACGAGGTGCTGCTGCAAGTGCCGATGGAGCCGTTCGACTATCCCGACAACGATCCCGGCCCGCAGACCTTGCTCACCTCGCTCGACGCTGCCCAGAACATCGACCGCCTGCACTGGCTGATGAGCCGCTTCCAGGGCTATGTCGGGCTCGCCAACCTCATGGGCGCCCGTTTCACCGCGTCCGAGCAGGCGCTCTCGCCGGTGCTGCGCGAGGCCGCCAAGCGCGGCCTGATCTACGTCGACGACGGCTCCTCGCAGCGCAGCCTGGCGAGCCAGATCGCCGGCGCCAACAACCTCGCCTTCGCCAAGGCCGACGTCGTGATCGATTCGGTGCCGAGCATCGCCGACGTCGAGCGCGCGCTCGGGCGGCTCGAGACCATCGCCCGCGAGCGCGGCGTCGCGGTCGGCATCACCGGCGCGCTGCCGGCGGCGATCGAGCGCATCGCCAAGTGGGCGAAGGCGGCCGAAAGCCGCGGCGTCCTGCTGGTGCCGATCAGCGCGGTGGCGAACAAGGCCAAGTCGAGCTAA
>Ga0075420_100006593_pt1 | contig 10236 bp, 5 predicted proteins | sample SoiMetdeltSBSDD4_FD_75296 | JGI IMG/M metagenome (GOLD analysis project Ga0075420, IMG submission 75296) | Bulk soil microbial communities from a Populus tree surrounding site in Tennessee, USA - Soil MetaG P. deltoides SBSDD4 | ecosystem: Environmental > Terrestrial > Soil > Tree plantation...
GACGTGCTGGTCGCCACCAAGTTCCCGGGCGGGTTCGTGGCCCGGGCCGGCAGCCTCCCGGCGACCCTGGACGCCAGCCTCGCCCGGCTGCGCCGCCCCGCGGTCGACCTCTACCAGATCCACTTCCCGTCCCGCTGGATGCCCATCCCGGTGCTGATGGACCTCATGGCCGACGCGGTGCAGGCCGGCAAGGTACGCGCCGTGGGGGTCAGCAACTACTCGGCCGCGCAGATGCGCACGGCACACGCCGTACTGGCCGACCGGGGCGTGCCGCTCGCATCCAACCAGGTCCAGTACTCGCTGCTGCACCGCGCTCCCGAGACCGACGGCGTCCTGGACGCCTGCCGCGAGCTGGGGGTCACCCTCATCGCCTACATGCCGCTGGCCTCCGGCGCGCTCACCGGCAAGTACTCGGCGACCAACCGGCCCGCCGGCTGGCGCAGGTACATGGGCACCTTCCGCGGCGCCGGCCTGGCCGCCCTCGAGCGCGTCAACGACGTGCTCCGGGAGGTGGCCGCGCAGCACGGCCGCACCCCGAGCCAGGTCGCCCTGCGGTGGCTGGTCCAGCAGCCGGGCGTCCTGCCCATCCCGGGAGCCAAGAATGGCCGGCAGACGGCCGAGAACGCCGGTGCCCTGTCGTTCACGTTGAGCGAGCCGGAGCTTGCGGCGCTCGATGAGGCGACGCAGGCCACCGCCCGGCCAGCGCGGCGGACCTGACCGGCCCCGGCCACTACCGGGCCTTCACACGCACCGAGCTCGACGGTCGCGGAGTCCGCACGGGCGCACGTGGCCAGCCAAGCCGGGCCGTACCTCGTTGATCTTGATCGCAGGCAGGCGCGGGTGCGGCGGTTCAAGCCGGCCCGGCCCGGCAAGCTCACTGGTACGAGATGAAGACCGGTGCCGGCTTGACCGCCACGGTCTGACCGGGCGTGAAGGTCGGCTGGTCCTCATCGTAGAAGTTCTTCCAGCCCCACCACACGTTCGGCGGTGAGTCGGCGCGGATGGCGTGCCAGGTGTCCAGCTTCTGTCCAGGCGTGCCGAACCCGTCCGCGTGGACGACCACGGCCAGCTCGTCGTGGCGCGTGTCCACGCTCTTCCGGTCGGTGATCATGTCTACCCGGAACTGGTGCAGCAGCAGCACCTTCTGCGGCAGCTTATGCTCCCGGGTGAGCTGAGCCAGCCAGGCTGCGGTCGCGTTGACCTCCTCCGCGCTGACCGAGCCGATCTGCACCATGTGCCGCTGGCCGGGCTTGAGCCGCCACTCCGGGTCCAGCGCCAGGCCCACGTGCGGCTCGCGGAGCAGCTCCGCATAGCGCTTGGCCTGGGTCAGGAAGTCGGTACGCCCCGGCTGCAGGTCGAGTACGACGTACACGCCGGCCTCCCGGGCGGCGTCCACCCAGGGCCGCAGGTGCGCCATTGACGACTCCGCGGAGTAGTCCCCATCGGGCCCGGCCGAGCTGGACGCGACCGTGGTGATGATCTCGAACGCCGGCACCACGGTCTCGCTCCCCATCGACCGGTACCCCGCCGCCACGCTCTTCGCCCGCGCGATGGCCGCCTGAACCTGCTGCTCCCCCAGCGAGCCCAGGACCGGGTCGCCCGGGTGCCCGTAGAGCGCGACCAGCCGGCGACCGGGGAAGACGACCTGGCGGCCGCCGGGCAGCAGCACGCCCGTCGCCGCGGTGTCGATACGGCGGCGTAGCTGCTCGGCCGAGCCGAAGGCACTGCCCAGCGCCAGCACCCGGGCCGCCGGCTGGCCGGCCAGTGCCTTGATCGCCTCGTCGCTGGCGCGGGGGTCCGCCGTGCTGACCAGCAGGACCCTCGCGCCACTCGCACGGGCCGTTGCGGTCGCGGCCGCGCTGCCGGGCCGGTCCAAGGAGAGCACAAGCAGCTCGGTGAGGGGTGGCGCGGGGGTGATCGGCGGCAGCCCTGCCTCGCTCACGACCTGCGGCGCTGCGGCCGCGCCGCCAGCCGGCGCCGACGGGCTGCCCTGCGCCCAACGCGTGGCGGGGTCGCCCATGGCGACGACGGTCTGCGGCGCGAGCCGGCTCAGCTCCGCGCGCAGTCCGGACGCTGCGGCCGGGTCGCCGGAGCTTGAGGTACCCGGGGTAAGCAACAGCGGGACGCCGAGGTTGACCGCGGTCATCGCTGCTTTGGGCAGGTTCGCCTTGTCGCTCTCGCCCACCAGCACCACGGCGGGTGCGTGGTTGAAGAGCACACGGCTGGTGGCGAGAGCCAGCTCGACGGCGCCGCTACCGGCGACCATCGTGGTGTGCTCCGCTGGCAGGGCGGTGCGCGGCGGGGTCGGTGGGCGGTCCTGCCGGGGCGCGCGGCCGGGCGGCCCGGCGCTGCAGCCGGCGAGCAGCAGGACGCCCACGAGGGCGACCAGATGAGCGGTGCACCGTCGCATGGGCCCCCCACCAGGAGTATTCGGACCAGCAGCAGGGCGTGCCAGCCAAGGGTCGTGCCTGTCAAAGCCCGCACTCTAGCAGCCAGGTCCAGCACCAAGGCCGCGTCGATAACAGCCCACTAGGTCGAACGGCCGACGAGCGCGGCGCTCAGGCCCAGCCGGACCCCTGCCGTAACCGAACCGTAGCCATCGCGGCCTGGCCGTGACCAGGTCGTAGCTATACCGCAGCGGCGGCGTAGCCAAGCCGTAGCCGGGGCGTGGTAATTGTCAACAGCATCCTTAATAAAGTCTGAGACTAATATTGTACAACGTTTCTGATCAATATATATGTGTCGCCTCCCCGGCTGCTCGACACTATTCTGAGCGGCACACTTCAGCTACCCGCCAGTGCGCGGCCCAGCGTATCGCCCTAAGCGCACAAAATAGGCGCGACTCGGCACCGGCTCATGGGAGCACGGGAAGAGGGGGAGAAAGTGACCAGTGCGGTAGTCTCCGTCGCCGGCCTGCCCTGGGCCCAGCTGTCCGCCGAGGTGGTCGCCGGTGACCAGCTCCACAGCTGGTCCATTCGGACGGACGAGGCGTGGTGCACGGTCTTTCCACGCGACCGCGCCCTGCCCGCTCAAGGCTGGAAACTGCATCTTTCCGCCACGCCGGCCTCCGCAGCCCAGGTGCTCGAACGGGCACTTCCGGTGCTGGTCGACGCCTGCTGCGCGTTCAAGTTCGCGGCGGACGCCGAGCGGGCCCGCTGGCTCAGCTCAGCACGGTGCCCGCGGGAGACAATCGGCAAGTTCCTGACCGCCTACCCCAACGACCAGGAGCTTTTCTGCTGGCTCGCTGAGGAGCTGGACAGGGTCACCGCCGGCCTCGCCGGGCCGCAGATCCTGTCCGACCGGCGGTACCGGCCGGGCAGCATCGTCCACTACCGGTTCGGCGGCTTCGTCGACCAGCTCGAGCTGGACGACGACGGCTGCTACCGGCGGGGTGTCGTCGACCCTGCCGGCCGCACGGTCGAGGATCGGCGGGAGGCGTGGTACGCGCCGCCGAGCTGGGTCCAGCCTCCGTTCCCGGAGGCGGCCGCGGCACCGGCCGGCCCGTCAAGGCCGGTACTGGTGGGTGGGCGGTTCCTGCTCCGCCAGGCCATCCGCCACTCGAGCCGGGGCGGGGTCTTCCGCGGCCTGGACCAGGTCACCGGGCGACCCGTGGTCGTCAAGCAGGCTCGCGCGTACATCGACCTCGACCCGTCCGGACGCGACTGCCGCGACCTGCTGCGGCACGCGTTCAAGCTGTTGGGCCTGCTGGCGCCCCTAGGGCTCGCGCCCCGGCCGGTCGGCCTGGTCGAAGAGCACGACCATGTCTTTCTGGCACACGAGGCGGTTGCCGGCACGACGCTGCGTGACTGGGTGGCCCGGCATCTCCCGGGCGGCGCGCCGATCGAGGCCGGGCTGAGGCTGGCGCGCTCACTGGTGGGTCTGATGGACCGCGTGCACAGGGAAGGGCTGGTCATGGTGGACGTCTCCCCCACCAACGTCATCGTCGACCCGACTGGCGGTCTTTGGCTCACCGACCTGGACCACGCCGTATGGGAAGGCCAGCCCATCTACCCGGTGGGCACCCCCGGCTACACCCCGCCGGAGCATCTGACCACCGCCCGCACGGCCGCCCGCAGGCAGGCCGACCTGTTCGGCCTCGGCGGCCTGCTTTACCTCATCGCAGTCGGCGCCGGCCCGGTCGTGCTCCCGGACACCCCACCCGGTCGCGCGGTGTCGCAGCTGCTGCGGACCAGGCTGGAGGCGGCCGGTGACCACCTGCCGCTGGCCGCCCGGCTACGCGACGCGGTGGCGGGGCTCACGGAGGACCGGCCCGACGCCCGCTGGCGGCCACCGCGGGTCATCGAGCTGCTCGACCGGCCCGCCGCGCCCGCGACGGTCCTCGCGCCGCAGCCGGCTCCGGCCGAGCGGCACCGGACCGTGGACCGGCTGATCGAGGACGGCGTGGCAAACCTGCTGGCCACGATGACCCCCCAGGCAGCCCGCCTATGGCCGCCCAGCCGGTTCAGCGCCACCACCGACCCGTGCGCGGTGCAGCACGGGGCCGCCGGGGTGTTGGCCACCCTTGTCCACGTCGCGCCGCGGGTGGCAGATCCGGACCGGGTACGCCGGGCCGCCTGCACCGCCGGCCAGTGGCTCGTCCGGCGGCTGCCGGACGAGCACAGGCTCCTACCCGGCCTCTACTTCGGCCGTTCGGGCACCGCCTGGGCGCTACACGATGCTCACCGGCTGACCGGCGACCGGCGGCTGGCCGCTACAGCGCTCGACCTGGCGGCGCGCGTACCCGCCGAGTGGCCCAACCCCGACGTGGCGCACGGTGCGGCCGGTGCCGGCATGGCCCAGCTCCACCTGTGGCGGGCCACTGGCGACCGGAGGTTCGAGGAGCGCGCCCGCCGCTGCGCCGACGCGCTGGTCGGCACGGTCCACGCACGGGCCGGGGCCCTCTCCTGGCCGATCCCGGCGACGCTGCGCTCTACGCTGGCCGGCCGTACCCTCCACGGCTACGCCCACGGCACAGCCGGCGTTGCCGGGTTCCTGCTGGCCGCTGGCACGATGACCGGGCAGCGCGAGTACCTGCGGGTCGCGCGCCGGGCCGCGGAGACCCTGGCCGCGGCGGCGGCCTGCCAGGGCGGTGCCGCGTACTGGCCCACCGGGCCGGACGGCGAGGTCCGGCCGGATACCAGTTGGTGCAAGGGGTCCGCCGGGATCGGGACGTTCCTGCTGCACGCCTGGCAGGTCACTGGCGAGGCCGGGTACCTGGAGCTCGCCCGGGCCGCCGGGCTGGCGGCCTACCGGGCCAGGTTCCGCTCGTCCACTGATGCCTGCCATGGCCTGGCCGGCGCCGGTCACTACCTGCTCGACCTCAGTGACGCACTCGACCTTGCGGACCCACCTGCCGGGCCTGCCTACCGTCAGTGGGCGTGGGAGCTGGCTGGGGTCATGGCGGCCAGGGCAGCCTGGCGCGGCGGTCGGCTGCTCGTCCCTGACGAGACCGGCCAGGCTGTGGTCGCCGACTACGGCGCCGGCCTGGCCGGCGTCGTCGAGTTCCTGGTGCGGCTGCGTCACGGCGGTCCCCGGCCGTGGACCGCCCGGCCCTGAGACATCCGCGCCGTCGCGGCGCGGAGACCAACACCACGAACAGAGGAGGTACGACGGTGACCACCGCGACGCCAGACCCCACTGAGGACATCAAGGACCTGGATCGGCTGCCCCTGACCCGGTCGTCATCAGAAGACGCGCTGGGTGACGTGGAGCCCTGCGCCACGACCGGTGTCGGCTCCGAGCCCGAGACGGAGACCGATCCGCCGTCCGACACCGACCCGCCACCGGCGACCGAACCCTCGCCAGAGACCGAGCTGTGACGAGGCCGGCCGCGGCGACCCGGGCCGGTGGGCACGCACCCAGTGCCCACCGGCCCGGGCGGGCATGGCGGCAGATCGGAGACTTGGCGGAGCTCTCGGCGTCCGATCTCAGGCAGAATTACGGCGTGAGCGGCCGGATAGGTAGAAATGACCACAACACCGTGCCCGCCCTACCTCCCACCTATGTGGAGCGTCCGGCAGTGGCCGACCTCCTCGACACCGCGGTCGAGTCCGGGCTCACGCTGGTCACCGGCGGAGTCGGGTGGGGAAAGACCACTACCGTGGCGGCGTGGGCGGCGCGCCGTGGCGCCGGCTGGCTGACGCTGCGCCGCGCCGACCACTCCGCCCGGCGGCTGGCCGACAAGCTGCTGACCGAGGCGCGGCGGAGACGGCCTGACCTACCACGCCGGCTGGCAGTGACCGGCTGGGCCCGCCAGCGGCGGGCGCCTGGCCAGGTGGGGATGCTGGTCGACGCGCTGGTCGAGGTGCTTACCCACCATGTGCACGACGAGCTGGTCGTCGTGCTGGACGGGCTCGACCGGCTGCGCCCCGACCACGCGAGCACCGAGCTGGTCAGCGAGGTGTGCCGGCGCAGGCCTCCTGGGCTGCGCCTGGTGCTGGTCACCCGGCAGCCGTCTGCCCGGTGGTGCACCTCCGGGCTGGTGCCGTACCAGATCGGCCCGGACCTGCTGGCCTTCACCGAGGACGAGGTCGCCGTGGTCCTCAAGGCCGTGGTCGGCAGGACCGACGCCGCGCAGGCAGGCGAAGTGTGGTCGCTGACGGCCGGCTGGCCGGCCGCGGTCTGCCTGGTCGCCGAGGCGCTGCGGGCGGCCGGCCCCACCAGCGGCCAGGCACTGGCGCAGCTGCGTCGTACGGGCGTGCCGGCGCTCGACGCGCTCGCCGCGCAGGCGCTGAAGGGGGAGCCGGAGCCGGCCCGCCGCCTGCTCACCACCGCCGCCCTTCTCGGCACGGTCGACGCGGGGCTGGCCAGAGCCCTGGGCCACGAGGACGCAGCGGCGGCAGCGCCGGTACTCGTTCGGCAGGGCCTGCTGTGTCCGGACGGCCCGGACGCGTCCTCGTGGTCGGTCGTCCCCCCAGTGGGCCACCTGCTCGTCCGTGACGGGGCCGCTGCGGCAGCGCGCGAGCTGCACGTCCAGGCCGCGGCCTACCGCCGTGGCCAGAGGCAGCACGGGCAGGCGCTACGCCACCTCATCGCGGCCGATGACCAGAGCGCGGTCGAGCAGCTGCTCGCCGACCAAGGCGAGACGCTGATCAAGATGGGCGAGACGGCGACGGTGGCCGCCGCAGCCAACGTCCTGGGCCTGCGCTCCACCAGCCCCCAGGCGCTTACCGTGCTCGGCCATGCGCTGCAGGTCCAGGGCGACTGGCTCGCCGCGCTGGCCCACCTGGAGGCAGCGGCCGGAACGGGGCCGCCGGAGCCGGCAGTGGCTTTGCGGTTGGGGCAGCTGTACTTCCTGTCGGGTCGGACCGATCTTGCTGTGGAGGTGTTCGAGCGGGCCTGTCCGGATGAGACGGTGGGTGAGGCGGCCAGTGCTGACGAGGTCCGGTTGTTGGGTTCGGGGGCTATCTGGCTGCGCGCCGCTGGACAGGACGAACGGGCCAGGGTTGCGGCGATGCGGGCAGCGAAGGCGGCGCAGCGTGCTGGTGACCTGGCCGTGGAGGCGCACAGCCACCGGACCTTGGCGCTGCTGGCCGCGCACCATGGGGACCGTCCCGCTAACGAGCTGCACCACCAGCGGGCGCTGCGGCTGGCGGTGGAGCTGGGGGACGACCCGCTGCGGCAGACCCTGCTGATCAACCGGGCCTCCTACCTGGCCGAGGAGGGATCCCCGGCGCAGGCTCTGGAGACCGCCGACGCGGCGTTGCGGCTGGGCGCGGACACCGGGCCGCTGGGCTACGAGCCGTTCGGCTACAGCATCCGGGGACGGGCAAAGGCGCGCCTGGGGCTTCTCGACGAGGCGCTGGCCGACGTCGACGTGGCACAGCAGCTGTGGGGCGAGATCGGCCCGTCGCTGGATGTGGCATTCGGGCTGCTGGTCCGCGGCGAGGTGCACCGCCGCCGGGGTGAGCCCGGCCAGGCCCAGGCCGCGGTGGAGGAGGCGCTGCGCTGGACCACCGACACCGCCGGGATGCAGCCGCTGCGCGCGCTCGTCGTGGCCACGTTGTCCCGGGTCCGCGCCGCCGATGACCTGCCGGGTGCGCGTGCCCTCGCCGAGCAGGCGGTGGCGCTGGCCAGCGGGACGGGCAAGGTCCCGGCCATGCTCGCCCGCGGCTGGGTCGCCTTGCTCAGCGGCGAGCGGCAGCTGGCCGCTGAGTGCGCGGCGCAGGCCCGCGCGGTCGCCGGGGCCCGCCGTGACCATGGCGGGCTGGCCGAGGCGATCGAGCTGGCCGTGCTCAGCGCTCCCCGCCCGGCGCAGGTCGCGGGGCAGCTGGACGAGGCCGTCGCGCTGTGGGACGAGCTCGGCGACCCGATCGGATCGGCCCGGGCCCGGCTGGTCGCGGCGCAGCTGACCGGCATCTCAGGCCAGCCGGCCGCGGAAGCCGCCGTCGCGGTGCTGCGTTCGCATGGGGTACGTCTCGGCTCCGGTGTCGCCGATGCGTTGGCGGTGCCTGCGGCTCGGCCGGCGGTCACGGTGTACCTGCTGGGCGGGTTCCGGGTGCTGCGCGCTGGGGAACCGGTCCAGGCCAGCCAGTGGCGGTCCCGCAAGGCCCGCGACCTGTTCAAGATCCTCGTTTTGCGGCGGGGCCAGCCGCTGTCGCGGGAACGGCTGATGGACCTGCTCTGGCCCGACGAGCCCGCCCAGCGCGCCGCCAACCGGCTCTCGGTCCTGCTGACCACCGTGCGCACCGTGCTCGACCCCGACCATGCCCTGCCCGAGCCGGGCCCGGTGCTGGCCAACCGGGACACCGTCGCGGTCGACCCGGCGCTGGTGGAAAGCGACCTGGACAGCTTCCGCGCCTCAGCCGATGCTGCCCTGGCCGCCGACCGGCGCGGCGATCCCGACGCGGCCCGCCTGCTCGCCGCCGCCGAGACCGCCTGCACCGGGGAGCTGCTGCCGGAGGATCCCGACGCCGAGTGGGCCCAGCCAGAACGCGACAGGGTACGCACTACCCACATCGCCCTGCTGCGCGCCCTGACCCGCCACGCCGCCAGCCCCGAGCAGCGCGAGCACTACCTACTCCAGCAGCTCCGACACGACCCGTACGACGAGCAGTCCCACCGCCAGCTCGTACACGTCCTCCGTACGGCCGGCCGGCACGGCGAGGCCCGTCACCGCTATCAGGAGTACCTCAGACGGATGGCCGAGATCGGCATCACCGTCAACCACCCCCGCCCGCCGTAGGCCGCAGCAGTCCGGAGATCAGGGCGCGTAGGCGGTTGTTGGTTGTGGGTCAAGCTTCACACATCGTCTATATCATCCTAGGAAGCTAGTACTGTGGCTCCGGCACAAAAGGGTCGGCGCCGACACACCACGGCCATGCGCCTTTGCCACGGGACCTGGGCGTGTTTCATAAACGGCTCGAGGCAATGGCCAAATCCAGATGTTGACCGTGCGGTGTGGATGGTGGCTCGTAGCGCACGGCGAGCTTGTCACAACGGGGTGGCCACGGCTCGGTGCTGCTTGAGCAGGTTGATCCCGCACTCCATCGCGTGGCGCTGTCCGGTCGGGTCCGCCATACCGCCCCTGACCCGCTCGCCGCAGCCGAAGCCGTCTGCCCCGGGGAGCTTCCTTCCCGGGGACAATGCCGAGTGGCTGCGACCGGTACGCGACACCGTACGCACCACACACATCGCCGTCCTGCGCGCCCTGACCCGCCACGCCGCCAGCCCGGAGCAGCGCGAGCACTACCTGCTCCAGCTCCTGCGGCACGACCCGTACGACGAGCAGTCGCACCGCCAGCTCATCCACGTGCTGCGCACGGCCGGGCGCTACGGCGAGGCCCGCCGCCGCTGCCGGAACTACGTCAGGCGGATGGCCGAGATCGGCGTCACGGTCACCCTGCAGTTCCTCCCACCCGGCTGACGCTGCGGGTCCACGCTGTCTCAGGCGGCACTCATCTTCTTATATGGGCCCGCCTCTACGGTCCAGGCATGGCTCAGCCCGGGACATGGCTGAGCTGGGCGCCCTCGCGCCGTACCACTGCCGGGGGCTCACACTCAAAGGAGGCACAGTGGCCAGACAGAATGTCCTACGCCTGGGCATGGTGGTGGTGACCGCGCTCGCGCTCACCCTCGTCGGGTCGACCGGGGCCATCGCCCAGCCGACGAACGACGACTTCGCCGGCGCCACCGTGGTCGACACCCTGCCGTTCACGACGAACGAGGACACCAGCGACGCGACATGGGACCCCAGCGACCCGTGGAACTGCTCCAGCAACGGGTCTGTCTGGTTCG
>Ga0075420_100006594_pt1 | contig 10235 bp, 10 predicted proteins | sample SoiMetdeltSBSDD4_FD_75296 | JGI IMG/M metagenome (GOLD analysis project Ga0075420, IMG submission 75296) | Bulk soil microbial communities from a Populus tree surrounding site in Tennessee, USA - Soil MetaG P. deltoides SBSDD4 | ecosystem: Environmental > Terrestrial > Soil > Tree plantation...
GTGCATACAATATTGTAGTCGACAGCAATGAATATTATAATAATATACTGTATGCTTTAGACCCTCATACCGGAACTAATAATATGAGTATTACAAATAACTGGGTACATCACAATCGATTTGGCATAATCTGTTCTCTTGATTGCTACAATATTCTAATCGAGGGAAATACGGTTCATCACAATACCGATTATGGAATATTCTTTTCAAGAAACATGCACGATTCAATAGCAAGGAATAATCATGTCTATAATTCAAGTATTGGAATAACAGTAGCAGAATCCCCAAATAATCAGATTTATAACAATACAATTGAAGGGGCAGCCTCACACGCAATACGTCTGATTAATCCTGAATTAGCAGATGATGGTTTTACAGAGAACAATTTGGTCTATAACAATACTATCATTAATTCTGAAAATGGCATCGGAGTAGTAAGAAGCCAAGATAATATCTTGGAGAATAATACGGTTTCAAACATAGAATCAGGCGAATACCGCTTGTCAGGTGGTTCAAGCTTGATAATCAGAGCACAACACTTCGATAATGCCCAAATATCACAGTACGGCTCGGGGCCCGACAGCCAAATAGAGATTGTAGACTCGGGAGTAATAGAAGTGAGAGAAGGAGAAATAGATGAAGTAGATGAGCCGGGTGGTGAAGGCGAAAGCGAAGAAGAAGGTGAAGGCGAAAGCGAAGAAGAAGCAGGTGAATTTGAAGGAGTCTCATATAATACAGACGCAGAACCCTATAGTAGTAGTTTGAGCAATAGTGACGATATTACAGTAGACTCACCATAATAGAACCGATTTTATAAGCAGATTCAAAAAGGGCATAAAAGCATATCTTCATAATCTTTAGTACATATGAGAGCCATGTACATGCATACAATTTGTTATTTCCTATTGTTTTCTTTTCGCCGTAAATGTTATTTCCAAGCAGCTCTAGTTCGTCTCACTATAGAGGGACTGGAGGTACCACATGGGGGATGCTCATAGCTTGAGATTCATCCACATCTTTGTTAGATTAGGAGAGAATAGAAGAATAATGGGATAAGTCGATACACGTTTTTTGTTCTCTGTTTCCACTTCCTCCCGCTTTCAACGGAAATCTTTTATAGATTGTACTCGTGCTATAGATAAAATGATAAATAATATTAAAAACAACAAAAAGAATGACAACAACCGTATCATAGTAGCAGCGACTATCTTCACATTAGCGATAATGATGGCTACATCGACTATGGCAGCTACAGCCGCAGCAACTACCACAACCGAAACAATGCAGCAGCCGGTGACTGTGTCGACAGACAATCAATCTGTAAATGTACTAATAAGTTGGGAGCCGGCGGTGATAGAGCCAGGTCAAGATACAGAGTTCACGCTTGATTTTCAGGACCCTTCTTCAGGTGAGTCAATAGATCATGTAAATTACAACTTTGAAATAATGGACCAGAATAGTGGTGAGACAGTTGAGTCAATGACAGATCTTCACACGCATTCTGGTTCTGATGAACAAACTGTGACATTTGATAATACAGGCGGCTTTAACTTCGTAGTGACAATCATTGGAACTGGCATAGACCCACCATTTGATACTACTCAGAGCGGCACTGCTCAAACAGTGATCCCTATAGGGCAGCAAGTAGCGGGCGCCCCAGGAGGCAATGACACATCAGGAACAACTGTCAATATGACAGCGCCAACAACAGGTGTTGCCACTGGTGCACAATCTGCTTGTGATCCAACACAAATAGCAGGAGGGGAGGGAGCGAGCCAAAACGCTACTGCCAATACAACAACAACAGGCGGAGGAGGTGGTACTAACACTGCGGGAAGTAACGGTACTACTTCTGCCACAACTGGCACTATGACTGCAAATGCTACCACCACTGAAGGAGGAGGAGGAACCCAAACCACATCATCACCTCCTACACAGCTTATAGAACAAGCATGTATGGCCGCATTGAATAATGATACTCAAGGTGTGCTAATGAACCTTAACTCAGCCCTAAATGCATTGAGCAACGGTAACATGACTACGACGGCTGCAGACGGCGTAGAAGGAGAAGACGAAGGATAAGTAGTATAGCAGCAGAGGGTATATACACATACCCCTCTGAACTGAAACACAAACTTCCTTTTCTTTTTTTATTCTCTTCCAATACAAACTGTTGAGATGTGCAAGGAATGAAACAAGTTAGGCGCTCATTTTTTTGCAAGTTCAAAAAGCCAGCCCTTAAGGCGCTGCGTTATAATGAGTTAGATCATTATTAATTAACGCAAAAATTGTCTTTCATGTCCTAAGATCAACAGTTAGTGGATAACTTCAGCAACGCCTAACCTATTCATTAGATTAAAATTGCACTCCGACAGGGAAGGTTTTGTCGGAAAATGGGGTCGTTGTCTAGCATGGTATGATGCCAGCCTTGGGCGCTGGAGGCCGCTGGTTCGAATCCGGCCGACCCCACTAGTTCTTCCAGACATATATCTGCACTGAGTGAAGAGAATCTATTGTAGCTAATTTCAATCTACGTGCTTACAATAATCTGCGAAATCCTCTCATTGTGCTAACTCTATTACTCTGAACTGCATGAAAGTCATGGTTTGAGTTGATGGGTCCTGACTGCTTCAGCAACTGCGTTACCTCAGAAATAAGACATCTTGTGGTTTGACCTGTATTATGAGCCAAATGTCCTGGCATCATAGTGATAACTTGATATGGTGTTCCTGTGTCTCATTGAAGGGTTCTTTATCCCGTTTTGAAAAAGTTGTGGATGTATACCACTTATCATTTAGTCTCGCTTGAATTATCATTCTGGCAATAGATGAGTTGCGGGATAAATCCAGACTTGTGAAGTTCTAGCATCAAAAATACGTCCCTATATAGTATTCGTTAATGAAATTGTTCATGGGAAAATGTGATATATCTTGTTGAAGGATCATCTTCATAGATCCGAATTGCTTTAACCTGAGGGAAGCATGAAGCTTGCTGGACCCTCTTGGCATAACTAAACTCATATCCGAAAATGATTAATGGTAAAGTGTTGTTTCTGAGTTTTTTCCGCAAAATTTGAATACAGGTTGGTGTTAAATGAATATATTACATGCTATGCAGAGTAGTAGTAACTGGAGAGGTCTAGGCAGTGTGGGGCTTTGGAATCTATCTGATGCGCTTGTCTGACTACTTGGCAGGCAAGAAACATAAAAAGAAAGCAAGGACATGTGATGTCTGTGGCCTGCGATTCAGAATGATTGAGGAGATGGAAATCCACAGACGAAAAGAACATCCTAATGCACATCCAAGGGAAGAAGAATCGCCAGAAGCTTGATGTACCGAGACTATGAGATGGGAAGCTTGTTTTTTGAAGTGGGTGACATAGACCTAGAAGGACCTCTACATGTGCCTGAACTATGAAGTTTAATAGATAGGCACGTCTTTTTTTACGATTAGAACTGGTGAGAAACACTTTCTGAGTTGTTAATTGCGTCCGTTGATGTTCTCAAAGAATCTTATCTCATTTTATGATAATAGAGAAACCTGTAGGTCCGCGTAACTTGAGTACAAAAGAATGCTTAAGGCAAACTCCTCGAGCAACATTCGCGCCCTCTTTGTAAGTCCAAATAAGGATCTACTATTCAATACTCACATAACAACTATCTACAATCCTTAACTGACTATTTCTCTACAGGAACGCTAGGAGATGTCAGCTTGGAATGCGTGGATCTAATAATGAAGATAGGAGCAGAGAGAATGGTGGAAAAAGCTCACCCGCTAGTGGAGCTGGCCTAGGCACGCTCTCAATGATAAAGAATAAGAAGATTATGACCGTAATCGGAGGGATATTAATAGCTATAGGAATAGCAGGTATGATAGCGGTAGGTTCAAACGCGTTGAGCAACATATTTGGTGGGGGATTTTCACAGCCAAATGAAGGGTCAGGATTTCAGATGCAACAATACGTGTTCATGTTCATACTGATAGCAGGTCTGGTTATAGTAATATATTCACAAGTCGCACTTCAGTCACAGAGGGCTAAATCAAGGGAAGGAAGAAGCCGCAGTAGCTAGGTATCCTCTTACCTTTATTATTACAAAGGAAATGTAGATTAATTTCTAGAGCGCGTCGGTCACATTCAGTTTTCATATTCAATTTTTGGCTCCTATATGCTTCTCATTTTAATGTCAGACTGTTGGCAATAGCGATATCAGTAAAAGGACGAAGTATGTCTATTTCCTCTAAAGAAGAAATAGACAACAATACCTCAGGAATGTATCGTATGATGAGGTCCCTTGAAAAAGAGGTCTGGTGACTAGACTTCTTCACAGAAGGCCTACAGTTGGTATAATATTTCCTGGCAGAACAAAATGCAAACTTAGCACCTGAGCCACATGGGTGGTATATTTCAACCTCCTAATGTGCCAAGACGGGCAGGTTTGATTCAAACAAAGGGCATACAATGGATAACAAAAGGTGTCAAAATGAGCAGAGCTTAAACAAAACTCCAGATTGAGCAGCAAATATCGGATATGGGAAAAGAGAATCAAGAGACCCAACATAGTTAGAAGTCGTACTTATTTTCGACATTCAAATGGTTATCAAACGCCCCTTGCTAAAATAATTTAGTATGAGGTTTAAACATACTCCTTTACGTACTTTATAGCATCTGCCCTGCCGCTTCTCTCAAAATTGACCAGCTTGTCAGTTATTGCAAGATATTGTGCAATTGCCTGCATCTTTTCTTTTGATGGCGTGTTTTTATTGTCAATAATTCCCTGAATCTCTCTAAGCTTCTGACATAACGTTTCTCTATAAATCATAAGTTCTTCTGCGTAGTGTTCTATATGTTCTGACATCCATTGCTCAGCGATTTGCCTCTCTTGTTTTTGCAATTTCTTTACATAGTTGTAATAGGTTCTTCTGGGCATGTTATCGAGGAACTTAGTTATTTCTGAATCTGGGTATCTCTGTGTTCTATAGTAACGGATCTTTTCAAGAATAGCATCGGTGTCTTCGTATTGTCTGTAAGGCCCTCTTTGATTTTTCTTTGTCACTGCTTGTGGTTCTCCCCTTATTTCTACGCCTTCAACTGCCTCGCTTACTTCTTGTCGCTCTTTTTGAGTTAACACATCGAGTCTTTTCTCTCTTTGATGTTGTCTGGTCCACGAGGGCGACATAGTCATTTCTTCTTGGTTTCTAATTTCTTGATCCATAATGTTGACATTATCTGATATACCTAGTTAGTATAAGGGAACTACTGGACTGCATGTTCTGAGACGAGTTTGGCGAACCGATTGCCGAGCCCAACTGTCAAGGCTAGATAGAAAAAGGCTCACTGCTAGAGACTTTCTCCAATGGGTGGTTGCTCAGGGCAAAGTCCCATTAAACTGGCGGTAAAGATACCATGAGCGCATCATCAAATACAATAAACAAGGAAACATTTGGCCAATGCTGCGATCATGTTAATGAAGAGCAAAATATTGCTCGGCTTCCGTCATTAATGATGCTGGCGTAAGTATTCGGAATTGTATCATTGCGAAGCCTTGCCGACAAGGCTTCATAAGAGGATAACTGGGAAAATTCGGTGAAATTTACTGTGAAAACATGTACATAATAGTCAGCTTCCATGTTGTGTCTAATAGCGTATGAAACCTGTATTATTCTTAAGAGACCAATTAGTTTATGGTAGACGAAGATTCTCAAAAGAAGATAATTGCTGACTTTCAATGCTTTGTGTGTGGTGCTATTTTTACAAGCGAGAATGACAGGCGTCAACATCTGGAAAAGGAAATGCATAGCGCAACTGAAAAGAAGGAGGTTGACACAGTAAAAGAACAGACAGAGCTGAGTGAGATGCATAGACAAGCATACGAATAGGTATAGTCTCAATGCTATTATGATAACTCTACTAATCCAAGCGCTTGGAGTGGTAGAGAGACACTTTCTCAAATAAGGAACGGATAATTAGTATTGAGATTCTTATTGTATCTATGGAGATTGTCTACGTATGAGCGAGCAACAGCAACAGCAGCCGCCGCAACTTTATCAGTATAGCGTCAAAATAGAAATGACTGCTAAAGGCCTAGCTATGCCTACAATCCATGTTTACTCAAATGATATCGAAGCAGTTAGAAAGCAGGCGGTCGAACAATATGCAAGGGTGATAGAAGAGCTAAAAGCCAAAGGGTTACCTGTTGCGTCTCCTGACTTCAAACCTTGATTAACTATACTTCTAGTGTATCTGATGATTTACCTTGTAAATCTGACACTAAACGTTCACGAACAGCATAAACAGCGTCGACTCAATGACAGCAGTGGAATAGTACTAGTTAATTGACGTATCTTCGCTTAAATACTATGATTAATTCGACACCCAGTGCCAAAAAGTGCAAAAACTAATTCTAAAACAAATGATCTTTTTATTGTCATTTATTCACTTTGAGAAGCCTCTACTCCATTGATATTAACATGCAAAGACTGCAAAGGCTAGCGTTTTAAAATTTTTAAAAGAAAGAGAAAAGAGGGGGAGGAGATGTGTAGAGTTGCTTTTTAGTCCCACTTGCTCCACGCAGCCATCCATCGGTATGTCCACGTGTTAAGCTTTGCACCTAACGCAGCTATTGGAACGCAAAGCACTGCTCCCGCGCCTGCTCCCAAGGCAACAGGACTGTTGTAGAACTTGCCGACCTGAGGTTCGACAGGAGTCATATATGCTGGCAGCGTAGGCCGTGGATATTTGAAGGCCACCTCCAATGGATCCCTTATGAGCAGCAGATTGACCATGTTAAACAGCGGTAAGGACAGGCCAACCAGCGTTCCACCTATGATTATGGCAGCGTGTTTGTTTCTTCTCGTAGCCCAGTATGTCAGATCCAAAAGCATTGCCGATGGTATCCACACAGGTACTGCAATGAAGTCATAAGGATAACCCAATGCAAACCATGCACCCTTGGCTACCCAAGTGTATATTGTCATGATTGTGGCATAATATGTGGCAGTTCCTGGAACTCCTGTGAACAGCATATAGTATATCGCTCCTACTACAAGCATAGTAGATTGAGAGATCGAAAATACGACAAATGATGACCACATCCAGTCTGTGTAGAAGATATAGTCTCCTGCGTTGATAGTTAGCAGCGTGCTGTTGACAGCAACCACCACTATGAACAAGTAGTGCGTTGTACGTCTAAGCCAGACCATTATCTACCCAGAGATAGACCTAGTATATAAAATTTTATGTACTGATGGGCTTAAGGAATTAATAGGCATCTCAGCCCCCTTTGCAGCTTTCCTTCCGCGAGATTCGCAATTGGTGAGCCTTGACTGACAGTACAAAAGATGACCTGATTAGAGAATTTAAAACAAAAAGAGGAAGGAAAAAGGTACGTTTATGCTCTAACTGGTTTCTCGTGGGCTATTTTCCACATGAAGAAGAACCCTAGAGCCTCAATTACAGTTAGGACGGAAAGTGCATAAAGGCCACTTGGCAATGGGTACGCCCATGGATAGATCGTGACTCCTACATAGACTCCGCCTGCAGTTGCAGCCCAAGTCAGCGCAAAGCCAATGATGAATATACCATTCATATGCTCGACCCTGCGACCGATCATGCGTTCAATCTCATCGCGGCTATCGCCTCCACCTGTTCTACGTCCACCACTTCCATATCCCTTTGGTAGTGTCATTTGCTATACGATCAGACTATAGCTTTTTAAATTTTGCTGTCAAGCAGGTAGTCAGGTTTGACAAAAAAATCTGATATTCCTGTGGAAAAGAAGAACGAGTAAAATGTGCTTGGTGTTAAATGATTCTATTGCTATTGGAAGTTGTGTTTCTTGAATGGTCTTATCTTTCGCACAAGGGTATCCTATCTCTATATGTCACCGCCGACCCTAGTAAGAGGTCTTAAACGATTCTTACATTCTTTGGTCGAAACTGAATTTTCCCGTGTCTTGTGGTTGCTATGACAATTCCAAAAATTGCAGTAGCCAGCACTACTACTGCTATTGTGCTCAAATGTCAAATGTTGCAGGTCTATTGACCGCCTCCACCGCCACCAAACAGGTTTTGAAGTGAATCAGTAATAGCATCAAGCGGGTTGCCGCTAGGTTGATTATCTCCGACAGCAGTTGTGATGTCGTCGCTTGCATTAGTTGCATTCCCTGCTGCGGCTCCTCCAGTCATAGTGGCATTAGTTGCATTCCCTGCTGCGGCTCCTCCAGTCATAGTGGCATTAGTTGCATTAGCAGCGCCTCCTGTTGCTGCTGATGTTGCATTAGCAGCGCCTGCAACTACTATATTGAAATCCGCACTTTCGATTAGCTGTCCTGCAGGTCGGCTTCCTACAGCGGTAATTGTAACTAAAATAGTCTTTGGACCTGGACTAGTGAATGTGACTTGTTGCGAAGATGTTCCAGTTTGTGCTAATTGATTAGTGAATTGCTGTGTTATCGGCCCACTGGCGTCTTTTGCCATAAAGTCATAGGCAACATCATTTACTGGTGCATTATTGGCATCTCGAAATTCAATACCGAAGTTTACTGCTTTGTTTGGTTGAATTTCAACAGGATCCCATGTCAGTATCACATGAGAACCGTCAGTTGTTGTTCTGTCAAGAGGAGGTTGAGGAACTTCGCCAGTTGGCGTTGGAGCCGGGGGCTGCCCTGAGCCTGTTTCCAGAAGCTCGAAAGCGTACTGGATCGGCTGTGGGGGTGTAGTCACATCAGCATATGTCACAGCCTTCACAGGGAATGGAAATTCGTTTACCACCCATACGTTGCTATCCACGCCCTTGTGCCATGTAATGAGTGTTGCATCACACGTAGGAGCGCCGCACAAGCTCTGTGCTCCTGCAAACTGAACTTGTTGTGTCCCTGCTGGTTTGACTTCGCTGCCTCCAATCGACGCTATCTTTCCCCAAGACCCTGCTGTCAACGACAAAGGTGCAGACTTGGTAGTAAATGCGTCTAGCCAGGTAAGCGAGCTTTGGTAAGCCGCTACATACTCTCTCATTTCTTGTGGAACTTCGCCACCTAAGAGGGGCGACATGGTATCTGAAAGCTTCAAGGTACCTTGATGAACCATGCCATTAGATTCCACATATGTCGGCACTATCCAATTGCCATCCTGATCCTGCTGCTGGAAGTATAATGCAATGACAAAAGGCTGTCTATCGTTAAAGTCATAATGTTCGATCCTGTATTTGACAAACATATCTTGCTTTACGCCTTCACCGGGGTACCACTCAGGCGTTTGTGCAAAAGCGTTGTTCATCAGGTTCACAGTGCCAAACAGTAAGACTGAAGTTACTAATGCAAAGGTGAGAAACCTACGACGCATTGATATGAATAAAGTATATGGCAACTGATAAATGTTTATTCTTTGCAAAATAAACAGATAAGTAGTTGATCTGAAAAGAAGGACAGTATATAGGAAATGTGCAACTGCCCCAAAGTAACGTTTTACGAAGTCGAGTTTAAGCTCGTTGGAATGAAGGTCGTGGCAAACCACAAAAACTGTGGTGATTTTTTAAATGATGATCAGTTCGGCCAGTTTGAAAAAGAACTCACCAAATACTGGGGTTTCGGAGAAAAATAGTAATAGACACTTTATATTCAAAAAAACAACATTGTTTAAATTTGTATCTTACGCTCAATATCCCACTCCCGCCAACTTTATTAATGCCGAACTGGATTGCGTTCTAGGTGATTTCGGATGACCAAAATGTTGAACGTGAATATTGAGACCTCCGGTGTAGATGCGAATGAAGCCCGGGAATGGGTTAACGAGCTCGCAAATGTCTACGCAGACATGCAAGTTGATGACGTAAACGTTTCGGGCAACAAAGTCTCATTCAAGGCTGGCCTTCAAGGCATGGAAGATACTGAGCCAGATGACATCAAGCTGAAGATCGAAGAATATCTAACGATGAATGAAGCATTCCAAGCCAACAATATCAATGTCCGAGAATAGAGGGCATCCTGCTTTTTTTCTTCTTCTTCTCTTTATACAATCATTGCTTAGCAATCAGGATCAACCGTTACAAAGTATTAAATAGAAAACTCAACGGCTTTTTTCTATCAATGACTTGTAAAGGTATATGCCTTCGTCACAAAGCTCAAAAGCCTGTTGGATCGGGCAGGTACGCTAGCGGACAGAAAAGATGCCAGATATGTGAGATATTTATAAAATGGGACGGACTTTGGTGCCCATGTTGTGGTTATAGGCTGAGGACT
>Ga0075420_100006595_pt1 | contig 10234 bp, 9 predicted proteins | sample SoiMetdeltSBSDD4_FD_75296 | JGI IMG/M metagenome (GOLD analysis project Ga0075420, IMG submission 75296) | Bulk soil microbial communities from a Populus tree surrounding site in Tennessee, USA - Soil MetaG P. deltoides SBSDD4 | ecosystem: Environmental > Terrestrial > Soil > Tree plantation...
GCCGCTCGCGTCGGACCGGCGTCGTAGGGCGCCACCACGATCTCGCCGCCGAGTGCGGTCGCCTGCGTGGAGGTGGCGTCGGTGTCGCCTGCGGAGAAGGTCACGGCCCAGCGAGACGGCTCGCCGTTGGCCGGGAGCAGCCAGCCGATCGCGTCGGAGAAGCCCTCGGGTGCCCCGGCCTCGCTGTGGCGCTGTCGCAGTCCCGGGTCCGTGATCTCGAGGAACTCCGCATAGCCCGGGACCCGCCACATCCAGGACTCGCCGAAGCCGAAGTCGACCGCAGTCGTCTCCCAGCCGAATACGGCGCCGTAGAAGTCCCGGGCGGCTTCCAACGCGTCGGTGTTGAGGTCGCTCCAGTTCCACGTGCCGGCCGCGTTCACCGCCTGGGCTCCGCGGTGCGTCCCGGCCTGCCAGACCCGGAACCCCGCCCCGGTCGGGTCGGTGAACGCGGCGGTCCGTCCGTGGTCGCCCACGTCGGCCGGCGCCACGTCGACGGTCCCGCCCGCCTCGGTCACGTTCGCGGCCGTCGCGTCGGCGTCGTCGACCCAGACGTGCGTACGCCAGTCCGCGGCCGACCCGGGCGGTCCACCGGTCACCGCTGCGACGTCGCGACCGTCGAGCCGCGCCACGAGGTACGGGGCGACGGCGCCGCCCGGCGTACGCGGCGCGAACTCCCAGCCGAACAGCGCGCCGTAGAACTGCGCCGCCGCCTCGGGATCGGGCTGGGTGGTGTCGACCCAGCACGGAACGCCGTGGGGATAGCCGTCTCGCTCGATCATGTCGTGTCCTCTCGTCCGCTCCGGATGGCGTCGAATCGACCGTAGGACGGCTTCAGGACAGAAAGTGGCCGGAATCCGCCCGGCGTCGCGAACCCAGGCCGTTTTGACCGGCCTGCCGCCGCCTGGGTATTCTGGGCGGTCGTTATGCGCATCGACAGCGCCGCTGTTGTGCGCCCGCCCTCGGGGCATCCGAACCAACGAGAAACGAAGGCCAAACACCCGTGCGTACGTATAGCCCGAAGCCCGGTGACGTCCAGCGTCAGTGGCACGTCATCGACGCCGCCGACATCGTCTTGGGCCGGCTCGCGGTCCACGCCGCGACCCTGCTGCGCGGCAAGCACAAGCCGATGTTCGCACCGCACGTCGACACGGGCGACTTCGTGATCATCGTCAACGCCGACAAGGTGGCGCTGTCGGGCAACAAGCGCTCCGACAAACTCGCCTATCGGCACTCCGGCTACCCGGGTGGCCTCCGCTCGGTGTCCTACGCCGAGTTGCTGGACAAGCACCCCGAGAAGGCGGTCGAGAAGGCCGTGTGGGGCATGCTTCCCAAGAACAAGCTCGGCCGCTCGATGCTCAAGAAGCTGAAGGTCTACGCGGGTCCGGACCACCCGCACTCGGCCCAGCAGCCCCAGCAGTTCGAGATCACCCAGATTGCGCAGTGAGGACCACCGTGGCTGACAGCCCCACCACCGACGCCGACGCGACCACCGCCGACAGCGACAGCGACGCGAGTCCGGTCGCCTACACGTCCGAGACGTCGCCGACCGCGGCGGCCACGGATCGGCCGGCCACCGTGGCGCCCGCGTCCGCGACCGGCCGCCGCAAGGAGTCGGTCGCCCGCGTCCGGCTGGTGCCCGGCAGCGGCAACTGGACCATCAACGGCAAGGACCTCGACGCCTACTTCCCCAACAAGGTCCACCAGCAGCTCATCAAGGAGCCGCTGGTGCTCACCAGCCTGGTCGACCGGTTCGACGTGATCGCCCGGATCCACGGTGGCGGCACGACCGGTCAGGCCGGTTCGCTGCGACTCGGCGTCGCCCGCGCGCTCAACGAGATCGACGCGGAGGTCAACCGTCCGGTGCTGAAGAAGGCCGGCCTGCTCACCCGGGACGCCCGGGTCAAGGAGCGCAAGAAGGCCGGGCTCAAGAAGGCCCGGAAGGCGCCGCAGTACAGCAAGCGCTAGGGGCGGCCGATGGGTCGGCTCTTCGGCACCGATGGCGTACGCGGGGTCGCCAACCGCGACCTCACCGCCGAGCTTGCGCTCGACCTGTCCGTGGCGGCAGCCCATGTCCTCGGCGAGGCCGGGGTCTTCGAGGGACACCGCCCGGTCGCCGTCGTGGGCCGCGACCCTCGTGCCTCCGGTGAGTTCCTGGAGGCCGCCGTGGTCGCCGGGCTCGCATCGGCGGGAGTCGACGTCTGGCGGCTCGGCGTCCTGCCGACCCCCGCGGTGGCCTTCCTGACCGCCGACCTCGGCGCCGACCTCGGCGTGATGCTGTCGGCCAGTCACAACCCGATGCCGGACAACGGCGTCAAGTTCTTCGCCCGAGGCGGGCACAAGCTCGACGACGCGATCGAGGACGCCATCGAGGGCCGGCTGCGCGAGCCGTGGCAGCGGCCCACCGGCGCCGACGTCGGCCGGGTACGGCTGCGTGACGACGTCGCCAGGCGCTATGTCGGCCACGTGGCCAAGACCCTCCCACACGGCCTCAACGGCCTTCGGGTCGTGCTCGACTGTGCCAACGGCGCGGCGTACGAGTTGGCGCCGGCCGCCTTCGAGGCCGCCGGAGCGCGCGTACTCACCATCCACGACCGTCCCGACGGGCTCAACATCAACGATGGCTGCGGCTCGACCCACCTGGGCGACCTGTGCGCCGCCGTGGTCCGCGAGAAGGCACATGTCGGGTTCGCCTTCGACGGCGACGCCGACCGGTGCCTCGCCGTCGACGCGGAGGGCAACGCCATCGACGGCGATCGGCTGCTCGCGATCCTGGCGCTGGCGATGCGGGACCGTGGCGAGCTCGCCTCCGACGTGGTCGTGTCGACCGTCATGAGCAACATCGGGTTCATCCGGGCGATGCGCGAGGCAGGCATCACCGTCGAGCAGACCGCGGTCGGCGACCGCTACGTGCTGGAGGCGATGCGCGAGGGCAGCTTCACCCTCGGCGGTGAGCAGTCCGGACACGTGATCATGTCGAGCTTCGCGACCACCGGCGATGGCATCCTGACCGGGTTGCACGTCGCCTCGCGGATGGCGCAGACGCGGAGCTCGCTCACCGAGCTGGCCAGCGTCGTGACGCCGCTGCCGCAGGTGCTGGTCAACGTCCGCGGGGTCGACAAGACCAAGGTGACCAGCCACCCGGACATCGAGGAGGCCGTGCGCGCCGCCGAGTCCACGCTCGGCGAGTCCGGGCGGGTCCTCCTGCGACCGTCGGGCACGGAGCCGCTGGTGCGCGTCATGGTCGAGGCGTCGACGCCGTCCCAGGCGCAGAGCGTCGCCGACGAGCTGGCCAGAGTCGTACGCAAACACCTGGCGCTCTAGCTCCCGAGCGATCGGCGCGCCGGAAATCTGGGTGAGCCGGTCGGCGCTGCCGCGTAGCCTTTCGGTCCGTGATCACGATTCGGCGGCTCAATCCGTACGACGACGCGGAGTTCGCCGCCTTCCATGCCGCGTATGCCGCGGCCGACAGCTTCGAACGCCCCTACTCCGCCACCTGGTCGATCGAGGAGCTGGTGGTGCCGTTCCGGCGGAAGTCGGTCGACGCCGACCACTACGGCCTGATCGCCCAGGACGGGGACGCCGTCGTCGGGGTGGCCTTCCTCGAGCTGCCGCTGAGCGACAATCTCGAGCGGGCCGACGTCTGCGTCTTCGTGCCGCCCGAGCACCGGCGCCGCGGTCTCGGCTCCGCCCTGGCTCGCCAGATCGCGGTCGATCTGCGCCAGCGTGGCCGGACCGGCTGGATCTGCCTCGTGTCCGGGCGGCGCTACGACCAGCAGGACGACACCGTGGTGCCGGGCGAGGCGTTCGCCGCCCGATTCGGTCTGACCCTGCGTCAGCGGGAGGTGCAGCGCAGGCTGAGTCTCCCGGCGCCGGTCGAGCGGCTGGATGCACTCACCCGCGACGCCGCGTCTCACCACGGGGACTACCGGCTGGAGCGATGGGTCAACGCGTGCCCTGAGGAGTACGTCGAGGCGTACTGCGCATTGAAGGCCGCGATGGTCGACGAGATGCCGCGCGACGACCTGGAGATCGAGTCCGAGCAGTGGGACGCCGAGCGACTGGCCGACTTCGACGCGTTCTATCTGGAGCAGGACCGCACCCGCTACGTGCATGTCGCGGTCGCGCCCGACGGCAGCATCGCCGGCCACACCGAGCTCGTCGTGCCGGCACACGATCCCGAGCTGATCTACCAGTGGGACACGCTCGTGCTGCCTGGACATCGTGGCCACCGGCTCGGGATGGCGCTGAAGGCGGCCAACCTCGCGTGGGTCCAGGCCGAGCACCCCGAGCGCTCGGCGGTCCGCACCTGGAACGCGGAGACCAACGACCCCATGATCGCGGTCAACGAGGCGATGGGCTTCGAGCCGGTGGAGTACGAAGGAACCTGGCAGGGAGACGTCCCTCGTGACTGACCTCAAGGTACGGCCGCTCGATGCGCTCGACGACGCCGAGTACGCCGCGGCGTACGACGTCTACGAGCGGGGCGAGAAGCACGGCCGCCGCGATGAGTACGCCCAGATCATCGGCGCGACCTCGTGGCGCAACGCCTTGACCCGGCCGCTGTCGATGCGGTCGCGGAGCGCGTGGGCCGCCTGGCGCGGCTCGACGATCGTCGGCGTCGCCTCGATGACCATGCCGCTCAGCGACAACACCCACCTGGGTTGGGGGGCGGTGTCGGTCGACCCGGAGCACCGGCGCCAGGGGATCGGCAGCGCGTTGCTCGACAAGGCCGAGGAGGCGCTCCGGCGGGCCGGGCGACGGATCGCGGTGTTCGAGGTGGACCGCCCGGCCGACTCCGGCGACGACTGGCCGGGCACCGCCTTCGCGACCCGGCGCGGTTACGCGAGGGCGCTGCATGAGGCGCACCAGGTGCTCGACCTGCCCGCGGCCATCGATCTCGCGGTGTCGGCGCGCGACGGCTACCGCGTCGTGTCGTGGCTCGATCGTTGTCCGGATGAATGGGCCGAGAGCTACGCCGCGATGATGACGAGGTTCCACGACGAGGCGCCGACCGGCGACCTCGACATGGAGCCGACCGACTGGACCGTCGAGCGGCTGCGGGAGACCGAGGCCGACTGGGCGGCTCGCGGCCGGCGGTTCCTGGTGAGTGCCGCCGTGTCGCCGCAGGGCGATCTGGTCGGCTACACCGAGATCAGCGTGAACATCGACGATCTCGACGCCTTCCAGGACGAGACGCTGGTCGACCCGGCGCATCGCGGCCACCGCCTCGGCCTCGCGATCAAGGCGGCGAACCTCGTGGCGCTCGGCTCGGAGCTGCCGGACAAGCGCCGCGTCCACACGTCGGTGTCGCCGGCGAACGACGCGATGAACTCGGTCAACCGCACACTCGGCTTCGAGCCGGTCGAGTTCTACGACGAGTGGCAGCGCGACCTGACCGCCTGACGAGTTGTCAGCCCACGTTGCCCTGGAGGGCAAATGGGGGCTGACAAGTCAAAGCTTGCGGAGCCGGATCCAGCGGACCGAGTGGTCGGCGTCCTTGCGGAGCACGAGAGAGGCCCGGCCACGCGTCGGGGCGATGTTCTCGGCCAGGTTGGGGCCGTTGATGCCGTCCCACAGCGACTTCGCCTGGGCGACGGCCTGGTCGTGGGTGAGGTCCGCGTAGCGCCGGAAGTACGACTCGGGCTCGCGGAACGCCGTCTCGCGCAGCCGGAGGAAGCGCTCGACGTACCACTGCCGGATGTCACCCGGCGCCGCGTCGACGTAGACGGAGAAGTCGAAGAAGTCGCTGACGGCGAGGCCCTGTCGCCCGTCGCGTCGGACCCGGGCCGGCTGCAGCACGTTCAGCCCCTCGAACAAGACGATGTCCGGCCGCTGCAGTACGACGTACTCGTCGGTGATGTCGTAGCGCAGGTGCGAGTAGATCGGCGCCTTGACCTCCTCGGCGCCGGACTTCAGGTCGATGATGAACCGAAGCAGTGCCTTGCGGTCGTACGACTCGGGGAAGCCCTTGCGTTGCAGCAGGCCACGCGCCTCCAGCTCGGCGTTGGACAGCAGGAAGCCGTCGGTCGTCACCAGCTCGACCCGCGGATGCTCCGGCCCCCATCGCGACAGCAGCTCCTTGAGCAGCCGGGCCGTGGTTGACTTGCCGACCGCGACCGAGCCCGCGATGCCGATGACGAACGGCGTTCGTTCCTCCTGCTGCCGGTGCAGGAACGACTCGGAGGCCCGGAACAGTGCGCCGGTGTGACGGACGTACAGGTCGAGCAGCTCCGACAGCGGGAGGTAGACCTGGCGTACCTCGTCGACGTCGAGCTCGTCGCCCAGGCTGCGCACGCGGGAGACCTCGCTCGGGGTCATGGGCTGGTCGACCCGCTCGGCCAGCGCCGCCCAGGTGGCCCGATCCAGCTCGACGTACGGAGACGAGGACATGCCCACCATCCTTCCCTGACACCCCGGGCGGTCCGGAGGCGGTGGTCGCGCCGACTAGGGTGATCGGCATGTGCGGCATCGTCGGATATGTGGGAGCGCGGCCGGCGCAGGACATCGTCATCGACGGCCTGCGGCGGCTGGAGTACCGGGGGTACGACTCCGCCGGAATCGCGCTGCTCGAAGGAGGTGCGGTACGGGTCGAGAAGCGGGCCGGGAAGCTCGCGAACCTGGACAAAGCGCTGTCGGAGAACCCGCTGCCACCGGCGACGACCGGCATCGGCCACACCCGCTGGGCCACTCACGGGCCGCCGACCGACCGCAACGCGCACCCGCACGTCGACTGCCACGGCCGGGTGGCGGTCATCCACAACGGCATCATCGAGAACTTCGCCTCGCTCCGGGCCGGACTCGAGCAGCGCGGCCACGAGCTCGCGTCGGACACCGACACCGAGGCCGTGGCGCACCTGCTCGAGGAACAACTGGCCGACGGCGCCGACATCGGCGACGCACTGCGGGCGGTGTGCCAGCAACTCGAGGGCGCGTTCACGCTGGTGGTCGTCGACGCGGAGCGGCCGGACGTCGTCGCCGCGGCTCGCCGCAACTCGCCGCTGGTCGTGGGCCGCGGTCGGGGCGAGAACTTCGTCGCCTCGGACGTCACCGCGTTCATCGAGCACACTCGCGAGGCGATCGAGCTGGGCCAGGACCAGGTCGTCGTGCTGACCGAGGACGAGATCGTCGTCACCGACTTCGACGGGCAGCCGGCGGCGACCCACGAGTACCACGTCGACTGGGACGCGGCCGCTGCCGAGAAGGGCGGCTACGAGTGGTTCATGCTCAAGGAGATCGACGAGCAGCCGGAGGCGGTCGCCAACACGCTGCTCGGGCGGCACGCCAGCGACGGGTCGTTGCAGCTGGACGAGATGCGGCTGTCCGACGACGAGTTGCGCCAGATCGACAAGGTCATCATCATCGCCTGCGGCACCGCGTTCTATGCCGGGCTGGTCGCGAAGTACGCGATCGAGCACTGGACCCGGCTGCCGTGCGAGGTGGAGCTGGCCAGTGAGTTCCGCTATCGCGACCCGGTCGTGGGCAGATCGACGCTGGTCGTCGCGATCAGCCAGTCCGGCGAGACGATGGACACGCTGATGGCGATTCGGCATGCCCGGCTGCAGCACGCCCGGGTGCTCGCGGTCTGCAACACCAACGGCTCGACGATCCCGCGGGAGTCGGACGCGGTGATCTACACCCATGCCGGTCCGGAGGTGGGTGTCGCCGCCACGAAGACGTTCCTGGCGCAGATCGTCGCCTGCTACCTGCTCGGGCTCTACCTCGCCCAGGTGCGGGGCATGAAGTACGGCGACGAGATCAACGCGATCGTCGAAGCGCTCGACGCGGTGCCCGACGGCATCGCACGACTGCTTGCCGATGCCGACCAGGTGCGAGCCCTCGCCGACGAGCTCGCCGGGGCGAAGTCGTTCCTGTTCCTGGGCCGCCACGTCGGATACCCGGTGGCGCTGGAGGGGGCGCTGAAGCTCAAGGAGCTCGCCTACCTGCATGCCGAGGGATTCGCCGCGGGCGAGCTCAAACACGGGCCGATCGCGCTGATCGAGGAGGGGGTGCCGGTCTTCGTGGTCGTGCCGCCCCGAGGGCGCGACCTGCTCCACGACAAGGTCGTCAGCAACATCCAGGAGATCAGGTCGCGCGGGGCGCGGACGATCGTGCTCGTCGAGGACGGCGACGACGACGTCACGGCCTACGCGTCGCATGTGATCCGGCTGCCGAAGGTGCCGACCCTGCTGCAGCCGCTGGTGTCGACGGTTCCCCTGCAGATCTTCGCCTGTGCCCTGGCGACCCGGCTCGGTCACGACGTCGACCAGCCGCGCAACCTGGCCAAGTCGGTGACCGTGGAGTAGGTGGCGCCATGATCGTCGGGGTCGGCATCGATGTGGTCGACGTGGTGCGGTTCGGCCAGACCCTGGAGCGGACCCCTGCGCTGCGGCAGCGGGTGTTCACCGCCGCCGAGCGCGATCTGCCACTGGGCTCGCTGGCCGGCCGGTTCGCGGCCAAGGAGGCGCTCGCCAAGGCGCTCGGTGCGCCGACCGGACTGTCCTGGCTCGACGCCGAGGTCCGCAACGACCCTGACGGCAAGCCGCTGCTGACCATGACCGGGGGAGTCGCGGCGCTGGCCGAGAAGCTCGGCGCCGACAGGGCCCATCTGTCGATCTCGCACGACGGCGACATCGCCTCGGCCGTCGTCGTACTGGAAGGCTGACGGCGCTCCGCTAGCCGACGGCCCGGGGTCCGGAACAAAGGTTGTCCGACCTATGAATTCGGGACCGAAAGTCCTCGCCATGTCGGGCCCGACGGATGCAGGCTTGGTCATCGGGTCCGGCACTGCCATGCCGGCGGCAGGGCCAGACTCATAGGGGAAGTGAAACCTCAGTGGACGATCCGACGAATCGCTACGGCGTCATCATCATCGGGGGCGGACAGGCCGGTCTCGCCCTCGGCTACTTCCTGTCCCGCCAGGACTCGGCGTACACGATCCTGGAGGCGGCCGCCGAGCCGGCGGCGGCCTGGCAGCGGCGGTGGGACTCGCTGCGGCTGTTCACCTCGGCCCGCTACAGCGGCCTGCCCGGACAGTCCTTCCCGGGCGATCCGGATCACTATCCGACCCGCGACGAGGTCGTCGGCTATCTGACCGACTACGCCCGCCGGTTCGAGCTGCCGGTCCAGCTCGACAGCCGAGTACGGTCGCTCACCCAGGTCGACGGCGGGTACGAGGTCGTCGCGGCCGGCCGGACGTACCTGGCTGACCAGGTCGTCGTCGCGACCGGCCCGTTCCAGCAGCCGCTGGTGCCGCCGATCGCCGCCCGGCTCGAACCGGGTGTGCGCCAGCTGCACAGCAGTGACTACCGGCGTCCCGAGGACATCGCGTCCGGACCGGTGCTCGTCGTCGGCGGGGGCAACTCCGGCTTCCAGATCGCCGAGGAGCTGACCGCCGCGCACGAGGTCCACCTGTCGGTGGGTTCGCGGCAGAAGCCGCTGCCGCAGCGGATCCTCGGCCGCGACCTGTTCTGGTACCTCGACGCCACCGGCCTGATCCGCAAGTCCGTGGAGTCGAGGCTCGGCCGGAGGTTCGCCGGCAAGGACACGCTGATCGGCTCGAGCCCCCGCGCGCTGCGGCGGCGCGGCGTGCACCTGCATCAGCGGGCCATCGACGCCCATGGCACGGAGGTGACCTTCGGCGACGGCGGGAAGCTCCGGGTCGGCGCGGTGGTCTGGGCGACCGGTTTCATCGGCGACTACTCGTGGATCGATGCTCCGGTGATCGACGACCGCGGTCGCCCGATCCACCAGCGGGGTGTGACGGCGTCGCCGGGCCTCTACTTCCTCGGCCAGACCTGGCAGCACACCCGCGGCTCTGCCCTGCTCGGCTGGGTCAAGGACGACGCGGAGTACCTCGCGGGCGTCATCAGCGAATCCACCCGGGCGACAGCCCGCTGACCGACCTTTGAGCACAGGAGCATCAGACGAGCACAGGAGATGCAGATATGAGCGCTACCGAGCACTTCCCGAGTGACATCGCGGGTCTGGCCGCCGCCCGGCCGACCGAGCAGGTCGACATCCCCGATGGTGGCGAGTACGACCTGACCATCGGGCCGGTCGCCAAGCAGCTCGGATCCGAGACCGTACGGATGCTGGGCTACGGCGGCTCGATCCCAGGCCCGACCCTCCGGGTCCGACAGGACTCCGAGATCGTCGTGAACGTCCTCAATCAGGGCGACCATCCGACGACGGTCCATTGGCACGGGCTCCGCCTGGAGAACCGCTACGACGGGAC
>Ga0075420_100006596_pt1 | contig 10234 bp, 7 predicted proteins | sample SoiMetdeltSBSDD4_FD_75296 | JGI IMG/M metagenome (GOLD analysis project Ga0075420, IMG submission 75296) | Bulk soil microbial communities from a Populus tree surrounding site in Tennessee, USA - Soil MetaG P. deltoides SBSDD4 | ecosystem: Environmental > Terrestrial > Soil > Tree plantation...
CGTGGGCAACTTGTGCCCGCGGGGCATCGGTTGATCGCCCGCCGCGCACGCGGCGGCATCGGCGTACCCCATCACAATCGCCTTCCTGCCTCCGTTTCTCCGCGTCTCCGAGTTGAAGCTCGTTCCGTTCCTTCCGTTCCCTCCGTCGGTTAAACTCTCTCCCGTGAAAATCACGGATCTGCGGACGCCCTGTGTCCTCGTCGACCACGAGCGCGTCGAACGAAATATCGATCGGATGCAGTCGGCTGTCGACGCGCACGGCGTCAGGCTGCGTCCGCATTCGAAGACTCATAAATCACCGGATCTTGCGCGTGTGCAGCTCGGCCGCGGCGCCGTGGGCATATGCTGCGCGAAGCTCGGGGAGGCGGAGATTTTCGCCGATGCGGGCATTCCAGACATCCGGCTGCCGTATCCGCTCAATCCAGCCAACGCCGACCGCGTCCTGCGCCTGCTCGATCGCACGCATCTCTCGTTCATCGTCGATCATGCCGACGTCGCGCGCGGCTGGTCGGATGCGTTGACTGCTGCAGGACGCGAAGTGGATGTCCTCGTGAAGGTGGATGTCGGTTTCCACCGCTGCGGGATCGATCCGGAAGCGCCGGGTGCCGCTGACTTCGTGGTGCGCGTCGCGGAGCTGCCGGGTCTGCGGTTCCGGGGTCTGCTGAGCCACGCCGGTCACGCGTATGCCGCGGCCTCCGACAGTGAAACCGCGAGCTTCGCCAAAGCCGAGGCGGAGGTGCTGAACACGCTGGCGGCGCAGGTAGTGGATCGCGGTGTCACGGTTCCCGAGATCAGCGTCGGCGCGACGCCAACTGCGCGGTTCAGCGTGCAGCAGCCGGGTATCACCGAGCTGCGACCCGGCAACTACATCTACTTCGATCGCACGCAGGTCGCGCTCGGATCGGCGTCGTGGGACGACTGCGCGCTGACGGTGCTCGCACGGGTCGTCGGCAGGCCGGCCCCCGATCGCGTGATCCTCGACTGCGGGAGCAAGACGCTGTCGACCGACCAGACGCGCGGGCTGCCGGGTAACGCCGGCTACGGCACGGTCTTCAAGAGCCTCGACGAGCCCACGCCGGACGAATCGCTGACCATCGAGCGCCTCTCAGAGGAGCACGCGACAGTCCGCGTCTCGAATGGCCACTGCAAGCTCGCTCCCGGCGACCTGGTTCGCGTGCTGCCCAACCATGCCTGTGTGGTCTCGAATCTCGTCGACTGCGTCTGGCTCGTGTCGGGCACCGAAGTCGTTGATCAACTCGAGGTTGCCGCGAGGGGCAGAATCGCGTAGTAGAATGACGGCGCATGTCCAGGGAACTTCCGGGAGAAGCGCTGGGCCTCGTCGAAACCCGCGGGCTCGTCGGCATGATCGAAGCCGCCGACGCGATGGTCAAGGCGGCCAACGTGGTCTTTGTCGGCTGGCAGAAGGTTGACGCCGGGCTGGTCACGGCCATCGTCCGCGGCGATGTCGCTTCAGTGAAAGCCGCCACGGATGCCGGTGCGGCTGCCGCGCGCCGCGTCGGCGAGCTCGTCGGCGTTCACGTCATCCCCAGGCCCGCCGACGGACTCGACAAGATCTTCCCGATCGGCTGATTCAGCCGTCGCCTTTCTTCACCTTCGCACGGGCTTTCGCAGGCGGCCGCTTTCTTCGACGGCGGGTGCTGTTCACCTTCGCAGACAGCTCGCGAAGATTGGGTTCGGTGCCGACGACCAGTAGGGGCTGCGCCGGCGCACGCAGGTTGAAGAACTGTCCGCCGCCTGTGCGCACGTAGATCTCCGCCCCATCGGTCAGCAACGTGACGGCACCGTTGCCCCCGATCGCGTCGAAGAGCCTGATACCGAACTGCGATCGAAGCGTTTCGAGCAGGTGACGGAGCCGGCCGACGGTCATCCCCTGACGTCGTAGATCCGCGAGCACCATCAGCTCGAGCAGATCGACTGGCGTGTAGCGCCGCTCGGTAAACCCTCCTGCGGCCGTGCGCTTCGGAGCGACTGCGGACTGGAACAGCCGACGCTCATCCCACCACTGTAGCTGGCGCGCGGTCAGTCCCGTCAGTGCTGCGACTTCCCGAGCGCTGTACGAGTTCTTCAACTCCACAAATTGACTCTACTTTCCTCCCATTGCCGCCGCGACGCTGTCGGCGCGGGCAGCACCCTCGAAGTCCTTGCCGGTCAGGCCACCCTCGCTGTGCGTGCTGTATGTGAGAGTCACGCGCTTGTAGTTGATCAGGATGTCGGGGTGATGATCGCTGGCTTCCGCCTCGAACGCGAGACGCGTCGTGAACGCGATCGCGTCGGGAAACGACGCGAACGTCAGTTTCCGGGAGATGGCGCCGTCTCCCAACGTCCAGCCCGCCAGTGAAGCCAGCTTCTGACGAATCTCCGGATCGGATAGCACTGCCATAGGGCTAAGCATATGACTTCCACTCGTCCGTAGTGCGTCCCTCGTCACTCGTAGCTCGTGGCTCGTGGCTCGTGGCGCCGCCAAGGCCGTTCTGCGAGCGACGAGCGACGGACCACGAAATACGGGCCGATTCTTAGCACTTGGAACCCCGACTGGCGTTCGGACGTCTAACGGTGTTAGTATTCTGAACACTGTTCAATTTGAGTTTTCTGGAGGAAAAGTGGGGGTTAGAGAACGTCAGGAACGGGAGCGCGAGGCGGTCGGGAGGGCAATCCTCGACGCAGCCCGCGACCTGTTCGTAGCTGAGGGGTATCACAATGTGTCGATTCGCAAGATTGCCGAACGCATCGAATACAGCCCAGCTGCGATTTATAGCTATTTCCCGAGCAAAGACGACATCTTCTTTGCCCTCGCGGAGGAGGGCTTCCGCATGCTGATGACACCTGGGCCGCAGTGCGGCCAGCAGGTGGATCTGCTCGAAGCCGTCCGCGCGCCGTTCTGGCGGATGTACGAGTTCAGCAGGTCGCACCCGGAATACTTCGCGCTGATGTTCCTGGACCGCACCGTACCGCGCATCAGCAAGAACTGGGAACGGTTCGGGTTCGTTCGCGACATGAAGGGACAGGTCAGCGAGAACATCCGGCGGGCAATCGACGCCGGCCATTTTCCTCAGGGCACCAATCCTGACGCGGTCTTTCGCATTCTCCTGACGTCCATTCACGGCGCAGCCGTCGGCCGGCTCTGTCAGCGGGCAATGCCCGACGAGGACTCAGACGCGCTGGCGCGCGACACCCTCGAGGCCACGCTGACTGGACTTCGTACAGGGATACCGCAGACGTTCTTTCCGATTCCGCATTCAGATTCCGGTGAGTAGAGAGGCGTGTCAGCCATGAATCGCTCAGGGACTTATCCAAAAAACATTCATTCCGTTCTCGCTGCTGGCGCGGCACTGCTGGCGGGTACTTTCCTAATCGCCGCATGTTCCACCCAGGCCAAGGGCACCACCGATCCGGCCGCGGAAACGCCGGCGCTGCAGATCACAGCGGCGCCGGTCGAAAAGCGGCCGCTCGAGCGCTTTCTGCGCGTCACCGGGTCGCTGATGGCTGACGAGCAGGCCGAGGTCAGCGCGGAGACACCGGGCCGCGTGATTGCGACGCCGGTCGAGCGCGGCACGCGCGTCGCACAAGGTGCGCCGCTCGTCCGCATCTCCGCATCCGAGACCTCCGCCCAGTTGCAGGAAGCGGAGGCAAACGCCGCGCAGATCGAGGCGCGTCTCGGTTTGACCACGGATGCGTTCGATGCCAACCGCGTGCCCGACGTCATGAACGCGAAGGCGGCGCTGGATCTGGCCCAGGCGGAGTTCGACCGCATCAAGTCACTGCTCGATCAGCGGGTCGTCTCGCAGAGTGAATACGATCAGCGGCGTACCCAGGTCGAGGCTGCGCGCCAGCAGTATCAGGTGGCCCGCAACCTCGCCGAACAGTCGTTCCGCTCGCTGCAGGGTGCCCGCGCGCGGGTCGCGCTCGCGCGGAAGTCCGTCGACGACACGCTGGTTCGCGCGCCATTCGCCGGCATCGTGGCCGAACGCCTGGTCAGCGTCGGAGATTTCGTCGCGCGCGGAACCAAAGTGGCCACCGTCGTGAGGGTTGATCCGCTTCGCGTAGAGCTGACCGTTCCCGAGCAGTTCGTGTCCGTCATCAAGGTCGGCCAGCGCGTACGGCTGACGGTCGACGCATATCCAGGTGAGGAGTTCGAGGCGACTGTGCGCTTCGTTTCGCCGGCTCTGCGATCGGATCAGCGTGCGCTGACCGTCGAAGCGGTGGCATCGAATACCGACGGCCGGCTGAAGCCCGGTCTTTTTGCAACCGCGTTGGTCCGCCGCGGCGATGCCGCCCCAGGCCTTCTCGTCCCGACGACATCCGTCGAAACCGTCGCCGGCACCAGCCGCGTCTACATCGTCAAGAACGGTCATATCGAGGAACGCATCGTGACGATGGGCGAGACCGTTGGTCCGCACGTAGAGATCACAAGCGGCCTGTCCGAAGGCGATATCGTCGCGCACGAACCCAAAGGCCGCCTCGCCGATGGCCGTGCGGTTTCCATAAAGTAGCGTCCGGCTTGAGCCGGACCTCGTAGCGTCCGGCTTGAGCCGGACCTTGTAGCGTCCGGCTTCAGCCGGACCTCAGAGAGATTCGCATCATGCAGTGGCTCGCTTCCCTATCCGTTCGTCGTCCGGTCTTCGCAACCGTCATCACGCTGGCTCTGACCGTCATCGGGGCCTTCGCGTTCACGCGGCTGGGAGTCGATCGATTCCCGAAGGTCGACTTCCCCACCGTCGTGGTCACCACAGTCCTTCCCGGCGCCGCGCCCGAGGAAATGGAAACGGAGGTGACCGACAAGATCGAAGAGGCGGTCAACACCATCAGCGGCATCGATGAGCTGCGCTCGAACTCTTCGGAGGGCGTGTCGCAGGTCATCATCTCGTTCCTCCTCGAGAAAGACGGGGACGTCGCCGCGCAGGAAGTCCGCGATCGGGTCAACCGCGTCCTGCCCCGCCTGCCGCGGACGATCGACCAGCCGACCGTTGAGAAGTTCGATCCCGATTCAGCGCCCGTTCTCACGCTCGCGGTGTCGGCGAACAAGCCGATTCGCGACATCACCGAGTACGCCGACAAAACACTGCGCAGGCAGCTCGAAAGCGTCAGCGGCGTGGGACAGGTCGTCGTGGTCGGCGGACGGCCGCGACAGATCAACATCAATCTCGACACCGCCCGGCTGACCGCCTACAACCTGACGGTCACCGACGTCAGCGATGCGCTTCAGCGTCAGAACTCGGAGATTCCCGGCGGACGTGTCGAGCAGGGCGCGACGTCGATGACGTTGCGCACGCGCGGGCGCGTGGAGTCCGTCGCGGCGTTCGGGAATATCGTCGTCGAACAGCGTGAGGGGCACGCCATTTTGTTGAAGGACGTCGCTCATGTCGAAGACGGCATGGCCGAGCCCCAGACGACGGCGAACATCGACGGCGAGCCGGCTGTACTGATGACCGTGCGGCGGCAGTCAGGGACCAACACCGTGCAGGTCGTGGACGCCGTCAAGGAACGCCTCGAAGAGGTGAAGCCGCTGGCGCCTCCGGGATATGACATCCGCGTCGTGCGCGATTTGTCGGAATTCATCCGCGCGTCGATCGAAAGCGTCGAAGAGCACCTCGTAGTCGGATCGATCCTGGCCGCCGCCGTCGTGCTCGTCTTCCTCTGGAACTGGCGCTCGACGGTGATCGCGGCGATTGCCATCCCGACCTCCATCATCGCCACCTTCGGTCTCATCTGGTATCAGGGCTTCACGCTCAACTCGATGACCATGCTCGCCCTGACGCTTGCCGTCGGTATCGTCATCGACGACGCGATCGTGGTGCTGGAGAACATCTATCGCTTCGTCGAGGAGAAAGGCCGTCCACCAATGCAGGCGGCGATCGAAGCGACGCAGGAGATCGGCCTTGCGGTTCTGGCGACGACGCTGTCGCTCGTGGCGATCTTCGTACCGGTCGGCTTCATGGGCGGCATCGTTGGCCGATTCATGACGAGCTTCGGCTTCACGATGTCGTTTGCGATTCTCGTGTCACTGCTCGTCAGCTTCACGCTGACCCCCATGCTGGCTGCCCGCTGGATCAAGATGAAGCCGAGGCGTCTGGACAGCGAGGGCCGGCCGATTCAGGAGCGCAGCTCGAAGGACTCTCGCATCTTCAGCGCACTGGACGGCTGGTACGGGTCGATGCTGAGCTGGGCGCTCGCGCACCGTGGGATCGTGGCGGGCATCGCCCTGCTCGTGCTTCTGAGCAGCGTGCCGCTGTTCATGGTTGCCAACAAGAACTTCCTGCCGAACGACGACCAGTCGGAGTTCGAGGTCGGCGTTCGCGCGCCGGAAGGCACGAGCCTCGAAGCCACCGAGATCATCGCGAACCGTATCGCCAGTCGGATCAAGGCGTTACCGGAAGTCGCGTACACGCTCGTGTCGGTGGGCGACGACCCGGCGCGGACGCAGAATCTTTCCACCGTTTACGTGCGTCTCAAGCCTGTAGACGACCGGGCACGCGATCAGTTCGCCCTGATGGACGACGTCCGCGCACGGATTCTGCCGGCCATTGGTGTGACGAACCTGCGCACCGGTGTGCGTTCGGTTGCGACCATCGGCGGGGGCGGCAATCAGAACGCCGAGATTCAGTTCACGATCAGCGGCTCTGATCTCAAGCTCCTCGAGCAGCACGCGCGCGCCGTCATGGATGCCGCGGCGAAGGAGCCGGGCGTCGTCGACCTCGACACGTCGTTGAACGTCGGCAAGCCGGAGCTCTCCGTGTATCTCGATCGACCGAAGGCTGCGGACCTGGGCGTGCAAATCGCTGACGCTGCCAACGCGCTTCGTCTTCTCGTCGGCGGCGATCAGGTGACGACCTACAACGAGGGAGGCGAGCAATACGAAGTGCACGTGCGTGCGCTCGAAGGCGATCGGCAGTCGGTCGAGGCAATCGGTCAGCTGACTGTGCCGTCGAATCAGGTGGGCAGCGTGCCACTGCGCAACCTGGCTCAGCTGACGCCCGGCACCGCGCCGTCGGAGATCAACCGGCTGAACCGTCAGCGTCAGGTGACCGTCTTCGCCGGGCTGCAACAGGGCTTCTCGCAGACGCCGGCGATGGATGCGATGCAGCGCTCGGCAGATGCACTGAACATGGGACCGGGGTACAGCACGCGCTTCGCGGGCCGCTCTCGCGAGCTGGGCCGTGCCGCTCAAAACTTCCTGATTGCCTTCGTACTCTCGCTTGTGTTCATGTATTTAATTCTGGCTGCGCAGTTCGAGTCGTGGCTCCACCCCGTCACGATCCTGCTCTCGCTGCCGCTCACGCTGCCCTTCGCGCTGCTGTCGATCATCATTACGGGTCAGTCGCTGAACATCTTCTCGGCGCTCGGCCTGCTGGTCCTGTTCGGCGTCGTGAAGAAGAACTCGATCCTTCAGATCGATCATGCCAATCAGCTCCGTGAGCGTGGAATGGAGCGCGACGCTGCTGTGCTGCAGGCGAGCCGCGACCGACTCCGCCCGATCCTGATGACCACGTTCGCCTTCGTGGCCGGCATGATCCCGCTCGTCGTGTCCAGCGGCATTGGTTCAGCGACGAACCGTGCGATCGGTTTCGTCATCATCGGAGGTCAGTCTCTCGTGTTATTGCTCACACTCATCGCCACGCCTGTCGCGTATTCGTTGTTCGACGACCTGTCGAAGATCCGTTTCTGGCGCTGGAGTCGGGCGGGGCGCGCGGCCACTGCCACGGCGTCGCTGCTGGCGCTCGCCCTGATGTGGCCGTCAGCGGCATCGGCGCAGACCGCGGCCGCGCCGGCTGGCCAGCCGCCGGCCGCACCTGTGCAGCTCGCTCCGGGCGATCAGGTCATCCGCATCACGCGTGATGAAGCGGTCAGGTTGGCCGTCGAGAACAATCCGGAGCTCGCGGTCAACAAGTTCGATCCTGCGATCTCCGAGACCGAGGTCGCAATCGCGCGCGGCGCGTTCGTGCCGACCCTCGACACGGTGCTCCAGCGAAACAGTCAGGAACAGCCGCCAACCAACCTGTTCTCGGGCGAACAAGGCGTCCACACGGGGCTGTGGTCAACGAACGTCGCTGTCAGCCAGCTGCTGCCGTGGGGCGGCGCGTCGTACTCGGTCGGATGGGATTCCGCGCGTACGACCAGCGACAGCCCGATCACCAGCTTCGATCCCTCATTGCAGTCGCGGCTGCAGCTCGGGTTCACGCAACCGATTCTGAGGAACTTCAAGATCGATCCGGCGCGGGCCGCGCTCGACGTGTCCAGGCGAAACGTCGAGATTGCTGATACGAACCTACGCGAAGCCAGGCTTGCCACCTCGGCAAATGCAGAGAATGCCTACTGGGCGCTCGTGGCGTCGCTGGCGCTCGTCGACGTGCAGCAGCGGTCGCTGGATCTCGCGGTCGAACTGGAGCGCACCAACCGTGCGCGCGTCGACGTCGGCCAGTCGCCGCCGCTCGATCTCGTTGCCGCGCGCGCGGAGGTCGCGCAGCGGCAGGAGAACCTGATCATCGCGAGGACGACACTGCGGCAGGTTGAGGATCAGCTGCGGACGCTGATCTTCGATCCGAGGCGTGATGATTACTGGAACATGCGCCTCGATCCTGCCGATCGCGTTCCGGCCGTCGGCGGTCCCCCGGACATCGACGCCGCCGTTCGCCGGGCGCTGGGCGAGCGAACGGATCTCGTCAGGGCGCGCAAACAGATTCAGAACACGGAAACGAGCATCAACCTTTCGCACAGCGAAACGCTTCCCGATCTGCGCGTGCAGGCGAACTACCTGACCGACTCCGCGGGCGGCACTCGCCTGATTCGCGAGGGTGGATTCCCCGGAACAATCGTCGGGCAGCAAACGACGAGCTATGCGGATGTGCTCGGTCAGGTGTTCTCGGCCGATTTCCCAACGTGGACGGTCGGGCTCGCCTTCAGCTATCCGCTGGGCAAGAGCACCGCAGAGGCGAACCTTGCGCGGGCGCGCATCGAACGCGACCAGGCGAACGCGCGGTTGAAGAGCCTCGAGATTATCGCGGTTCGCGAGATCCGGCAGGCGGCCTACCGCGTCGAGCAGAATCAGCAGCGAATCGAGACGACCAGGCTGGGCCGCGAGCTCGCGGAGCAGCGCCTGGATGCGGAGCAGAAGCGCTTCGAAGTCGGCATGTCGACGAGCTTCCTGGTGATTCAGGCCCAGCGTGACCTGGCGGTCGCGCGGAACAACGAGTTGCAGGCGCTGCTCGACTATCAGCTCGCCGTCGTCTCGTTCGAGACCGTGCAGCAGGCTGGCGGCGTCGGAGTCAGCTTCGGACTCATCCGGTAGCCGTCGCTACCGGGACACGAATCGGCCCGGATTGACGGCGTCCAGCAGGGGATCGGCCTGACCCGAGAGCACCAGGTCAGCAACCAGGGACGCCGTCACCGGAGCCAGCAGCACGCCGTTCCGGTAGTGGCCGGTCGCGTACACAACTCGCGGCGACGTCTCGACTCTCCCGATCAGCGGCAAGCCGTCCACCGTCGCTGGCCTCAGCCCCACTCGCGCCTCGAGGAAGGTCGCTCCCCAGATCGCCGGGAGGAGATCGCACGCAGCGTCGAGCAGATCACGAACCCCTGCAGCAGTCGTACGTTCATCGAACCCGACGTCCTCGACCGTCGCTCCGACGAGGACGGTGCCGTCGGTCCAGGGCACGATGTAGCAGTCAGGTCCCCAAATCACGCGCCTGAGTGTGTCGGCGGGCCACATCAGCCTCAGTAGTTGTCCGCGAATGGGTTTGACCACTGGGCCTGTCGCCGGCTCGACACCGAGGTGGCTCGTCCAGCTTCCCGTCGCGATGACGACCGCGTCAGCCGACCATCGCTCACCATCCGACGCGGTCACGAGCGCATCTCTCGATCGATCGGCGACCGAGGTAACAACCCGACCGGCTTCGACCTCGGTGCCGTGGCGGAGCGCCGCCCACGTCAGCGCCTCGGTCAGCTGCGTTGCCGCGACGTAGGCGTGTGCCTTGACCAAGAGCGCACCGACCACCGACTCCGGAAGCGTCCCCTCGAGCGCGCGTGCCTGCGATCGATCGAGCCACTCCGCCTGCGCGGCGGACATGTGCTCCGACTTCAACGACGTTTCGAGTCGATCCGCTTCAGCGGCGTCGCGGGCAATCTCCATCGTCCCGCAGCGCCGGTACTCGACCGCGACGCCAGACTCCTCGCGCGCCTCGCCGACGAAACGCTCGTACATCTCCAGGCTGCGCGTGGC
>Ga0075420_100006598_pt1 | contig 10233 bp, 10 predicted proteins | sample SoiMetdeltSBSDD4_FD_75296 | JGI IMG/M metagenome (GOLD analysis project Ga0075420, IMG submission 75296) | Bulk soil microbial communities from a Populus tree surrounding site in Tennessee, USA - Soil MetaG P. deltoides SBSDD4 | ecosystem: Environmental > Terrestrial > Soil > Tree plantation...
AGCGCGATCTACTGGAACTTCCCGACCGGGACGTTCACGCCGATCGGCTACTGGAACCTCGTGGCGACGAATTATGCCACGCAGTATGGGCTGGACGAGCGTGCCGCCACGCGCACGTTCGCGCTGGTGAACGCGTCGATGATGGACGCGTTGATCGGCTGCTGGGAAGCGAAGTACTACTACTGGACGCCGCGGCCTTCGCAGGCTGATGGCCTGATCACCATGACGTTCGGCTTGCCGAACCACCCGTCGTATCCGTCGGGGCACTCGTGCGCGTCGGCCGCGGCGGCGACGGTGCTGGCCTCGCTGTTTCCTGACCGGACGGCGGAGGTCAGCGAGTGGGTGACCGAGTCGGGGCTGTCGCGAATGTATGCGGGCATCCACTACCGGTTCGACATCACCGCTGGCCGTGAGCTTGGCGAAGGGGTGGCACGCTGGGCGCTTGCGCACGTTGATCGTATCAATTGAGACACCCGTGGGCGCATGGCGTCGCTGCCATGCGCCCTAGCGCCTCCGCCACGAGATCTCGATGGACACGGTTGCCCGGTAGCGAGCGGCAAAGCGGATGAGCTGCTCGAGTGAGAATCGCCCGAGCTTGGCATTCCGGAGATCGGAAACGCGGGGCTGGTCGGTGCGCAGAAGCTCCGCCGCCATTACCTGGTTCCACGCCTCCAACCGCGCGACCAGACTGGTGGCGACCTGCCGTTTGAGATCGGGAATGGGGTCGGGCTGTCGCATGTGTCGTACAGTAGCGATGGGCACACGTGCTCACGCCATCGCGGGATTGCCCGTCGTAGCGTTTCGATGCGGTCAGCTTCCGCGGTCGGCGCTGGGTCAGCGGTCTGGTCGCGGGTCGACGTCCGCGAGCGCATCGAACCATGGTGGACGGGGTCGCCACGCCCCACGCGCGCTGGCTGCGCCACAGCGCTCATTGGGGTCGGTGAGAGAGTGCCTCAATGAGGCCAGTATGGTGATACAGCCATAAAAGCTTGCCGACGGCGACTTGGCGCGTTGGTTCGGGCGCTAACTCCCCACACTTTACGATTTATGGCAGCATTGCCATACCCATCAAAAAAGGTCACCAAGGATTTCCGAGTTGATCGCACACAGAGACTGCCTGCGGCCAACGAGGCTCGGCTGGTGCACGGAGCGAATCCGACCCTTTTGTCGTTGATCGGGTGTCATCGCGTTCTTGTTTACGGTTCGTTCCCGTCCACGGGGATCGGCATGACGCGGCGGCGGTCGAGCGTCGCGTTGGGGGCCAACGTCACGAGAACGGACAGCTGCAAAGAATGAACTACAGAAGAAGCCGATCGCGCGGATGACGCGGATAACGTCTGCGACGCCGATGGTTTGTCGCCGCAGCGATCTCTCAGTGAGAGCAAGCACGGCCGCTAATCGAGCCCCAGATTCAACTGCCGCTCGGGTGACGCGTACGTAAGGACGCCGCCGACGATCGCCGCGGGTGGCGCGATGCGATGCACCTCCGCCTCGGTCGCGTCGCGAATGTGTCGGACCTCGTAGCCCACCGCGGTCAGCGCATCGGCAATCAGCCGCCGGTGGCAGCGCCACCAGAGCACCTCCGCGCACATCACGGCGGCCCGCGAGCCGGCCGCGATCATCTCGAGCTCGGCGAGCCCGGCGGCGAATTCCTCCGTCGCCATGTGGTCGGCGTACGCGCGGAACGCGTCGTTCCGCCATCCATCGTTAGGCGACTCCGGGTTGGCCTGCCGCCGGCCACCGAGCTCGCCGATCCACCGGTACGCGATCCCGTGCTCGGCGAGCGCGCCCTCGAGCGCCGCGGACCCGAACTGTGGAAGGCGCCGCGACCCGGGAAACCGCCGCACGTCGACGACGGTCTCGATCGCATGTGCGCCGAGTATGGCGAGGAGCTCCTCGATCGAATGAGTGGAGTGGCCGATCGTCCAGATCGTCACCCGTACGCCAGCTCGTCCATCTTCGCCGCAAAATCGGTCCAGGCGATCCGCTTCCGGCGGTGCCGCCCCGCGCCCTTCCAGTAGAAGCCCCCACGCCCGATATCCACTTCGCCGAGCTTCTCGCCGCGCGCGTAGATGTACAGCTCGAGCCCGCTGCCGGCCTTCGTGAGCTCCGGGACATTCAGATTCGCGTACACGGCGTGCTTCCGCTCCGGCACCTTCGCTCTCGACCGCTTGCGCATGGCAGCTCCTCGGCTCGTTAGGTTGGGGGGGGGAACGATCCTACGCAAGCGAGTAGAACAGATCGACGAACGACCGGGCCGAGCCGTCCATTCCTGCGACCTTCGGGTTGGCCGACTCGACGATCCAGTATTCGTTAGGCGCGTGTGCCCCGCCGCCGTGCCCCAGCCCGAAGATGCCCGCGGGCAGCCGGAGCGGCGCGGCAGTGAACGTCGCACCGGGCCACGAGCCCGCGAGCCGCGGCCACAGGAGCGGCTCGATCCCCGATTTGCGGTACGTCGCCATCATCGCGGCGACGAGCTTCGCGTCCGCGGGAGTCTCCGTCGGATCGTAACCGCCTGTCATGTTCACCTCGACGTCACCAAACCCCTTCTTCTTCAAGTGCGCCTTGATGAGCTCCAGCGTCTCCTTCGCCGTCATGTCGGGCACGAGCCTGACGTCGATCTTCGCCAGCGCGCGGTGCGGGAGGATCGTCTTCCCGCCCGGTCCGGTGTAGCCGCCGACGAGCCCCTGGATGTTGATCGTCGGCTGCGACACGAGGCGCACGTTCGCATCGTGCCACGATTCGTCCTTGATCCAGTGCTCGACCCCGAGCGCCTTTTTCGTCGCCGCCTCGTTCTTCTTCGGGATCGCCTCCTCGAGAATGTGGCGCTGCGTCGCGGAGAGCGGCCGCACCTTGGCGAAGAAGCCTTCGACCGCGGGCGTGTGGCCGTCCGCGCTCATGAGCGAGTTGAGCGCCTGGACGAGATGCCATGCAGGACTGTCGACCTGCGCGGCGAGACTCGAGTGCACATCGGCCTTCGGCCCGCGGCCCCATTTCTCGCCCGACGACACCAGCTCCGCCTCGATCACACCCTTGGCCCCGAGGTTGACCTGAACGGCCCCGTCGAGATCCTGGTTGCCTAACGGGATGATGATCCCAACGCACTTCCGAAGCGCCGCCTCGACCTCCGGCTTGAAGACGATCTGCCGGAAGTTCGGCGACCCGATCTCCTCCTCGCCCTCGCAGATGAGCACGAGGTTCACGGGCAGCTTCGCCTTCGCCGCCTTGAACGCGTGCAGCGCGGCGAGGCACGCCATCTCCGGGCCCTTCGAGTTCGTCGCGCCGCGGCCGATCATCACCTTCCCGACCCCGGGCCGATCGACGATCCGCGCCTCGAGCGGCGGCGAGCTCCACTCGGCCGGATCGTACTGCTTCACGTCGTACATGAAGTAGATCGCGAGCCAGGTGCGCGCGCCCGCGTCGAGCGTGGCGAAGACACCGGACTTCCCCGCGGTCGGCACGACCTCGACGTGCTGGAAACCGGCATCGCGCGCGAGCTTCGCCATGTACTCCGGGCCCTGCGGATAGTTGAGATTCTCCGCCGCGATCGATGGAAGGGCGATCCACTCCTGCAGCATCTTTACCGTCGCGTCGTGCTGGGCAGCGATCTGCGCGATCACGGCATCCCGGTCCGTCTTCGAGACGAAGAGGGCCGTCCGGTCGCCGAGCGCGAATGCCGTCGCTCCGACCATGGCGCTCTGTACGAAGTCGCGTCGGGTGACCACGCTTGCGGAGGAAAGCACGGGGTCTTTGCCGTTCGAGGTCACGGAAGTTCTCCGGTGTGGAAGTCGGTACGAGGACGGCTCTGACTGGCCGTTCCCGACGTCGTCACAGTAGAATGCAGCCAGGCCAAATCATGGCACCCATTACGATCGGCTGGCTACATATAGCCGCGCTTCTCGGCGCCATCCAGGGCGTCTTTCTCGCGGCGGTGCTGGCGTCGCAGCGCCGCAACCGAATCGCGAATCGCCTGCTGGCGATCGCGATGGTCGCGTTCTCGATCCATCTCGTGTCGACGGTCTACTATGCGACGCGGCTCGAGCAGCGCTTCCCGCACTTCTTCGGCGTGTCGTACCCGCTGCCGATGATCTACGGACCGCTGATCTACCTCTATGCCGTGACCGCGAGCGACCGCACGCGACGCCTGCGATGGGTGGACGGATTGCACTTCCTTCCCTTCGCGGCGCTGGTGGTCGCGTCGATTCCCGTCTACCTGATGGGCGGCGCGGAAAAGCTCGCCTTCAAGGCTGCATTGGAGCAGGGCGTCGTCCCGCTGTACATCCGGATCGCCGATCCACTGAAGTACGTGTCCGGCGTCTCGTATGCCACGGTGACCATCCTGTTCCTGAGCCGGCACCGCGCGAAGGTGAAGGACAGCTATTCGTCGCTCGAGCACGTGAACCTGCGATGGCTGCTGTGGCTTGCGACGGGAAGCGCGGCGATCTGGGCGCTCGCAACGGGGCTCGAGATGACGGAGCGCCTGGATCATCCGCTCGTCGCGCGCGCGGACGATCTCGTTTCACTGGCCATGGCGATTCTCGTGTACGCCATCGGCTACATGGCCCTGCGACAGCCGGAGATCTTCGACTTTGCCGCCATCGATCATCGTGCACCGCATGCGGAGGTGGCGACCGAGGTAGTGACGACGGAGCCGACGCCCGTCGCCATCGCGCCTCCGTTGCCGGTGGCTGACACGGCTGTCCCGCGTTATGAGCGCTCCGGGCTCACCGACGATGAAGCGATCGCGCTGCAGCGCGCGTTGGTTGCCACGATGGAAAAGGAACGGCTCTACCAGAACAGCGCGCTGACACTGGCGGACCTCGCGGAGCGACTCGACACCACCCCGCACAAGCTGTCCGAGGTCCTCAACTCACAGCTCGAGCAAACGTTCTACGACTTCGTGAACGGATACCGGGTCAGAGACGTCCAGCGTCGCATCGCCGACCGCGACACGAAGCATCTCAAGATCCTGGCGCTGGCGATGGATGCGGGATTCGCGTCCAAATCGACGTTCAACCACGTCTTCAGGCAGCACACCGGGCACACGCCGTCGGACTATCGCCGCCTGGTGGCCAGCTAGGTCGCGAGCCGCGGCCGTGATCCGGTGGCTCACGACCGCTTGGCGAATCGGATGTCCCGGCTCCGCTCGTCTATGAAGACGCTGAAGCCCGTGACGCGTCCGCGGGGATCACGCTGGAACTCCACCGAGCGCGTGAACCACATCGACCCGCTGAAATCGTCCTTCCACTGGTGCGTGAGCCGGATCGTGCCGTGACGGCGATGCCGCATGACGAGACCGCTGTCGCCGAGCGCGACGATGTACCGCGTGTCGAGCTCCTCGCTGAAATACTCGCCGGTGAGCTCGCGCAGCTGTGCCTGTGACGGTGGCTTCGGCTCCTCGAGCTTCGCGTGCTGGCGGCCGCGATACGAGAGCTGCACCGGGCGCCCGGCGACCGTCTGGAACGTCATCGGCGCGTTGTACGATGCCACCCAGAACGAGGTGTCCGACCGGGCGCTCATCGGCCACTCGGGCTCGCGTGACGCCTGCGTCCTGAGCATGGAACCGTCGCGACGGATGCGGACGTACCAACCCGGCCCGAGTCGATACAGCCCGGCGTAGCGGTCGAGGACTGCCGGGGCGACATCGACGGTTGCCGCGGTCGCGATGGCGTTGGCGGCGGGCGCGGCTGGCGCGCCTAACGCTTCACCGAGATAGATGTCGGCGAGGTTGAATGCCGCGCGGCTCGGGTTGATTCCCCCGCCGTTGGAGAACACGACGACTCCGAAGCGCTGCTGCGGGAAGTGCAGGACGTAGGTGGCGAAGGACGCCCAGCCGCCGCTGTGACTGATCGTCGGCTGCCCGCGGTACTCCCCGTGCGAGACGCCGAACGCGTACGGGATCGTGGAGCCATCGTTCAGCGTGCCGCGCGTTCGCGTCAGGCTCATCGCCGCGGCGCCGCCGACCTTCGGATCATCGAAGTTCATCACCCATCTCGCCATGTCTTCGACGGTGCTGTAGAGCGAGCTCGAGCCGAGCGCCATGAGGTTGTTCGTGACGCTCGAGTACGTGCCATCGGGACGGCGGGCGTAGCCGGTCGCGCGATTGGGTACGACCATCGTGTGGTCGTCGTGAAAGTGCGAGTTCGTCATACCGAGCGGGCGGAAGAGATTCTCGTCCGTCCACTGACGGAACGTCTTCCCTCTCACCCGTGCGATCATCTCCGTCAGCAGGTTGTACCCGGTGTTCGAATAGGTGTACTCGGCCCCGGGCACGAAGTTGAGCGTGCGCTGGTTGTACGCCATCGTGCGGATCTGGTCGAACGCGATGACGTCGTCGAAGCGCCATCCCGCGAGCGAGAGCGTGCCGGGCCAGTCGCGGTAGCCGCTGGTATGATGGACGAGGTGGTCGATGGTCACCGGTCGCTCGAGCTTCGCGAGCTCGGGGATGTATTTGCGGATGTCATCGCTCAGCTTCACGCGGCCTTCGTTCACGAGCATCGCGACGGCCAGCCCGGCGAACTGCTTGGACACCGACGCGACGTCGAAGACGGTGGAGGGCGTGATCTGGACGCGGTGCTCGAGATTGGCGTAGCCGTATCCCCGCGTGATCAGCACCTTCCCGTCACGCACGACGGCCAGCGCGAGTCCGGGCTGGAGCCCGCGGGTATGCTCGGCGAAAAGGGAATCGACGCGTCGCGCCTGAGGCGTTTCCTGCGCACCGGCGGCGGTGCGCACGGCAACGAGCGGAAGCAGTGCGCGGAAGGCAATGTATCGGACGGAACCGCGGATCATCTCGATGGCCTCTGATCGATGTGAGCGTTGGACAGGTAGATTGCGTCGCGCGTTTGGACGTCGTGTCATCCCTGAACCGGTTCATGACAATCGCGTTTCTCGACGGGGTTCGCATCGTCACGATGGCCCAGAACGTCCCGGGCCCGCTCGCGGTGGCGCAGATGCGCCGGGCCGGCGCGCGAGTGACGAAGATCGAGCCGCCCGACGGCGATCCGTTCCTCGTGCTCTCGCCTGCGTGGCACGCCGAGCTGCATGAAGGGGTCGCTATCGAGCGGCTGGACCTCAAGTCGGACGACGGACGCGCTCGCGTCGCGACGCTCCTGGCCGATGCGGACGTGTTCATTACGAGCCAGCGTCCATCGGCGCTGATGCGGCTCGGGCTCGATCCGGCGTCGCTCCGGTCACGGTTCCCGCAGCTCAGGATGGTTCGGATCGTCGGGCGCCTGAGCGATCCCGAGCGGGCCGGACACGACCTGACCTATCAGGCGCAACGTGGGCTGATCGGCGACACGATGCCGCGGACGATCACGGCCGACGTGATGGCGTCGGAGCAGGCGTTCGCGGCGACGCTGGCGGTGCTGCGACAGCCGGCGGGATCGGTCTTCGACATCGGGCTCGTCGAGAGTCTGGAGCCGCTGCTCGCGTCCCTGCGCCACGGACTCACCACGCCTAACGGGACGCTCGGTGGCGGTGCGTTCCGGTATCGCGTGTACGCCGCCAGGACCGGACGTGTCGCGGTCGCGGCGCTCGAGCCGCACTTCGAGGCCAGGCTGTACCAGCAGCTCGGCGTGCCCACCGGTGCCGATCCCTCGTCGCGCTTTCTCGAGCGCACGGCCGCGGAATGGGAGACATGGGCTCGGCAGCACGATCTGCCGATCGTCGCGGTCACGGACTGACTACGATCCGACCGCTTCCGCGTGCTGTAACCGATCGCGCGTGAGCAACAGCGCCTCGATGGCGTCGGCGAGATGCTCCTCCGCAATGTGATGGTCGCCGCGCTCGACCCGCAGTCGCTGCGCCGTCATCAATACATCGGCGTCGCGAAAGCCTTCCGGGGTTTCGAACTTGTAGCACGCGAGCTCGATCTTGAGCCCGTTCGCATCGTGCAGGTAGATCGAATCCATGAAACCGCGATCGCGCTGGATGAACTCGACGCCGCGTTCGCGCAGCCGATCCGGCACGCGCGAGAACGTCGCTCTCGAGACGTTGAATGCCAGGTGCTCCACGCACCCGACTTCGCGCGGCGCCGGACGGCGGGCGTCATCCCGGGACTCGTTGGTGAACACCGTGAGCAGGCGTCCATCGCCTGGGTCGAAGTACAGGTGGTTCTCGTCAGGCTTTCCGAGATTCGGCTGCTCCATGATGAACGGCATGCCCAAGAGGCCTGACCAGAAGTCGATCGCGCTCTGCTTCGTCGAGCCGACGATGGTGATGTGGTGGAGTCCCTGCACCTGGATCTTTCTCACGGCCGAATCCTCCGAGACGGTAGCGCGCGTGAAAGAACACGCGCAGCGCGGTCCTACCTGGACCGATCGGTGAAGATGTAGGCGACGCCACGTTTCTGCGCGCGCTGCATCGAGACGAACACGTCGGGCACCAGGAAGGCACCGGGCACCAGTCCCGCCGCGAGCTCCTCGTAGATGGCGTCGGCGTTGCCACCGCTGGCCGAGAGCCGTTTCGCGAGATTCTTGAGCGCCACGTTGCAGACCACGAACGTCACTCCGCGCTTCATGAGCTCCGACACGGCCGCGTCGGGCGGCTCGCCGTCCTGCGGCGTGAGATAGATGTTCCGCGTCGCCGCGGCGGCGGTCTTCGGATCGTTCACCTTGTAGTACGCACCGAGCGCACGCTTCTCCCACAGGTCGTCGCGGAGGAGCCCCTGAATCGCCGGCCCGTGTGTCGCCACGGCGAGGCTGAACTGCGACTCCGGAACGGAATACGACTCGCGCGCGTTCGCCAACATGGTTCGCGCGTCGACGAGCGCGGTCATGAAGTGCTGGTGCACATGAATCACCACCTTGTGGTCGCCCTTGAGACGCGCGATCCAGGCGTCGTGGTCCGCGGTCCCCCACAGTGCGACGGGCTCGGTCGCCCCCGCGAGCCGGGCCGGGTTGGCCACGAGTGCGGTCAACGCCGCGGTTGCCTGCGAGAGACGGAACAGGAACCCGCGACGCGCGACTGGCGGCGAGGTCGGATGTGACATGGCTCCTCCTGGGGAAGGCTTCGTCGGCCCGTCTACGATAGCACCCCTCTGGCCCACCGGAAGGATGGGGTCAGAGTCTCTTGATCGGGGTCTGACCCTCTTGATACCCAATCTCATGGAAATGTCCGGGAGCAGGCGGGGGGGTGTACGGCTGCGGTGCCGAGGCTGAGCTTTGTGGCTCCCCACGGGCTTCGTGCCCGCTATCAACGAGATTCCACCCACGCGATGCGTGTCATGCGCAAACTCACTCTCTCGATCACCGTTCTGTCGCTCGGTGCGGCTGGAGCGCTGACGGCGCAGTCCCCTCTTCGGCCGGCTCCCAGCGGCCGCGCCACCAGCGTCGTCACGCTCACCGTTCCGCGCGACCCGGCCGCCCCCGCCCCCGCCCAACCCGCCGCGCAGGCCGCGCCGCCGATCACCGTCAAGCTCGATTACGGGCAGCCGCATCTCCGCGGGCGGGCACTCCACACCGACAGCCTGGTGCCCTACGACAGCACGTGGCGAACCGGCGCCAACGACCCCACCACGCTCACGACGGGCGTCGACCTCGTGATCGGCGGGGCGACCGTGCCGGCCGGGACCTACGTCCTTTACACGATCCCGACCCGTGGCGACTGGAAGCTGATCATCCAGAAGAGCGCGGGTCAGACTGCCGAGTACGACCCGAAGCACGACGTGGCCCGCGTGGATCTTCGCCGGCGGAACCTCAGCGAGCCGGTCGAGAGCCTAACGATGTGGCTCATTCCGTCGACGGCACCCGGCAAGGGTGGCGGCGAGCTGCGCCTCGCGTGGGGCACCACCGCGGTCTCCACGACCTGGTCGGTGAAGTAACGCCCGCTGGTCGTACCACTCGTCCCAGGCTGCACTGGTCGACGATCGGCGCAGGCCGCATTGTTTGCAGAGCGCAGCTGCTGGCTGCTCGAGCGCGTGGTTGGTGGTGGCCCCTTGGGCTGGTGGCCCCTTGGGCTGGTGGCCCCTTGGGCTGGTGGCCCCTTGGGCTGGTGGCCCCTTGGGCTGGTGGCCCCTTGGGGCTGGTGGCCCCTCGGGGCTGGTGGCCCCCGCGTGCAGCTCGCAGCCTTAGCGGGCAGCCGGCAGCCTTCGCCACCAGCCACCAGCTGATGCGTGCCTAACAACGGGACGATATCGATATGGAGACGCTGCGGCAGGACATCCGCTACGCCGTCCGTGGGCTCCGCAAGGCGCCCGCCTTCACGCTCGTCGCGCTCCTGACGCTCGCC
>Ga0075420_100006599_pt1 | contig 10233 bp, 8 predicted proteins | sample SoiMetdeltSBSDD4_FD_75296 | JGI IMG/M metagenome (GOLD analysis project Ga0075420, IMG submission 75296) | Bulk soil microbial communities from a Populus tree surrounding site in Tennessee, USA - Soil MetaG P. deltoides SBSDD4 | ecosystem: Environmental > Terrestrial > Soil > Tree plantation...
AGAAAATTATTGGAGCCGATCTTATCCGGTGGCACTATGGCATTTATTTTATCATCCTTATGATAATATTGAGTAAAGGATTCAAAGCTTCCGCTGAAGTGACCATTATCTTTTTGCGCTGATAAAAAAATAGAAAATAAAAAAGCCGGAATAAACAGTTGGGTCTTTCTCATAAACCAGTTATTTATTACAGTGTTTTTAAAATTTCAAATAATTCTTCTTCATTACCGGCCACATAGCCGTTATGCTGGTAAACGATCTTTCCATTTTTTATCACCAGTACATGAGGCACATCATTTACATTAAGCGCCCTTTTAAGGTCACTGTTCACATCAAGATAAATATCGAAAGGCCATCCTTTACCCTTTACAAATGGCCTTACCCGGTTAGTAGTCCTGCTATCATCAATCGATACAGCTATTAATTTAAAGGGAGTTTCTTTTTGTCTTTTTTCATACTGCTCACTGATGGCTTCCAGCTCCTGGATGCACGGCACGCACCAGGTCGCCCAGAGGCTCACAATCAACACAGTATCACTCATGTTACCTAATGAATTGAAACGAAATTCTTCGCCCGATAATGATTTGACCTTTATATCTGGCAGTTCATTTTGAGCAAATGAAACGATTGAGAAGATCAGGCAAAATACCACGGGACAAATTTTTTTCATAACTTGATATATAGAATTAGAGTTGGACAGTTGAGGGAGCAAGATATTATATTTGTCTCCCAAAATTAAAATTGTCTTACAATTAAACTGCCATCAAAATGAGAACCAAAACACTGCTTGCATGGGTGAGCATTTTAGTTATCGGTTTTACATTATTATCATGTTCAAAGGGTGGAAGCGGTGGAGGTACAACACCGCCACCACCAGCACCGGCGCCCGGAAGCACTCTAAAAGTTTCTCTTGACAAAACCGAAATTCCGGGAGACAACTGGGAAACTGTTAATATCACTGTCACCGATCAGAATAACAACAATGTAACCTCTTCAAGTTCCATTTATCTTGGAAATGTCCTGGTGAGTGGAAATTCCTTTTGGACAAATACGCCAGGGACATATCAAATACAAGCAAAGCGTTCCGGTATCACTTCACCGGATGTGGCACTGACCGTTACAAACCCCGGTCCTTCGCCATTCAGTCAAAAAATAGTGGTTGAAGACTATACCGGCACCTGGTGCGGCCATTGTCCGCGTGTTGGTATAAAGCTCGAAGAATATGTTAACGGCGGACATCCTAATTGCCTTGTGATCTCTAATCATGGACCCAACAATGATCCATATACTTTTTCAAATCATGCCGCATTAGCAAATGTTTTTAATTCACAAGGATTATATCCTACCGTGTATGTTGATCGGGATTTTAAATGGTCGGAGAATACATCACAACTTGATCAGCAGTTTACGAATCGCAGAGCTCCATTAGGGCTTGCGATCCAAACTACTGTTACGGGCAACCTCGTCAACGTTACTGCAAAAGTTAAGTTTGATGTAAACACTGCGGTGAATTTAAAACTTGTAGCCTACCTGCTCCAGGATGGTGAAGTGTATCCCCAGGTAAATTACGGTTACTATGGTTTGCCAAACCCGATACCGGGGTATGTACATAATGGAATATTGCGCAGAACTGGAACAAATCTTTTTGGTGATGATATTCCAACTGCCAGCCAAACAAAAGGCAACATTTATGAAAAAAGTTTTGCTCTTGATGCTACGGGTTTTAACGTAAACAGTTGCCGCGTAATCGTCTTTGTGGTGCAGGGTCCTAATAGCCAGCAAAGAAAAGAGAGAGCAATAATAAACGCGCAGGTTGTAAAGGCAGGCCTGACAAAAGATTTTGATTGAACAAAAGTTATTAAACAAAGAAAACCCGGAATAGACCGGGTTTCTTATTTGGCGATAGTTTTTAAAACATCTTCATTTACTTTCACCGGGTATTTCTTTTTCAGATCAGCTATCCAATTTTTATCAATTGAATCCTGGTAGTCTGAGATCACATCACCGCGGGCATCTTCAAATGTTTTTTGGGCAGACAGCGGATAAATTTTAAATATCACTGCGAATGACGCGCTGTTATCATCTTTGTTTTTTACAATATTGGTTATAGTACCGGGCTTTGCAGTTGCTTTCTGCGCTCCCGGAATTTTTGTGATCTCAAACCGGGCGGAATCAGAAGTTACTTTATCGCTGAACGATTCCAATACTTCTTTCCATTTGCTCTGATCTTTTACCAATATGTCACGAACTGATTTTGCAGTGCCTTCATCACCACAATAAAATATTACCGCATCAGCGCTGTAGTTCCATTTGTATCGCACCTTATTCTGCGTATAAAAATTTCTTTGTCCCGCCGTATCGCTCTGTGCGGTTGACCAAACCTCTCTCATCATGATATCGAAAAACAAATTCCCGTCTTTCAATTCACGCATCTGTGCATTGAAGTCTTCATTGAATTCTTCCAAATGCTCACGATAATATTCCATCACTGCATTTTTTTTGAACTCTTCATTGAGTACTGCGAATGGTTTCATACCACTTCCGTCAGCATAATACCTGTTAAGGATCGAATAGTTAAAAAGATCGTTCGCAGTTTTGGTCGATCCGCCGACGCTGAAAAGTGCTGTTGATTTATTTACAGGATTGGCCGGTGATGGCGGCCGGGAAGCCATTACGCTGTCGAGGTACATTTGCAGCATCGCCTGGTCAACATTGAATTGTTTGAATCCTGATTTTGAAAGCGCTGCATTATACAATTTGTCTTTTGCCAATCTTGCTCTTCCATCTTTTTCAACCAATGTGCGTATGATGTCGAGGCTCTTTTTGTTTTTCACAGTGAGGACCGGCAGCACCGACATTCTTTTTACTATGTGATAACCATGATTAGTAATAAAGGGCTTACTGATCGCGCCATCAGTGGCAAGTGCGAAAACAACATTTTCAAATGCCGGATCATAAGTGCCTAATCCAAATTCAGGCATCACTCCATTTGATGCAGATGAAACTACATCATTACTGAACGCGGTCGCAAGTTTTCCAAAATCATCGCCTTTTTGCAGACGATTATAGATCGAATCGACGCGTTTTGCCAAGATCGCTTTTGTTGCATCATCGCTGCCGGGCGGTATAGCGATCAATATCTGCGACGCCCTTATCCTGCCAATCGCTTTTCTTTCACCAAGATTTTTAAAAATATGATAACCTGAATTTGATTTGTAAGGTGCAGAATATTTGCCCGGCGAAAGATTGTAAATAATATTTTCAAACGGATAAGGAACTGAGAAAACTGTGATGTAGCCAAGATGACCTTTGTTCGCGGCAACTGAGGGGTCTTTAGAAAATTTCACAGCAACTTCGTCAAAACTTTTTCCTGCCTGGAGCTCCATAAACGCTTCCTGTATTTTCAATTTTACTACTGGTGAATCAGAAAAATTCACGCCGAGATAATAAGGAATATAAATGTGCTGAACATTGATATCTTTCTGGCTTCTTTCAAATGCTTCATTCACCAGTCCATGCATGGTTGCCGCATCGCTCATATAATTTTCGATCACCTGGTTGCGCAATGCAGCAAATTCTTCTTTGAAAGCGGGCATCGTATCATAGCCCCTTACTAAAGCTTCCTGGATCTTGAGCTTCGAATTGATATAAAGATCGAGATACTCCCGCATTTTCTTCGGCTTATCAGTAACCGGGGCGGGATACACTTTGTTGAATGCCCTTACATACTCATTAGCAGCAACGCTTTTATTGCCATAGGTAAAAAGTGTTTGAGCCTGTAAGCAACTGGAAGCAACAAGCAGTAGTGTCAGGATGAGTGGTGATTTCATAACAATGGATTTTTATTGACCCTTTAGTTTATAATCAAGTACCTTATCGATCTGGTCAAAAGGAATTTTTTTGGCTAAAATTGATTTGTCTTTGTCAAGCAAATATAGTGTAGGTACAACCTGCACATCGTAAAGCTGGTAATAACTGGGTATGTTGCTCTTGATCCTGGCGTCATTGGCTTCTTTGGAATAATAAACATGTTCCCAGCCGGTCAATTTATTTTCACCGATGAATTTCAGCCAGTCTTTTTTTGTTCCATCCGTTTCTTTTGCCAGTGCATAGATCTTTACGTTAAGTGCATTCCATTTAGCACGGTAAATTGAATCTATTCTGGGCAGTGTTTCTTTGCAATGGCCACAGGTGGGATCCCAAAACACAACGACGGTATAGGGATTGGGTACGCTGTAAAGCGTTTTTGTTTTACCGGTACTGTCTGGCAATTCAATATCCGATGCTTTTGATCCGAAAAGATTTGCCGCCATACTGTAGTAGCGATCGAAAATTGTCTTTTTTCCTTTCTCGGTCAGCCAGGGGTATTCTTTTTGAGAAAAATATTTTTCAAAAAGATGAACATATACTTTGTCTTCCCACATGTATTGCGGATTCAGATAGCGGTTGATGAATTTAACCAACAGGAATCTTTGCATTTCATCATTGGCTGTTGCATAGGCCAGCATCCAGTCAAGCTCTTTGATCACTGAATCGGGATGAGGGTAAATAAGTGTGGCAAAATATTCATCAAGCTTTTCTTCGAAAAAAGAAGTACGTGCAAGACGTTCATCAAAGAACCAGGCATCATCCCAATAATGATCTTTGAAATAGCGATAAGCAAATGTGGAATCATATTTACCACCGGGATGTTTATCAGCAGGCGGCACTTCCGGGTTTTTCATCGCCTTTAATAAAGCGGTGATCGTGGCATCAGGATTTTTATTGATCAGATCGTGGCGGTATTGCTGTAGGTCCTTGTCGGCCCTGGCGATGGCATCCCTCCATTTTGTGGAGTCGACCTTTGTTTTGGAAGCTGCCAGCTGTTGTTTTGCACGTTCAATTTCTCTTCCCTTTGATGAAGCATAATTCTGGTATTGCAAAAACAAAGTATTATCAGGTGAGCCATCAAACCTCATGGAAGGAATAAGATTGGCAGAATCTGCAGTGACCGAAAACCTTTGTTCTTTGTCTATTAATACTTCGAAATAACCCGCTTTATTCGGAAAGCCAATGAGGTAAACGCCCTTCTCTAATTTTTTTGATCTTTTAAAAACTCCAACGCTGTTATCGTCAAGCAATACCGAATCTATGATCGGTTTTTGTTTACCATAATGATAACCAAGATAAATGAATTGTCTTTTGAAAGGTTTAAATGTGACTTTGAGCTCAAATTCATTTTGCTGAGCAAACAGCAAGCCACTGGCGCCAACCAATAATAGCAGTGAAAATATACGCTTCATCGAGTATGATAATAAAACGGTAAAGTTATTCAAAAACGGCAACCCTCCTAGGGTACGCGGGATAAAAAGATGCAAACCGGTTGTTAAGCGTTGTATGGCTAAGGATTTGAAACGCTTAGTTTTGCGCCGTGAGACGAAAAAACAGGAATATCGTGCTTGAAAAAGTGCTGGTGGAGGATTACGCTGCCGAAGGCAAAAGCATTGCCCGGGTCGAAGGCAAAGTTGTTTTCATTGAAAGAGTAGTGCCCGGAGATGTTGTGGATGTCAAACTATTTAAGAGCAAAAAGGATTGGGCAGAGGGTTATCCATTGCAGTTTCATTCCTTTTCAAAGGAGAGGGTGGAGCCTTTTTGCCAGCACTTTGGTGTTTGCGGTGGTTGCCAATGGCAAATGCTGCCTTATGATAAACAACTTTTTTATAAAAGACAGCAGGTAGCAGATAACCTGGAAAGAATTGGAAAGATCCAGCTGCCAACGGTACCTCCGGTACTTGGCGCTGAAGAAAATAAATGGTATCGAAACAAGCTTGAATATACATTCAGCAATAAACGATTCATTCCCGAACCTGAATTCAGGAGTAATCAAAATCCTAATGATATTCCCTTAAGCGGGGATAGTGTGCCGGTGGCCTTGTCCCTCGGGGAAGGTCGGGATGGGGCTGCTGGTTTTCACGCGAAGGGACTCTTTGACAAAGTTGTTGAAATAGAACGATGCTGGCTGCAGCAAGAACCATCGAATGCAATAAGAGAAGCTTTATCTGGTTTTGCAAGAAAGAATAATTACAGTTTTTACGATTACAAACAGCATACAGGTTTTATGCGTAGTGTATTGCTTCGAATCTGTACAACCGGGGAAGTAATGGTGAATGTTGTGATGGGAGAAGATGAGAAAATCAAAAGAAATGCCTTGCTTGAACACTTATTAAAAGAAGTTCCTTCCATTACAACATTGCTTTACACGATCAATACAAAATGGAATGATAGCCTTCATGATCTTAACCCGGTAGTGGTTACCGGCAAGGGATATGTGATGGAGACGCTGGAAGATTTTCAATTTAAGATCGGGCCAAAATCCTTTTTTCAAACCAATACAAAACAAGCCGAAAAACTTTACAGCGTTGCCAGGGAATATGCGGAGCTTACCGGTAATGAAACCATTTATGATCTTTATTGCGGTACCGGCAGCATCGGGATCTTTGTAAGTAAGCTTGCAAAAAAAGTTATTGGTGTGGAGCTAATCGCGGATGCGATTACTGATGCAAAAGAAAATGCAGCATTAAATAACATTCATCATGCGGAATTTTTTGCGGGCGATGTGATCAGGGTTTGTGATGATGCTTTTTTTGCCGCTCATGGAAAACCCGATGTGATCATAACCGATCCGCCGCGTGCAGGCATGCATGAAAAACTGGTAAGAAAAATTCTGGAGATGGCAGCACCTACTGTTGTTTATGTAAGCTGTAACCCGGCTACTCAAGCAAGGGACCTGAGATTGCTGGATCAGAAATATGCAGTAACAAGAGTGCAGCCGGTAGACATGTTTCCGCATACGCACCATATTGAGAACGTCGTTCAATTGAAATTGAGGCAATGACCAGGCAGTTATTATCTCTTTTTCTCTTTTATTCTCTTACCTTAATTTTACCCAATGTACACAAGGCCGGATAACTTTCCCCCGATCATAAAGAACCTGATTTTTATCAATGTATTTTTTTTCCTGGCGACTGAAATCCTATTCAAAGATGTGGCTTACCTCGAGGGTTACGAGGAGTATGGACTCGAAGCAGTGTTTGCCCTATGGCCGATAACCAGCGATTATTTTAAACCCTTCCAGTTCTTTACGACCATGTTTACACACGGAAACTGGCAGCATCTCTTTTTCAATATGCTTACTCTCTGGATGTTTGGGCGAATGCTGGAAACGGTTTGGGGGTCTAAAAAATTCCTGACCTTTTATCTTATCTGTGGGGTCATCGCTTCAATCGTCCACATAGCGGTACAATATATTGCTATGAGGTATTTTTATCAGCCCGGAAGTTTTGTCGTTGGTGCATCGGGGGCGATCATGGGTGTAATGGCAGCTTTTGCATATTTATTCCCGAACTCTCAGGTTGTGTCATTTCCTATTATGATACCGATAAAAGCCAAGTGGCTGGTGCTGATACTGGTGGGATTCGATTTGTTCGGTGGCTTTGGCGGCCCGGGAGGCGGTATTGCGCACTTTGCGCATCTTGGCGGAGCCGCTGCGGGTTTAGTGATCGTTTACTTTTGGAATAAAACAAATAAGCGAACGTTTTATTAAACTGCGGGAATTATAGAAAAGAGTCAATAAGAAGTTTGTAATTTTATCGTCCGCCATTTGAGAGATATTAAATCAAATTGACAATTCTGAATATCACCCTATGGGCATTTACGAACGAGATTATAAGACGACAAAATTTACGGACAGCCTTCAGAACAATGCGCTGGTAATGCTCATCACGATCAACTTTGTGATTTTTGTTTTATTCCAGTTTATTTATGTGTTTTATATTTTTTCTTTCAAGGAAGAAATAGCCGGTCCAAAGTTCTATAGCGATATCTATAATAATCTTGCTATACCCGGAACTTTTCGTGAGTTTATCCGCAAGCCATGGACACTGATCACTTATATGTTTTATCATCAGAGGATCTGGCACCTGATCGGCAATATGCTTTGGCTTTGGATGTTTGGCTATATTTTTCATCACCTTACGGGAAACAAAAAGATTATCCCGGTTTTTATTTGGGGATCCATCGGAGGCGCTGTTGCTTTCCTGCTGGCCTATAATCTTATACCGCTTCTTAGAGTGCAGGATGTAAATATGGTTGGTGCGTCTGCAGGAATTATGGCAATTGTTGTGGCCACCACCATGCTGGCCCCGGGCTATAGGATCTTTCCTTTTATAAATAATGGAATCCCACTCTGGGTACTTACTGTTGTATTCCTGATTATAGATCTTGCGTTGATGCCGATGGAAAATACGGGTGGGCATATCGCTCATCTTGCCGGCGGCTTCACAGGTTTTCTTTTTATTTATTTCATGCGGCGCGGATACGACTGGAGCATTGGCATCAATAACTTTTTTGACTGGGTAAATAATCTCTTTAACCCGAATAGGCCAAGGAAAAAGTCGCGGGAACAATTGTTTTATAAAGCGGAAAGACGACCATACGTAAAAACTCCGACACTCTCTCAGCAACGTATTGATGAGATACTTGATAAGATCAACCTCCATGGTTTTAATTCCCTTACTCCCGAAGAAAAGGATCTGCTGAAGAAGGCAAGTAAGGAAGATTTGAAATGAGTAATGAGTAATCAGTGATGAGTATTTGGTGATGGTTTCAGTTTAAGTGCTTATTCTCATCACTCATCATTCATCACTCATTTTTGTAACTTGCACTGATGCCTTCACGCCTCCGGTTTATTACAAGCAGAACACTTGTCGTACTCAATATTGTTACGGCGGTTTTGTACCTGCTTTCCTCGCTGGCGGCTTATATCAGGCCTACCGGTTCATGGGTGATAGCGGTGCTGGGTCTTGCATTCCCGATCTTTCTTGCTTTCCTCGTTGCATTTATTTTTCTGTGGTTGATATTTAAATTGAAAAGATCCTGGCTATCTATCCTTGTATTATTACTCGGGTACAAAAGCATTGCAGTTTTTTGGGCATTTAATAATCCCTCGGCATTTCAATATAAAAAAGAACCTAACCAGGTGCGCATCGCCAGCTGGAATGTTGCCCGCTTTCTTGAATGGAAAAGGAACAACAATGAGAAAAGCCGGACAAGATTGAAAATGCTTGAACAGATACAGATCCAGGATCCCGACATCCTTTGCCTGGAAGAATTTTTTCATTCACCTGATTCGGCTTTTTATCATAACATCAATGAGATTAAAGCTATGGGCTATCCGTATTACTATTTCTCCTATGATCCCGATGGGTGGTTGCAATTTATCGGCTCCGCGATCTTTTCAAAATACCCCATCATCGATTCAGGCCTGGTCCGTTATTTCAGGCCAAGCATGCCCGAAGCGCTGGTGCATGCCGATATAAAAGTGAATAATGACACGATAAGAGTTTATACCACGCACCTTCAATCTGTACAATTCAGGCAAAGGGATTATGAAGCAATAACAGAAATTAAGAATGCAGAAGATAGCTTGTATGCAAATTCAAAAACGGTGCTTGCCAAACTTCGGAAAGCCATACAGCTTCGCAGCTCGCAGGCTGATATTGCAAGACAAATACTGGATGACAGTCCCTATCCCACGATCTTTTGTGGTGATCTGAACGATACACCTAATTCATACACTTATTTTACTATTCGTGGTGATATGCAGGATGCTTTTTTGAAGAAAGGGTTTGGTATCGGCCGTACCTATTCATCACTCTCACCCACACTGCGTATCGATTATATTTTCACAGATGACAAGTTTCATATCACGCAGTTTACGAGAATTGTTAAATATTTGTCAGACCATTTTATGATCATGGCCGATGTAGAATTGAAACAGAAAAAGTAACTATCTTGGCTTCATGAAGATGCTTCCTTCGCCGTTCCGATGTTGTTGAATTCCCTTTCTCAGGGCAGTGCCCTATTTTTGCCAAAAATTTTATTTACCAAACTGCAGCATTACTATTAAAATTTCGTTGCTTCTGTTTGCTAATCGGGCTTCGTCAACGGGGAATAAAAATATCTCACAGATTTCACAGATTCACAAAGATAATCTGTGAAAATCCGTGCTTTCTGTGAGAAATAAAAAGCTGAATAGTGAACAACAGGCACAAGTCCCGATAGCCGTTGGGAGCGACGCCACAGACGATGATAGTAGTACAAAAGCCGACTCCATAAAAATATGTCCGAACTAAAAATATATAACTCGTATTCCAGACAGAAAGAAGTTTTTAAACCGCTCACTCCCGGGCATGT
>Ga0075420_100006604_pt1 | contig 10231 bp, 7 predicted proteins | sample SoiMetdeltSBSDD4_FD_75296 | JGI IMG/M metagenome (GOLD analysis project Ga0075420, IMG submission 75296) | Bulk soil microbial communities from a Populus tree surrounding site in Tennessee, USA - Soil MetaG P. deltoides SBSDD4 | ecosystem: Environmental > Terrestrial > Soil > Tree plantation...
TGGATCCGCTGCGCCGACTCGGCCGTGATCACCGGCCCGACGTCGGTCGCGTCCTCGAGCGGGTCGCCGAGGCGCAGCTCGCCGGCTCGGGCCACGATGCGCTCGGTGACCTCGTCCACGACGTCGGGGTGGACGATCAGGCGGGAGGTCGAGGTGCAGCGCTGGCCGGAGGTCCCGAAGGCCCCGAAGATGGCGCCGTCGGTGACCAGGTCGAGGTCGGCGTCGGCCCGGACGATCATCGCGTTCTTGCCGCCCAGCTCGAGCGAGACCAGCCGGGGGCCGGTCTCCATGGCGGCCGCAGCGACCTTGCGGCCGGTGGGGACCGAGCCGGTGAAGCTCACGGCGCCGACGCCGGGGTGGACCGAGAGCGCGGCGCCGGTCTCGCCGAAGCCGGTGACGACCTGGATCAGGTCGTCCGGCACGCCCGCGGCTCGGCAGGCGTCGACGAAGGCGTGGCAGCACGCGGGCGCCTGCTCGGAGGGTTTGATGACCACGCCGTTGCCGGCCAGCAGCGCGGGGAAGATCTTCCACGACGGGATGGCCACCGGGAAGTTCCACGGTGTGACCATGCCGACCACGCCGACCGGCTGGCGGGTGGTCCAGCAGATCTTGTGGGCCAGCTCGGAGGGCACGGTGTCCCCCCACGACGAGCGGCCCTGGCCGGCGACGAAGGCCGCCATGTCGACCGCCTCCTGGACGTCACCGCCGGCCTCGATGCGGATCTTGCCGGCCTCCCGGCTCACCAGCTCGGCGAGCTCGTCCTTGCGTTCGGCGAGGATCCGGCCCGCCGCGGCGACGACGTCGGCCCGAGCGGGCACCGGGACGCGGGCCCAGGCCCGTTGCGCTCGGCTCGCCGCGGAGACGGCCCGATCGACGTCGGTGGCTCCGTGGATCGGGTACTCCCCCAGCCGTTCGGCCGGCTTGGCCGGGTTGGTGGAGGGGAAGACGGTGCCGGGGACGGCTCCGCTGTCGGGGGCGGTGGCGCCCGCTTGAAACGAATGTTCCGACATGGTCCCGGATCGTATCGTCTGGTCCATGACCGAGGGTCGGACTCTCGAGGCCCGCATCGCCGCCGAGCGCGCCCGGCTGTCGCCGGCCGAGCGCCGGGTGGCCGAGGTGGTGCTCGAGCAGCCCGAGCTGGTCGCGTTCGGCACCGTGGCCCGGGTTGCCGACAAGGCCGGGACATCGGGTGCGTCCGTCCTGCGGTTGGCGGCCCGGCTCGGCTACCAGGGCTTCACCGACCTCCAGGCGGCCGTGCGGCGGGCCATCGGTCAGCAGCTCCGCCCGGCCGTGGAGCGCATCCACGCCGCGCCGGCCCACCCGGGGCTCGGGATCGTCGGCCGGACGCTGGAGGCCGACCTCGACAACGTGCAGCAGACCCTGGGTGGCGTGACCCCGGGGGCCTTCGACCGGGCGGTCGAGCTGCTGGCACAGCGGCAGCGCTCGGTGCGGATCCTGGCCGGGGACGCGGTGGCCGGCGTGGCGACCCAGATCGCCGCCGGCCTCGACCTGCTGCGGCCGGACGTCGCGGTGGTGTCCGGCTCGGACGTCGCCGTGGCCCGACAGCTGGCGGCCGCCCCCCGTGAGGCGTCGCCGGTCGTGGTGGCCATCGACCTGCATCGCTACGAGCGCTGGGTCGTGGAGCACACCGGGCGGGCGGCGCGCGGCGGCGCCGACGTCATCGCCCTCACCGACAGCCTCCTGTCGCCGCTCGCCTCGCTGGCGCTGGTCAGCTTCACGGTGCGGGCCGAGGGCGCCGGACCGTTCGACAGCCTGGTCGGGCTGCTCGCCCTGGGCAACGCCCTGGTCAGCGGGGTCGCGGGCCGACTGCGCCGCAGCGCCGCTCCCCGACTGGCCGCCGTCGAGGACGCCTGGCACGCGGCCGACGCCCTCCTCGACCCCTGACCCCCGGACCCCGCAGCGGCGCGGCCCGGCTCGACGGCGAGCTCAGGCCACGCGCGTGCGGTGCAGCGCCACGCCGCCGGCCACCAGCGCTACGCCGAGCAGGTCCTGGCGCGTCGGTATCTGGTGGAGCACGACGGCTCCGATCAGGGTGGCGAACATCGGCAGCAGCGCCAGCATCAGCGCGACGGAGGTGAGGGGCAGCCTCGCCATGGCGAGCTGGTCGGTCACGTAGGGGATCACCGAGGAGCAGATGGCAACGCCGAGGCCTGCGAAGAGCAACCCGGGATGGGCGAGAGCCGGCAGCGCGCCGGCCAGCCCGACCGGGCTCACGAACACGGTGGCGAGGAGCATCGCCGCACCGAGCTGATCGATGCCACCTCTCGGCCTGGCGTCCCGGCCGTCGTCGGCATCGCCGATGCCGTTGTTGGCGATGCGGTGGCCGAGGACCACGTACAGCACGAACAACGCGCCGTTCCCGAAGGCGAACACGAAGCCCAGGGGCTCACCCGTCAGGCGGATGTCGGCCAGCAGAGCGATGCCGGCGGTCGTGAGGGCGAGGGCGGCCGCGTTGCGCCCGGTGCGGACTCCGAGCGCGGCCAGGCCGACCGTGCCGAGGAGCTCGGTCGCCCCCACCGTCGACAGCGGCAGCCGGTCGATGGCCAGATAGAAGACCGTGTTCATCGCGGCCAGGACGGCACCGAGGCACACCAGCAGCGCGCCGGCCGACCGGTCCAGCACGTCGGCCAGGCGCCAGGGCCGTCGCCACAGCGCGAAGACCGCCCCGGCGCCAGCGATGCGCAGCCACGCCACGCCGAGCACATCGACCCGTGCGAACAGCAGGACCGCGAACGAGGGGCCGAGGCAGTGGAAGACCGCGCTGACGAGGAAGAGCGACTGCGGCGGGCAGCGGTCGACTGCTTTACCTGCCAAATGCATTTAGCTAGTAAAGTCGACGGCGTGGACCCATTGCCGCTCGACCCGCGCTCCTATGGCGGCACCTACAAGCTGGTGGGCGGCCAGATCAGCCTGGACCTCATCAACACGGTGTCGTGGCCAGGCACGGCCCGAGAGCACGACTGGTTCGACCCTCCTGGCAACATCACGCTCTGGGCCGAGCTGACCGGGCTCGTGGCGGAGCCCACCCGCCGCCGGCTCGACCACGAGTTGCGAGCCGACCCGGCTCGGCTCGCCGCCGAGGTCGCCGCCGTCGCGCGGATCCGGCAGACCTTGCGAGACGCGATCGCACCCCTGGCTCAGGGACGGACGCCGCCGGACCACGCCGTCCACGAGCTGAACCGAGCGCTCGCGGCCACCGCCGGTCGTCGCTACGTCGACTCCGGCACGCTCGCATGGGCCTGGCCCGAGCCGATGACCCTGGAGGAGCTGCTGGCCCCGGTGGTCCACAACGCGGCCGAGGTCATGACGGGCAGCGATGCTCGCCGGCTCGGCTACTGCCCGTCGTGCGACTGGCTGTTCCACGACACCACCCGGAACGCCAGCCGTCGCTGGTGCGACATGGCGGACTGTGGAAGCCGCGACAAGGCGCTGCGCTACTACCACCGCCACCGGCCGCCCACGCCCGGCAACGACCACGAGACCGAACGCCGCCCGAGCGGCTGACCCACCAAGGGGGGACCATGCGCTACGCGAACCTCGGTCGATCCGGGCTGAAGGTGTCCCGCATCTGCCTGGGGATGATGAGCTACGGCAACCTCACCAGCAGGGCATGGCATCTCGACGAGGACGGGGCCCGACCGATCGTCCGGAGAGCGGCCGAGCAGGGCGTGATCTTCTTCGACACGGCCGACATGTACGACGACGGCGAGAGCGAGGTCGTCACCGGACGGCTGCTGGCGGAGACCTTTCCTCACCGCGACGACTACGTGCTGGCCACCAAGGTCTTCTTCCCCATGGGACCCGGTCCCAACGACCGGGGGCTCTCCCGCAAGCACGTGCTGACGAGCATCGACGCCTCACTGCGCCGGCTCGGCACCGACCACGTCGACCTCTACCAGATCCACCGGTGGGACGACGAGACGCCGATCGAGGAGACCATGGGCGTGCTGCACGAGGTGGTGCAGGCCGGCAAGGCCCGCTACATCGGGGCGTCCAGCATGTTCGCCTGGCAGTTCGCCAAGGCGCAGCATGCCGCAGCGATGGCGGGATCGACGGCGTTCGTGTCGATGCAGGACCACTACAACCTCGTGTACCGGGAGGAGGAGCGGGAGATGATCCCGCTGTGCCTCGACCAGGGGGTCGGCGTCATCCCCTGGAGCCCACTGGCCCGTGGCCTCCTGGCGGGGACCCGTGATCGCGGGGGAAGCCGGCTGACGACGCGGGCGGGCAACGATCCGTTCGCGGACGAGCTCTACGACGAGGGCGACTTCGACGTCGTCGACGCCCTGCGCAGCGTCGCCGACGAACAGGGCCTGCCGCCGGCGCAGATCGCGCTGGCGTGGCTGCTCAGCAGGCCCGCCGTCACGGCGCCCATCGTGGGAGCCACCAAGCTGGCCCACCTCGACGACGCGATCGCAGCGGTGGACGTCAGCCTGAGCGAGGCGGCGGTCGCCCGGCTGGAGGCGCCTTACCGCCCTCACCCGATCCTCGGCCACCCGTGACGTGCGGCGTGCCCCTCATCGGGCCTGACGGGGAGAGCGGGGGGCCCGAAACGGCGCCGGGTGGGTCGCTAGCCTGCGGGCATGGTGGGTGAGCAGGCGGAAGAGCAGGCGGAAGAGGCGAGAGACGAGGCGACCGACGGCACGGTCGACGGCACCACCGGCATGGTGGCGACGGCCGATCGGCTGGCCACCACGGCGGGGATCCAGCTCCTGCGCGCGGGTGGCACCGCAGTGGACGCCGCCGTCGGCGCGGCCGCGGTCCTGGCCGTCACGGCACCCCACCTGTGCGGCATGGGCGGCGATCTCTTCGCGCTGGTCCACGAGCCGGGCGAGCCCGTCGCCGCGCTGACCGCGGCCGGCCGGGCCGGTTCCGGTGCCGACGCCCTGCAGATGCGGGTCGAGGGCTTCGACCGGATGCCGCAACAGGGCGACATCCGGGCCGTGACCGTCCCCGGTTGCGTCGACGGCTGGCTCGAGCTCCACCGCCGCTACGGCCGCCTGCCCTTGAGTCAGGTCTTCGAGCCCGCCGTCACCTACGCCGCGGCCGGCTTCCCCGCCTCGCCGCTGCTGGCCGCCTCGGTCGGCGCCGTCATCCACCTGCGCGGGGCCCACGACTTCCGCGAGCCAGCGATGGCGGAGGGAGGTCGGCTGCACGCCGGCACCCTGATCCGCCGGCCGGGCGTGGCCATGGCCCTCAACGCCATCGCGGCCACTGGCCGCGCCGGCTTCTATCAGGGGACCTTCGGCGACGGGCTCATCGCCCTCGGCAACGGGCTGTTCAACCGGGGGGACCTGGCCCGGGTCCAGGCGGTGTGGTCCGAGCCGCTCCACGTCACCGCCTGGGGCTACGACCTGTGGGCGCCGCCGCCCCCGTCGCAGGCCTACCTGACCCTGGCCGGCGCAGCGGTCGCGTCCCAGCTCGACCTGCCCCAGGACCCCGACGATCCGGCGTGGCCCCACCTGCTGAGCGAGGCCGCGCGCCAGGTCGGCCGGGACCGGCCGGCCGTCCTCCACGACGGCGCCGACGGCGAGGCCCTGCTCGCACCGGACCGCCTCGCCGAGCGCCGCGCGGCGATCGACCCCGAGCGCCGCGGCACCACTCCGCTGCCGGCCGCAGCCGGGGACACCACCGCCCTCTGCACCGCCGACCGCCAGGGCATGGCCGTCTCGCTGGTGCAGTCCAACGCCAGCGGTTGGGGCGTCGGCATCGTCGAGCCCGACACCGGCATCTTCCTCCACAGCCGGGGCCTCGGGTTCTCGCTGGAGAGCGGCCACCCCGCCGAGCTCCAGCCGGGCCGGCGTCCACCGCACACCCTCTCCCCGCTGGTCGCCACCCGGCCCGGCGGCGAGCTGCGGGCGGTGTTCGGGACGATGGGCGGCGACAGCCAACCGCAGATCCTGCTCCAGGTCCTGGCCCGGCTGGTCCACAACGGCGCGACCCCGGGTCGTGCCGTCGGCGGGCCGCGCTGGCGACTCGGGGTGGGGGGCTTCACCACGTGGGACGACCCCGGTCCGGAGATCCTCGCCGTCGAGGAGGACGCCCCGTACGGCTGGGCCGCGGGACTGGCCGAGCGGGGCCACCAGGTCAGCCGCAGCACCGTGGCACCGGATCACGGCTTCGGCCACGCCCAGGTCATCGCGGTCGAGGACGGGGCGCTGCGCGGGGCAGCCGATCCGCGCGCGGTGATCGGCGCGGCCATCGGGTACTAAGGGTGGTCGTGGACGACCCTGCCTCCCAGCGCGCCGCCGGCTCCGCGGTCACTGCGGTCACCGAGGCAGATCCGTCGCTGCCCGCCGGTCTCGAGGAGGCCGAAGCGGCCGAGCGAGCCCGTCAGGGCCTCACGAACCGGGCGCCACTCCACACCAGCCGCTCGCTGGCGTCGATCGTCCGGGCCAACGTCTTCACCCGCTTCAACGCGATCCTGGGCGCGCTGCTCGTCGTGATCCTGGTGGTCGGACCGATGCAGGACGCGCTGTTCGGCTTCGTGCTGGTGCTCAACACGGCCATCGGGATCGTCCAGGAGTGGCGGGCCAAGCGGACCCTCGACGAGCTGTCCCTGGTCAACGCCCCGGCGGCCACCGTGGTGCGCAGCGGACGGACGCACGAGATCGCCGTGGAGGAGGTGGTCCTGGGCGACGTCGTCGAGCTCGCACCGGGCGGCCAGGTGGTGGCGGACGGCGAGGTGGTCGCGTCCGACGCCCTGGAGGTCGACGAGTCGCTGCTCACGGGCGAGTCGGTCCCGGAGGCCAAGGGGCCCGGCGACCAGGTGCTGTCCGGGAGCTTCGTCACGGCCGGCCGCGGCTGGTACCGCGCCGACGAGGTCGGGGCCGAGGCCTACGCCAACAAGCTGGCCACCCAGGCCCGGCGCTTCACCCTGGTGCGGTCCGACCTGCGGCAGGGCACCGACCTCATCCTGCGCCTCGTGACGTGGCTGATCATCCCCACCGCCGCGGTCCTGATCGTGAGCCAGACCCAGATCGACCACGAGTCGCTGGCCGACGGCATCCGGGGGACGGTGGCCGGCGTCGGCAGCATGGTGCCCGAGGGGCTGGTCCTGCTGACCAGCGTGGCCTTCGCCGCCGGTGTGGTCCGGCTGGGGAGCCGCAAGGTCCTGGTCCAGGAGCTCGCGGCCATCGAGGGACTGGCCCGGGTGGACGTGGTCTGCATCGACAAGACCGGCACCATCACCGAGCCCTCCCTGGAGCTGGTGGCGGTGAAGGTGGTCGGAGGACGGAAGGACCGGGACGAGGCCCTCGAGGTGCTCGGAGCGCTGGCCTGGGCCGACCCGGAGCCGAACGCCAGCCTCGCAGCGCTCGCCGGGCGGTGCCCCTCGCCCGGCTGGACCACCACCTGGCGGGCCGCGTTCTCGTCGGCCCGCCGGTTCTCCGGCGCGGGCTTCGACGGCCGGGGTGACTGGCTGCTCGGTGCGCCGGACGTCCTGCTGGCCACGGCCGACGATCGCGAGGCCGCGGACCGGGCCGCAGCGTTGGTCGACGAGCAGTCCCGGGCGGGCCGCCGGGTCCTGCTGCTGGCGGGCGTCGACGGCGAGCCGGGCGACGTCGCGCCGCCCAACCGCCCCGTCGCCGTGGTCGCCCTGGAGGAGCGGATCCGCGCGGACGCCGCCGACACGCTCGCCTACTTCGACCGTCAGAACGTGGCCATCCGTGTGCTGTCCGGGGACGACCCCCGGACGGTCTCGGCGGTGGCGGCGCGGGCCGGCATCCGGGATGCCGACCGGGTGCAGGACGCCCGGGAGCTGCCGGGTGCCGAGGTGGGCAGCAGTGGCACCCGCACCGTCGGCGCCGACGGCGCGGACGGCGAAGGCAACGACGCCTTGGAGCAGCTGGCCGACGCCCTGGAGACCACGGCGGTCTTCGGCCGCGTCGCCCCGCACCAGAAGCAGGCGATGGTCCGGGCGCTGCAGGCCCGGGGCCACACCGTGGCCATGACCGGCGACGGGGTCAACGACGTCCTCGCCCTCAAGGAGGCCGATCTGGGGGTCGCCATGGGCTCCGGCAGCCCGGCCAGCCGGGCCGTCGCGCCGGTGGTGCTGCTGGACTCGGCGTTCTCCAGCCTGCCCCCGGTGTTGAGCGAGGGGCGGCGGGTCATCGCCAACGTCGAGCGGGTGGCCAACCTGTTCCTCACCAAGACCGTCTACGCGACCCTGCTGGCGCTCGCGGTGGGGGTGGGCAAGATCCCGTTCCCCTTCCTGCCCCGGCACCTCACCATCATCAGCAGCCTCACCATCGGGGTGCCCGCCTTCTTCCTGGCGCTGGCGCCGAACGACCAGCGCTATCGGCCGGGGTTCGTGGGGCGGGTGCTGCGGTTCGCGATCCCGGCGGGCGCGGTCGCGGCGACGGCGACCCTGACCGCGTACGCGCTGGCCCGGGACACCGCCGGCGTGAACCGGGGCGAAGCCCGCACGGTCGCCGTGGTCACCCTGTTCCTGGTGGCCCTGTGGGTGCTGGCCATCCTGGCCCGGCCGACCTCGCCCTGGCGCGCCGGGCTGGTCGCGACCATGGCCATGGCCTTCGTGGTGGTCATGTCGCTGCCTGCCCTGCGCGACTTCTTCGAGCTCGACCCGCCGTCCCGGCTGCTGATCCTGGCCTCCATCGGCATCGCCGCGATGGGCGGCGTCGCGCTGGAGCTGGGGTGGCAGGCCAGTGGCTGGGTCCGCGACCTCCGGTCGGACTCCTCCGGGTCGTCGGACCCCGCGGCGCCTTCGGAGGCCGGGGATGCGGCCGAGGACGACGCCGCATAGCGCCCGGCCGCTCCCGGCGCCCGGTCAGTCGGGGTCGGCGAAGACGGGGTCGCGCTGGTCGAAGTAGGCGGAGACCGCCTCGACCTGGTTGGCCGAGCCGATCAGGCGGAAGATCTCGTCCCGTTCGGCCGCGTACTGCTCGGCCAGGGGCACGGTGCCCGACAGCCCGAAGAGCCGCTTGGCCCCCCGGATGGCCTGCGGGTGCTTCGACGCGATCTCGTGGGCCAGCGCCAAGGCGTCGGCCCGGGGATCGGGGCTGAGCCGGGTCGCCAGGCCCAACCGGTGGGCCTCCTCGCCGCTGATCATGCGGCCGGTCCAGGTCAGCTCCTTGGCGACGTCGAGGCCGACCAGCCGGGGCAGCGTGGCGGTGATCGTCATGTCGGGCGTGAGTCCCCACCGGATCTCCAGCACCGACAGCTTGGCCTCGGGGTGCACGATGCGGATGTCCGCACCGGCGGCGATCTGGAGCCCGCCGCCGAGGCAGTGGCCGGACACGGCGGCGATGACCGGCACCGGGACCTCGGACCAGCCGTGGGCGGCCTGCTGGGCCTGGTGGGTGATGCGGCCGTCGGTCCGGCCGATGGCGCCGATGTCGTCGTCGTCACCGCCATCGCCCGCGCCGTCGCCCTCGTCGGCGGCGGACCCGTCCGCGCCGGCCATGGCCATGAAGCCCGAGAAGTCCAGGCCGGCGCAGAACGAGCGCCCCTCGCCCGAGAGGACGACCGCCCGGACGGCTGGTTCGGCCGCCAGCGCGGCCGCGGTCTCGACGATCGCGGCGAACATCGGAGCATCGAGCGCGTTGAGCTTGTCGGGCCGGTTGAGCCGGACATCGGCCACGCCACCCTCGATGCTCACCGCCACCCGGTCAGAGGTCTGCGCCATGCAGCTCACGCTAACCACCCGGCCTTCTTCGCCCCGTTTTCGGGCCCCGAGCCCGAGCACGGGGGCAGGCTCATCCAAGTAGCTTCGAGGGCGATGACCGATGTGCCCCGCACGCTGAACGTCACCGCCGACCTCCGGGACTACGCCGTCGCCCACGGGACCTGGCCCGTCGACCGCGTCCTGGCCGACCTCCAGGCCGAGACCGAGGAGCTCGGGCCGATCGCGACCATGCAGATCGGCGCCGACCAGGGTCAGCTGCTCACCTTCCTCACCGGCATGATCGGCGCCCGCGACGCGGTCGAGGTCGGGACCTTCACCGGCTACTCCAGCCTGTGCATCGCCCGGGCCCTCCCCGACGACGGCCGGCTGATCTGCTGCGACATCAACGAGGAGTGGACCAGCATCGGCCAGCGGGCGTGGAAGCGGGCCGGCCTCGCCGACCGCATCGACCTCCGGCTGGGCCGGGGCCTCGACACCGTCCGCGAGCTGCCCCGGGCCGAGCACATCGACCTGGTGTTCATCGACGCCGACAAGGGCGGCTACGTCTCCTACTGGAACGAGCTC
>Ga0075420_100006606_pt1 | contig 10229 bp, 12 predicted proteins | sample SoiMetdeltSBSDD4_FD_75296 | JGI IMG/M metagenome (GOLD analysis project Ga0075420, IMG submission 75296) | Bulk soil microbial communities from a Populus tree surrounding site in Tennessee, USA - Soil MetaG P. deltoides SBSDD4 | ecosystem: Environmental > Terrestrial > Soil > Tree plantation...
GACGCGCTCGGCCGAGGCAATTACGAGCTGGCGGTATTCCACTGGTGGAAGATCGAGCAGACGCTGCGCAACGCGGCGATGAAACGCCCGAAGCGGGCGGCGAATGCCGAGGCGTTCTTTCTGAACGGCAACTATCAGCGCCTGCGCACGGAATTCGAGTCGCGCGATCCTCGCAGGGCCTGGGCGGCGTTCGAGGAAGCCAAAGGCATCTGTCAGGCGTGTCATCACGCCGAGCAGTCCGGCTTTGCAAACAATCAGGCCTTGTTTGAATTGTCCGCGCCTGCCGGGTACGCTCGCGCGGACAACAAACAATGATCTTCACACAGGCGCGGGCCGGTATGCGCATGACCGTCCTCGATCGGCGCATGATGCTGAAGCTGCTCGGCGTCGGTGTCGGCGCAGCCGCCTTCAGTGGCGGAGCAATGGCGCGAGTCATGACTCCTCCGCAAGCGGATCCACCGCCAACGCTCGGCGGAACCAGGCTGCGTCAGCAGATCGCCGCGTATGTTGCTGCCGCAAGATTCGAAGATCTGCCGCCCGCGGTCGTTGAGAAGGCCAAAGAACAGATCGTCTTCTTCTTCGGACGCGCGTTCGCAAGCGCGTCTTCAGCACGCGCCCGGCATGCTCTCGAGTTCGCACAGCAGATCGGTCGCATGACCGATCAAGCCGGCGGCGCCGCGAGCATCATCGGCGATCGCCTGCGGCTCGCACCGGCGGACGCTGCATTGGTCAACGCATCGCTGTTCGGCGATTCACTATCGCTGCGCGCCCTCTTGAACGATGCGATTCATCCCGGTGTCGTTACTCTGCCCGCCGCGCTCGCGATCGGCGAGATCCGGCGCGTTTCGGGCCGCGAGCTGCTCCTGGCGCTGGTCCTGGGTTACGAAGTTCTTGGCAAGCTCGGCCAGGCGGCGCCTTCGACATGCCGGTCGACCAGCATCGTAGCCGGCTATGCGGCGACTGCCGCGGCCGGTCGGTTGTTCGCGCTCGATCGCGAGCACATGTTGGATGCTCTCCAGTACGCCAGCGGCCCGTGCATCCATGCCGAGCAGGATGCCACGGCCGAACTCTACCCCGGCGTGATCACTCGCAATGGCATGTTCGCGGCACATCTCGCGCACGCCGACGCGCACGAGGGTGAGCCGCGAGCACATTGCTCACCATTTGCTGACGCTGGCGCTGAACTGCCCGACTCCATCGATGAGCTCGGCTACTGGGAAATTCTCACGACGCTGCAGAGGCCCTACCGCACGACGGGTAACGACGCTGCCGCTGTCGAGTTGCTCACCGATCTGATCGAAACGCACCAGCTCAGCGAGCGCAGTGTGTCGACGATCGAGGTTGTCCTGCCCGCGTCGGGATCACGCGCACGCGACATGGAACTGGCGGCGCGTGGACCGTTCAAGTCCGCATGCCTCGCCGACGATGGGCTCGCGAACGATCCGCGGGTCTCGCACTTGACGCAGGCCGTCGAAGTCTCGTTCGAGAACGGTCACGGGTCGCGTTGGGCCAGAGTCACGGTCCACACGCGCGACGGCCGCAAGCTTGAACGCGAGCGCGACTTCTTCACATACGATCTGCCGCCAGACATGTGGCACGACTGGTTGTGCACGAGCGGCAGACGGCTGTTCCAGTCGGGGCAACTGTTGCAACTGACCCGAGTGATTCACAACCTCGAGATGGTCGAAGACGTTTCGCAACTCCTGACCGCGGCGACCCCACTCCAACATACGATCAAGACATAGACCCGACGAGGCGCTTGCGTGACGACCAACCCACCAACAACAGCAAGAACGCATAGCGCAGCGCAGACGGCAGGTGTTGCAGCTCCGCCCATCCCACGCAGTTTTCTCGAGTACGTGACATCGTTCGGGCCAGGGCTGGTCGTAGCATTGACCTGGCTCGGCGCCTCTGACCTGGTGAACTCCGCTCTCGCCGGCGCCGAGTATGGCTACGCGCTGATGTGGGCGCTCGTTGCCGCGCTCCTGGCGCGCTTCGCCTTCGTCAACATCATTGCAAAATACGAGCTGTGCAACGAGCGCGACGAGACGCTGATGGCGGGCTTGCTGCGCATCCACAAGATCGTGCCGATGATGATTCTGTTCCTCTCGGTGCTGATGGGCCACCTGTTCGAGGCGTATTTGATCCGCGGCATCGGGGAAACGACACGCGTACTGGCCTTCGGCGTAGGCGAGCCGTGGATGTGGTCGCTCGCCTGGGTGGCAGCGACGTTCTTGCTCGTGTTCGGCGGCGCGTTCAAGACGCTGGAGCGCGTCTTCTACGTGTTTCTTGCGATGCTCAGTGTGACATTCATCGGCGTTGCGTTGTGGGTCGGTCCAAGCCCGACCGGCATCCTCAAGGGCGTGCTCCTGTTTCAGGTACCGCCGAGCGCGGGGGATTTTCAGCCTGTACTGGTCGTCGTATCGCTCATCGGCGGTGTGGCCGGCTCGGTCGCGAATCTTCTGTATCCCTACTTCATCCGTCAGAAGGGGTGGAGCGGTCCGCAATATCGGCGCGTGCAGACGTACGACCTGCTGTTCGGCATCATGGTGCTGATCCTGCTCGACCTGAGTGTGTGGATCGTTGCCGCCGAAGTGCTGCATCCAGCGGGCATGCACGTGCGCACACTGGACGATCTGGCGCAGCTGTTCATCATGGTTCTCGGGCCCATCGGCAAGCCTCTGTTTCACGCCGGGCTGCTCGCGACGATGGCGACGACAATCATCGGCGTGGCAACCGGTTTCGGCTACATGTGCCAGGACATCGCGGTGAAGCTGTCAGGCGGGCCGGGAGCATCGATGCCGGCGGCCGAGATGAAGCACGGGCGCACATTTCGCGCGCTCGTCATCTGGTGCCTGATTTCGCCGCTGATCTGGACGATTCCGTCGATGCCGGGATTCGTGCCGCTGACGGTCGCCGTCAACGCCATCTCGACGATGGCCATTCCGCTGCTGGCCGGTGTCCTCTGGTATCTCACGGCCAACGCGCGTTTCATCGGTCACAAGTACAAGAACACCCTATGGGAAAACCTCACCATGGCCGTGCTGTTCGGGCTCGCTCTGTACGCAATGTGGCAGTCGGCCGCGAGCCTGATCTGACTTCCAACTCACGGAGCGCAACCATGAACCCGCTAAGCATCGACGTCAGACGCCCCTCCGATGTGATGATCCGTTCAGCGAAGGCCGATTCGGATGAGGGGCAGATCCAGTCGCTGGCGCGCGGCATTGAAGTGCTGCGGGCGTTCGGACCGGAGACCGACAGGATGACCATCGCCGAAGCCGCCCGCGCCACCGGCCTGACACGCGCGGGCGCTCGCCGAATCCTGTTGACACTCGAGCGCCTCGGTTACGTCCGTTCGGACGGGCGCTGCTACTACATGACCGCGCGCGTGCTCGATCTGGGACGTGGATTTCTCGCGCAGCCATTGTGGCAAGTCGTCCGGCCTGCGCTGTTGACCGTTTCTCAGGCGCTGAATGAAACAGTCTCCGCCGGCGTACTCGACGGCCACGACGTCGTCTACACGATGCGCGTGCGATCATCGCGGGTTCTGCAACTGGAGCTGCGAGCAGGAGCACGACTACCGGCGTTCGTGTCCAGCATGGGGCGCGTTCTGCTTGCGGCGCTCTCTCCGGCCGAGTTGAGTCGCTACTTTGCCAGCGCGACGCTGACGCCATTCACTGAATTCACGCTGGTCGAGCCGGATGCGCTGCGCAAGCAGGTCGAACTTGTCCGGACGCAGGGATGGTGTCACGCCCGCGACGAAATCGAGCCCGGCGTCTGCTGTGTAGCAGTCCCGGTCGTGGATCCCACCGGCAGGACCGTCGCCGCCCTCAACGTCAGCACGCGATCCGATCGAACCTCTCCCCAGACGGCGAAGAACACGATCCTGCCGCTGCTGCGTGAAGCTGCCGCGACGATTCGCATGGAGCTCGAAACGGCCTGAGCGAATTCGCACCGCGACTCCTCATCAATGGAGCGGATGCCCATGCCCATGATTCACATCGAGCTGATCGAAGGACGCACTGACGAGCAACTCGCCGCGTTTGTCGCTGAACTGACCGACGCGGCGTGTCGCCACCTGCGCTGCTCACGGGAAGGAGTGATCGTCAGCATTCGCGACATGCCGCTGTCGCGATATGCGACCGGCGGTGTGCTGTGGAAGGATTGCCCACGTCCGAAAGAGCCGTGATGTCCTGATTACACATCAGGTTCTCACTTCGAAGGCATCGCAGGGGGTTCGACGCGCCTGGAGATCAGTGGATGGCGAAGCATCGCGCGAAGGATGAGAGGTATGCCCGGAATAGCTGGAACAATCCAGAATGCCACTTGCGGAAGCTCTTTCCAGAGCGGCAAGTTCTTGCCGTTATCGACATAGAAGGCAGTCAGCATCAGCACGTAAGAAGCCCCCATGCCGCCGATGTGGAATCTCAGTCCCAGCAAGTCGTATCGGCCCGCAAAGCGCCTGCCCAGATACAGAGCCGCAAATGCCAGCGTGCCCAGGATGAAGAGGTGGTAGTTCTCCCTCCAGCGCATTCCAAAGAGAATGCCCATCGTGATGCAGACACCCGTGAGCGTCCAGAAATAGAGCGTGCCGAATCGGCTATGACGTCCCCGCCCCTTCTGCATCAGCATTGCCATCGCGCCGGCGATGGTCGCCACGATCCCAAATACGATGTGGATACCAATGAAGGTCAGGAACACCGGATCCGTGGAAGGGACCGGGATGCCAAGAAGCAGGGTTGTGGATCCATCGGCCATGCTCGCACGACCATGATGATGCTACATGCGCGATCTGCGGACTCAGAGCCTAGCGTGACGGCGGTTTCAGAGTCCATGTTCCCTGGCGCTGCGAGTGAGCCGCGAGATCGATTCGCTTGTTAGGGCAATCTGTCATTCACGTACCGCCCGCGCCTACTGCTTTTTGGCTTCCAGAAACGAAGGGATCGGGCCCACAATCTGATTGAAATCAAAGCCAGCGGTGAAGAGCCGACCGTTCTCCTCTGTAATCTTCACGAGTAAAAAAGCTCCCGGTGTACTTTTTCCCGTTTCGACCGCATACCAGTACGTTAGGTGCTCCACGAAGCGGCCAGAGAACTCAGGTCTTCGCACGAATACGAGGCACGCAGCGACGGGGCGAACTGCTGGTATAGAGCATCCTGATCGTTATCGACGAGAAGCTTGGCCAAGGAATCCGCATAGGCATTCACTGGATCGTCCGATGCCTGAGCAATGCCGACATGCGACAGCAGGAGAACAAATGCGGCAAACAACGCTTTCAGCACGATAGATCTCCTATTGCCCTAACGGTCGAGCTGAGCGCCGCGCGACGCTGTTGCATGAACCCGGCACTTTGTGTTCCACGCGTGCACTCCAGTGATTTGTTAGACGACAACTTCGTATTCACTTTGAACGAGACCGCTCACGTACTGGCGCGTTGCGATGTGTTTGAGACGGATGTCGCGCGTCGTGGGGCCAAAGAGCGGGATTCCGGTGCCAATGAGCACGGGCACCCGTGTGATGACGAGGCGTTGAATGAGTCCAGCGCGAAGAAACCCCTGAATAGTAATCCCCCCATCCACATAAACATGGCGGATGCCGCGGGCTGCAAGCTGAGATGGAATAGCGGCCAGAGGCCCGGACAAGTGCTCTACCACCGCCGCTTCAGGGGCAGGGGCAAGAGGGCGAGTGCTGAGCACGAAGATCGGCTTCTGACCATAGGGCCATGTGGGAAAGCCCAATACCGTCTCGTACGTCTTGCGCCCAATGACCAATGCATCCACCGAGGCGATGAACTCTTCGTAGCCATGAGGTTCGCCGCCGCCCGGTGGGAGAAAATCCAGGGTCCCATCGCTTCGGGCCATGAAACCGTCAAGGCTAGTGCCGACAAAGACGGATGCCTTCATGCAGACTCCCCTTGTTGTCGTCTAACGGAGCGCTTCAGCCGCGTTAGGCGACCGCCCTAAGGTTGCAGGGCCGATTTGAATTGCTCGAAGCCCGCGTCAAAGAAAGACACGTTGTGAAACGCTTCCTTCGCAATCGCTTCCGCCACGGCCTTCGCCTGTTCTGCTGTCTTACCAAAGACAACAATACGTGTGTTGTGGTCCTCCATCGGCAAGCGCCCATCGTCCTTGGCTGCCTTGATCTCGCCAACATCTTTGCCGGGTTTAAGTCCGCTTCGCGGAACATTACGCGCCCGCGCAATGCCACCCGCCTCGAACTCAGCGGCCTCTCTTGCATCAATAAACACCGCAGTCCGGTCGTTCTCGATCACATACCGGAGCCCCTCGGGCTGGATCTGAGTCAACCCGCCCAGCGCCCGCCAGACCGGGATGCCCAGTTGATATCTCCGGACGTTCGTGTAACCGGCATCTAAAAGTTCGGCGGCCAGTCGCTTGCTCTTCCCGCAAAAGGGCCCGTTGCAGTACAGAACTATCGGGGCTGCTTTGCTGCCCTTCAGTACGCGCCCGATTTCGGCGACATCCGAGACATAGAGTGATGCCGGCACCCCCGGTTTGGCCGAAACATTGACCGCGCCTGGGATATGACTGATGGCGTACTCTTGGAACGGGCGTGCGTCAAAGACAGTAGCACTCTTCTCCGCCAGAATGTTTCGAAGCTCTTCCGTTGAGACCTCCTTCGTCTTCTGGTCTGACTCCATCAATGTGGCTTGGTGAATACTCGCTGACGCCTGAGCGTGGGCAAGCAGAGGACAAACTGCTAGCAGCAGGAGAGCCAAGCAACACGAGCTACCACTTAAGGTGATCGGCTTTCGCATGGTAGTTCTCCGTTTCCATAAGCCAAAAGAGCCTGAAGGGCGCCTAACGCCGCCGTTCAGCGGCCGCGTGACCACGTGTCGAGCGCCGACGTGTCACGGTCCGCTGCAACTGCTTGTTAGGCGTCACGTACGAGCCGCTCAAATTCGGCAACGTGGCGCTCGAAGCGCCGGCTGTCACAAGTTCGACACAGAACCGGCATCCTTCGACCGTTGAACATGACCTTGTTGCCATCGCACGTCTCGCATTTCAGATTGGTGGCGAAGTACGCGGACAGTGGTTCGACGAGCTGAGCATTGAGGCGCTTCGCCAGGAAGGCCACTTGCTTTCGCTCGAACTCGCGCGAGAGGTTCAGTTCCCTGAGGTTAGCGCAACGAGCAAGGACTGTAATGTCGTCGTCATCCAGTTGCGCATTGGTCAAAGAAAATGAGACGAGGCTCCTAAGCCGCTCTACTGGCGCAATAGAGCTGAGCTTCAGCCGAGGGGTAAGCGCACCACGACTGCCCGAAAGATTCAATTCTTCCAACTCAGTGAGCGACTCGATTCCATCGAGGTGCCGCAACTTAGCGAAATCGAAAATTGACAGGCTGACCAGGTGCCGCAATTTGTACACCGGCGCAATATCCGAAATCCTTGTAGCCCACTCCAGGGTAAGACGCCTGACACTCGCGAGTCGCTCGATGCCTTCAAGGGATGGGAGCGTTATGTGGTACAGACGTAGATCCGTGGAACAGCACTCAGAAAGCAATACTGGCCAGACCTTCGGTGCAATGTTTCGAAGATCGAGCTCAGCGTTCGCACCGAGCTGCGCCTCTTCAAACGGTCGATCGAGAAGCAGCATGGCCACAAGTGACGCCTAACGACTGAGCTGAGCGCCGCGCGCTCTGTCGTTCGATCTTGGCACCTTATTTCCCACGCGTGCGCTCCAGCGAATTGTTAGGCGATGGGGCCACGGTCGTGCACCAGGGCCCGAGGTCATTGAGCGCACTCTGTTCGTCGAGCTCGCGAGCTTGATCAGCGAGCTCGCGCGAGACCCACGCGGGATAGGCGACCTCGTCACTGACATGTTTGCCGGAAGCGGTGTGCTGCTCATGAACCTTCGCAAGAGACTTGCGAGGAAATCGCTCGGCGGCGCGCACCAAGGCTGGCCACAGGCGTCGATGCACATAGGTGATCTTGCCGCCAACGAGTCGACAGACCAGCACATCCGGACAGTCTCTGACAGCACGGGTCAGCGCGAAGATTTCATGACTTCGCGCGTGTCCCCACCAGCTGCCTTGGATCGGACCGCCCACGATCGCCTCGGCGAGCGACGGCACAGGGCCACTCGCTGACTCGAGGACAACCCCGTGAGTCCGGACAAACGCCAAGGCCTCTGCTGTTGTCACGACACTTCCCTTTCAACGCCGCCTAACGGTTGAGCTGAGCGCGCCGCGCGCTGACCTGGCTGAGCTGCACTTCAACTTTCACGGCTGCGCTCCAGCGAGATGTTAGGCGGCATGAAGCTATCGATTCTGAGGCCAAGAGCGTAGATGCTTGCGGCATAGAAAGCCTGATGAATCGCGCCAGCAAGCTCGCCACTATCCTCAAGGCAAGTTTCCTCTTTGGCCAAATACCCGCCAAAGTTGAGGTCGAAAAGTCGGGAACGTTCCTCGTTCCGCCCCTCCCCAAAATCCGTCAGCCATTCAAGTTGCGCAACAATTGATTCTTGGATCTGCGGAATCGCTATTGGACCCTGTGACAAACGGCGATGAAGCAGGTCGAGTGCGCGCCTAGCGTACTGCGCAAGTAGTTGGCGGTTCTGCGATGTCATTGTTGCCGCCTAACTTGATTTAGAAGTGCGGCTCATGACGAATAACCTAGCACGTGACAAATAACCTGGGCGGTCGGAGAACACATAACCACCTGAAACGTCGAGAAAATGGTTTCCGATGCGGCTGTTATACGAAGTATTAACTAGCCCGTGAAACCCGGCACGCCTCCTCCTCTGCGATCGGCCCGGCTGCTCGACCAGATGCGGGAGCGAATCCGTTACTGCCACTTCAGCCTCCGCACCGAGCAAGCCTACCTGTTCCGGGTACGACGATTCATCCGGTTCCATCGGTTGCGCCACCCACGGTCGATGGGATCTGCGGAGGTCGAGGCTTTCCTCAGTCACTTGGCGACGGAGCGGCACGTGGCACCGTCTACTCACAAGCAAGCGCTGGCTGCGCTTTTGTTCTTGTATAGGCAGGTCCTGGACATCGAGCTGCCCTGGATGCAGCAGATCGGACGGCCGAAGAGTCCGGTGCAATTCCGGTCGTGCTATCGCACAGTGATCACGATTGCAGGCGGCGCGTCAGCGTACAGGGCGGCGATTAACTCGGCTCGATAACGCAGGACTGCACGCTGATTGATCGAGCCTTTGTCCGTGACCTCGCCGTCATCGAGCGATGGCGACGAGGGCAAGAGAGCTGCCCGTAGCACGCAGCGCGTCGCGCCGGCATTGCGTTCGGCGTGTCGCTGCAGCCGCGAGCGTATCCAGGCCATGACTTCCTCGTGGGTGGCGACTTCCGAGTAGGCAAAGCTCTCCTTCTGGACAAGCCGGGCGCACGCCGTCAGATCCGGAACGATCAACACCGCGACGTAGTCCCGATCCAGGCCTGCAATCACCACATCCTGCGCGATCGGAGAAAGCGCTTTGATCACATCTGCTCGCAGTGGTCCGACGCTGACCCATGTCCCACTCGCGAGCTTGAAATCCTCGGCGATCCTGCCGTCGAACACGAGTCCACGCGTTGGATCATCCTCGTCGAGCAGGCGGACGGCGTCACCCATCCGGTAATAGCCTTCCTCGTCGAACGCGGCCTCGGTGAGCTGCGGCTCGCGCCAGTAGCCAGGCGTCACGCCGGGTCCCCGAACTCGTATCTCCAGTTTGTCTTCCACAGGCGCGAGCTTTACGAGATTTCCCGCTGCAGGAAGACCGATGACTCCGCTGCGCCCCATCGCAGGCGTAGTGAATGTGACCGAGGGCCCGGTTTCAGTGGCGCCGAGACCCGAGAGCATCGGCGTCTTCTCGCCGCGCTCGCGCAGTGATGCCGCATCGAGAGCGTCCCACGTATGTTGCGCGAGTGACGCACCGGCAAAGAAGTTGGCGCGCAAGCGCGCGAAGAACGTGTGCCGTAGCTGTGCATCTTCTTGCAGATGGTGGGCCAGCAGCTCGAATCCCTTCGGCACGTTGAAATATACGGTCGGCGAGATCTCGCGCAGGTTGCGCAACGTCTCGCCGAACATTGATGGCACCGGCTTGCCATCATCGATGTACAGCGAACCCCCGTTGAGCAGGACGAGGCCGATGTTGTGACTGCCGCCGAAAGTGTGATTCCACGGTAGCCAGTCGACCAGCACTGGCGGCTCATCCACTACGAATGGCAGCGCCTCGCGCAATGCGAGCGCGTTGCTGCAGATCATCCGATG
>Ga0075420_100006612_pt1 | contig 10224 bp, 7 predicted proteins | sample SoiMetdeltSBSDD4_FD_75296 | JGI IMG/M metagenome (GOLD analysis project Ga0075420, IMG submission 75296) | Bulk soil microbial communities from a Populus tree surrounding site in Tennessee, USA - Soil MetaG P. deltoides SBSDD4 | ecosystem: Environmental > Terrestrial > Soil > Tree plantation...
CGGTCCTGAACTCCGCCACCGACAGATCGAGAATGCGATTCAGTCCATCGATGACGCCGTTGATGGTGCCGCCGTGCTTCACGTCGATCACCGGGTACGACACCGTGGAATAGATGTCGCCGGCGGCGATGATGTCGGAGCCGCGGAACCACACCAGACTGTCGCCCTCGGTGTGCGCCGACGGCTGATGAATGAGCTGAATACCTTCACCGTTGAAGAAGTGACTCAGCTTCATCGAGTCGGTGTAGTAGGTGTCAGTGGGCTGCGCGTCAGGTGCCGCTTTCTGTTCACCGGCCTCCGGCTCGAGCAGCCGCTGTAGCACGTTCTCGTGCGCGAGAATTGCTGCACCTTCACCGGCGTCGGCGATGTTGCCGGCGACGTTCCCGCCGGTAAACGTGCGGCCCGCCAGACGAACCTTCTCGTTGCCGCCGGCGTGATCGGCGTCGGCGCTGGTGTTGACGATGTAGCGGATCGGCTTGGCCGGCGGCTCAGTGTTGCGGCTGGCAATGCTCGATCGCGTCTCAGCGCCGCTTCCGAGCGGTGTGTCGCGGAGATCCAGCGACTCCTGCAGCTGTCGGATTGCGGCGAGTACCTGATCGGTCATCTGCGCGCGACCGGCATCGACCATCAGCACGCCGTCGCGTCCGACCGAGGCGGTGATGTTGCCCCCGGCGCCGAGCAGCATGTAGACGTTGCCACGCACCGGCAGGATTTGCATCCCCGGCGGCGAGTTGGCCGCAGGCGGAGCCGACGGGGGCGCGATGGGTTGCGTACGTCCTTTGGCGAGGAAGTCCGGAAACATCGTGTCCGACCCGCCGCGCGTCGCGTCGACGGGCAGCTTGTGCCGCGTCGCGAACTCGGTCGTGTATGGATTCGTACCGGGCAGGAAGCTCGGGATCTCACCTTTCTTCCGGTCGACTTCCTGCACGACACCGCATGGATACGGCGGCACCTGCTGCCGGAGGTCGAGCTCGTAATCGGTCGTGCGGACGAACGGCTCGGTCAGATATACCGGGTCGTTGATGATCGTCATCACGGTCAGGATGTCGCCATTGCGAATCCAATGTTCGGTCAGCGTTGCCTTGTCGCTGCGCGGCAGACCATTGCGGCGGAGATACCCTTCCTTCAAGTGCGTGACGGTGACCGTCAGCATGTCGCCGTCCCACTTCGCCGTGGAGAAACCGGCCCACGTGTGCAGGGCATCTGCCGGCGGATGCGGACGGCCGTCGAGATAGATCGCCCGGTCCACGGACCGCAGCCACTCGGCGTGAAACGCGGTGATCTCGCGTGACACGGGATCGACCTCTTTCGAGATGCGCAGGTTCGACGGCCCGCGCCAGATGTAATCGGCCGAATGCGGGCGGCACTGCCATTCAGGCAGCGTCTGAACGGAGGCATCCCACGAGTCGGCGCGCAAACGTGCCGCCTCGTTGATCGGGATTCCCAGATAGTCGCCGAGCTCAGGACCGGGAACGCGTTCCGGCTGGTCTTCCCAGAAACGAGGCGCCCACTCGCCGGAGAAATCGACCTGGGCAGACGCCGGAACCGCCGTGCACGCGATGACAAGAAAGAAGACAGCCGAGACCGCTGAACGAACGGGGTTCATAAACGACCTCACGGGCGACGCATGCGCCGCCCCTACTAGTACAGACCGGATAACAAGGCGCCTGCGTTCGGCGCGTACGTCCTCAATCCGAGTTTCTGCAGCATTTGATACGTGGTGCACACCGACGCCGAGACCACCGGCAGGCCGCACTCCTGCTCGACGACGGGAATCGCCGCCAGCGACGGCATCTGCACGCACGAAGACAGCACGAGCGCATCGATGCCATCGAGCTTCAGCTTCTTGTAGATGTCCACCAGCGCCATCGGATCCCGTCGTCCGACCTCGAGGTTGTCGGGGATCTCGAGCGCAATGCGATCGACGACCTCGATGCCCTCGTGCTCGATGTACTCGGCCACCATCGTGCACAGCGACTGCACGTAGGGCGCGACCATCGCGATCTTCTTCGCCTTGAGCGTGCGCAGTCCGTCAACCAGCGCCCCTGCACTCGTCACGACTGGCGCCGGCGCCCCTTCGCGTGCCGTCACCTCCTGCAGCCGCTGCTGCGACTGGCAGTGATAGCCCTTGCCCATGCTCATGATCGCCACGAGGCAGGCGTAGCCGAGGACGTCGACGCGGGCATCGGCAAGCTCCGCCGCGCAGCGGTCGGAGTCCGCGTCCATGGCGGCCAGTTCTTCCTTGGTGACCTTCTTCATCCGCATACGGCTGGAATGGAAGGTGAAGCGCTCCGGCTCGACGAACTCGCGGCCGCGCAGAATCGCCGGGATCTCCGTCTCCATCGTGGTATTGGAGCTGGGTACGATTTGGCCGATGCGGTACGGCCGATGTGACGGTTCCATGTTCCGCGTTACGGGTTCCGAGTTCGTGTTCATGGTTCGAGATGCATGTTCAAGGTTCGGGTCTCAGGGTTCAGGATTGTTCGCCGAACGTCGAACCCGGAACCATGAACCGGGAACGCGAACACGAACAGGGAACCTGGAACAAGGAACGTGGAACTTCATGCGTCAGGCACCCGTTCACGCCACAGGCCAAGCGCCTTCTGCGCCGGACGATCAGACAGGCTGAAGAGCACCGCATCGTCCTGGGCTTCGTGCGAGATGGGCGCCCACGACGGCGCGACGAAGATGTCCTTCGGCTCCCATGCGTACGAGGTGTCGCCGATCCGCGAGCGGCCGTGCCCTTCGACGACGACGAAGATCGTCGCGTCGGTCTGGCGGTACGCCGTTCCGCGGAACCCTTTGGGCAGCAACTGCATGAACGCGCCGATCGTCGGCATCGGGTAACCGCCGGTCGCCGGGTTCACGAAGCGCATCTTGACGCCGTGGCACTCGTGCGGCGGCCCTGAGCGCCGTAGCTCCTCAAGCGTCTCGCGGCTGCGCGAGTACGGGTAATTGAATATCGGCGACGAGGGCCGCGTCGGTGAGAAATCCACCGGCAGCATGTTGGCGCCGTATCGATACAGGGAGTCGCCGTCGGGAATCGAATTTGGCTGGACCTCGCCGGGATAGTGCTCGGCAAAGCTCGTGTCGAACAGATTCACGATCGGAATGTCGAGGCCATCGAGCCACACCGTCGGCGAGTCGCCAGGGTTGCCGTGATCGTGATACGTCCACGACGGCGTCAGGATGAAGTCACCCGGATTCATCGTCGTGCGCTCGCCCTCGACGGCGGTGTACGCACCCGAGCCCTCGAGGACGAACCGCAAGGCCGACGTCGCGTGCCGATGACAGCGTGCGACCTCGCCCGGGAGGATCAGCTGTAGACCGATGTAGAGGCTGCCGGTCGCGCGCGAGCGGCCGCGCAGTCCGGGGTTCTCGAGGATCAAGACGCGCCGCTCCGCTTCTTTCTCGGTCAGCAACCGGCCGGCTTCCATCAGCAGCGGACGCAGATCGTCGTAGTGCCACAACACCGGCACGGCTTCTGGGCGCGGCTCCGGCGGAATAATCGCGCCGAGCACTTCCCACAGCGGCGCCGCGCCGCTGGCGTCGAGGCGGTCGTAGAACGCCTTTCGCTCGGGAGTAAGCGACGGCTTGGTGAAGAACGTGGTGCTCGCGCCATCCATGGGATCGTTTCCGCCTAGGCTTCGGCCGCTGCCATCGCTGAAGCGGGCCTGCTCGCGTCGGCCCGGGCGACGACGGTCATGGTCCCGATCTTGTCGATCGTAGCGACCATGCGATCGCCAGACTCGATCGGGCTGACGCCTTCTGGCGTGCCCGTGAAGATCAGATCGCCCGGCTGCAGCGTGTAGAACGCCGACGCCATCTCGATCAGCTCGGGCACGCCGAGGATCATGTATTTCGTGTTCGACTGCTGGCGCAGCTCGTCGTTCACGGTGATCTGCAAGTCGAGCACGCCAGGATCAGGGATCTCGTCGGCCGTCACGAGCCACGGGCCGAGGACGCTGTACGAATCCGGCGACTTGCGAAAGCTGCGGTCTTCGCTACCGCGGATCGAAATGTCCAGACCGATCGAATACCCGGCGACGTAGCTCAGCGCCTCGTCGCGCTTGACGCGACTCGCGGTTCGGCCGATGACCACCGCGAGTTCCACTTCGTGATCGGTGCGCCGCTTCGCACAACGAACGACGATGCCCTGCCCCGGTCCGACGAGCGAGCTGGTCGCCTTGAGAAAGAGACCGGCACTCTGGATCGTGAAGGTGTGGCCGGGATTGTTGCCGTGCAGCTGCGGATTCTCGCGGACCTCGTTCAGATGCTTCTGGTAATTGACGGGGGCCGCGATGATCTTGCCCGGATTCGCGACCGGGCTGAGCAGCGTCAGTCCGTCGAGTGGCAGCGCCGGAGCGTCTTTGGTCAGCGTGCGCGCCCGCGCCGTCACAGCATCGAGGTTCGCGATGAACACATCGTGCCCGGGCAGCGGATACGAGTACCGTGGCAGCACATCGAGGGCCGCCGTCACATCGCGGACGCTGTTGCCTTCGACCAGTCCCAGTCGTCCGTCACCAAACCTGCAAAATCGCATCGCTTGCTCTCCTCGCCTGCCGCCAGTCCCCTACGGGGCGGCGCACGGCGTGGGGTTCCACCCGGCCGTTCCGTTTTCCTTCTTGAACTGCACGGTGCGTACGTAGGGGCCGCTTAGATATTGCGTGTCTTCGAGAATCTTCGTCACTAGCAGGTACGTGTTACCGTCCGGCTCGATGATCGTCGTGAACCACTCGGTCATCGTCGCATTCGCGCCGTAAGGCACACCGTTCCGCCGGTAGTAACCGGGGCGCATGCGCGTGGTTGTCACCCGCATCGACGATCCGGGACGCATATTGGCCCTGCCTTCAGTCGGCGCCGCACCCGCACCGCCGCCGCGCCGGCCGCGTCCGCCGCCCGGCAGCTCCCACGCCGCCAGCGAGAACCCTTGCCACGTCGGCTCGCCCGATGGCGGCGGCGGGTTGCCGAAGTTGAAGAGACGCGTCTGCTGGCCGGTGTCGGTTTCGAGCTTCAGCGTGTTCTCGTTCTCCCAGCTGATACGGAGCCGACCGGGCCAATGCATGATCCCACCGGCGCCGTACGCCTTGCAGGCTTCACCAGCAGCCGTGTCCTTCGCCGGATCCCATTGCTCCGCGACCTTGCGCCCGGCATCGTTGACCGGGAGATAGAGGACGTCGCCCTTGGGTGGCGACACCATGCGCCATCGCCAGTCGTCGGTGACGAGCGACACCCATTGACCGGTCAGGTCGAGCGGTGCCGACGCCTGCGCCGAGGCCGCATTTCCCTGTCCGCGACCTCCGCGCTGCGCGAAAAGGGGTCGGGAGTCATTTAACGAGGACAACACGAGGGCTATTCCGCACGCGATGCGCAGTGTCCTCATCAAATGACTCCCGACCCCGTTCACTTCCGCCCCCGTGCAGGTGTCGCGGGCGCCTTCGCGCCAAGGCTCTTGTACACCGCCTCGATAAAGTTGGCGGTCGTCCACGGTCCGGCGGTCGATCCGTACTCCGTGTCGTAATCGCCGCTCGGATTTGCGGCTTTCACCTGCTCGAGCGTCCGGCCCTTCTTGATCAGATCTTCAACGCGGTCGCGAATGATCGTCAGCATGTCGCGGTAGTACGCGACGTCAGCCGAATCCACGAGACGGCCATGCCCAGGAACCATCAGCGTTCCGCCTTCCAGACGGAACTCGGCGATCGACATGTCGAGCACGCGATTCAACCCATCGAGCACGCCGTTGATCGTCCCGCCTTTGGCGACGTCGATCACCGGATAGGACCCTGTCGACATCAGATCACCGAGCGCGATCACGTCGGTGCCCCTGAAGTGGACGATCGAGTCTCCGTCGGTGTGCGCCTTCGGCATGTGAAAGAGCTGAACACCCTCGCCGTTGAAGTAATGACTCAGCTTGTAGAAGTCGACGAAGTAGGCATCGGTCGGCAGCGCATCGGCGGGCAGCGGCGTCTGACCTTCGCCATGCGCCATCCTCGAGAGCACGTTCTCGTGCGCGAGAATCGCCGCGCCTTCCGTCGCATCGGCAATATTGCCGGCGACGTTGCCGCCCGTGAAAGTATGACCGGCGTTGCGAAGCTTCTCGTTGCCGCCGACGTGATCCGGATCGGCGCTGGTGTTGATGATGTAGCGGATCGGCTTCGGCGGCGCGGTGATATGCCGCTCGGCTACTGACGACCGCGTTTCCGCACCAAAGCCTGCCGCCTTCGGCTCGTTGCGCGCGACCCAGTCGCGCTGCACCCGCTGCACTGCGGCGAGCAGCTTGTCCGTCATCTCGGCGCGCCCGGCATCGACGAGCATGACGCCGTCATTCCCCATCGACAGGACGACGTTGCCGCCGGCGCCGAAGATGGCGTAGAGGTTGCCGCGAATCGGCAGCACTTCGACTTCGCCCGGCGGCGGGCCCTGCAGCATCGGTGCGCGCGTGAACTTCGATGGCTGAATCGTGCGCTGCTGCGCACCGAGCGGCAGCGATACCACCAATGCCGCGATCGCGACAGCACCAGTCCTGATGAGTGATCGTGGCGTCATTTGCTTTCGGGACCGAGGCCGCCGCGCGACCGGGGGATCTTCGACCGGATCTCGGGATACATGTTGGCCGCCCCTGACATCACCACGTCGAGCGGAATGTTGTAGCGCTTCGCGAACCAGCTGACGTCTGGGTTCGTGCCGGGTAGATAGTGCGGCACGACGCCACGCGGCCGATCCACTTCGGTGACGACCGTGCACGGGTATGGCGGAATCTGCTGGTTGAGCGCGAGCTGGTATTCGGTGCTGCGAACCAGCGGCTCGGTGAGATACACCGGGTCGTAGGCGATGACCAGGTAGGTGAGGTAGTTGCCGCGGCGGATCAGGTACTGCGTCACCTCGATCTCGTCGCTATGAAACACGCCGTTCCGGCGCTGATACTCCTCTTTCAAGTGCGTCACTCGTACGCGCAGCGTGTCGCCGACCCATTCGCCGGTCGAGAAGCCGGCCCACGTGTGTGCAGCGTTGGGCGAGGGGTGCGGACGGCCGTCCATGTAGATCGGCCGGTCCACGGAACGGAGCCACTCCAGATGCCAGGCAGTCACTTCGCGAGAGACCGGATCGACTTCTTTCGAGATCTTGAGCTGCGAGGGTCCGCGCGAGATGTAGGCGCTGCCGTGCGGCCGGCATTGCCATTCGGGCAGCGTGTAGATCGACGCATCCCACGCCGACGACCGCAGCCGCGCGGCGTCGTTCATTGGAATGCCCACCCAGTCGCCGAGCTCGGGGTTGCCGACGTTGTCTTCGGCGCGGACCGGCGTCCATTCACCCGACAGGTCGACCTGTGCCGCCGCCGGAGAACTCACCAGCAGTAGCAGGAGCACGCAGCCAATCCTGCAGACGCATGTGAGATGTCTCATTCCTTGAACTCTCTGAGTGGTCAGCCGTTAGGGCCGGGAGGCGAGTATACTTCGCGGGTTCGGATTCGCAAAGTCTGATATGGCACACGTAGGACGCCTTTTTTGGCGGCCCGGGAGATCACGATGACCCAGCCGGCGGCGAGGACGATCAACATCGGCGAAGTGCTCGAGAACAGTCAGATCGGACCGCTTCACATCCGAGTCTTCGCGCTGTGCATGATCTCGTTGATCATGGACGGCTTCGACGTGCAGGTAATGGGCTATGTCGGTCCCGCGATCGTGGCGGACTGGAAGATCGACCGGTCGCAGCTCGGCCCGGTGTTTGCCGCCGCCAACTTCGGCGTGCTGCTCGGCGCGCTCCTGCTCAGCATGCTGGCTGACAAGATCGGCCGCCGTCCGGTCCTTGTCGGCGCGACGCTGGCCTTCTCGGCCCTGACCATCGCTACTGCCTACGCGCAGACGCTCGAGCAGTTGCTGTGGCTGCGGTTCATCGGCGGCATCCCGATGGGATGCATCATTCCCAACGCCACGGCGCTCGTCGGCGAGTTCAGCCCCAAGGGACGACGCGTCACGCTGATGATGTGCATCACGGTCGGCTTTACCGGTGGCGCGATGCTCGCCGGAGCCGTCGCACTGTGGCTCATCCCCATGTTCGGCTGGCGATCGATGTTCATCTTCGGAGGGGCGATCCCGCTGGTCGTCGGCGTGTTGATGGCCTGGAGCCTGCCGGAATCGCTGCAGTTCCTCGCCGTCCAGAAGACGCGCCTCGATCAGCTGGCGCGCTGGCTGCGGCAACTCGATCCCCGCATCGCCGTCGACAGTGCAACGCGCTTCATTGCCAACGAGGAAAGCCGCGGCGGGGTCCCCATCGTGCATCTCTTCCACGAGGGCCGTGGTCCGACGACGATCCTGCTTTGGATCGTGAACTTCACCAACATCCTGATTTTGTACTCGCTCTCCAACTGGCTGCCGACCATTGTCACCGGCATGGGCTACAACCTGCAGACGGCGAATCTCATCGCCACAGTGATGCAGGCCGGCGGCCTGATCGGCACGTTCGGCCTGGCGTGGGTCATCGCGCGCAAGGGATTCCTGCCGACGCTGGCTCTGACATTCGCGCTGGCCACCATCAGCATCGCGCTGATCGGACAGCCAGGGCTGACGCTGACCGTCCTTGGCGTGATTGTGTTCGTCGCAGGCTGGTGCGTCGTCGGCGGACAGCCCGCGATCAATGCACTGTCCGCCACGTTCTACCCGACCTACCTCCGTTCGACCGGCGTTGGCGCGGGTCTCGGCGTGGGGCGCACGGGCGCGATCATCGGCCCGTACCTCGGAGGAGTGCTGCTCGCGCAACAATGGACGCCGCAGCAACTCTTCTGGGTCGCCGCAGTGCCCGCCCTGGTGTCGACGGCGGTGATTCTGACCATGCGGATCGTGATGCGCCTGCCGGCCGCAGCGAGCGCGAACGCCGCGCCAGTCGCGCACTAACGGACAGCCGTAGGGCGGGTCTTGCCTTTAGACCCCGCCGTCTCAACGTATCCGATACCCGACGGGCCCTTTGGGTGTTTCGAGGCGTTTCCTTGGAACGGCGATTGCGATGCGAACAATCATCATGTCGCGTCCGAAGCGTCTTTCATCGCACAACTACATTGGTCTTGCGCGTAATTCCTAACGTTCTGTACGTTCGAGCGTGTCCAAAGCCTTCGCGGATCCCGAGGTCGCGGCGACGACGCTGGAGCAATTCCGCCGTACTGCCGCACTCGAACAGTTCGCGATCATTGCGAGACTCGACTGTGTAGGGCGGGTCCTGTTCTCCGGACCCGCCGTCCCAAGCATCCCATACTTCGACGGGCCCCTTCGGGCTCTCCGAGGTACAAGACGCCGGGTCCAAAGAACAGGACCCGGCCTACGCTGTTCAGAACTGGTATTTGATCCCCAGCTGCATGATGCGCGGCGGGCCAGCGTTGAGGATCTGACCGAACGTCGCCGAGTTGTTGAACGCCGTCGCGGGCTGACCCCACTGGAACCAGTTGAACGCGTTGAACGCGTCGATGCGCACTTCGATCGCCTGGGTCCCCGCAACGCGAATCAGTCGCGTCAACGACAGATCGAGGTTGCGCGTGTACTGGCCGCGGATGCTGTTGCGGTCCTGTGTCGAAGACAGCGTGCCCGCCGCCGGCTGCCGGAACGCCGCGGGATTCAGAAACCGCTTGCCATCGTTGAGCGGATTGATCGACATATCACCGTACGGATCCTCGAGCACCTGCTCCGCTCGCTGCGTGCCCTGCTGCCCGTTGAGCGCGATGTCGGCGCCGGTGGAAACCGTCAGCCATGGGCCGCTCGCCGTTCGGAAGCCGGCGACCAGCCGCCAGTCGGAGAACGCAGCACGTGCCGCTGCGTTGTTCAACCGGGGCGACATGATGCTGGCCGTCATCGAGAAGTTGTGCAGCCGATCCGCCGTGCAATTCCCGTCGTCGTAGCCCGGGTCCTCGGGCTTGTTGTAGCCGACCGAGACGTTGGTCGTGCCGCCGCCGTTGCCATCGGGCGACCCGTAGCAGTTCGACAGCGTGTAGTTCGCCGTCATCGTCGCCAGACGCGAGTTGCCGCGCACCGAGAGCAACATGCCGTCATAGGCCTGTTCGCCATCGCTGACGTACTTGTCGAGCTGCGCGTAGTAGCGGCCGTTGTTCGGATCGATCACTGTCAACGGACGACGCGCGTTGGTGTTCGCCGTGTTCGGCGCTGCTCCAGTACCCGGGACAGGGATGAACAGCGCATTGTTGAGCGGCGTCGATTCCCAGATGTTGTGATAGCGGCTGCC
>Ga0075420_100006613_pt1 | contig 10224 bp, 7 predicted proteins | sample SoiMetdeltSBSDD4_FD_75296 | JGI IMG/M metagenome (GOLD analysis project Ga0075420, IMG submission 75296) | Bulk soil microbial communities from a Populus tree surrounding site in Tennessee, USA - Soil MetaG P. deltoides SBSDD4 | ecosystem: Environmental > Terrestrial > Soil > Tree plantation...
CGACGAGCTCGACGTCGAGGTCAGCGAGGTTCTCGCGCCTGCCGGCGTAGGTGAGCTTGTCGAGCACGCGCACGTCGTCGCCGTGCTCGCGGACGCGCTGGCGGACGAAGTTCGAGCCGATGAACCCGGCGCCGCCACAGACCAACAGCTTCATCCTTGCTCCTTCAGGTAGGCGGCCACGTGGTCCTGCCATGGCGGCAGGACGATCGAATCGTCGCGCTCGCTTCCGAGCACGCTCCAGGCCGGGCGTGGTGCGGGCCGGACGAACTCGTCGCTCGAGACCGCGATCACGTCGCAGTCGGCGCCCGCGACGCGGAACGTCTCGACGGCGAGGTCGCGCCACGAGCATGAGCCGGCTCCGGCCAGGTGGTGGATGCCGCCGGCGCGGCGCTCGGCGAGCTCGAGCAGCGCCGGCGCCAGGAAGCCGGTCCAGGTCGGGCAACCGACCTGGTCGTCGACGACGCGGACCTCGTCGCGCTCGCCGGCGAGGCGCAGCATCGTGTCGACGAAGTTCGGCCCGCCGGCGCCGAACAGCCACGCGGTCCGGGCGATCGCGTGGCCGGCGCCGGAAGCGGCGAGCGCCCGCTCGCCGAGCAGCTTCGTCCGCCCGTAGGCGGTCCGCGGCTCGGGTACCGCGGACTCGACGTAGGGCCGGTCGGCGTCGCCGGCGAAGACGTAGTCGGTCGACACCGCGACGACGAAGCTGCCGGTGGCGGCCGCGGCGGCGCCGACGTTGGCGGTCGCGTCGGCGTTGACGCGGCGAGCGAGCTGCTCGTGCGCCTCGGCGCCGTCGACGTCGGTGTAGGCCGCGCAGTGGACGATCGCGTCGGGCGCCTCGCAGGCGATGAAGCGGCCGACCGCGCTGGCGTCCGTCAGGTCGAGCTCGGGCAGGTCACTGGCGACGGCGTCGTGACCGCGCTCGCGAGCGGCGGCGACGACGCGATGCCCGAGCATCCCGGCGGCGCCCGTGACGACGAGCTTCACAGGCGCGGCTCTTGGGATCGGTCGGCGGCTGCCATCAGAGAATGCCGATCTCGGAGTTGTCGCCGACCATGAAGCGGTAGGCGCGCGGCTGGCCGTCGCCGCGGCCGATCTTGACGTTGCGGCCGAGCAGCGACGACTCCATCCGCCCTTCGAGCCCGATGACGGACGAGCCCGCGAGCAGGATCGAGTGTTCGACCTCGGCGTGCTCGATGACGCAGTTCTCGCCGATCGCCGTGTACGGGCCGATGTAGCAGTCGGTCAGCCGGGCGCCGGCGGCGATCACCGCGGGGCCGCGGACGCTGCAGCGTTCGAGCCGCGCGCCGGGATCGATCCGCACGCGCCCGTCCGCGGTGGAGTCGATCAGCTCGCCTTCGACGCTGGGCTCGAGGTGGTCGAGGATCAGGCGGTTCGCCTCGAGCATGTCGTCGAGCCGGCCGGTGTCCTTCCACCAGCCCTCCACGATGTGCGGCTCGACGCGCATGCCACGGTCGACCAGGTGCTGGATCGCGTCGGTGATCTCGAGCTCGCCACGCGGCGACGGGTCGATCGCGCGGGCGGCATCGTGGATCGAGGCGTTGAACATGTAGACGCCGACGAGCGCGAGGTTGGTCGCCGGCTCGGCCGGCTTCTCGGCGAGCCGGCGGACGCGGCCGTCCTCGAGCTCGGCGACGCCGTAGTTCTCGGGGTCGGGCACCGGCGTCAACAGGATCAGGGCGTCCGGGGCGTTGGCCTCGAAGGCCTCGACAAGCGCGACGATCCCGCCCTGAAGCAGGTTGTCGCCGAGGTACATCACGAACGGGTCGTCGCCGAGAAAGGGTTCGGCCGTCAGGACGGCGTGCGCGAGCCCGGCGGGCTCGTCCTGGACGATGTAGGTGATCTCGATCCCGAAGCGCGAGCCGTCGCCGGCCTCGGCGCGGATCTCGTCCCCGGTCTCCGGCGCGATGATGATCCCGATCTCGGCGATGCCGGCGGCGGCCATCGCCTCGATGCCGTAGAACAGCACCGGCTTGTTGGCGACCGGGACGAGCTGCTTCGCCGACGTGTGTGTGATCGGCCGCAGGCGTGTGCCCTTGCCACCGGAGAGGATCAGGCCCTTCATGCCGTCGCTTCCACGCCGGCCGGATCGCGTCTGCTCATGGCCCCAAGGCTATGTCCCTCGGCGCCGAAGCGCGGCGCGCTGGTGCGCACTAGGCCGTCGGCGCCGGAGCCGGCAGTGCCCGAGCGGCGGCGAGCACCGCGTCACGCGCCTCGATCGGCTCGAGTACGACGGCGTCCCCGGCCTCCTTGAGCACCTCGCGGACGAGCCAGTCGGTGCCGGCGAATGCGAGTTCGACGATCACCGAGCCGTCGGCGAGCTCTTGGTCGACCGCGCGCTCCTCGCGGGCCCAGCGAGCACGCTCGGGCGAGATCCAGACGCGTGCGCGGCTCGACGCCGGCACCTCGCCGGTGCGGGGCCAGCCATCGACGTCGGCCGCTGGATCCACCTCGGGACGATGGACGAAGCGCTCCTCCAGCGGCTCGGCGGTCTTGATCCGGTCAAGCCGGAAGTGACGGACGTCGTCCTTGTCGCGGTCGAACGCCGCGACGTACCAGCCCTCGCGGCCGTTGATCAGGGCATACGGCTCGACGAGGCGCTCGCCGAGCTGGTCCTCGTTCGGCTTGTAGTACTCGAGCCGCACCAGCTGCTGGGCGGCGATCGCGCGCGAGACGACGCGGGCGATCTCGGTGTCGTCGCCGCCGGTGTCGGCGATCTGCAGCCCCTGATCCATCGGGTCGGTGCCGAGCGCCGCGACGATCTTGTCGCGAGCGGACGTCAGCGATCCGGCCGGCAGATGCTCGCCGATCAGGTCGATCGCGGCGACGAGCGCCTTGGCCTCGACCGGCAGCAGGCGCGCCGGGCGCGCGAAGTTGTCCGAGTACGGCTCGGGGTCGACTTCGATCGTGCCGTCGTCGGCAACCTCGGCGTAGAGCACGTACGAGCCGCCGCCGAAGTTGACGACGTTGAGCACGTTGACGTCCTCGCGCAGCTCGGCGTCGGAGATCTGCAGCTGCTCGCAGACGGCGGCGGCGGCGAGCGTGCGGCCGGCGCGGCCGGCCTCGATCAGGATCGAGGCCAGCGTCACGAGCCGGGCGAAGCGCTCGGGCCTGATCGCCGTCTCGCGCTTGGCGGGCCCGTCGGCGTCGGCCGCGACCGGGTCTGTCGCGGTGCGGCGGCGTGAGGGTCGCGCGAGCTCCAGCTCGGACTCGTGGCGGTCGACGAGCAGCGCGATCCGGCGTTCGACCTCGGCGGCCAGCTCGGGCGGCCCTTCGACCCGAGCGTGCTCGCCGAACGGCAGGACGAAGCTGGCGACCTGGCGGGTGCTGGCGTAGTCCGTGCGCAGCGTGATCGACCCGTCGTCGTGCTGCTCGACCGTGCCGAAGTGGCCGAAGTGGCGCTCGACCTGCCAGGCGATGCGCTCGGAGATGCCGATCTCGGCCGTGCCGATCGTCTCACCGAACTGCCAGTCGGCTCGCGTCGCGTACTCGCGTGGGTCGAAGTCCTGCGGCCGCTTGAAGTCGTGCTCGGCCTTCGTCGCGTAGGCGACCTTGCCGCGCATCCGCGAGAGCCGGAAGACGCGCAGCGCGTCGCGCTCGTGAGAATGGCCGAGCAGGTAGAACTGGCCGCTCTGGAACAGGAGGTGGTACGGGTCGACCTTGCGCGCCCCGTGCGCGTCACGCTCGAGCGAGTAGTACTCGAAGGTGATCGTCTTGTTGCGGAAGATCGCCGTCTCGACCTTGGCCAGGCGCGCCGACAGCTCGTGGCCACCGGCGGAGCCCGTGACGCCGAGCGCGACCCCTTGGCGACCGGGGTCGGTGAGCGGGCTCGGGCGGCCCCAGGTGATCTGCTGAAGCGCAAGCCGCAGCGGCTCGGCGTAGGCGAACTCGCCGTCGAGCAACGACAGGGCGGTCTGCAGCGCCGCCAGCTCCGCGTCGGTGAAGGCGATCGACGGCAGGTGGAAGTTCTCCGGCCGCAGCGAATAGTTCTCCTGCTCGGCGACGCCGTCGGCGGGGCGGTCGACGGTCAGCACGATGCCGAGCGAGTCGAGCTCCGCGCGGTCGGCGTAGAAGCGCCGCGCGAAGGCGTCCTCGTTCATCCCGCTGTACCCCTCGACGTCGCGCCGAATCTCCAGCGCCGTGACCGGACGACGCTCTGCCATCAGGTAGGAGATCAGCGAGAGCTGGCGGATGAGCTTCTCGGTGTCCTTGGCCATCCACCACAACCTTAGATCCCGCTCGCCTGTGGCATCGGCGCCGATGGGCATGAGCTCCCGCTGTTTGCGGTCTTTTGCCGAGTCGACGCCCACCCGGGCGTTAGGTTGACGGTGTGGCCAGGCTGATCATCGTCGACGACCATGAGGCACTTCGTGAGGGGCTGGAGCTGCTGTTGACGCACGGTGGCGACGACGTCGTCGGTGTCGCGGGCAACGTCGCCGCAGCGCTCGACCTCGTCGAAGTGGTCGACCCGGACGTCGCGATCGTCGACATCCGCCTGCCCGACGGGAGCGGCATCGCGCTCGCGCGTGAGCTGCTGCAGCGTCACCCTGAGCTCGGGGTGATCCTCTACACCGGCGACAGCGATCCGGACCTGCTCTACGAGGGTCTCGACTCCGGCGCCCGCGGCTACGCGCTCAAGGCGGGCTCGATGGCGGAGCTGCGAACCGCCGTCGAACGCGTAGCCGGCGGAGGCTCGTACATCGATCCGCGCCTCGATCGGGTGCTCGTCTCGCCGCGCTCCGAGAGCCGCGCTCCGCAGCTCTCGCCGCGAGAGCGCGAGATCATGCACCTGATGGCCGAGGGCCGGACGGCGGAGGCGGTCGGTGAGGAGATCACGGTCTCGGTCGAGACCGTGCGGACCCATGTCCGCAACGTGATTCGCAAGCTGCACGCGCGCAACCGCGTGCACGCGATCGCGATCGCGATGCAGCGCGGCGAGATCTCGATCGAAGAGCCGGACAGCTAGGCGGCTACGCGGCCCGGACGTGCTCGACGTCGTCATCGTCGGCGGCGCCGAACCATGCGCCGGCGCCGAGCGCGCGATCGAAGCTCGACCACTGCTGGCCGGCAGCGAGCTCCTTCTGCAGCCGGTCGAACGAGCCGAGGCGGCCGCCGAGGTTGTCGATCATGTGCACGAGCGTCGCTTCGCGTGTGCAGGGAACGACCGGGCTGCCGTGGGCGAGCGAGCCGTGGTGGCTGAGGATGATGTGCCCGAGCGCCCGCGCGAGCGTCGGCGGAAAGCCGGCGATGTCCTCGATCGCGCGCCGTACGCGGTAGTAGCCGAGCGGGATCTCGCCATGCAGGCGGCCGTCGTCGGTCAGGTCGATCGCGGTCGTCGGCTCGGCGGTGTACGCCTCGAGCTTGCCGATGTCGTGCAGCAGCGCGCCGGTGACGGCGAGGTCGCGGTCGACCCCGGGAAACGTGGCGCTGATCGCGCCGACGGCCTGCGCGACCGAGAGGCTGTGCTCGAGCAGGCCGTGGCGGTAGGCCTGATGGAAGAACTTGGCGGCGGGGGCCGTGCGATACAGCCGCCACGTCTCCGAGCCCTCGGCGAAGAAGCGGTCGAGGAGCGCCCGCAGATGTGGGTTGCGCACGGTCGCGACGATCTCTCGCAGGTCGCGCTCCATCAGCTCGGCCGAGCGTGGAGGGCCGTCGAGCAGCTCGTCGGCGTCGAACGAGCCGGGCGCCGGCGGCCGTATCGCGCGCACGGTGATCTGCGCGCCGTAGCGCTGGCTGACGGCGTAACGCCCGAGCACCCTCACCGCCGTGCCGGGGTGGCAGAGGTCACGCGCCTGCGCCACGCCGTCCCAGACCATCGCCGTCACGGAGCCGGTGCGATCTGCCAGCGTGAGCTTGAGGAACTCGCTGCCGTCGCGCTTCGAGCGAGCTTCGACTTCACGGACGAGGAGCACCTGATCGATGTCGAGTCCGTCCTCGAGGTCTCGTACCCCCATGCCGGCAACGTAGACCCGCGAGCGGACAGGTGCCGCGATGTGACGTCGTCTGAAGATCGCCTTGCAACGGCGATCGGAAGACGAAACCCATCTCCGCTTTGCGCTTGCCCCACGCAAGCCAAATCGCAGTTCAGCAGAAGGCGTGGGGTTACCCTCCGACCGGTGCGTCTGCGCCTCGCCACCGTCGCTGCCGTGTTGGCGGGGCTCGCCGTCGCCGGGCCGGCGCGGGCCGACGACCGCATCATCGCGCCGGGCGTCACCGCCGGCGGCGTCGACATCGGCGGGCTGACGGTCGACACGGCGGCGGCGAAGTTGAGCTCGATCCTGACGCCGCATCTCTCGCGCGACGTCGTGCTCGAGGCGAACGGCGCCACGTACCGGCTGACGACGACCCAGGCGAAGCTGGCGTTCGACGCGCTGCGGACGGCGCAGCGCGCGGCGCACGTCGTCGCCGAGCCGCCGACGCCGACGGCGGGCGGCGCGGCGGCCTCGACGTCGGTGCCGCTGGCGCTGACCCATGCGCGGCTGGCCGTCCGTGGATGGGTCAAGCAGGTGGCGGCACAGGCGTATCGCGCGCCCCGCAACGCGACGCTTCGGATCACGATCAAGCATCTGCGGGCGCGCCGCGCGGTGCTCGGCTCGGCGATCGACGCGACCGCGACCGCAGCCGCGGTCGACGCGGCGCTCGACGACGGCGCCAGCACGAGAGCTCTGCGAGCGACGATCAAGACGGTGCGCCCGAAGATCAACGCGAACGACCTGCGAACGCTGAACGGCACCGTGATCACCGTCGACCGCTCGACCTTCACGCTGCGGCTGTTCAAAGGCCTCAAGCTGCGAAAGCGTTACGGCATCGCCGTCGGCATGGCGGGGCTCGACACGCCTCCGGGGACCTACCGGATCCAGAGCCGCCAGGTCGACCCGGCTTGGCACGTGCCGCGCAGCCCCTGGGCTGGATCGCTGCAGGGCAAGGTGATTCCGGGTGGCATCGCGAGCAACCCGCTGAAGGCGCGCTGGCTCGGGATCGCCAACGGCGTCGGCATCCACGGGACGTCCGAGGAGTGGTCGATCGGGTCGCGCGCCTCGCACGGCTGCATCCGGATGCGCGTCGCCGACGTGATCGACCTGTATCCGCGGGTCCCGATCGGCACGCAGGTGCTGATCAAGTAGCTCAAGGCGGCCTCCGCGACGGTCGATTACTCGGACAGGTCTTCGCCGACCGGCGGCGGCCTGTCCGTATGCCCACCTGTCCGTCCCCATCCGAGCCGCGCACCGCGAATCGCGGCGTCGATCCGATCGACGCTCGTGTCGGGCTCTGGATCGCGCTCTCGGTGGGGCTGGCGATCACCTACTACGCCGCCGTCACGTGGGACCAGCCGCACCGCGTCCTGGTCCTCGTCACGCTGGCGGCCGGCCTGATCGCGGCGACTGTCAGCCGTCGCTGGGTCACGCATCCGCGCTTCGGTGGCCCGATCGCCGTCAGCTGGTGCATCGCGGTGATCGCTGGGATCGTCGCGCTTGCCGCGCTCGACGGGGGCGTCGAGAGCCCGATCGGTGCGCTGCTGTTCGTGCCGGTCGCGTTCGCGGCACTCGCCTTCCCTGCCGCGCCGGCGATGACGGTCGCCGCCTCGAGCTTCGTCGCGTTCGCCGGGCTGTCGGTGGGCAGCGGTGGCTTCGGGGACGGCAAGGCCGCCGTCGTCGGCGCCGCCCTCCTCTGCACCGCGGCGCTCTGCATCCGCCAGGCGCGGCGCGAGAGCGAGCGTGGCGTCGAGCTGCGCGGGCAGCACGACTCGCTGATGGCGTCCGAGGCGCGTTTCCGCCGCGGCTTCGAGCACTCGCCGGTCGGGATGGCGATCGTCGGGCTCGAGAAGGAGGGCGTCATCGGGCTCGCGCCGCACTTCGAGCACGTCAACGAGGCCTTCTGCCGTCTGCTCGGTCGCCCGCGCCGGTGGCTCGAGGGCCAGGCGCTGTCGGTGACGACGCACCCGGACGACCTGCCGTTCGCCAAGGACCTGATCGAGCGCCTCGTCGCCGAGGAGATCGACTACGTCCAGCATGAGATCCGCTATCTGCACGCCGACGGCCGCCCGGTGACGGTTCTGCTCGGCGCCTCGAACATCCGTGACGCGGAGGGTCGCATCCGTTCACTCCACGCGCAGTTCGTCGACGTCACGGCCGAGCACGAGGCGGCCGAGCGGGCGCAGGGCCGCGTCCGTCAGCAGGCCGTCGTCGCGGCCATCGGCCAGCGTGCGCTCGAGGGCGGGCCGATCGCCGAGCTGCTCAACGAGGCGGTCACGGCGATGAAGGACACGCTCGGGATCGAGCACTGCGCCGCGCTCGAGTTCAGCGGCGACGTGGCGATCATCCGCGCGGCGCGCGGACACGAGGTCGGGATCGAGCTGCCGATGAACGACGGCCGCACGCTGCTCGGAATGGCGCGCGAGACCGGCCGGCCGGCGTTGATGGAGGACGCCTGGACGGAGACCCGCTTCGATTCGGTCTTCGCGCGCGAGCGCGGCCTGGCGAGCGGCATGGCGGTGCCGATTCCGGGCACCGGCGACGAGCCGTTCGGCGGCCTCGTCGCGCACGCGCGGACGCCGCGGTTCTTCGAGGCGGACGACTTCAGCCTGCTGCAGGCGCTCGCGAACGTGCTCGGCGGGGCGCTCGCGCGCGAGGAGGCGGACGACAGACTGCGTTACCTCTCGCTGCACGATGGCCTGACGGGGCTTCCGAACCGCACGCTGCTGCTCGACCGCCTCGGTCACGCGCTCGACCGCGTCCGTCGCAGCGACGAGACGGTCGCCGTGATGTTCCTCGACGTCGACAACTTCAAGACGGTCAACGACGCGTGCGGCCACACCGTCGGCGACAAGCTGCTCCGGGCGCTGCCGCCGCGACTGCTGTGGGCGCTGCGCGTGGGCGACACGCTGGCGCGCTTCGGCGGTGACGAGTTCGTCGTGCTCAGCGAAGGTCTCGTCGACGCCGCCGGTGCCCACGCCCTCGCCGAGCGCCTGCTGGCGTCGTTCGAGATGCCGTTCGTGCTCGAGGCCGAGGACGGCAGTACGACCGAGCACTTCCTCTCCGCTAGCGTCGGTCTTGCGATCGCGGGCCCGGAGCACCTCGGCGACCCGGATGCGCTGATCCGCGACGCGGACATCGCGATGTACCGGGCGAAGGAGAAGCGGGGCTGCATCGAGATCTTCGACGCGACCGCGAGGGCCCGCGTCGTCGAGCGGCTGCAGACGCTGAACGAGCTGCGGCGAGGGCTCGAGCAGAACGAGCTGTTCCTGGCGTACCAGCCGATCGTCGAACTCAGCGACGGCAGCATCAGGCGTGTCGAGGCGCTGCTGCGCTGGCGCCATCCCGAGCGCGGCGCGATCCCGCCGTCGGAGTTCATCGGCCTCGCCGAGGAGTCGGGCCTGATCCTGCCGATCGGCGCTTGGGTGATCGACCGCGTCGCCGAGCAGCTGGCGGCGTGGGACGCTGGGCCGGATCCGGCGCTGCACGGGATGCGCGCCGCGGTCAACATCTCCGCCCGCCAGCTCGTCGAGCCGAACCTCGTCGACGTCGTCACCTCGGCGTGCCGGGTGCATGGCGTCCCCGCCGGGCGGCTGCAGTGTGAGATCACCGAGACGGCGCTGATCGACGATCCGCTTCGCGCCGCCGACAACGTCGAGGCGCTGATCGCCGCCGGCGCCGCGGTCAGCCTGGACGACTTCGGCACCGGCTATTCGGCGCTCGAGCACCTCAAGCGCTTCGAGCTGAGTGCGATCAAGCTCGATCGCACGTTCATCGCCGACATCGCGACGAACACGATCGACATGGCGGTCGTCCGCGGCCTGATCGAGATCGCGCGGGCGATGCAGATCCGCATCGTCGCCGAAGGCGTCGAGCGTCCCGAGCAGATGGCACGCCTGCGCGAGCTCGGCTGCGACCTCGCCCAGGGCTTCCTGTTCTCGCCCGCGCTGTTGCCCGAGGAGCTCGCCGCCTATCTGCACCGGCTGCCGAATGGCGCCTACGAGCTCGACGCGCTCGAGCGCCGCGGCAGCGCCGGCGCGCCGCCGGCCGTGCGCATCGTCGCCGGCTGACGCTCAGCCGAGGAACGTCCGCGCGAGCGTGTGCGCCTGGCCGGCGTAGTCGCCGTCGGCGTCGAGCCAGCGGATCTCGTCGTCGCGGCGGAACCACGCCATCTGGCGGCGCGCGAACTGGGCGATCGCGCGGCCGAGCGCTTCGCTGAGCTCGTCCTCGGTCG
>Ga0075420_100006614_pt1 | contig 10222 bp, 7 predicted proteins | sample SoiMetdeltSBSDD4_FD_75296 | JGI IMG/M metagenome (GOLD analysis project Ga0075420, IMG submission 75296) | Bulk soil microbial communities from a Populus tree surrounding site in Tennessee, USA - Soil MetaG P. deltoides SBSDD4 | ecosystem: Environmental > Terrestrial > Soil > Tree plantation...
TGCACGTAGAGTTCGCCATCGCCGCGAACGAAGACCTGCTTGTCGGTCCGGTTGACGAGCTGCTGGCGAAGGCGTTCGGCCAATGCCGGCATGCCGATCGATTCCTTGCCGAGAAAGACCCGGCGGTCCTGTTTGAACGTCGCTGGCACATCCACGAAGATCCGCTCACTAGAGATCTCGGACGTGCGTCGCGCTTTCGGGAGATTGACTTCCACGCCGCGCTGGAGCATCGGCGCCGCCACCATGAAGATGATGAGCAGCACGAGCATCACGTCCACGAGTGGAATGACGTTGATTTCCGCCAGCGTCGGCCCGACTCGCCGGCCGCGTTGATGGCGGCCGCCGGCATTCGGCGCGGATGCGATGACTTTGGGCATCAGGTGAAATTCCGCTCGGCGATGTTCAGAAACTCGAGCGCGAAGTCATCCATGGTTGCGGAGAAGTCCTTCACGCGGTGCACGAAATGGTTGTAGAACACCACTGCCGGTATCGCCGCGAAGAGTCCGGCCGCGGTCGCGATCAGGGCCTCGCTGATACCAGGGCCGACGACGGCCAGGTTCGTGGACCCGGTGGCACCAATTCGCTGGAAGGCGATCGTGATTCCCACTACAGTCCCGAATAGTCCGATGAACGGCGTTACGCTCGCCGTAGTAGCCAGGAACGTGAGCCGCCGCTCGAGCTTGTTGACCTCAGTCGTGGCTGCGCGGATGAGCGCACGATCGACGGCGTCGAGGCTCTTCAGCATTGGACGTGCCGGCGGGCCAGCCGGATTGGACGTGCCCTGACTGGTCAATCGGAACTGAGCGTTGATCTCCGCATAGCCGGCCTGAAACACGCCGACGAGCGGACTTTGCGGCAACGAGGGGCAGATCGCCTGGACCTCAGAGAACTTCTGACTGCGACGAAACACGTCGAGGAACGTCGCCGTTTGCCGGGCGACGCGCCCGTAGGAAATCGTCTTGAAGAGAATGATCGCCCAGGACACGATCGAGAACACGACCAAGATGGCGAGAACGACCTGATTGAGTGGACCAGTCTCGAGGACGATCCGGAGTAAGCCCTCGCTCCCAGCCAGCGGGGCAACGTCCTGCACCTGTAGTGCAAGAAAGGACGAGCCTAACGTAGACAACGATGCCTCCCGAACAGGGGGTTTGCGCCGCTGGGACAGCGCAGTTATTGCAGACTAGCACGCGACTGAAGTGCTGTCAAACATATGATACGATGGAAGTTCCGCCTACATGCTGCGTTTGCTTCGCATCCGCAACCTTGCGGTGATTGAGGCCGTCGAGGTCGAGTTCGAGCCGGGCTTCAACGTACTGACGGGTGAGACGGGAGCAGGCAAGTCGATCGTCGTTGAAGCGGTCGGTCTGCTCCTGGGCAGCCGAGCCTCGGCCGACCTGGTCCGCACTGGGGAGTCTCAGGCGACCATCGAAGCGCTGTTCGAGCATGCCGACGGAGAACTGCTGATCCGTCGTGAAGTGTCGAGCTCCGGTCGAAGCCGGTCATTCGTCAACGGCGACCTCGCCACCGCCGCCTCGCTGCGGGACCTGTCGCAGCGGCTTGTCGAGATTCACGGCCAGCACGAGCACCAGACGCTCCTCGATCCGACATCTCACCTGCCACTGCTCGACACATACGCTGAACTACGTCCGCTTGCGGAGCGGGTCGGTTCAGCGTGGCGCGACCTCCGACATCTACGCGATCAGCTGGACCGCTCGCGGATGGACGGTCGTGAGAAAGCCGCGCGGCTTGAGTTGATTGCGTTCCAGTTGAGCGAGATCGAGAAGGTGAAACCGATAACCGGCGAGGACGAGGAATTGGCCGCCGCAAAGCATGTCCTCGCCAACGCGGAGCGTGTGCACCGACTCTGTGAAGAGTCGTACGCCACGCTCTACGACACAGACGATGCGGTCCTTGCCGGGCTCGGCAATGTCTGGAAACGTGTGAGTGAGCTCGCGACGCTCGATCCGCAGTTTGCGGTTCACCTCGACGCTCGAGACGCGATCAAGGCTCACCTCGAAGACCTCGCCCGGTTCCTCCGGAGTTACGCTGATGGCATCGATGCTTCTCCGGGACGGCTACAGCAGGTCGAGGATCGTCTGGCCAGTCTCGATCGCCTGAAGCGCAAGTACGGACCGACCCTCGATGACGTGATTGAAAAGAGTCGCGCGTTGGCCCGAGAACGGGATTTGCTGACGCACGCAGAGGAGGGGAGTGGCGGGCTCGAGGCCGCCGTTGCGGAGCGCATGTCGCAGTACCTCCGAGAAGCGCGTGAGCTCTCTGCGGCACGGCGCAGCGCAGCGAGACGTTTCTCGGGCGAGCTGGAGCGCTTACTTGGCGAGTTGGCGATGACCCAGGCTCGTTTCGACGTGCGGTTCAACGAGGTGCCGCTGCCTGAGGAATCATGGACGGAGCAGGGAATCGACCAGTCCGAGTTCTTCCTGTCGGCAAACCCAGGCGAGGACCTGCGGCCGCTGGCTCGGATTGTCTCCGGAGGAGAGTTGTCACGCGTCATGCTCGCATTGAAGACAATGTCGATCGACGACGGCGCGCCCAAGACGATGGTTTTCGACGAAGTGGATGCCGGAATCGGCGGACGTGTTGCGGACGTCGTCGGCGCGCGTCTGGGGGATCTGGGAGCTCGCTTCCAGGTGCTGTGCATCACCCACCTTCCGCAGATTGCGGCCCGCGCCTCGACGCACTTTCGTATCGACAAGGCGGTCCGGCGGGATCGCACGGTCACCAGCGTTCAACAACTCGACTCCGCAGGTCGTATTGAGGAAATCGGGCGCATGATTGGAGGCGCGTCGGTCACTGAGTCGGTGCGCGCCAGTGCTCGTGAACTGCTCGCCAAATCGAGCGAGCGCGCGTCCAAGCAAGAGAAGGCGGACCAATCGACCGGACACGCGAAAGGGAAACAGAAGGCGAAAGGCGAAAGCGAAAGTCGCGGCAGGGTCTAAGGGTTTTAACGGATGGCGAAGAAGTATCTCATCGAGACGTTCGGATGTCAGATGAACGTCCACGACTCGGAACGGATGGCTGGTCTGCTCGACCAGGCCGGTTACGAATCCACGACCGACGACCACGACGCGGACGTGATTGTCATCAACACCTGCAGCGTGCGCGAGCACGCGGAGGAGAAGCTTTATACGCGTCTCGGCGAGCTTCGTGTGTTGCACGAGGAGACGGGCCGGCGGCCGGTGGTCGCGGTCGCCGGATGCGTGGCGCAGCAGGAAGGGCAGTCGCTGCTCAAGAAGTCGAACGGTCGCATGATCGACGTGATCGTCGGTACGCAGCGGCTGAAGATGTTGCCAATGCTCGTCGAGCAGGCATCGGAGGCGCCATTCCCGGCCGTCGAGATCTCACCGATCGATGACGTCAGCTTTCCGCTCGGTGTCACGCACCGCAGCGATCCGGTCAAGGCCTACGTGACCATCATCGAGGGCTGCAACGATCATTGTGCGTTCTGTGTGGTGCCGTATACGCGCGGCCACGAACGCATGCGGACGAAGGCCGACATCCTGGCCGATGTTCGCGAGGCCGTCGACTCGGGCCGGAAGGAGGTTCAACTCCTCGGGCAGATCGTGAATCACTATTCCGCGCCCGACGATCACTCGTGCGACTTTGCCGACCTGCTCGCGCATGTCAACGAGGTGCCTGGCATTGAGCGGATTCGCTTCGCGAGTCCGCATCCCCGGCACACCGGCCGGCGCCTCATCGAGGCGATCCGCGACCTGCCCAAGGTCTGCAAGCATCTGCATCTGCCGGTGCAGTCCGGGTCGTCACGAATCTTGAGCGCGATGCGGCGTCGGCACTCGCGTGAAGAGTATCTCGATCTCCTGCAGCAGATTCGCGAGAGCGTGCCCGGCATCGCCCTCTCGACGGACATGATCGTCGGCTTCCCGGGAGAGACTGCCGAGGACTTCCAACAGACGCTCTCGCTGACCAGCGCGGCGCAGTATCACGGCATGTTCTCGTTCAAGTACTCGCCGCGGCCGAACACGCTGGCCGAGAAGCGGATGACAGACGACGTGAGCGGAGAAGAGAAGACGGCGCGCATCGTCGCCCTGCAGGCGCTGCAGCGGCAGATACAGACGCGGCTTCACGAAGAGGCCGTAGGGACGATGACTGAGGTGCTCGTGGATTCGGCCAGCCGGCGACAGGTGCACGAGGTCTCAGGGCGAACCAGCGGGAACACGGTAGTGAATGTGCCGGTCCCTGCCGATACGAGAGGGAACACGCACCCGGACGCGTGGATCGGGCGAACAATCCCGGTTCGGATCACGCGGGCGGGGCCGCACAGTCTCTGGGGCGAGGCGGTCCTGGCCTGACGCGCTCCCAGGCCTTGGGTGGAGAACGAGTCATGCTGATCGAAATGAGCATCAAAGGGCTGATGGTCGACCCCATCACGAACATGCCCATCGTGATCCTGAAGGACAAGCTGGGCGAGCGGGTCTTGTCGATTTGGGTCGGCATCTTCGAAGCCAACGCGATTGCGTTGCAGATCGAGAATGTCTCCACGCCGCGGCCGATGACCCACGACCTGCTGCGCAACATCATTACGGACCTCGATGGCAGCGTCGACCGAGTGGTGGTGAGCGATCTCAAAGACAACACCTTCTTTGCGATCATTCATCTCACCGTCAGGGGCGAGCGCATTGCGGTCGATGCCCGGCCGAGCGATGCGATTGCCCTCGCGCTGCGGACCCGGTCGCCGATCCTTGTCGAGGAGTCGGTGATCGACAACGCCAAGACCGTGGACTTCACGGCTGAGCCCGGTGATAATGCCCGGCTTCAGAAGTGGCTGGAAAGCCTTGATCCAGAGGAGCTTGGCAAGTACAAGATGTAATTGTCGGCCGGCCGACAATTCGCTCGGTTGACACTCTCGAACCCCGTCCCTACAATGGGCGCACCTCTTCCCAGATCTGCGCCCCGTGAACAACGGCTCGATCAACACGCTTACCTCTGACGCGGCCACGTGCCGCGCAGACCTGTCGTCCCCGGCGTCGGCCGCATGATCGTCGCCATTGCCAATCAGAAGGGTGGGGTCGGCAAGACCACGACCGCGGTGAACCTTGCCGCGGCTTTGGCCATGCGCGGACGGAAGACGTTGCTCATCGATCTCGATCCGCAAGCCAACAGCAGCATTTCCTTTCTCGACCTGCAGGCGATCACCAAGAGCACGTACGACGCGTTTGCCGATCCGGCCTGCGAGCTCGCGCACATCATCCAGCCGGCGCACTCGCTGAAGAACCTCTACATCGCCCCGGCGCGGATTGCGCTCGCCAAGCTCGAGTCGCGCCTGGTGGGAGAGTTGGACGCTCATTTCCGCCTGAAGGACAAGCTTGACAAAGTGAGCGGGGAGTACTCGCACGTCGTCATCGACTGCCCGCCCGCGCTCGGGCTGCTGACGGTGAACGCCCTGGTCGCGGCAACGCATCTGCTCATCCCGATCCAGTCGTCCTACTTCGCCCTCGAAGGCACGGACGATTTGCTCGAGACGATCGAGAAGGTGCGTCAACGCCCCAACCCCGGCCTGCGGATTCTCGGCGTCGTCATCACGATGCACGACAAGCGGACTGCGCTGGCCCGCGACATCCGCGAGCAGATCACTAAGGTGTTCGGTGGGAAAGTGTTCCGCACGGTGATCAGCAAGAGCGTGCGCCTCGAGGAGAGCCCAGCCTATAAGGAATCGATCTTCACGTTCGCGCCCGACTCCACCGGCGCGACCGACTATTACAGCCTGTGCGAGGAGGTGATCGAGCGTGTCGAAGCGCGGACTGCCTGAAACGCTGCGAATGCGGCATGACCAGCACTACGTCGAGGCGTTGGCGGCGTCGGCCGGCGAGCCGGTCGGTCGGATGGTCGCTATCGACCTGCTTGACCCCAATCCGAATCAGCCGCGGCAAGTGATGGGTGACTTGTCCGAGCTCATGGCCTCCGTCACCGAAAAGGGGATCATCGAGCCACTGGTCGTCCGCCAACGGCTGGGGCGCTATCAGATCATCGCCGGCGAGCGGCGCTACCACGCCGCCGTGCAAGTTGGCCTTCGGGAAGTCCCGGTCATCGTCCGTGAAGTGGACGATGTCGAAGTGATGGAGTTGGCGCTCGTCGAGAACCTGCAGCGCAAGGACCTGACCGCATTCGAAGAGGCAGAGGCGTTGCTGCAGCTCCAAACGAAGTGCGGACACACCCACGAGGACCTGGCGAGAAAGCTGGGGAGGTCGCGCACGGCGATCACCGAGTCGCTGTCGCTGGCCGCAATGCCCGAAGAGGTCCGAAATCTTTGTCGGCTGGCCGACATTACCGCTAAGTCCACGCTTCTTCAGATAGTTAGGCAGTCAGACACGAAGAAAATGCTGGCCTTGGTCGAAAAACTCGCCGGACAAGGCAATGCGACCCGCCAGGCAGCCCGTACCGAGACGGTCAAACCCAAGCCCGGACGGCCGAAGTCCTACGTGTTTGCGTTCAGGCCGCCAACCAAAGCATTCGACCTTCGATTGAGCTTCAAGAAGTCCAAGGTCGATGCCTCCGAGATCATCGAGGCGCTCGAGAACATCATCCGCGAGCTGAAATCGTCATCCCGCAAGTAGCATCGTCGGTCGCGCTCGGGTTCCGAGCCGGATAAGCCCCGTAGCGGGGAGCGACCGCGAATGACCCGCCCGGGCGGACATAAATGGCGAGGGCGACGCGACTCCCTGCCTCTTGGTTAACATAACGCATCTTATGCGACGTTGATAAAATCCGGTGAAAACCGTCGATCGTTGGCTCGGTTCGGGCCGCTACGCCGTCCAATTCCGAGCTTCGAAGGTCTCGTTCGGAACGTCAATCTGGATAGGTTCGTGACGAGGCTGCTGCTCGATCTCCACGGTGCCCTCGGAGAGCGTCACGAAAAACGCCACGGCATCCTGCGGACGCAGCCCTAGGCAGGTGAACGGCAGACGGATCTCGGCGACGGCGCCAATCGCTGCCGTCAGCCCGGGGCAGTCGCCGATATCCCAATCCCCTTTTGCGGAGCGTTTCACCAGCACGACGTCCGCCAGCCGGCCGTCGCGGCGCAGAATCACCTGCAGGCCGGCCGGCTTGAGGAAGCGAATTGTCAGCCCCAAGGCGCCGACCAGCGTCTCCCGCATTGGACGGATGCCGTCAACGCGGATGAACAGGTGTTCGATGCTGAAACCGAACTCGACGAGCAGGATTCGCGTCGAGGTGTCGCTGACCTGGTGCATGGCACCCGCGACGCTCGTCGTCTCGAAACTGCCGGCGCCGACCCACTCGAAATAGCTGGTCACCTCGCCATCGATCTCGGGCTGAATCAAACTCGTTGGCCGCCGGATTTCAGCCCGAGGTGGTTCCGTAGTGATGTTCGTAACGAACAGTTCCTCGGGAATGGGACTCTCGATCGCGCGATAGACGTTCCTGACGTGACGGCGGAACAGGTCGTCGAAGGCCAGATCGTGATCCGACGAGTGGTCGTCGCCGTACCACCAGAACCAGTCGCTGCCTTCCGCAATCAGCATTTCCTCATGCGCACGCGCGAGTTTGTCTTCGCCGAGACCAGGGGGTGGCGTGTCCAGAGCCCGACGCGCGTCCACCAGTTGGCTCCAGGCACGATGATCGTCGGGATGCCCGATCCAGATGTAGAAATCGGCATTGATCCATGACCCCGGGAATATCGATGGCAACGGCTCGTTGGCCGTTGCGCACGCCTCGCTCATCGTCACCGTGCGAATGCCGGAGTGGGCGGCGAGGCGCCCGTAGAGCGCCCGCAGGAATGGCCGTCCCTGCCGCTCGAAATGCTCCCACGCGTTCTCGCCGTCGAGGATCACGAACACCGTGGCGTCGGTGCCGGTGCGCGCGCGATACCGCGCGCCAGCGTCGACGAGACGCCGGATGAAATCGTCTGCGGCAGCGTCGGCCGGCCACGACGCGTACGAGAATCCAATCAGGTCAGAGATCGCGTGATCACGGAACCCACACGAGACGGTGAGACCTGACGAGCCGACGCGATACGCACGATAGAGGTCCTCGGGCTGTTCGACATTGCCCGCGCCGTCTCTCGAGAACGAATGACCGATCGAACGCGACAGTATCGCCTCGTCCGTCGCCATCCATTGGAATCCGGCGCGCGACACCAGCGGCACCATCTCGTCGGAGACGGACCCCTCCGAGGGCCACAATCCCTCAGGGCGTCGGCCGAACAGCCGCTCGTGCAGTGTGACGGCCTTGGCGAGTTGCTCGAACGCGTCCTCGGGCCGCCGAAACCGCTCGCGCGGCATGCGCGAGTGCGGATGCGTGCGTAGATAGATGTCCGTGTCGCAGAGCAACGGCAGAATCGGGTGATAGAACGGCGACGTCGAGAGTTCGACCTGGCCTCGCCGCGAGGCTTCGCGATACTCGGGAATGACAGCACGCAGGATCTCGAGTTCCACGGCGCGCAGCGTGAGCTTGTCTTCTTCGCTGAACGCGCGGCCTTTGGCGACGAGCGCCCGTATCCGTTCATCGCGCTCGAAGTACAGCGCATCCACCCACACCAGCTTGTGCCAGACCTGCAAATCGCGGATGTCGTCGGTCGAAAACTGCGCCGCCTGCGCACGTCCGCTCAGCCCCTTGCCGTTACTACCTCGTCGCGCCGCGAGCTCTGCGTAACGAGGAAACGGATCGATCATCCGAGGCTTGTGTGCGTGAAAGAAGTTCTCGACGCAGAACGCCCGCTCGTCTTCGGTGAGCGCGTCGGCGGGTTTGAGCCCCAGCATCAGATGGCGATCGAGCGCTTCGTCCCGGGCGAACGCTTCCAGCTGCACGAGGAGTGACGGGACGAGATTGAACGTCACCTGGACATCCGGAAACTCACGCAGCAGCGCCACCATTCCCCAGTAATCCTTGAGGCCATGCAGCCGTACCCAGGGCAGTATGTGCTCGCCGGTAACCAGGTCCTGGTAGAACGGCTGATGCATGTGCCAAAGGATCGCGACGCGGGTCATAATGCCGATACACCTAGAGACGAGGGGAGTGAGGATTCTCGACCGCTACGTGATTCGCCAGCTGCTCATGCCGTTCGGCATCGGGCTCCTGGTGTTCACGTTCCTCTTTATTATTCCCGAGCTCATGAAGTACGCCGAGGAGTACATCGCCAAAGGCGCGCCCATGCCGGTCGTGGTCGAGGTGTTCGTGGCGCTCTTGCCAATGGCACTCGGGCTGACCATCCCGATGTCGCTCCTCATGGCGCTCCTTGTCGCCTTCGGACGCTTGTCAGCCGACCGTGAATTCGTGGCGTTCCAGGCATGCGGCGTCAGTATGCGTCGCCTCCTCCGGCCGGTCGGCCTGGTATCGGTGTTGTGCTTCGGCACGACGCTCTACGTCCTCCTCGTCTCGGTCCCGGCGAGTAATCAGCGCTTCCGAGAGATCACCTTCAACATCATCGCCTCGCAGGCAGAGGGTGAAGTCAAACCGCGAGTCTTCTACGAGCGCTTCCCGAACATCGATCTGTACGTGCGCGAGATCCCGCCGTCTGGCGGATGGAACGGCGTGTTCATGTCCGACAACCGGAGCGGCGAGGGCTCGACGATCTATCTCGCCAAGCGTGGACGCGTCGTGATCGACCGCACGAAGAAGACCGTCGAGATGGTGTTGGACGAAGGGACGCGACACTCAGCGGACCCGGGGGGCAACTACGACGTGTACAGCTTCGATCGGGTGCTGCTCAACCTGAGTCCCGACGCGTTTCCGAGCGGTGGTCCACCGAAAGGCGATCGCGAGATGTCGCTCACGGAACTTCGCGCGAAAGCCGACGAGATTCGTACCCAGGGGCAGTTTCCACATAACCAGTTGTTCGAGATCCATAAGAAGTTCTCGATCCCGGCGGCGTGTTTCGTGTTCGGGCTGATCGGACTCGCGCTTGGCGCGACGAACCGCCGTGACGGCAAGCTCGCGAGCTTCGTGATCGGCGTCGCGATCGTGTTCGTGTATTACATCTTGCTGTGGCTCGGTCAGTCGCTGACGAAGGGCCGCGTGCTGGCGCCGTGGCTCGCGGCGTGGCTTCCCAACATCGTCCTCGGCATTGTCGGCATCATTTTCCTCAAGTGGCGGGGCCGTGTCGCCGATCGTCCGATGCGTGTACCGTTACCAGCGTTCTTGCGCAAGCTGGGCACCGTCACGGCCTCCGGACGAAGCCGATTCTTCTTCGCGCCGCTCGGCACGCTGGATCGCTACGTCGCGCTCA
>Ga0075420_100006615_pt1 | contig 10221 bp, 11 predicted proteins | sample SoiMetdeltSBSDD4_FD_75296 | JGI IMG/M metagenome (GOLD analysis project Ga0075420, IMG submission 75296) | Bulk soil microbial communities from a Populus tree surrounding site in Tennessee, USA - Soil MetaG P. deltoides SBSDD4 | ecosystem: Environmental > Terrestrial > Soil > Tree plantation...
TTTCATATCAGGGGTGATGATCAACTGATGAGGTACGACCGTCGAAGTGGTATTTATGGTTTACCACGTATGGGAAAATTATCTAACAATCTCAGGCCAGGAAAGCTGGATGTCTGGCAAGTATGTCACATCGATTTTTGAATGGAATCGGTGTTCCTCTGCCGTCTGGTCGCTCGTGAGATCAATCGTCACATTGATATAGCCGAGACGAAGCTTATTCCAGTCGCGGAAAGAGAATGTCCCATCGAAAAGAAAGGGTAACTTATGCGATTGTACCACCAGGGGGGTTCAAGTGAGCCTTCTCCTGGGAACGGTCCACCGCGTGCGTGTCACTGAGATGGGAGAATCTATTCATTCCCCAGCTGACGCCGCCCAGCTAGCGTGTGGATAATCTGAGGCAACTCAGTCGCCCGTTCCTTCCCGAGAAAAGTGATTGCTCCCGCTTCATGCATCGCCCGATGGATCGTTGCGTCCGTCTGTACGGAGAAGCCAATAATAGATGTCCGGGGAAGCGCCTGCATAATCCTGCGAGTGGCTTCTATCCCGTCCAACTTCGGCATCTGAATGTCCATGACGACGATATCCGGTTGCAGGTCGAGCGCCATCTTCACCGCCGATTCCCCGTCAGCAGCTTCGCCGGCCAAGGTCACCGCCGGCAACGGCTCCAACATACTTCGCAGCGTCTGACGAATCAGGTCGGTATCGTCCGCCAGTAAGATACTGATGGGTGGCTGTGTAGGATGCGTATGAAGACTCATGCTGCCCTATTCAGGCACCTCTTCATACTGGGATGATTCATGGGAGAGTTCACCTTACGTACATGCGTTCCCTACAACACACAATCCTGCTCACCGGCCTTCGTTCCCACTGAGAGTTTGGTCGGCTCCAACGCCAAGTCGCCCGCTAATTTGCATCCGATGTCGGGGCTTTCTTCCGATGGACGATGCGTTGACCGCATGCCTCGCAGACCAACACCCCGGGAATGACTCGACCCGACACATGGACGACATGAAAGTGGTGGTCGCATGTGAGTGACCGCACAGCCCTTGATCTTGCCTGGTTCTCTCCGCCAATGTGCTGTTTCATAGCATCTCCTTAGTCTGAGTTGTAACAGTTGTTATTTCTTATACATGAGCGTCAACGCATAAAAGAGTCTGAGAAACCCTAGCTATAAGGCAGCGACTTGCTAGTTCCTTGGATGACAGGATGAAACGTCATGAAACCGACTTATGTGTTGACTGAGAACCCCTAGCCCACCGATTCGTTACTGGTTGATTGAGAAGAAACTATGCAGAGGTGGCGGCATTGTGCGGGGGAACAGAAGCCTGATTGCCCAGCGGTGAAAGCAGCGATCCGAGAATCATCCCGGCGGCAGCGATCAAAAATCCCACCAGTTGCGGAGGCCAGACGGCGCTGTGACCAAACAGCTCCAGAGCAATCCACGTCGAGAGACCGGATCCGATGGACAGGAGCGCGCCCGTGCTCGTGGCTCGGGGCCAGTAGAGTCCGGCGAACAATGGGATAAAGGCCGACACCAATGTGATCTTATAGGCACTCTCCACCATTTTAAAGATGGTGGCATCGGAGCTCAGCGCGAAGGATAGGACGACCGCTGTAAAACATACGAGCACCGTTCGCATGGTCTGTAGGAAGGCCCGGTCGCTCATACCGGGAACCATTCCCTTCACAATGTTCTCGCTGAACGCGACCGACGGCGCCAGCAACGTCGCGCTCGCGCAACTCATAATAGCTGAGAGCACCGCGCCAAAAAAAATCACCTGTGCCGCTGGCGGTGTGTGTTGCAGGATTAAGGTGGGCAGGACCAGCTGTGAATCTCTTGCCAGGAGCGCGCCGAACCGGTCGGGGTCGACTAGCGTGGCCGAATAGGCAAGAAACATGGGGACGAATGCGAAGAGGAAATACAAACTTCCGCCCAGTACCGATCCACGTACCGCAGTGCGTTCATCTTTTGCAGAGGTGATCCGTTGAAACACATCCTGTTGCGGAATGGATCCCAACATCATGGTCATCCATGCGCCGATAAAAGGAATCCACGCCGTGATCCCGGCTGACGGAAAGAAGGCGAGCTTGCCCGCCGAACCGGCATGAGTCACTACGGCGGCAATTCCACCGGTCAAGCTGCTGATCACCGATCCGATATAGAGCATCCCGCCCATGATCACGGTGATTTGCACGAAGTCGAGAATGGCGACGGAAAACATGCCGCCGAAGGTCGTATAGGTCAAGACGATGGCGGCGCCGATGACCATCCCGAGAGGCTGCGCCACCGCTCCGTCAGTGACGACGTGAAAGATCAACCCGAGCGCTTTGATTTGTGCAGACACCCAGCCGAGATACGACGCCACGATACAGAGGGTGCACAGCACCTCGACCGTGCGATTGTAGCGGATCCGGTAATAGTCCCCGATGGTCAACACGTTCAAGCGATAGAGCCGGCGGGCGAATAACAGTCCTGCCAGAATCAGGCAGAGGCTGGAGCCGAACGGGTCGGCGACCACACCCCGCAGACCTTCCTTGACAAAGGTTGCAGGGATCCCTAGCACCGTTTCTGCGCCGAACCAGGTCGCGAACACCGTCGCCGTCACCACCGGCAGAGGGAGAGTTCTCCCGGCGACGGCAAAATCTTTCGTCGAATGGACGCGTCTCGCTGCGTACAAACCGATTCCCACCGACGCGAGCAGATACAGGATGACAAACCAAAGGATCATGCGTAGGTCGTGGGATCAGCACACACGGAAGGGGCCCGTCATCATCTGAGGGTTTATCCGTTTGAAATCGGCAGATTGTAGCGGGGGCCGCTTTCACGCGCAATCTACGTTTCACAGAACCTACCGTGGCTGCAGGAGCCCCCTCGCCGGGTCGGAAGAATGTCAATGCATGAGCGACCCCGTCTCAAAACAAGGCCTGTGAACCGTCCATCGATTCACAGGCCTCTTGTATCCTGTCGAATATTTATTCGGCGACTCGTTCCTTCGCACCCTTCATCTCTCCCTTGGCTCGCTCGGTGCCGCCCTTCGCTTTCCCCTTGGCGCGTTCTCCCTTTGCCTTCATTTCGTTACCCTTCACGTCTTCGACCGCTCCCTTGACCTGTCCTTTTCCCTCTTCCATCGCACCCTTCACTTCACCCTTCATCTCCTCCATCTTCGCGCCCGTCTCTCCCGCTTGGGAAAAGGCAAACAAACCTGTCACTGAAAACATCGCCACGACTGCGACAAGCATGAACTTTCGCATGGATCACCATTCCTTTCTAGAGGTTAGCAGAGCGTTCTTCGAGGGCAATTCATCCGACAACATGTTTATTCTGCCCCGGCTTCAATCTCTAATCAATGGGCGTTTGCCTAGCCCGCATTATTCATGATAGCTTCTACTCCAACTGCCGACACACCGCTCCGACAAGCCTGCATGCAGGCTTGGAGACATGCAGGCGGGCGGGCTCGTCACTCAGTCGGTCGACATCCTGTCAAAGGATGCCTTCCTCTTTTGTGGCTCCATGCGCAAGACACTGCCGCCTCACCTGCTCGGCGGCGTCCACAACCGCGGCGCTCATTATTCTTCGCGCCGTGGACCTCGCATGGCGTGTCCGCAGTTTCGTCACGAACCCTCATGAATAATGCAGGCTAGAACGACCTGTCGTGCTGAGGCGGTCAATCGTTGATTAGGAGACGGGAATCCTATCTTTATTCTCTGCCAGCCAGGATTCGAAGGTTTGCAGTGACGGATTCAAGGACCGTGCGACGAGCGGATCGCGCGCTCCGCAAAAGATGGCATTGAAGTCGCGCTTGAACTGAAACATATTCCCCAGGTCGTCCGCACCGGGAAACCCGAACGCCCGATACGTTTCCGGCGTGACGGCGTGATAATGCACCTCCTGCCCCAATGCCTGGCTCAGTGACATGGCCATCTGCGTGCAAGTGAGATGGTCGCCGGCGACCCCGACTGTCTTTCCGATAAATTCCCGTCCTCTTTTGAAGATCCCGAGCGCACACTTCCCAATATCCTCAGCCGCGATGCCGGGAAGCTTCTTGTCGCCCATCGGAAACGCAATGGCCAGTTTTCCATCTGGCCCCTTCTTCGGCCCCATTCCAAAGTGGATGAGGTTATCCCAATAAAGAGACGTCAGCAAGAAGGTGGTGGGCACGCCAAGATCGGCAAATCGTCGATCGGCCTCGCCCTTCGCATCGAAGTGCGGAACCTTATACTTGGCCATCAGTGTCGGCATCCGGTTATCGCTCAACGGTACCCAGCGCCTCGTATCTTCCAATGTCGACCAGATAACGTGTTGCAGGTTGGCGCGCTTTGCCGCTTCTGCAAGATTGGCGGCCTGCGCCAGTTCTTTCTCGGGAGAGAGATGCTCCCAGAAGTTTGTCACGCAAAAGGCTCCGTAGGCTCCGGCGAACGCTCGCTGCAGCCCTGCGAGATCATCGAGGTCGGCAGTCACCATCTCAACTCCCAACCTGGACAAGGCTTTGGCTTTGCCTGAGGTCACGTTTCGCGTCAAGGCGCGAGCCTTGAGTGCACCATTCGGCTCGTTCGCGAGGGCGCGAACCAAGCCGCCTCCTTGCATTCCTGTCGCCCCGACCACCGCGATAATCTTTTGATCCACCATAGGTCCCCTCCCGTAACCCCTTGTCGCGCTCCTCTTGTATCCCTCTGCGTCGCTTAAAGGCAAGTAGACTATAGCTGATAGGTACCGGTCAACGTGTCATGGACAAAAGTATTTTCAATAGAAGAAAAGTGTCCAGGAATCCCGTCGGTTCTCATGGTAGAGTATGTATACGGAAACACCGGCGAGGAGGGAGTTATGGCTTTACTCAGTCAAATGCCATCTTCTCTTTTGAGGCGTGACCGCTCAGCCGTCTTCACGGCGGTGATCGGAATTATCTTCGTCTGCTCGGGCGGAATCGTTCTGGCCGACGAATCAGCCGGACCCTGGGAATGCTCGGGTTACCATGGTGATGCCCACATGCGATGTCTCCAAGCGTTCATCGAAGTTCAGCAGGAAAAACTCTCAAGTCTCGAAGGAGAATTGAAATCACAACAGGGGTCGGTGAATCAATTGAGAGAACAGGTTGACCGCCAAAGTGCTGCAACTTCCGATCTGCAACGGCAGCTCTCCGAAACTTCTCGTGCCGCTGCCGTGGCTCCCCCGGTCCAGTTTTACTCCTATCCTCCAGTCGGGATGGGTTTGTACCTGGGCAGTCCCTGGTACTATGGCTCCTCTTATTTCTATCGGCCGTATTTTGGCCCGCGCGTATTTTTCGGTCCACGCTATTTCGGACCGCGATATTTCGGAGGACGATCTTTCCGTCATTGCCGTGGACGTTGCTAAGACTGCGGCAAAGATCCAAGCCGCCAGATAGTAACGTCCAACTCGGGCCGAAGCCCCGCCTGCTGATGATCATCTGCTCTTCAGCAAATACGTACCCCGGTAGCATGTCCGGTAATTTTCGACTTGTCCAAGCTTTCGGTTTCCGTTATTGATCAACGTACAATCACACTGTTCGCGCGCATCAGCTCGTGGAATATCCGAACCACCATGGGCGCCTCGCAGGAGGAGATGTGACAGGACTGAAGCTGGTATACCGACCATGACTTGTCCGTTCGATACGTTTTTGTTTAGACTTGATACAGAATCAGCAAGGGTCCACATGATCTATCTTGATCGCGTCCTGTTCTGCGGGTAAGAACATCGCGCTATGCGAACGGTGCATGAATCAGCCGTCGGTGGTGAAGCTCGTCTTGAATCTCATGTTGCGTATAACGAGGCTGTAGATGCGTAGCGCGGGCAAGCTGGCAGATGCCATTCTGATAACGGCAGGATGTTCCAGTCTCTTGTTCCTTCTCTTCAACATCAGCCGTCATGGCTGGACATTGCACTATCTCAGTTTGCTGCTGGTTGCAGCCATATTCTTTTCAGCCCTGCGTCTTTCTGTCTCGATAAAAGGCAATGTGGCATTGTTACTGCTCTCAACCGTTGTTGGACTCTATGGCGCAGAAGCGCTGTTAGGGCAGGTCCTCTTTACCCCCAGCCGTTTCAGCGCGTGGGATTGGCTGAATTTTCCTGAGGATGTCACGACAGGGATCGCAATCGATCGTATCAAGAAACAGAAAGCAGTGAACGCGTCCTTTGATTCAAGGACCAGGTTGCAAGTGGTTCAAGACCTGAGAAGCCAAGGTATCCACGCATTTCCACACATTTTTTTATCCGTGCTAATGCAAGCAGACGGAAAGGGGGGCATTACGACCCTTTTCAAAACGGGACAGGAGGAATTTCTTCCATTGGCGAGTATATCTCATGTGACGACGGTGTTTTGCAATGAGAGCGGAGAATACATCATCTATGACAGTGACGAGCATGGATTTCATAATCCTCCTGGCCTCTGGCAGCAAGACGCCGTACAAGTTGTGGCCCTCGGCGACTCGTTTACCCACGGTGCGTGTGTCCCGACAGAGAACAGTTTTGTCTCGGTGATTCGATCGCATTTTCCGGCAACCATCAATCTCGGTGTCGACGGAAACGGTCCATTGGCGATGCTTGCAACGCTGAAGGAATATGCGGCTTCTCTGCGCCCTAAAATCGTGCTGTGGTTCTACTACGAAGGAAACGACAGTCGGGATCTCGACGAGCGAGAAAAGAATTCTCTATTGTTGAGGCAATATCTGGGGACATCTTTCTCTCAACGCTTGATTGATCGACAGGAGGAGATCGACCATGTCCTGACAGCCTACCTTGAAGGAGCGATGCAGGCGCGAGGGGCCTCGTTCGACCCAGAAGCATTTCTCAAACTTCAGCATGTACGAACGTCGGTGCAATCGGTCATCAACAAGCGTCCTGCGCGTGACGGATTGCCCGCCGAACTCGTGGAGTTTCTGAAAACGGCCGGCGCTGAGTCGGCGAAGGAAGACCTGGAACTATTCCGGGCTATTCTCGGCGAGGCCCGGGCCTCTGTCGCCGCATGGGGGGGTCGGCTGTATTTTGTCTATCTGCCCACGTGGGCGCGCTATCGAAGTCCGGATCTCGCGAGTCAAGATCGCGCGGCAGTTCTACGGATTGTCGGTGAATCGGGAGTTCCGATCGTTGATATCCATACAGCATTCGCATCCCACCCCGATCCACTCTCCCTTTTTCCATTTCGGCGCCATGCCCACTATCATATCAATGGGCATCAGCTTGTGGCAGAAGAGGTGTTGAAGCGACTCGAAAAGGACGGCACCGGTCACAGGTAATACCCGCTGGTGTCGTCTGGACACGATGCTATCCTGTATTCATTGGTGGTCGGGCCGCGGCCCAGCCCCGCGCGCAATCAATCGTGCCGCGTGAACGAAGCGCCACCGGCAGAATTCATTCGGCAGGATGTGCGGTGTGCTACGTGCGGCTGCGATCAAAGTAAGCGCGAACGATCTCCAGCGTATCCGCTTCGGAAGCCGGTTTGTCCTGTCGATATCGCTTCACACGCGCGAAACGCAGCGCAAGACCGGCAGGATAGCGAGGCGATGTTTGGACGTCACTGAACGCAATCTCGACGACCACCTCCGGGCGCACATAGACGGTCCATTCATCACGATGATCTTCGAGCGTGAGCAGCTTCTGGGTTTGCCATATCAGCATGTCGTCCGTGAGTCCCTTGAAGGTCTTGCCGAGCATCACAAACTGCCCGCTCTCGGTATCGCGAGCCCCGAGGTGCAAGTTGGATAACCACCCGGACCGACGCCCGTGGCCCCACTCGGCTGCAAGAATAACAAGATCGAGCGTAATAGCCGCTTTGAGTTTCAGCCAATAGAATCCCCGCTGCCCTGCCGTATAAGGAGCCGTGATCGATTTGGCCATGACGCCTTCATGGCCGGCATCGAGGGCCTGCCTCAGGAACCGTTCGGCCTGTTCCAGATCGCCGGTGACTACGTGTGGAATCAACGATAGGGGCGGAATCAGACGCCTTAACGTGTCCACCCGGTGCCGGTATGGCTGCGCAATCAGCGGACCTTCTCCTGAAACATACAGACAATCAAAGAGAAACGTAGAGAGCGGGATCTCCTGCCGTAGGCTTTCCACATCTTTCCTTCGTCCGAGTCGACGTATAGTCGTCTGGAACGGCCGCGGCCGTCCGTCGGATCGTAAGGCGATGGCTTCGCCTTCGAGAATCGCTTCTCGCACCGGCAGAGATCGAATGAGTTCCACCACTTCTGGCATGCGATCCGTCACGTCCTGAAGCTGGCGGGTAAAAAGCTTCACCTCCCCATCCCCTTTATGCGCTTGAATGCGTGCGCCATCGAGCTTGTACTCGAACGCCCCCTCTCCCAGCCGCGAAAGGGCCTCGGTCGAGTCTTCGGCACTGTTGGCCAACATTGGAGAGACGGGTTTGAACAACGTCAGCGAGAAACGATCCAGTCCCGCCGTGCCTGCCTCCAGCGCAGCACGCGCCACCGCCCCGACACTCTCAGAGAACATGAATGCCTCTCGGACACGCGCCGCGGGACAATCAGCGGCTTTCGCAATCGCTTCGATCACCAGGCCTTCCAGAGCGCCCTGCCGTAGCTCGCCGACCAGGAGTTGGGAGAGAAAGCGTCGGTCGTCCGAGGTGACGCGCTCGAAAAGCGCCCGGAGCTCCCGGATTTTCCGATCCGTCGATCCCGTTCCTTGATCCCTCGCGATCACGTCCAGTCGATCCTGGACAGCGCTGAGGCTGAGCCCCTCCCCGGCAGCCGGCGCTTCTGTCATCGCATCCTGGATGAGGCGCCAGCCCACACCGATCTTGCCTTGAGGTAGGAGACCGGCCAAATACAGGGCAACCAGTTCAGTCTCGATCCCCGCCGTCCGGCGTAGACATTCAGCCAGCAGCGCGATTTTTTCGTTTTTCTTGGGCGTTGCCCTGACCTTTTGAACGACGGCTACGAGTTCGCTCAGTTGCATATGAATCGAATGTCTTCAGCTATGCGATATCCAAAATTCGAAGAGCCGAACTCATCCGACGGATTAGCAGCGGGCTGAACATCACGAGGACAGAGCACCCGCCAGTCGGTTCGGAAGGAATTTTGACGAGGCCAGCGTACAGAGCATGGTGAGAATAGCACCAGACAGGGCTGCGGCCATGTCCTTCTGCGCATCCCATTCATCGCCTTGCGTGCCGAGATAGGCCATCCCCAATTCCGGATTGACGATCTGTGCCGCGAAGGCTTCGATCATTTCGAAGAGACCGCCATGTGCAATCGCGGCGCTCACGGGCAGGTAATACGACCACCATCCCCTCACACCAGCGAGACGCATCAGCAATTCCCTGATGGGATAGGCCAACAGGAACCCGTAGCCAAAATGCACGATGCGGTCGAAAGGGTTGCGACTCAAATTGAAAGCATCCTGTAAGTAGAATCCAAAGGGAACCTTGGCATAGGTATAGTGTGCGCCGATGGCATGGAACGCCAGGAACAGAGTAATGAGGAAGTAAGAGAAATTCGAGAATTGAAACCAACGGACGGACAGGACCAATGAGGCGACCAACGCAATCGCCAGCACATTCTCCAAGAGCCAGTCGCCTCGGTCAACCGGTGCGATGGCAAGCCAGCCCCATAGCAGGAGATACCCGGCAAACAATCCATGCAGGAATCGATTCCTCGCAACGGGTTGTCCTTGCCAGGAATCCTTCGCGGTCATGATCATCAGGAAGACATCTGCACTGTGCCGTGAGCGGGGGAAGCGGATGAGGATCCACGCCACTTCCGGCTTATAATGAGGAGCGTCATACAGATGAGGGCTCCATACAGTGCTGCGGTCATATCCTTCTGGGCATCCCAGGGATCGCCTTGCGATCCCAAGTAGGTGATGCCGAGCTCGGGATGCACAGCACGGGCGACCCACGATTCGATGATTTCCCACAGTCCGCTTAGTCCCAAAATCGTCATCACCGGCAAGTAATACAACAGCCATCCGCGCGTACAGGCGAGCAAGCGAAACCCCTCCTCCATCGGATAGGCAAGCAGGAACCCGAAACTGAAATGCACCAGCCGATCAAAGTGGTTACGATCGAAATGCATGGATTCATCGAGCCAGGCGCCGGCTGGAACCTGCGCGTAGGTGTAATGAACGCCGATCATATGCAGGGTGAGAAAGAGGGTGATGAGGAAGTAAGACGCATAAGACAGGGGAAATGTGCGATGGGTCACGGCAAGGAGAAAAACTAAGAGTGTCGGTAGAATGCTGGCCAGCAT
>Ga0075420_100006616_pt1 | contig 10220 bp, 6 predicted proteins | sample SoiMetdeltSBSDD4_FD_75296 | JGI IMG/M metagenome (GOLD analysis project Ga0075420, IMG submission 75296) | Bulk soil microbial communities from a Populus tree surrounding site in Tennessee, USA - Soil MetaG P. deltoides SBSDD4 | ecosystem: Environmental > Terrestrial > Soil > Tree plantation...
GCGATCGAGAACGCCCGGCTGTTCGAGGAGCTGGAGCGGCGCAACGCCGAGCTTCAGACGAGTAACCGCCAGGTCACCGAGAGCCTGGAGCAGCAGACGGCGACCGCCGAGGTGCTGCGCGTCATCGCGTCGGCGCCGACCGATCTGCAGACCGTGCTGAACAGGATTGCCGAGGCTGCCGCGACGCTCTGCGGTGCAGGCGATGCGGTGGTCAACCAAGTAAGTGGCGACTCCCTGACGGTGCCCGCCGCCTGGGGGACGATCCTGGGACTGTCTACGAATCCGCGCGCACCGCTCGACCGTGGTCTGCCGGTCGGCCGAGCCATCATGGACGCAAGGCCGGTGCGACTCTGCGGCGAGCCAGAGGACATCGAGGAGGAGTTCCCTATCGGCGCGGCGATCTGGCGGCAATTCGGGGTGCGCGCGCTCCTCTGCGTGCCGCTCCTACGGGAGGGGACGCCCATCGGCGGCATATCGCTCCGCCGCTACGAGGCAGTCCCGTTCACGGATCAGCACGTGGCGCTGCTGGAGACCTTTGCCGACCAGGCCGTCATCGCCATCGAGAACGCCCGGCTGTTCGAGGAGTTGGAGCGGCGGAACAGGGAGCTATCCGAGGCATTGGAGCAGCAGACGGCCACCGCCGAAGTCCTCCGCGTCATCGCCTCCTCACCGACCGATCTGGAGACCGTCCTGGGCGCCATCGTGCGGAGCGCCGCCCTGCTTGCGGGTGCCGACGGAGTCAGCGTCCAGGAGATGATAGACGACGATATACAGATCACCGTATCTACCGATCCCAACATCGTCGGTTTGCGGTGGCCGTGCAACCGTGAAACAGTCGTCGGCCGTGCCATGCTCGAAACCTCCACCGTCCATGCGTACGGGTCTCAGGCCGATTTTCGGTCGACATATGCGGCCAGTCACCTGCACGACCTCGGATACTCGGTGCTACTCGCGGCTCCCTTACTTCGGCATGACGTACCAATCGGTGTGTTGTCCCTCGGACGCCACGAGCAGCAACCGTTTACCGATGCCCAGATCCGGCTCGTGGAGACGTTCGCGGACCAGGCTGTCATCGCCATCGAGAACGCGAGGTTATTCGAAGAACTCCAGGATCGTGTGGACGAACTGCGGGCGCTCGGTGAGGTCGGGCAGGCGGTGTCGTCCTCGCTGGACATCCACGAAGTTCTTGCAACGATCATCGCGAACGCGACCCGCCTCGCCGGCGCGGACGGGGGTTCGCTCTACGAGTACGACGAGGCGACCGAGACGCTGGCGCCCTCGGGACCGTTGCCGACCCTCGTTCCGGAGGACGTTGAAGAGGAACTGACCCGCACGATCCGGAGCGGGCGCATCCGCCTGGGCGATGGCGCAGTGGGGCGTGCCGTCGCCAGCCGAGGGCCGGTCCAGATCCCGGATATCCTGGTGCCGGGGAGCTACAGCAGCCCGATTCGCGACTCGGTCATCGAGGCCGGCTTCCGCTCACTGCTGGCCCTGCCCCTGTTGCACCAGGATAGGCCGCTGGGCGCGCTCGTCGTCGTCAGGCGCACGCCCGGCCAGTTCTCAGCAGAGGTCGTGGCGCTGCTCCAGACCTTCGCGGGGCAGTGTGCCCTTGCGATCCACAACGCCCGGCTCTTCCAGCAGGTCCAGGAAACCAGTCGCGCGCTCGAAGTGGCTTCACAGCACAAGTCTGCCTTCCTGGCGAACATGTCGCACGAGCTCCGGACGCCCTTGAACGCCATCATCGGCTACTCCGAGATGCTCCAGGAAGAGGCCGAGGAGGTTGGCGACGAGGCGTATCTGCCGGATCTCGTGCGGATCAACGCGGCCGGGAAGCACCTCTTGGGGCTGATCAACGACATCCTCGACCTCTCCAAGATCGAGGCCGGCCGCATGGACCTCTTCCTGGAGACCTTCGAGGTCGGGCAGCTCCTCCGGGATGTCGAGGCGATCGTCCAGCCGCTGCTGGACAAGAACTCCAACACCCTACTGATCGACTGCCCGGACGACATCGGCACCATACAGGCCGACCAGACGAAGGTCCGGCAAACCCTCTTCAACCTGCTCTCCAACGCCTCGAAGTTCACCGACCACGGCACGATCAGCCTGACCGTCGAGCGGGAGCCAGGCGACTGGCTCGCCTTCGCCGTGTCGGATACCGGGATCGGGATGACCGAGGAGCAGCTCGGAAGGCTCTTCGAGGCGTTCTCCCAGGCCGAGGCCTCGACCCGCTCCCGGTACGGCGGGACCGGCCTGGGGTTGGCGATCAGCCGCCACTTCTGCCGGCTGATGGGCGGCGACCTCACCGTCGAGAGCATCCACGGCCACGGCTCGACGTTCACGATGCGGCTGCCGGCGGTCTTGGAGCAGGTGGAGTGATGTTCGGTGGAGACGCAACCGACCGCTAAGGAGCAGACGATGGGGACCGAGTCATGGCGCCCGCACGCTGGAGATCGAGTTCGCGTACGGTCGGGGATCGGAGAGGCGATCCCGTGTTCCGAGTCGACCCACTACCCGGAGGAGGCCGGCAGGACCGGCACGGTGCGCCGCGAACACGACCTCGCCGGTACGCCAGCGCACCGCTTCATGGTCGCCTTTGACCCGCCGCCTCCCCAGGTGATCCTGCTCGAAAAGGAGCTCACGCTCGACGCGCGGCACTATGCGGCCGACGAGCTGGAGCCGATCTCGGAGTCCCAGTAACAGGCGCGGCGAGCGCGCCGTCAGTCGTGTCCAACACCCGATGTGACCGTCATCACAGGACCCCGTCCCAGCCGCGTGCTATCCTGGCGCCGTCGCGCAGCGGGGCAGAGCAGCCAGGTTGACGAGTATGGCGGACGATCGCGACGCGCGGATCATGGAGTTGGAGGCGGAGCTTCGACAAGCCCGCCACGTCCATGCTGCCGAGATTGCCTCCCTGCGCGAGGAGCAGACCGCCACCGCCGAGGTGCTGCGGGTCATCGCCGCGTCACCGACAGATGTGCAGCCCGTCCTGGATGCGATCGTGGCGAGCGCGAAGCGCCTGACCGACGCGACCGGGGCGTCGCTCTGGCGCGTTGATGGGGACGCCCTTCGCGGCGCGGCCGCGACGAATCTCGGCCCCTCGCCACGTGAGGCATTTGATCGGCTCACCTCGTCCGAGCGTCCGATCGACGGCTCCAACCCATCCGGGCGGGCGGCGCTGGAGCGACGAACGATTCGCGTCGCCGACATGGCACTGGAGCCTGACCTCCCGCCTGCCGCGCGGGCGACCCAACAGCGGCTGGGCCTCCGATCCCAAGTCGCGGTGCCCCTCGTGCGGGAAGGCGAGGTCATCGGGGTCCTGGTCGTCAATCGCGGCCAGGTTCGGCCGTTTGGCGACGAGCATGTCGCTCTCTTGGAGACGTTCGCCGACCAGGCGGTCATCGCGATCGAGAACGTCCGCCTATTCCAGGAGCTGCAGGATCGGGTTCGCGAGCTGCAGGCCCTCGGCGAGGTTAGCCAGGCCGTTTCCTCGTCCCTCGACCTCCAGGAAGTGCTGACCACGATCGTCTCGCACGCCGTCCGCCTCTCCGGCGCCGACGCCGGCACGATCTACGAGCTGGACGAAGGGACGGCCACGTTCTCACCACGAGCCTCCGATCGAATGCCGGCCGAGGTGCTGGAGGCGCTGGAGCACGATCGTCTGCGTCTTTCGGAGGACAACTTGGTAGGGCGCGCCGCCCTCCATCGGCAGGCCGAGCAGTCGCCCGACCTCCCCCTCGAAGACCGTCCGCTCGAGATCCATCTCGCCTTGCAGGCAATTCAGCAGGCCGGATTCCGGGCACGCCTGGCTGTCCCGCTCGTACGCGAGCAACGCGTCGTCGGCGTCCTGGTCATCCGTCGCAAGATGCCCGGCGAGTTCTCCGACGTCGTCGTCGACCTGATGCAGACGTTCGCCAGCCAGTCCGTGCTGGCGATCGAGAACGCCCGCCTGTTTCAGGAGGTCGAGGAGAAGGGGCGTGAACTGGAGGTCGCCAGCCAGCACAAGTCGCAGTTCCTGGCCAACATGAGCCATGCGCTGCGGACGCCCCTGAACGCCATCATCGGGTACTCGGAGATGCTCCAGGAGGAGGCCGAGGAGATCGGGGAGGAGGCGTTCATTCCGGACCTCCAGAAGGTCAACGCGGCCGGCAAGCACCTGCTGGGGCTGATCAACGACATCCTCGACCTCTCCAAGATCGAGGCGGGCCGGATGGACCTCTTCCTGGAGACGTTCCAGGTCGGGCAGCTCGTCCGTGATGTGGAGGCCATCGTCCAGCCGTTGGTGGAGAAGAATGGCAACGTGCTGGTGGTCTCGTGCCCCGATGACATCGGCGCCATGGAGGCCGACCTGACCAAGGTGCGCCAGGCCCTCTTCAACCTGCTCTCGAACGCCGCCAAGTTCTCCGAGCGCGGCCGGATCGAGTTGAGAGTCGAGAGGGACGCCCCCACCCCCCAGCCCCCTCCCCCGGCCGCGGGGGAGGGGGAGCAGGCTTCTCGTCTCCCCTCCCCTGCGCACGGGGGAGGGGCCGGGGGTGGGGGCTACCTCACGTTCGCCGTCTCGGATACAGGCATCGGCATGACGGAGGAGCAGCTGGGCCGGCTGTTCGAGGCGTTTTCCCAGGCCGAGGCCAGCACCAGATCGAAGTACGGCGGGACCGGCCTGGGGCTGGCGATCAGCCGGCATTTCTGCCGGATGTTGGGCGGCGATCTCACCGTCGAGAGCGAGTACGTCCGGGGCTCGACGTTCACGGTGCGGCTTCCGACGATGGTCACGGAGCCGGGTGCATCTCTGACTCGTGGACCGTCACTCCTCGATTGACGGGCGGCGCGGCGCGCGAGGACTCCCTCGGAACAGAGGAGCCGGGTACCTATCGGATGAGCTCGGGGCCCTCCAGTGGGTCCGGCAGGGGGACGGGCCGCCCCGAGTTTGACAGCATCTGCCGACGGAGCGATAGTACCGGTACGTGCCGGCCACGTGAGCCGGCAGGTTGCGGCGACGAGCAGCCGCGTGGCCTCCCCGGGAGGACAGGGCCATGGTGATGACCGTCATCGACGACGACATGTTCACCGACGAGGTGATCGCCGACCCGTACACCTACCTCGGCCGCCTCCGCGCCGAGGCCCCGGTCCACTGGAACGAGCTGTACGAGGTCTGGGTCGTCACCCGCCACGACGACGTGGTCTGGCTGGCGCGCCACAACGAGCTGTTCTCAAGCGCCGTGCTGAAGAACGACCCCCGGCCGGCCTATCCGGTGATCAACGATTCCGACCTGGGGCTGTACCAGTACGTCAGGGACTACCGGGCCGACCAGTTCATCCAGCACGACCGGCCGGAGCACCTGGAGATGCGGAAGGTGGTCCACACCTACTTCACGCCCCGGGCGATGGAGACCTGGCGCCCCTTCGTCGTCGACGCCGTCGCCGAGCTCCTGGACGCCGCCGAGGCCAGGGGCGAGATGGACGTCATGCGGGACCTGGCGACCCCCCTGCCCGTGCTGGTGATCGCCCAGATGATGGGCGTGCCCCGCCAGGATCGGCCCCTGATCCGCTCCCTGGCGGAGAAGCTCCTGTATCAGTTCCGTGGGGAGCGTGACCGCATGCCGGTGCTGGTCGAGGGGATGCAGGGTCTCAAGGAGTACGTCGCCCCGATGGTCGAGGAGCGCATCGTCAGCCCGCAGGACGACTTCATCTCCGTGCTCGCGAGCGGCGAGAAGGAGGGCGTCTTTACGCGAAATCAGGTCCTGGTCAACAGCGCGCTGCTGCTCCTCGCGGGCCACGAGACCACGATCAACCTCCTCTGCAATGGCACGCTGGCGTTCCTCCGCAACCCGGACCAGTGGGAACTGCTAAAGGCGGATCCGGCCGGGCGGACCAGGCGGGCGACCGAGGAGTGCCTGCGCTACGACGCACCCGTCAAATCGATCGAGCGCCTGGCGACGCAGGACATCGAGCTGCGAGGCCAGCTCCTGCGCAAGGACGATCGCGTCCGCTGGTTCATCAGCGCGGCAAATCGCGACCCCGAGGCGTTTACGGACCCTGACACCTTCGACATCGCCCGCGAGCCCAATCCGCACGTGGCGTTCGGCAGTGGCATCCACCACTGCCTGGGAGCGACGCTGGCGCGCCTGGAGGGGCAAGAGGTCTTCAAGGCGCTGGCCGAGCGCTTCCCCGCCCTCCGTCTCGCGACTGAGGAGGATCTGGAGTATCACCCCAGCATCACGTTCCGCTCGCTCAAGTCGCTGCCCGTACGCTGGGATTGAGGGAGGGACATCATGGCGAGAACTTTTCGCGTGTGGGTCGACCACCGCGTGTGCGTCGGGAACGCCATGTGCGAGAGCTTCGCCCCCGGGGTGTTCCAGCTCAACGCCGACCGGCAGTCCGAGGTTGTCGATCCCGCCGGCGACACCGAAGAGAACATCCTGGAGGCGGCCGAGAACTGCCCGGTCAGCGCCATCTTCGTGGAAGATGCTCACACTGGGGAACGCCTGTTCCCTTGATCGGGCTCCGGGCTTCCTGCACCCAGTGCTCGATCGCCTTCAGGATCACTCGACTCGACAGCTGACCTGCTCCGGCCAGGCGAACCGGTGCTGGAGCCGGGCTCAATCACCGGTCGGCTCGATCCGTGGTCGTCCTCCGCCCAGGAGGTCCTCCAGCTTCTCCGCCCCCATCGCCCGCACGACGACCGCGTCGCCCGGACGGACGCCGTGCGCCAGGCGGCGGCCCGGCCGTCGACCTGGCTCGCCAATTTCACGAAGCTGCAGCACCGGGAGCTCCGCCAGCTCGCCGAGCGCCTGCCGTCGCTGCTGTTCCACCACACCGCCGGTGGCGTGGTGGACGACTTGCTGCGCCGCTTCGGCGGCTAGAGCACCTGGCGCTACGAGCGGGCGCTGGGGCGGCCGGCAGCTGCATCGCCAGCCACCTCAATAGGGGATAGGAGATAGGGGATAGGGAACAGGAGACGTCCCCCAACCCCTATAACCTGTTCCCTATCCCCTAACACCTACATCGGGACGCCCAGGCTCCCGGACGGCCGGGCTGTCCCGCCGCTCACCCCGATCGGCACGCCGTCCGCGCGCCAGCAGGCCGCCCCGTGGAGCAGCCCCGCCGCGTCGAGCAGCACGCCGTTCATCCCGCCCGCGACCTTCTCGACGACCTGGACCCTGTGCCCCATGCCCGTGAGCGCCGCGCGCAGGTCCGTCAGGTTCGCGAAGCCGTCCTCCATCTCCAGCGCCGCGCCCTCCGTCCAGACGCGCGGCGCCTCGAACGCCTCCTGGAGCGTCATCCCGTGGTCGATCACGTTCAGGATGCCCTGGGCCACCGCCGCGAAGATTCGCTTGCCGCCGGGCGTCCCGAGCGCCATGAACGGCTTGCCGTCCTTCAGGACGATCGTCGGGGACATCGAGGAGAGGATGCGCTTGCCGGGCTCGATGCTGTTGACGGTGCCGGGCGTCGGGTCCATCAGGCTCATGTGGTTGTCCAGCAGCATGCCGGTGCCGGGCGTCGTCACCCGCGAGCCGAACCCCGATTGCAGCGTCTGGGTTGAGGCGACGATCGTGCCCTCGTCGTCGATGACGGTGCAGTGCGTCGTGTTGACGCCGTCGTGGCTGCCGAGGCCCGCCCCGATCAAGGCAGGGACGCCCTCGAAGTCGCCGTGCGCGTGGTCCTGCGCCCGGGTCAGGTCGAGGCCGGCCCGCCGCCGCTCGGCGTACTCCCGCGAGACGAGCTGTGAGACCGGCACGTCCACCCGGTCCGGGTCGGCCATGTACCGCCGGCGGTCGGCGAACGCGATCTTCAGCCCCTCGGCCAGCAGGTGGACGTACCCCGGCTGTCCGAACGCCAGCTCCCCCTTGCCGATCGGGAACGCCTCCAGCAGGTTCAACAGCTGAACGATGTGCGTCCCGCCGGAGGACGGCGGCGCCGTCGAGATGATCTCGTAGCCGCGATACGTCCCGCGCACCGGCGCCCGCTCGACCACCCGATAGGCGGCCAGGTCGTCCAGCGTGATCAGCCCGCCGTTCGCTCGCATGTCGTCGGCGATGACGCGGGCCAGGGCGCCGGTGTACATCGTCTCGGGGCCCTCGTCGGCGATCTGCTGGAGGGTCCGGGCGTACTCCGTCCGCACGATCCGGTCGCCGATCGACGGCACGCGACCGCCCGGCAGGAAGATCTCGGCCGAGGCCGGGAAGCGCGCCAGGTCGGCGGCGGCGCTCTGGATGCTCTGCACCAGGTACCCGCTGGCGGCGAACCCGGCCGCGGCGTAGCGGATCGCCGGCTCGATCGTCTGCGCCAGCGGCATCCGCCCGAACCGCCGGACCGCCTCGGCCCAGCCGGCCAGCGCCCCCGGCGTCGCCACCGAGAGGTAGCCGGCCATGTTCGCGCCGTCCGTGGTGTTGTAGTCCAGGTCGCCGGGGATCGGATCGAACATGTCCGGGGTCGCCGCGAACGGCACGACGGCGTAATCGTCCAGGAACGCCACGTCGCCGGTCCGGCCGTCCCGGATCGTGAAGAACCCGGCCCCGAACGGCGAGACCATCATCGGTTCGACCACCGAGAGGGCGAACAACGTCGCCACCGAGGCGTCGACGGCGTTCCCGCCCCGGAGCAGCGTCTCGACGCCGGCCACCGACGCGAGCGGATGGTTGGAGGCGACGACGGCCCGAGACGCCACGACCTCCTGCTTGTAGGTCTTGCTGTACGCCGACACCGCCTGCCTCCTAGCGCATCTCGCCGTCGCTCGTCGGCTCTGCCGCCGGGGCTCGGCCGTGGAGCGGTCCGGGCATGATAGCCAGATCTGCCCGGCCGCTCACCGCCGAACCGGCGATTGATCCCTTTCGGTACCAGTCCGCACGGACGCGCCGCCCGATAGTGGTTCCGTCCCTCCCTGCGCGCCTCGCGGGTCTTGCGCGGAGCGGAGCGGCCCGATCAGGACCACGCGGTTGGGGGATCGCTTGACAGGCGTCCGGACACCCACGCTGCGCCGCTGCCCACGGCGGCTGCTCGCGTCCCTCGCCGTCGCGGCGGGCCTGCTCGCCTGGCCGGCCGCCTTCGCCGAGGCGGCCAGCTTCCTGGTCAACGACACCCGCGACATCGCCGACCCGAACGTCGAGGACGGCCGCCGCGACGTCGACGGCATCGCAGCCGGCGACCAGTGCACCCCGCGCGGCGCCATCCAGCAGGCGAACGCGCTGCCCGGCAGCCACGGCATCGTCATGATCGGCGGCACGTTCAGCCTGACGACCGCCGGACGGGACGAAGACGCCGCCGCGACCGGCGACCTCGACGTCACAGCGCAGATCGCGATCGTCGGCCAGGGACCACAGACGACGCGTATCCATGGCGGCCGGGACGCCGGCGACGTCGTCGATCGTGTCATCGACGTGCGGCCCGGCGGCAGCCTCACCCTCTCGCAGCTGACGGTGGGGCTGGGCACGGCCACGCCGTCCGGTCCTGCCGGCGGCAACGGCGGAGGAATCCGTAACGCCGGGGGCGCCTTGACGCTCAACTTCGTCGAGGTGGTGGGTAACACCGCTCGCGAATTCAACGTGGGCGGTACCATCGTCGCAGGCGCTGGCGGAGGGATCTCGAACGAGGCCGTGGCCGGAGCAGGTGGCATCCTGAACGCCGCAAACGTCACCTTCATCAACAACCGCGCCGATACGCTCGGGGGCGCCATCTTCAATACCGGCACGATGACGCTCACGAACGTCACGGTCTCCGGCAACTTCGCGGATAACGGCGCCGGCATCTCCACACTTGGCCTGGCGACGCTTTCGTTCGTGACCGTTGCCGGGAACGAGGCCGTGGACGGCGTCGTTGGCGGGCTGGACGTGATGAGTGGGGCCGCTGTGACAATCAGGGGCTCGATCGTTACCGACAGCCAGGACGTCGATTGCCGCGGTCGCGTGACCAGCGGCGGCTCGAACGTCTTCGGGGACGACGACGATGTCAACCCCTGCTTCGCCGTGCTCGGACCGGGCGACGTCGGCAACGTCGACCTCGACCTACTCGATCTCCAGGACAACGGCGGCCTGGTCCGGACCCGCTCGCCGAAGCCGGGCGACCCGGTCGGCGACGGCGTCGTTCCCGGCTCGGCCGCGGCGGCCTCCTGCCCGACGACGGACGCTCGCGGCATCGCCCGGCCGCAGGACGGCGACGGCGATGGTCAGGCCCGCTGCGACGTCGGCGCCCACGAGCTGCGCACGTTCCGCGTCAACGCCACGGAC
>Ga0075420_100006619_pt1 | contig 10219 bp, 7 predicted proteins | sample SoiMetdeltSBSDD4_FD_75296 | JGI IMG/M metagenome (GOLD analysis project Ga0075420, IMG submission 75296) | Bulk soil microbial communities from a Populus tree surrounding site in Tennessee, USA - Soil MetaG P. deltoides SBSDD4 | ecosystem: Environmental > Terrestrial > Soil > Tree plantation...
GTGCGGGCGGCGCTCGATGCCTCAGGCGGCTAACGGCGCCTTCGACACGCGACTGTCAGTCGCTGCCGGCCGACGCGCCGCTAGCCTCGCGAGGTGGGCGACCCGTCCGAGCACGCGTTCACTGCGGTCGACGACCAGACCGATCCCTCGGCGTGGATCGAGGTGCTCGACCGCGTGCGGCAGGAGCCCGCCTACGCCGCGTACAAGGAGCGGATCCGGGAGCTGCTCGAGCCGTCTTCGGGCAAGACCTACCTCGAGGTCGGCTGCGGCACCGGGGAGGATGCGCTCGCGCTCGCGGGGCTCGGCGTCTCGGTGGCCGGCGTCGACGTGTCGAGCGCGATGGTCGACGAGGCTCGGGGTCGCGGGCTCTCCGAAGTGCAGGTCGCGAGCGCGGATGCGCTCCCGTTCGAAGCCGCGAGCTTCGACGGCTGCTGGGCGGACCGCGTGCTCCAGCACCTCGAGCGGCCGCAAGCCGCGCTCGCCGAGATGGTGCGGGTGACGAGGTCGGGAGGGCGGGTCGTCGTCGCGGACCCGGACTACGACACGCAGGTCGTCGACGTCGAGGACCAGGACCTCGCGCGCCGGGTCCTGCGCTTCCGCGCCGACCATCTGCTCCGGAACGGGACGATCGCGCATCGCGCCGGCGGGCTGCTCGCGGAGGCGGGGCTCGGAGGCATCGTGGTCGAGGCCGCCCCCGTCGTCCTGCGAGACCCGACCGCCCTCGTCAACGCGATGGGGCTCCGGACCTGGGCTGCGACCGGGGAGGAGCGCGGTGTGCTCCCTGCGGGGGACGCGGTGGCCTGGGAGCGGGCGCTCGACGCTGCCGTGGAAGGCAATCGCTTCCTCTACGCCTTCACCGTCTTCCTCACCGCCGGCACGGTGCCATAGCTCCGGCGGGCGCCGGGCCTAGACTGGACGCATGGCCCGCAGCTACGAGACCGAGGCGGTCGTGCTGCGCTCGTTCCGCTTCGCCGAGGCAGACCGCGTCCTCCACCTGTACACGCGTGAGCGGGGTCGGGTCGGCGCAGTCGCGAAGGGCGTGCGGAAGACGAAGTCGCGCTTCGGGGCCCGCCTCGAGCCGCTCTCGCACGTCGAGCTCCTCCTCCACCAGGGCTCGGGCGAGCTGCACACGGTCACGGGCGCCTCGCTCGTCGACCCGCACCGCCCGACCCGCGAGGAGCCGTACCGGCTCTCGGTCGCACTCGTCGGCGCGGAGGCGATGCTGCGCCTGTTCGTCGAGGAGGAGCGGAACGAGCGCGCGTTCGAGGCGTTGACGCGCTTCCTCGACGCGGTCGACTCGCTGCCCGCGGGCTCGCGCGGCCGGGCGGCGCTCGACCCGCTCGCGCTCGCGTTCCAGCTGAAGCTGCTCTGGCTCTCCGGCTACGTGCCGCACCTCGAGAGCTGCGTCGAGTGCGGCGAGGCCGGAGAGCTCGTCGGCTACCTCCCGCGTGCCGGAGGAGCCGTCTGCGCCGACTGCGCGCCGACCGAAACGGTGCCGCTCTCGCCCGAGGGGTACCGCGGCATCCACGGCCTGCTCGGCAGCCCGCTCGCCGATGCGCACCGGCTCGGCCTCGGCGAGCGTGCGGTGCGTGACGTGCTGGCGGTCGTCGTCGCCGCGTACGAGTTCCACGGCGGCTTTCGGTTGCGCACGCTCACGGCGTAGCTGGACTCGGCCCGAAGCGCTCGCGAGACTACGGCATGGTCGTAGGCCGCGAGCCGGAGCTGGCCGCAGTCGCTCGCCTCCTTGTCGACGCGCGCGCGAGGGTCTCGGGACTCCTGCTCGAAGGCGAGCCAGGGATCGGCAAGACGACGGTCCTGCAAGCAGCCGTCGAGCGGGCACGCGAAGAGGGATACGTCGTTCTGCGTGCGCGGCCCTCCGAAGCGGAGGCGCGCGTGGCGCTCGCGGCGGTCGAGGAGCTCGTGGACGGCCTTCCTCCTGACTCCTGGGGGGCGCTCGCGCCGCCGCAAAAGCGAGCAATCGACATCGCATTGCTTCGGGCGGAGCCGGACGAGCGGATCGTCGACCACCGCGCGTTGGCGTCGGCCGTGCGTGCGCTCGTGACCTCGGCTGGTCGCACGCGGCCGCTGCTCGTTGCGATCGACGACCTCCAGTGGCTCGATGCACCGTCCGCCGCGATTCTGGACTCGGTGCTTCGGCGGCTGGATCTCGGCGCCTTCGGTGTGCTCGCGACGAAGAGGCTGGGCGAGCCGAGCGCACTGCGTTTGGAGGAGCTTCTCGGGACCGGTGATCTCGAGCGGGTCTCGCTGGCCGGTCTCAGCGTCGGAGCTCTCCAGCGGTTGGTTCGGGAGCGGACCGGTCAGCCTCTGTCACGGTCGACTCTCGTGCGCGTGCACAGGACGTCGCGGGGCAATCCTCTGTTCGCGTTGGAGATTGCACGAGCGCTGGAGCGACACGGAGCGCCTCGGGTCGACGAGCCGCTACCCGTTCCCGACGACGTGCGCGAGCTCGTCCGGACACGGGTCCGGGCGCTACCGGAGAGCACCCGGACGCTGCTGGTCGCCATCGCCGCCACGTCCCGTCCCGATGCCGATCTGTTACGCCGGGCCTTGGCCCACGAGATCGACGACGACCTCGATCGTGCGGAGCGCGAGGGGCTCGTACTCCGGAGACGGAGCGTCATCGGCTTCGCGCACCCCCTCTACGCGGACGCGATCCTCGCGACCGCGACGACCGCCGGGTTGCGATCGATCCATCGGCGTCTCGCCGAGGCGGCCGAGGGCATCGAGACGAGGGCTCGGCATCGCGCGCTCGGATGCGTCCCGCCCGACGAGGAAGCGGCCGCGAGCGTGCAACGGGCGGCACACGATGCGTTGCTCCGAGGGGCGCCTGCTGCAGCGGCAGACCTCGCCGACCTCGCGCTCGCGATCGGCAGCGAGGACAGTCCTGCGCGAGCCGAGCGCCTGCTCGATCACGCGTACTTTCTGTACTGCGCCAACGAGCCGCGTCGCGCGCTCGAGAGCCTCGAGGGAATCCAGGACTGGCGGGGTTGGTCGCCTGCCCTCGAGGCGCGCGCACGAGGGTTGATCGTGGAGCTCGTCCTCCTCCTCGACGGGCTGGCCGCCGCCGTCGCCCGCGGCGAGCGCATGCTCCGCGAGAGTCTCCCGGTGGAGGCACGTGCCCGCGTCCTCGTGCATCTCAGCAACGCGTACAGCTTCGACCTTGCTCGCGCGTCCCGCTGCGACGACGAGGCGGCGCAATTGCTCGACGAGCTCGGACCACGAGCCGACCCGGGAACGGCCGCGCGCGCGCTGTGCTACCGCGTGAGGAACCGACTCGGGCTCGGCTACGGGATCGACCGTCGTGACGTCGAGCGGGCGGTCGCGTACGAGGCGCGGCTGCCGCGCGAACGCTGGCTGGCCGAGCGCGTCTCGTACCGCTTCGGAATCTGGCTTCGGCACGTCGACGCGATCGACGAGTCACGCTCGTGGCTCGAGCGCGAGCTCGCGATCGCAGGCGAGGCGTCCGACGAGTTCCTCCAGGTCGCGCTCCTCGTCCACCTCGCCCTGACCGATCTCTGGGCGGGACGGCTCGGGTCTGCCCGTACCGGAATCGACGGAGCCGCCGAGCTCGTCGACGAGCTCGGCTCCCGTCCATCCGACTTGGTCGGAGCTCGGGCGCTGGTGCTCGCCCATCTCGGCGAGGCCGAGCAGGTCAGAGCTCTTTCTGCCGAGGTGCTCACCGAGCCGGACGTCGATCTCCGAGAGCCCGGGCCCCTCTATGCGAACGCGGCGCTCGGGCTCCTGGAGCTGTCGCTCGGGGACGCCCGGGCCGCCGACACCCGCCTTCGAGACGCGCTGCACGGGATCGAAGCGGCCGGGCTGCGCGAGCCGGGGATCCATCGAGTTCATGCGAACGCGGCAGAGGCGGCGCTTCTGGTGGGGGATCCGGAGCGAGCCGCGGCGATCGGCGAAGATCTCGTCGCGCACGGTGAACGAACGGCGCACCGCTGGTCGCTGGCGACCGGTTGGCGATGCCGGGCGCTCGTCGCGGCCGGGGTGGGCGAGCTGGACGCGGCGCGGAGCGCGGCCGAGCGTGCGCTCGCGCTCCATGACGACCTCCCGATGCCGTTCGAGCGCGCGCGGACGGCACTCGTCGCGGGAGTCATCGAGCGGCGCGGGCGCCGCCGAACCCGCGCGCACGAGCTCCTCTCCGAGAGCACCGCTGCGTTCGAGCAGATGGGAGCCGTGCTGTGGGCCGGACGGGCCGGGAGCGAGCTGGAGCGCGTCGGGATCCGGCGTGGGAGCGGCGATGGGCTCACGCCTGGGGAGCAGCGCGTCGCGGAGCTCGCCGCGTCCGGCCTCAAGAACCGCGAGATCGCCGCTGCGCTGTTCGTGAGCCCGAAGACGGTCGAGGCGAACCTGGCACGCGTGTACCGCAAGCTCGGCGTCCACTCTCGTGCCGAGTTGGCGACGAGGTGGTCCGCGCTGCAGCCGTAGGGAAACGCCCGATGCGCCGCCGGCGGCCCGCGTCGTACAAGGACGCCGGTGACCGCGCGCTCGAAGCAGACGTATCTCGTCGAGTGCTTCGTTCCCGGTAGCGATCGGGCCGCGGTCGAGGCCGCCGGACAACGGATGCGGGAAGCGATCGCCGACCTGCGGGCGGAAGGGTGCGAGGTCGAGTATCTCCGCGCCATCCTCGTCCCCGGCGACGAGGTCGTCTTCCACGTATTCGCAGCACCGGACGCGAGTGCGGTGCGCGAGGCGAGTCGGCGCGCGGACGTCGACTTCGAGCGCGTCGTCGAGTCAGTCGCCTTCGACGCCGGAGACGACGCACGGCGACCGAGAGAGCGGACAAGGGAGGGAGCATGAGGAGAATCCACCAGCGGAGCCTGCGGGCACTCGCGTGCTCGGTCGCGGCCGCGGCGACGGCGCTGATGGCAGCCGGCCAGGCGCTCGGCGCGCCCGCCGACCCGGACGCGATCGTGAAGCTGCGCCAGCCGGACGGTCGATCGTTCCAGGCCCACGTCTGGGGCGACGAGTTCATCCACGGCTACGAGGCGCTGAACGGGCACACGGTCGTCATGGAGCCGCGAACCAGGACGTGGCGCTACGCGGTGCGAGCGCGTCGTGGCACATTGAAGCCCTCGCAGGCGATCGTGACGCGTGACCGGCCGGTCGTACGCGAGCACCTACGGCCGACGTTGCGAGCGTTCAACAGGGAGCGGGCGCGCGAGGGCGTGCAGCCGCTCGGCAAGCCGCGCCTGCTCGCGGCGCCGTCGTGGGCCGGCGGGGACACGGATGTCCTGTTCGTCATGGTCGAGTTCTCCGACGCGCAGTGCACGTTCACGCCCGCCCAGATGCAGACGAACATGTTCGGCGGCGGGGCTTCGGGCCCGGGCGATCTGGACGACTACTACGACGAGATCTCCTACGGCGAGCTCGCTCTCGTCGGAACCGTGGTCGGCGACAACGGCGGGACCGCTGACTGCGTCAACCTTCCCAACAACCGGGCGTTCTACAACGACGACGCGTCGAATGCCGACGGCGACGACGATGTCGTCCGCGCGGCGATCGCCGACATCGACGCCAACGTCAACTTCGCCGACTACGACAACGACAACGACGGGACGATCGACGCGCTCGGGATCATCTATGCCGGGGGAGGCCCGCACGACGGCTGTGCGGCCGGCACGAACGACGACAACCTCTGGCCCCACTCCGGATCGATCGCGGACCCCGGCCCGACGGTGTCGGCGGACGGAAAGACGGTCCGGCCCTTCATCATCAATTCCGAGCTCACGTACGACCTCGACAATCGTCCGCCGCCCATCACCGACTGCGATCAGATCCAGACGATCGGGCTCTTCGCGCACGAGCTCGGGCACTCACTGGGGCTCCCGGACCTCTACGACGAGGACATCAGCACGGGCGGAGTGTCGTTCTGGAGCGCGATGGCGTCGCAGTACCTCGGAACCGAGGATGCCTCAGACACGCCGCCGCACTTCGATCCCTGGAGCAAGGCCTTCCTGGGATGGGTCGATCCGACCGAGCACGCCGCCGCGGATCGGTTCGTGACGGCGCTCCCGCGTGTCGAGGGGACGACCGGCGTCGTCCATCAGTTCCTCTCGAACCCCGGGGGCTTCGAGAAGGGAGGCAGCGGGGAGTACTTCCTGGTCGAGAACCGACAGCAGACCGGATTCGACTCGCAGCTTCCGGGTTGCGGGGTCGTCGTCTGGCACATCGACGAGGCCCGGACCGACAACAAGAGCGGCGGACACACCGCCGCCATGCACAGGCTCGTCGACGTCGAGGAGGCCGACGGGTTGGCGGAGCTGGACCAGAACTCCGATCCCGACCCCGACGTGGCCGACGACCTGGACGCCGACGCCGGCGATCCGTTCCCCGGGTCGACCGGCAACCGGCTCCTCGACGGCACGACGAACCCGAACTCCGACCTCTACGACGGATCCAACTCGGGACTCCGCATGTGGGTTCAGAGCACCGGCTGCGCCGCCTCGATGACCGCGGCGTTCGGGCCGAATCAGCCACCGACGGCGAGCGCGGGCGGACCGTACTCGACGCCGGAGGGGACCAACGTCGCGCTCACTGCGGCGGGCTCTTCCGATCCCGACGGCGACGCGCTCACGTATGCATGGGACCTCGACAACGACGGGGCCTACGACGACTCGACGAGTCAGACGCCGACCTTCACGAACGTGGGCGACAACGGCTCCTTCACCGTGAAGGTGACGGTGACCGACTCGTACGGCAGCTCGAGCGCCACTGCTGCGACGGTCACGGTGACGAACGTCGCCCCGACGGTGACGCTCCTCTCGAACGACGGGCCGAAGCCGGAGGGCACGGCTGTGTCGATCAGCGGCGTCATCGCGGATGCCGGCTGGCTCGACACGCTCACGGCGACGGTCGACTGGGGCGACGGAGGTGGTGCGCAATCGCTGACGGGGACGTTGGAGAACGGGCGGCCCGATGCGACGCTGACCTTCACGAACGTCGCGCACACGTATGGCGACGACGGCCTGTTCACGGTCACCGTGTGCGGGCGGGACGACGACGGCGCGAGCACGAGCCCATGTCAGGTGATGATGGTCACGATCGCGAACGTGGCTCCGACGGCCGTGATCGATCTCGCCGGCACGGTGAGCGTCAACGGCGTCAGCACGTTCGTCGCGCACGTAGGTCAGGTGATCCCGTTCACGGCGAGCTCGTTCGACCCCGGAAGCGACGATCGTACGACGACGTGGGACTGGGGTGACGGCGCACCTTCCCCGGACACGAGCGCGCTGTCGCTGAACGACATCCTGGTCGGCGCGGACCCCGATCCGAGCCCGACGAGCAACCCGCGTACCGTTGCGGATCCAGAGCCGCATGCGTTCGGCTCTGCGTGCCTCTACACGGTGACGTTCGGCGCAGCGGACGACGACGCGGGCAGCGCCTCGGCGCAGGTCGCGGTGATCATCGCCGGCAACGCCTCGGCCGAGCGGGGATCCGGCTACTGGCAGACGCAGTATCAACCTCGACCGACGTCCCTCTCGGAGGCGCGGCGTCAGTGCTACCTGGCGATCGTGCGCTTCATGAGCGGCATCTTCGACGAGGTCACGCCGCTGAGCACGGTCGCGCAGGCGTTCAACGCCCTGAAGATCGACAACAACGGCGGAAGCGAGACGCAGAAGCTCGATCGAGAGCTCCTGGCTGCGTGGCTGAACTTCGCGAACGGTGCGTTCGATCTCTCCGAGCTCGTCGACACCGACGGGGACCGGACGGTGGACACCGCGTTCGCGACGATGATGGCCAACGCCGAAGCCGTGCGCACCGGGCCCTCGACCAGCGCGGAGAAGATTGCTCAGCGAGACATCCTGCAGCGAGTCAACGGGAGCTGAGGCGACCTGGTCGGAGGACGCGAGGCGGAGACGGCCCCTGGCCGCCTCCGCCTCGCCCGCCTGGAGCACCTCGTAGCGTGTGAACGGCGAGGTCGGGACGGGCACGACCCCGCCGCACGTTCTCTCTCGAGCTGATCCGGGGCGTCCGAGCGCCGCTAGCCCGTCTTCGGCGTCGTCCAGTCCTCGGCCAGCTTGTCGAGGACGAACGCGCGCGCGCCCGTGATCGGGATCCGCTCCTGGGCGAGTGAGTCGCGGTCGCGGATCGTGACCGTGTCGTCCTCGAGCGTCTGCTCGTCGATCGTCAGCGCGTAGGGCGTGCCGATCTCGTCCTGGCGGCGATAGCGCCGCCCGATCTGGCCCGAGTCGTCGTACTCGGCCACGACGGCGCGGCGCAGCTCCTCGTACAGCGCGCGCGCCTTGCCGGCGATGTCGTCGTTGCGCGGGATCAGGGGAAGCACGGCCACCTTCACCGGGGCGAGCTGGGGGTGGAGCCGGAGCACCGTGCGCTCGCGCTCGGCGACGACCTCCTCGTCGTAGGCGTCGACCAGGAAGGCCAGCATCGAGCGGTTGACGCCGAGCGCGGGCTCGACGACGTGCGGCGTGTACCGCTCGTCGCCGTCCGACCACTCGAGCTTCGTCCCCGAGGCCTCCGTGTGGACGCGCAGGTCGAAGTCCCCGCGGTAGGCGACGCCCTCGAGCTCCGACCAGCCGATCGGGAAGAGGTACTCGATGTCGCTCGTCATCGTCGAGTAGTGCGAGAGCTCGTCGGCCTCGTGCTCGCGCACGCGCAGGTGGCTCTCGCGGACGCCGTAGCGGGTGTGCCAGGCGAGCCGCTCCTCGACCCAGTACCGAAACCACGTCTCGGCCTCCGCGGGCGGGACGAAGAACTCCATCTCCATCTGCTCGAACTCGAGCGTGCGGAAGATGAAGTTCCCGGGAGTGATCTCGTTCCGGAACGCCTTCCCGATCTGCGCGATGCCGAAAGGCGGCTTGCGGCGCGCGATCTGGGCGACGTTCTTGAAGTTGACGAAGATCCCCTGCGCGGTCTCCGGCCGCAGGTACGCGTCCTGGCCCGTCTCCTCCAGGGCGCCGATGCGCGTCTCGAACATCAGGTTGAACTGGCGGGGCTCGGTGAGGTCGCACTTCTCGGTCTCGCCCGGGTGCTTGCTCGGCCGCGCACCGCACTCGGACTCGTCGAGCTTGTCCGCCCGGTAGCGGCGCTTGCAGAAGCGGCAGTCGACGAGCGGGTCGGCGAACCCCTCCACGTGGCCCGACACCTCCCACACACGGGGGTGGAGGATGATCGAGGAGTCGAGCGCCACGATGTCGTCCCGCTCGCGCGTCATCGCCTCGAGCCAGCGGGCCTTCACGTTCTCCTTCAGGAGGACGCCGTAGTGCCCGTAGTCGTACGCCGAGCCCAGGCCGCCGTAGATCTCGGAGGACGGGAAGACGAACCCGCGGCGGCGCGCGAGGGAGACGATCTTGTCCATGGTGACCCTGTCCGGCAAGGAACGAACCGTACCGCGAAGCGTTCTACGATCCGTCCGTGCTGGGACGGGCGCGGGACGGGGACCTCACGCGTGCTCCGGCCGCGATCCAGACTGCGTGGCTGGCCCGTACGTCCGAGGCGGCCGGAGGGATCGTGCATCGCGAGCGTGGACTGACGTGGATGGCGTCCCCGGCCGGTGCGGTGCTCGCGTTCCCGCGCGCGTCGCGTGCTCGTGTGGTCGAGCTGCTCCCCCGGCTCCTCGATGCCGCGCGAAAGGAGAAAGCCTTCGAGGCGTCGTGCTGGTCGCATCTGCCGACGACGCCGCGCGACCTCGACGAGATCCTCGGCGCGGCCGGCTTCCGCGGGGGCTGGCAGGCGCAGTGGATGGCGGTCGCGATCGACGAGCCCGGCATTCCGGAGCCCCCGACCGGCGTCGTCGTCGGCCTCGTCGAGGGGCCGTGGGCCGTCACGGGTCTCCCGTGGGACGGCTCCGGCATCGCGCGCGTGCGCGAGCGTCTCGCACACGCCCGGCCGCGCCGCGTCTGGCACGTCGGAGCGTGGCGCGACGGGCAGCCGGTAGGCCACGCGCTCCTGAACGTCACGGCCGGGAAGCTGGGCGTCGCGGGTGTCTACGACATGGGCGTCGCGCCCGCTGAGCGTCGCCGGGGGATCGGCCGCGCGCTGACCGTCGCGCTGCTCGCGCTCGCACGCTCGGCGGGCTGCGAGGTCGCGACGCTGAACGCGACGACGGAGGGTGAGCTCCTCTACCGGCAGCTCGGCTTTCGGCCGGTCGGCGTGGCGCAGACGTGGTGGCGCTAGCCTCCTGCCGATGAGCGCTTCCGAGCCCGAGCACGAGCACGAGCCCGTCGAG
>Ga0075420_100006620_pt1 | contig 10219 bp, 9 predicted proteins | sample SoiMetdeltSBSDD4_FD_75296 | JGI IMG/M metagenome (GOLD analysis project Ga0075420, IMG submission 75296) | Bulk soil microbial communities from a Populus tree surrounding site in Tennessee, USA - Soil MetaG P. deltoides SBSDD4 | ecosystem: Environmental > Terrestrial > Soil > Tree plantation...
CGGAAAATGTTCGGCCAGGCGCTCGCCGAGTTCCAGATGACGCAGGCGAAGCTCGCCGACATGGCGACCCAGATCGATGCCGGGGCCTTGCTCACCTACCGCGCAGCCTGGGAAAAAGATACTCAGCAGAAAAGAATCAGCAGGCAGGCCGCGATGGCGAAGATGTTCGCCACCGAGGCCGCACAGACGGTGATCGACGACGCGGTGCAGATCTGCGGCGGCCTCGGCGTGATGCGCGGCCATCCGGTCGAGCGGCTCTACCGCGAGGTGCGCGCGCTGCGGATCTACGAAGGCGCCACCGAAGTGCAGAAGCTGATCATTTCGCGGGACCTCCTGAAGTCATGAGTTACACCGCCCACGTAGACACGTTCGCGCGCGACAACCTGCCGCCGCGGAGCCAGTGGCCGGAATTCCTGTTCGAGCTGCCGGAGCTCCAGTACCCGAGCCGCCTGAACTGCGCCGCCGAGCTCCTCGACAAGCCGGTGACGCGCGGCCACGGCCATCGCGTCGCGCTGCGCTCGCCTGAAGGCGAATGCACTTATACCCAGCTCTTCACCCAGGCGAACCGGCTGGCCAACCTGCTGGTGCGCGAGATGGGCGTCAAGCCCGGCAATCGCGTGCTGCTGCGCGGGCCGAACAATCCGATGATGGCCGCGGCCTGGTTCGCGGTGATGAAGGCGGGCGGCGTGTGCGTCGCCACCATGCCGCTGCTGCGCGCGAAGGAGCTGACCGAGATCATCACCAAGGCCGAGGTGACGCACGCGCTGTGCGACAAGCGGCTGGAAGCCGAGCTCAAGACTGCCCAGGGGCTGTGCGCTTCACTGAAGGTGATTCGATATTGGCATGACGACGACCCGGAGTCGGTCGACACCCTGGCGCTGCGGCAGCCGCTCTGGTTCACCAACGTCGCCACCGCGGCGGACGACGTCGCGCTGATCGCGTTCACCTCGGGCACCACCGGCAAGCCGAAGGGCACGATGCACTTCCACCGCGACGTGATCGCGATGTGCGACGCCTTCCCGCGCTCGGTCCTCAAGGCGCACAAGGACGATGTGTTCTGCGGCACGCCGCCGCTCGCCTTCACCTTCGGCCTGGGCGGGCTGCTGTGCTTTCCGATGCGCGTCGGCGCCTCCACCGTGCTCGCCGAGAAGCACACGCCCGAGACGCTGCTGGAGACCGTCGAGCGATCCAGGGCTACGGTGTGCTTCGCCGCGCCGGTGATGTATCGGGGAATGGCTGCCGTTGCCCGCCGTTTCAACCTTTCTTCATTGAGGAAATGCGTATCGGCGGGCGAAGCGCTGCCCGACTCGACGCGCCAGCTGTTCAAGGAAGCCACCGGCATCGAGATCATCGACGGCATCGGCTCGACCGAGATGATCCACATCTTCATCTCGCACACGCCCGAGCGCGTGCGCCGCGGGGCGACCGGCTACGTGGTGCCGGGCTATCGCGCCACGGTGCTGAGCGACCAGTTCGATCCCTGCAAGCCGGGAGAAGCGGGAAGGCTTGCCGTGAAGGGCCCGACCGGCTGCCGCTACCTCGCCGACGAGCGCCAGAAGAACTACGTGATTACCGAGGGAAGGATGCGCGGCTGGAACCTGACCGGCGACGCTTACGTGATGGACGGCGACGGTTACTTCTTCTACCAGGCGCGCACCGACGACATGATCGTCTCGGCCGGCTACAACATCGCCGGGCCCGAGGTGGAGGCGGCGCTGCTCGCGCACGCCGCGGTCGCCGAGTGCGGCGTGATCGGCGCGCCCGACGCCGAGCGCGGCACGATCGTGAAGGCATTCGTTCTTCTGAAACCGGGCCACGAGAAATCCGAAAGCATGAAAAAGATCCTGCAGGACCACGTCAAGCAGGCGATCGCGCCCTACAAGTACCCGCGCGCAGTCGAATTCGTCGACGCGCTGCCGCGCACCGAGACCGGAAAACTGCAACGCTTCAAGCTGAGAGGTTCGTGATGAAGATCCTTCAACCCCCCGGCTGGGCCAGGGCGAAAGGCTTCTCCAACGGCATCGCCGCGCAGGGCCGGCTGGTGTTCATCGCCGGCCAGGTCGGCTGGACCGGCGAAGGCAAATGGGAGGCGCGCGATTTCGCCGGGCAGTTCCGCCAGACGCTGAAGAACATCGTCGCGGTCCTGAAGGAAGCGGAGGGCAGGCCCGAGCACATCGTGCGCCTCACCTGGTACGTGCTCGACAAGCGCGAGTACCTGAATTCGCTCAAGCAGGTTGGCGAGGCCTACCGCGAGGTGATGGGCAGGCACTACCCGACCATGGCGGTGGTGCAAGTGAGCGCCCTGGTGGAAGACGAAGCCCGCCTCGAGATCGAAGCCACGGCGGTGGTCCCATGAAGGTCGACATCATCGGCGGGGGGCCCGGCGGCCTGTATTTCGCCCTGCTCGCGAAGAAGCAGTGGCCGCGCTGGGAAATCACGGTCCATGAGCGCAACCGGCCGGATGACACCTTCGGCTTCGGCGTGGTGTTCTCCGACCAGACGCTCGACGCCTTCAAGGCCTACGACCTGGCGAGCTACGAGCGCATCCGCCGGCGCTTCGCCTACTGGGGCGACGTCGACGTGGTGTTCAAGGGCAAGGTGATGCGCTCGGGCGGCAACGGCTTCTGCGGCTGCTCGCGCGTCGCGCTCCTCAACATCCTGCAGGACCGCGGGCGCGAGCTCGGCGTGCAGATGCGCTTCCAGCGCGAGGTCGAGGGACTGGAGGAGTTTGCCGGCGCCGACCTGATCGTGGTCGCGGACGGCCTGAACTCGAGGATCCGCGAGAAGTACAAGGACCATTTCCAGCCGAGCCTGGATCTCCGGCCGAACAAGTTCACCTGGCTCGGCTCCACCAAGCCGCTCGACGCGTTCAAGTACTTTTTCCGCGAGACGCCGCAGGGCGTGCTGCTCGCGCACTGCTACCAGTACGAGGCCGACCGCTCGACCTGGGTGGTCGAGATGGACGAGCGCACCTGGCGCAATTTCCAGTTCGACCAGCTTTCCGAGACCGACATGCTGCCGGTGCTCGAGAACGTATTCGCCGAGGAGCTCGAGGGCCATCCACTGATCGCCAACCGCTCGCTGTGGCGCAACTTCCCCAACATCTCCAACCAGACCTGGGTGAAGCACGAAGAAAAAATGAGCGCAGTCCTCATCGGCGACGCCAAGGCGACGGCGCATTTCTCGATCGGCTCGGGCACCAAGCTCGCGATGGAGGATGCGATCGCGCTTTTTGAGAGTTTCAAGAAACACCCGGAAGTAAAAAGCGCCCTGACCCTGTACGACACGGCCCGGCGTGAAGAGGTCGAAAAGACCCAACACGCCGCCAACGTATCGCTCGCCTGGTTCGAGCACATGAAGCGCTACTGGAGCATGGACCCGGTGCAGTTCGCTTTCGGCGTGATGTCGCGCTCGAAGCAGATCACCTGGGAAAACCTCGAGCTGCGCGACCCGGCGTTTGTGCGCGAAGTTCACCGATGGTTCGCGAAAAAAGTCCATTCCGATGGATTCGCGATCGATCTCGAAAACCCCCCTGTTCCCATGTTCACGCCCTTCCGCCTGCGCGACATGGTGGTCGAGAACCGCGTGGTGGTGTCGCCGATGGACCAGTACTCGGCGGTGGACGGCGTGCCCGGCGACTGGCACTTCGTGCATCTGGGCAGCCGCGCGATCGGCGGCGCGGGGCTGGTGTACGTGGAGATGACCTGCCCGTCGCCCGAGGCGCGCATCTCGCCCGGAGACACCGGCCTGTGGAACGAAACGCAGCGCGATGCCTTCAAGCGCATCGTCGAGTTCTGTCACGCCAATTCGAAGGCAAGACTGTGCATGCAGCTCGGGCACTCCGGGCGCAAGGGCTCGACCCAGCTCGGCTGGGAGCGCATGGACCATCCGCTCGAGCGCGGAAACTGGCCGGTGATGTCCGCCTCGCCGATCCCGTATTACGACGGCATCTCGCAGGTGCCGCGGGAGATGACCCGGGCGGACATGGACAAGGTGGTACGCGACTTTGTCATTTCCACGAATTATGCAAACCAAGCCGGCTTCGACATGCTCGAGCTCCACTTGGCGCACGGCTATCTTCTCGCCAGCTTTATTTCGCCGCTGACGAACAAGAGAACCGATTCCTACGGCGGCAGCATCGAGAACCGGATGCGCTTCCCGCTCGAGGTCTGGAATGCATGCCGCAAAGCCTGGCCGGAGAAAAAGCCGATGTCGGCGCGCATCTCGGCGACCGACTGGGCGCCCGGCGGGCTCGGCGGCGAGGACCTGATTGCCCTCACGCGCATGCTGAAGGCGGCAGGCTGCGACATGATCGACTGCTCGACCGGGCAGACGGTGCCGCACCAGAAGCCGGTGTACGGCCGCATGTACCAGGCGCCGTTCGCCGACTGGGTGCGCAACGAGGTCGGCATCGCCACCATGACCGTCGGCGCGGTGACCACGCCCGACCAGGTGAACACGCTGCTCGCCTCCGGCAAGGCGGACCTCGTGGCGCTGGCGCGGCCGCACCTCGCCAACCCGTATTTCACGTTGCAGGCGTCGGCGTGGTACCAGCACATGGGCCAGTTCTGGCCGCCGCAATACCTGTCGGGCCGCGACCAGGCGTACCGCAATGCGCCGCGCGAGCGCGCCGAGCAGCAGGACCTGCGCGTGAAGGCGCGCCCGGCGAGCCACGAGGTCAAGGACAGCGGCGTCAAGAAGGCCGCCTGACATGACGCTGTGGGAGCTCGTCGAGCGCCGGTCGATCGAAGCGCCCGAAGCCATTTCGATTCTTTTTTCAGAAAAGCATCTGACCAACAGGGCATTCCGGGACGAAGCGCTGCGGGTGGCACGCGGCCTGCGCGAACTCGGGGTGGGGCGCGGCGATGTGGTGGCGGTGCAGCTCCCCAACATCCCGGAGTACCTGCTGAGCTATGCCGCGATCTGCGCGCTCGGCGCGACGCTCCAGCCGGTGCACATGCCCTACCGCCGCGCCGAGCTCACCACGCTGCTCGGGCACTCGGGAGCGAAGGCGTTCGTCTGCCTTTCGCGGTTGAAGGACGAGCGTCCGCCGGGATTGAAGAACGTCGTCTCGCTCGGCGAGCCCGAGGATGGCGCGATTCCGTTCTCCAGCTTGCTTGCAAAAACGTCCCTGGAGAAGCCATACGACGGCTCGCCGGACGACCGCTTCCTGCTTCTCTACACCTCGGGCACGACCGACAATCCGAAGGGCGTGCCGCATGCGCAGCGCGGCTTTCTGGCCAATGCGGCGTCCTCCGTTCCGGAACTCGAGATTTCAAGGACGGAGGTCGTGCTGTCCGCGGCGCCGCTCACGCACCTCTACGGGCTGTATGCGTACCACGTGAGCCTGTGCTCCGGCGCGACGATGTCGCTCCTCCCTGCCTTTACCCCGGATGGCCTGAGCGAGACGGTTGGAAAACACAAGGCCAACTGCATCTTCGCCGGGCCGGCGCACTTCAAGCCGCTGCTGGACGGCGGCCTGCTCGAGCGCCACGACTTCTCCTCGGTGCGCTTCGCGTGCCTGTCCGGAAGTCCGGTGCCGCCCGAGCTCGCGGCGGCGGTGGAGAAAAAACTGCCGAAGGGGAAAACCCTCCAGCTGTGGGGCATGACCGAGCTGCAGGCGGGCTCGTTCTCGCGGCCGCGCGATCCGGCCGAGGTGCGCCACGGCACCGCCGGCGCGGCCACGCCCGGGACCGAGCTGCGCGTGGTGGACGAGCGGCTCCAGGTCCGCGGCGTCTCGCTTTTCAGTGAATATTTGAAAAATCCCGAGGAAACCCGCAAGGCGTTCACTGCCGACGGCTGGTTCGAGACCGGCGACACGGCACAATTGAGCGGCGCCGGTCATCTGCGCTTCACCGGGCGCGTTAAGGAGATCATCAACCGCGGCGGGGTGAAGTATTCGCCGCTCGACGTCGAGGCGATCATCGACCGCATGCCCGACGTGGCGCGCTCGGCGATCGTGCCTTATCCCGACGTCGTGTTGGGCGAGAGGGCGTGCGTGTTCGTGCAGCCGAAGGCCGGCGCCGCGGCGGTGACCCTGGAGGCGATAATGCGGGAGCTCGATCGCGCCGGCGTGGCGAAGTTCAAGTGGCCCGAGCGCCTCGAGCGCATCGAGGCCATGCCGCTCACGCCGACGCAGAAGGTGATGCGCGGCCGCTTGCGGGAACTGCTGAAAAATTGATCGCACTCTATGAACTGAAGGGGAAGAACGACCGGCGCTACAGCCTGTTCTCGTGGCGCGCGCGCATGGCGCTCAGGCACAAGCGCCTCGACTTCGAGTCGGTCCCGGTGCACCTGTCGGACAAGGCGGTGATCGAGTTCTCGGCCGGCAAGACCGTGCCGATCCTCAAGGACAAGGACGTCGTGGTGCGCGATTCCTGGAAGATCGCCGATTACCTCGAGAACCGCTACAAGGACGCGCCGTCGCTCTTCGGCGGCGAGATCGGGCGCGGCGTGACGCAGGCGTTCAACACCTGGGTGGACCGCACCATCGTGCCGGCTATGCTGCGCGTGATCGCCGCCGACATCCACGAGCGCGTGGCGCCGGAGGACGAGGACTACTTCCGCCAGACGATGGAAAAGGTGCTGCGCATGACGCTTGAGGAATCGCGCGCGAAGCGCGACGATGCGGTGCTGCAGCTCGGAAAAGTGCTTGCCCCCTTGCAGGAAGCTTTCAAGCGCCAGGCCTTCATGGGCGGCGCGAACGCCGCGTATGCCGACTACGTGCTGTTCAGCCCGTTCCAGTGGGCGCGCGTGATGAGCCCGCAGGAGCTGCTCGCGCCCGAGGACCCGCTGTGCCGCTGGCGCGAGCAGCTCCTTGACTTGTTCGACGGCTTCGCGCGGAATGTCCCGCTCGCATGACGGTTCCCGACCACCTCGGCAAGTACGAGATCAAGCGGCTGCTCGGCGAAGGCGCGACCGGCACGGTGTATCTCGCCGCCGACCCGTTCAGCCAGCGCGACGTCGCGCTCAAGGTGATGAAGAAGCTGCCCTCCGACCCCGAGGAGGCGCGGCGCCACCTGCGCTTCTTCCAGAACGAGGCGGCGCTCGCCGGCAAGCTGCGCCACCCGCACATCGTCAGCATCCTCGACGCCGGCGTCGAGGACATCTCGGGCGGCGAGCCGATCCGCTACCTGGTGATGGAGATGATCGAGGGCGCTCCGCTGTCGCGCTACTGCGAGCGCGACGCGCTGCTCGATCCCGAGCGCGTCGTCGGCCTGGTGTACAAGACGAGCAAGGCGCTCGAGTTCGCCAACGGCATCGGCGTCGTGCACCGCGACATCAAGCCGGCGAACATCATGGTGAAGGAAGACTTCGACATCAAGGTGTCGGACTTCGGCGCGGCCCAGCTCGACCGCAGCGAGGTCACCCAGGTCACGGGCGTGGGCTCGCCCGCCTACATGTCTCCCGAGCAGCTGAAGGGCGAGGAGATCGACTTCCGCAGCGACATGTACTCGCTCGGCGCGGTGCTGTTCCACATGCTCACCGGGCGTCGCCCGTTCGGCGGCAAGAATACCTTCGAGCTGATGAACAACATCCTCAGCGTGCCCGCCCCGCTGCCCTCGGAGCTGCGCACCGACACGCCCGCCGAGCTCGATGCGGTGGTGGCGCGCGCCATGGCGAAGTCGCGCGCCGACCGCTACGAGAGCTGGGATGAGTTCGGCGGCGCGTTGGCCAAGCTGCTCGAGCTCGACGCGGTCGGCGGCGGGCTGTCGGACGCCGAGAAATTCGCCGCCTCGCGGCGGCTCAAGTTCTTCCAGCGCTTCAGCGACGCCGAGCTGTGGGAAGCGGTGCGCCCCTCGGTATGGCGCCACCACCGCGCCGACGAAGAGCTGATCCGCGAGGACACCGCCGACGAGCACTTCTACATCATCGCCTCGGGCATGATGAAGGTCACGCGCCGCGGCAAGCTGCTGAACGCCGTGAGCCCGGGGGAATGCGTCGGCGAAATGGCCTACGCGCGCCGCGACGGCCGGCCGCGCAGCGCCACGGTGGTCGCGGTCGAGCCGAGCTGGGCGATGCGGCTGCGCGTCGACGACATCGACGCGCTCTCGGAAGCGTGCCGCGCGCGCTTCAACGAGGCTTTCCTCGCCATCATGGCCGAGCGCCTCTCCATGCTGGGCGGCCGGCTGATCGCGCTGTGAAAATGGGGTCAGAGCAAAAAGGGGTCAGAGCAACTTTTCGGAAACAGCAAGCCACATGAGCCTTCGAGGATTGATAAAAGTTGCTCTGACCCCTTTTTTCCTGGTCGCGCTGCCCGCGACCGCGGCCTACGACGTCCGCAGCATCGCCCTGGGCGCCAAGGAGGGCGACGTCCGGCGCGCGCTGCCGAGCGTGCACTGCAAGGTGCTCGAATGGAAAACCAAGGCCGCCGACCGACGCTGCGACGACTCGCGCGTGGCGTTCGGCGGGGTCGAGGTGCAGGTGACGTTCTACCTGAAGAAGGACACGGTCGAGGCGTTCGACGTGCGCTTCGATACCGGCGATCTCGACAAGTTCGTCGCGTTCCTCAAGGGCCGCTACGGCGCGCCGACCGCGGACAGCCTCGACAGCATCGAGCGCAAGGGCAAGAAGCCGCGCGAGATCCGCAAGGTGTCGTGGGAGGGCGCCGGCGAGCGCGCCGTGCTCGTCGCCCAGCTCGAGAAGCGCCGCGGCTCGATGCTGGTCTACCGCGGCGACTTCGAGGAGGAGATCTACCGCGTGCGCTAGAGCTTCAGCTTCTTCAGCGCCGCGATGGCCTTGGCCTGGTCGTCGGCGCTGTCGAGCGCGATGAAGCTCACGAACTTGCTGCCGATCGCGATCGCCGACATGCCGCGGAAGTTGACGCCCGCGTCGCCGAGCGCACGCGCGATCTTCCCGCCGAGCCCGGGCTTGTCGCCGCCCTCGACCCGTACCGAATGGATGGTTCCCGGCTGGCCCATGCCGGCCTGCTGCGCGGCCTCGAGCGCCTTTTTCCCCTTGATCGGCGTCACGAACATCACGCCCTGGCCCGGCTGCTCGCTGGTGCGGCGCGCGAGCAGCATCTCCAGGTTGGCGCCCGCCCTCGACAGGGCTTCCAGCTTCTGCGCGGCGCCTCCGGGCCGGTCGTCGATGGTGACCGCCCAGACGTCCGCCTTGCTCACTTTGAGTGCCATGATTGCTCCTCCGGGGTTGAGCTAAGCGGCATAATTTACTCCCATGGACCGGAAAAAAGAGATCGCAAGCGCCGTTGCGGAAATACGAGTCATTGAAAAAGAGCAGGGCGTAACCCGCGAGAGCCTGGAGAAGATCAAGCAGCGCCTGATCCGGCTCGCGCGCCCTGAGCTGTTCCCCCCGTCCGATTTCCCGCCGCCCGCGCCGGGCGGCAAGCTCAAGTCCTGCCTGTACCGCGTCGCCGAGGACGCCGACCACCGCTTCGCGCTGTACGTGAATTCCTCGCTCGGCGGCCATGCCACGCCGGCGCACAACCACACCACCTGGGCGGTGATCGTCGGCGTCACCGGCGAGGAGCTGAACCGCTTCTACGACCGCGCCGCCGAGGGCGCGCCGCGCCAGAAGGGCGAGTACGTGGTGAAGCAGGGCACCGGCGTGTGCTTCCTGCCCGACGACCTGCACTCGATCCACATCCAGGCGCCGCTGGTCAATTTCCACATGTACGGCCTCGCGCTCGACCACCTGCACAAGCGCGAGTACTACCAGGCCGCTGAAAATACCTGGCGCGTATTCCCGGCACATGGGGATATCCGCGAGGCGCGTTAGCGAGCTCGCCGGCGCCAGCGGCGAGTTCGCCCTGCTGGACGTCCGCGAGCAGGGCGTCCACTACCGCGGCCATCCCTTCTTCGCCTGCTCGGCGCCGCTGTCGCGCCTCGAGCTCGTCATCGCCGACCTGGTGCCGCGCCGCAACGTGCCTGTCGTCCTGCTGGACGGAGGAAATGAAGGACTCTCCGAGAAAGCGGAAAAAAAGCTTCGAGAGCTTCATTACAGCGATGTATCCATACTCGAAGGCGGTTGCGCGGGCTGGAAAGCCGCGGGGCTCGAGCTCTTCAGCGGCGTCAACGTGCCCTCCAAGGCGTTCGGGGAGTTCGTCGAGCACCACTACGGCACTCCGCGCATCACGCCCGGCGAGCTGAAGCGCCTGCAGCAGATCAAGAAAGTCCTGATCCTCGACTCGCGCCCGTTCGAGGAGTACCAGCGCATGAGCATCCCGGGCGGCATCGACGTGCCCGGCGCGGAGCTGGTC
>Ga0075420_100006621_pt1 | contig 10218 bp, 10 predicted proteins | sample SoiMetdeltSBSDD4_FD_75296 | JGI IMG/M metagenome (GOLD analysis project Ga0075420, IMG submission 75296) | Bulk soil microbial communities from a Populus tree surrounding site in Tennessee, USA - Soil MetaG P. deltoides SBSDD4 | ecosystem: Environmental > Terrestrial > Soil > Tree plantation...
CAATGTCGACGTCGTAGTCGAGTAGTGCGGCGCACTGCTCCTCGGTTGACCGTGCAAGCGACACGACATCGGTGCGCTCGAGCATCGTCCGCAGGTCTGATCGATCCGCAAGCGCTGCCAACTGCACCACGTCCCGGAAATGTGGGCCATCCGGATCTAGGACGTAGTTGTGCCAGTAGGCTTCCAGAAGACGCCGGTGAGTCTCGAAGTAGCGGAGGTAGGCTGCGACGCGATCAGTGCTATTGAGTACAGCGAAGAAGTCAGGTAGCAGGTTGATCAGCATCTCGGCCGGAGCGCAGGGAAGCGGCGCAGTCTTCTCGTGGCGGGACGGGCGGCAAGATAGTAACGGCTGATAACCCGAACAAGAGAGAGCACCGCACCTATCTGGCACAGAATTTCCTTAACTCGTCGCCGTGCCTCAACGCGTCAGGCAGGCGGAGGCGAGAGGAAGACGTAGCCGAGGTGGGGGCGCGATGACGACCCTTCAACAAATTGAACTGCATTGCCCGATTTGCGACTCGACGTTTCGCTCGCAGGCGGTCGTGTCGACGAACTCGTTTGGTGGCAAGCGGACGGATTTTCACGAGCGGGCGGCGGGCACGCAACCACTCCCATACCTGGTTCACACCTGCAGTCGCTGTGGCTACTCGGGTGCAGAGCGTGACTTCAGTGAAGAAGCTGAAGTGACGCCAATGCTGCGCGAACATGTGTGGAACGAGCTAACGCCGCGACTGCCGACGGAAGCGTTATCAGGCTCCGAGAAGTATGAACTCGCTGCCAAGATCGCCGAGTGGCAGTCGATGGAGCCGCGTCACGTCGCTGACCTCCTGCTTCGTGCAGCGTGGTGTTGCGTGGACGAAGCGGATGTCGAGGCTGAACGGTATTTTCGACGGAAGGCTGCGTGGGCGCTCGAGCGCGCGCTCGCAAGCTATGACGGCGTCGTCACCGAGGAGCGAGCGGTTCTGACGTACCTCGTGGGTGAGCTGTGGCGTCGCGTAGGGGACGTGTCGCTCGCGACCTCGTGGTTCGACCGGGTCACGTCCGAGATCACGGACGCGCAGAGCCAGCAGTGGATCCTGGACGCTGCGCGGCAGCAGCGTGACTGCCCACGGGAGTGGTTCGGCTAGTAGCTGCTAGTTGACCTAGCGAGTCCCAAACAACCGATCACCCGCGTCGCCAAGACCGGGCAGAATGTAACCCTGGGCATTGAGCTCGCGATCAAGCGCCGCGCAGTAGACCTGCACGTCTGGGTGCGCAGCGCCGAGGCGGCGTACGCCTTCCGGCGCGGCGACGAGGCACAAGAACCGGATCCTCGTCCCGCCTGCTCGCTTGAGTGAGCTGACTGCCGACACGGCGCTGCCACCTGTCGCGAGCATCGGATCAAGCACGAAGAAGTCTCGCTCCGCAGCGTCGCTCGGGACCTTGAAGTAGTAGTCGACTGGTTCGAGCGTGTCGTGGTCGCGGTACAGCCCGATATGGCCAACGCGAGCGGACGGCACCAAGCGGAGCACGCCCTCGACCATGCCCAACCCCGCACGCAGAATCGGAACGAGGGTGAGCTTCTTCCCACTCACCTGTGCCCCGTCGGCTTGTTCGAGCGGTGTCTGAACCGTCGCCGACTCCAGCGGGAGATCAGCAGTTGCCTCGTAGGCCATCAGCATTGCGATCTCGTCGACGAGCTCCTTGAAGATCTTCGTCGGCGTCCGCCGATCGCGCAGAAGCGTAATCTTGTGCTGTACCAGCGGGTGACGAACGACGGTCAGGTTCGCAAATGCAGGAGCGATGGCAGGGGTGGTGGCCATGGCCGGGAAGCTACTATCTTCGCGCGCATGAAAGAATACCAAGCTGTGATTCATCGGTTGACGAGACACACACGCGAAGACGAGGATGCGTTAACCGACTTGCTCAATGAGCGGATGCGCAGCGGATGGGAGCCAGCCATGATGTCGCAAGATGAACAGCGCCTGACGATCATCTTCCAACGCCAGACCGATCCCGACCCATCATAGTGCTGCGCTCTGTACGATCGTAGACCCTAACGTCACTACGAACGCCAGCCGCTTCCGACCGAATCGTGGAAATTGAATTCGTAGGCGCCGCGCGCGAGGTAACCGGGTCATGCCACATCGTCCGTGTCGCGGGATCAACGGTCGTTCTCGATTGCGGCCTGTTTCAGGGCCGGAGGCGCGAGAGCAGCGAGAAGAATACGCAACTGCCGATTCCGATCGGTGAGATCGACGCGATCGTTCTGTCACATGCCCACATCGACCACGCAGGGCGACTTCCCTACCTCGTGCGGCACGGGTATGAGAAGACAATCTGGTCGACGCCAGCAACACGAGATCTCTGCGCGGTGATGCTCGCCGACTCGGCGCACATTCAGGAGAAAGACGCTGAGTTCCTCTCGCGACGAGGGAAGGAACATGCGGAGCCGCTCTACTCCATGCGGCACGCGACGCGGACGATCGAACTGACAGTCGGCGTACCGTATCACAGGACGTTCGATGTCGCTCCGGGCGTGCGAGCCACCTTCGTAGACGCCGGGCACATCTTGGGATCAGCTTCGGTCATGCTCGACTGTCTCGAGGGCGGAAAAACGCGTCGGCTCGTGTTTTCCGGTGACATCGGTCGATCGGGACTCCCAATCATCCGTGATCCGGAACCTCCGGAAGGTGCAGACGGCATCATCATGGAGTCGACGTATGGCAACCGGACGCACGAGTCTGTGGAGGGAGCACGGGCGCGTCTCGCAGCAGTGATCCGAGCCACGGCCGCACGTGGTGGTCGGATTCTGATTCCGGCCTTCGCCGTCGGGCGAACTCAGGAGCTCGTATACGATCTCCACGTGCTCGCCAGCGAGGGAGCGATTCCCACCATTCCGATCTACATCGATAGTCCGCTCGCTATCGACACGACGTCCGTTTTCGAGTTGCATCCGGACGTCTTCGACCACGGTGAGGACCTGGTGCGCAAAGTTCGTAACCTGTTCCGGTTCGAACTCTTGCACTACACCCGTGATGTCGAGGAATCGAAGGCTCTGTCCCGCATGCATGGCCCCATGGTCATCATTGCCGCATCTGGGATGGCGGAGAGCGGTCGCATCCTCCATCACCTCGCGCAAGGTGCGTCGAACCCGCAGAACACCATACTCATTGTCGGCTTCCAAGCCGAGCACACACTCGGCCGCCGCATCGTTGAACGGCGGCCGGTGCTGAGCATCTTCGGCGACGACGTTCCGCTTCGCGCGCAAGTCGAGATCATCAACGGCTACAGCGCGCACGCCGACCGCAACGAGCTCGGGACGTGGATCGACCGTGTACGCGAACACTCACCGCGGCTCGAACAGGTCTGGCTTGTGCATGGTGAACCGCCAGCGCAGGACGAGCTCGCGACGGCGTTGGCTGCAAAAGGGCTGAAAGTGGGGTGCCCCGCGCCCCGGGAGCGACGAGAGCTTTGAGCTCAGCGACGCGATCGGGCCATGTGCCTGGAGAACGCCGACTATCGACGCCGGAAAAGATTCTCTACGCCGCCGCCGCCCGAATCGTCGCAGCCGGCACTGCCAACCTCAGCATGCAGGATGTCGCTGACGCCGCGGGAGTCAGCAAGGGCCTCATCCACTATCACTTCCACGACAAGGAAACGCTCCTAACGCGCCTCATCGAGTGGATGACGCGCGAGTCCATCGAGCGCGAGACCTCAACACTGGCGCGCAGCGCACCGAAGACAGCGGTGGATGACCTCTGGCAGTGGGTAGCCGGCGAGATCGATCGGGGGCACCTGCGTGTTCTCAACGAGCTCGCTCAGGAGCGCGGCCCGCTCATCAGCGATGCGATTCGGCGCTCCGCGCGTGCGCGACGGGAAGCAGCCGCTGCAACTGTCGACCGGCTCTTTGCGCTACTCGAACTCCGCCCGCGCGTACCGGTCCCTTTGCTTGCGGACGTCATTGTGGCGTTCATCGACGGGTTGGCGATCCATGCGTCTCTCGCACCGGAGGCCAACCACCGTGTAGCGTTCGACGTGTTGTGGCTTTCCCTTCTGAGTCTCGCCGAATAACGCGATCAGTTGCACCGCAGAGGGAATCTATGGCGACGCCGAGCAGACTCTGTCGTCTCGTCGTGCTCACCGGTTAGTTTCGCCGGATGGCATCGGCACGTACTGCTCGGCTAGTCATTGGTGGGACGCTGGCGTTCTTACTAGCCGTGTGGGCGACGTCCGCGATTGCCGTCGTCATCTGGGGGTCGCGGGACGGCGCACGCGCGTCCGACGCTATCGTGGTCCTTGGAGCCGCACAGTACGTTGGACGTCCGTCACCCGTTCTGCGTGCCCGGCTCGATCATGCGCTCGACCTCTGGGAGCGTGGTCTGGCGCCACGTCTCATCTTCACCGGCGGAACGGGCGCTGGCGACACAACCAGTGAGGCAGCGGTCAGTCGTCTCTACGCGCTGAAGCGTGGCGTGCCGGACACGGCAATCCTCCTCGAGAACGAGGGGCGCACCACACGAGAGTCACTCGAAGCGGTATCGGCCATCATGCGCGCACGTCATCTCCGGACCGCGATTCTCGTGAGCGACCCGTTTCATATGCTTCGGCTCCGTATCCTGTCGACACGGTACGGTGTCAATGCCTACACCTCACCCACCAACACCAGCCCGATCTCTGCGAATCGAGGCCAGGCGCTCAGTTACGTGATCAGTGAATCGATCAAAGTTCCGATGGTGATCGTCGCGCATACCTTCTCGCTCGATCAGTAAGTCTCACCGAGCCGACACAGACCAGCGCTACTCGCTGACCAGTCCCCGGATGCGCGATCCCTCCGCACTCGTTCGAACGTTGGCATTCACGTTTTTGGCCCTGATTGCCACTGCTCCACATGTCGAGGCACAGGCCTTACAAGCCCCGCAGTTCGTGTTCGAACCGGGCGTCATCACCATCAACGCGGTGTCAGCTCCCGTATCAAGCGGGTCATCGACTGGGTTCAACCTGCGATTCGTAGCCATCGTCCCGACCGGGATCCCGTGGTTGTCGCTGGAGGTCGGCGCAAGCTTTCCCCCGCTCGGACTATCGAATGGGCTTCGAGCGTCCAACGACCCGACGATCTTCTATGGTCCGGTCGTGCTACTGCTGCCACGTGATCGCACGTCGAACTGGGTCGAGCTGACGTTGCCAGTGCTCGGTGCTTATCGACTGGACGAGACGGGAGAGGAGGAGCGCCTCTACGTCAACGACCTGGTGGTACAAACGGTAGCGACGCTGCCGGTCGGCGAGAAGCTGATGTCGGACATGGGTTCCTTCTGGTCGCGTATTGCGCTCTACGCCATTGTCGAGCAGAACCTGACACCAGCCCGCAACGTCAACACGCAGAAAGTGGATCGGTTCAACCCGACATTTCAGTACGGTGTATCGATCCCGATCGGGCAGCGACCACCGGCCCGGCGTGAGCCCTAACCGCCTCGGCAAGCGCGTCCGACAGCCACTGCCAATAGGTTTCCTCGCCTCGCTCGTCGACGTCGTTATGGCCGGCGTCGTTGACCAGGAGTAGGCGTCCCGGGCGCAGTGCCGTTTGATATAGCTCGCGTCCCATCGCTACGGGGATCAACCAGTCGCGCACGCCGTGGGCGATCCAAACCGGCGTTTTCAGGCGTGCGAGTCTGGTTCGCGAGTCGTAGTGGACGCGCGTGATGACGTTCCAGAGCAACTGAACGGGTCGCGTCGAAACGATGCGGACCATGTCGCGCGCGGACGTGAACGGGGACTGGAGCAACAACACGGCAGGAGTCGCGGTGGCATTCTCGTCCACCAAGTCCGATGCCAACTCGGCGGCGACAGCACTTCCAAGTGAGTGACCGAAGACGCCGATGAGACCGGGCGCGCCCTCGAAGCACTCCCGCGCACAATTCCACGCGGCGCGCGAGTCGCGACGAATGCCTTCGTAGTCCGGTACGCCGCGAAGGCCGCCGTACCCTCTGTATTCGGCAAGGACCACCCGCCAGCCAGTCCGTGTTGCAGCCTCCTGAGCCCACGGGATCTGCCACGTCGCGAGGTCCGCATTGCCGTGGAACGCCAGCAATACGCCGAGGGTGGAGCTCGCAGATGACGGCGGGTCCACGATATACGCATAGAGTGGCTGGCCGTCGGACGCGATGAAGCTCGTTCGTCGGACAGACCCTGGCGGTGCCGGGTTTTCAGGCGGCGGTTGGTACGCGATACGCTCCTGTCGCCACCACACGGTGGCAACCATCAGCACCATGAACAGGAACACGCCGAGCGCGACGATCGCCAGCGTCAACAACACCGCGGTCGAGCCTGCACGAATCGGGGTTCCTCTGCCAGATGGTGAGGTGCAATTTACGCCCATGCGTCTGCCGATCGACACTTTTCGATTGCCGAACGGGCTGTTTGTCACGCTCTCTGAGGACCACACGGCGCCCATCGTCGCGGTGAACGTGTGGTATCACGTCGGCTCAGCGAACGAGCGCGAAGGGCGCACGGGATTCGCGCACCTGTTCGAGCACATGCTCTTCCAAGGATCGGAAAACGTCGCTGCCAACGAGCACTTCGAGCTCGTGCAGCGAGCTGGTGGGACGCTGAACGGATCAACGTGGCTCGATCGGACGAACTACTTCGAGACGGTCCCGTCGAATCAGCTCGCCCTGGCGCTGTGGCTCGAGGCCGACCGGATGGGGCGCCTCCTCCCGGCGATGACGCAGCAGAAGCTGGATACCCAGCGTGACGTCGTGAAGAACGAACGCCGGTGGTCCGTCGACAATCAGCCGTATGGTACGTGGTGGGAGAAGCTGCCAGCGCTCGCGTTTCCGGCACACCATCCGTTTCACCACTCGTTGATCGGCTCGATGGAAGATCTGACCGCGGCGAGCCTGGATGATGTCGCGCAGTTCTTCGCCACCTACTACACGCCGGACAACGCCGTACTTTCGATCGCCGGTGACTTCGACCCGGTGGAAGCGCGGCGCCTCGTGCAGGAGTACTACGGGCCCATCGCGCGCGGCACCAGCCGACCGCCGCTGCGCCCGATGGAGGTTCCACCAACGTTCGGAGATTGGCGACGCGAGGTCGTTCCCGACGCGGTCATGCTGCCGCGGCTTTACTTGGCGTTCCGGTCTCCGGTGTTCGGCAGCGATGCGTATTACGCAGCCAGCGTGGCCGGCGCGATCCTCGGATTGCGGCGCGGGAGTCGCCTGCATCGCGCGCTTGTTCGCGAGCGCCAGATTGCGGCCGAGGCGACCGCATTCACGTTCGACCTGCCGAAAGGAAGCGACCTCCTCGTCATCGACGTAACGGCACGCCCTGGAGTCGACCCCGACACGCTCGAGCGTGAGGTGGTGCAAGAGGTCGATATGCTGCGGATGCGCGGAGTCACACAAGCCGAAGTCGACCGCGCCGTGGCGCTGATCGAAACGGACTTCGTCGCATCGATGCAGGCAGCTGGCGAGCGAGCGGACAAGCTGTCGATGTTCGCCACGTACTTCGGTAACCCGGAACTCGTCAACGAGCAGGTCGATCGGTACCAACGCGTTCAGGCCGCAGACGTGAACGCATTCGTGCAGGAACGCCTCGGCCCCGACAACCGCGCGAGCCTCGTGTACGTCCCGCGAGAGGACGAGGCAGAAGCAGTCTCCGCCGCCGACCTGGCGGCGATGACCACGTGACCGGGATCGCCGCTCCGCCGCGGCCGCTCCCGGGGCCGAGCCGCGCGTACAACTTCCCCGACTTCGAGCGCCTAACGCTTCCGAATGGGCTCTCAATCGTCGTCGCGCCCGTTCCCAAGCTCCCCATCGTCACGACACTCGCCCTGGTGGACGCGGGTGCCGCGGCAGATCCGCGCGGACAGGAAGGTGTCGCGCTACTGACCGCACGCTCACTCGCCGAAGGAACGGTGCATAACGATGGAGCCGCGCTCGCCGAGCGGTTCGAAGGGCTGGGTACAGCGCTGGACGCGAGTGCCGACTGGGACAGCGCGACGGTCCGCGTGACCGTGATGACCTCGCGGCTGCCCGCGGCGATGGCGCTGCTGGCGGAAGTGTTGCACGAACCGGCGTTCCCTGACCGGGAGGTCGAACGCATACGGCAGGAACGGCTCGCGGATCTCTTGCAACAGCGCGCTGAGCCACGTGGGCTCGCGGACGACATGTTCGATCGATTCACCTACGCGCCCGATTCGAGGTACGCACTGCCGGATGGCGGTTCGGAGGCGACTGTTGACGCGCTGAGTCGAGAGGCCGTTCGCGCATTCTACCAGAGTCGGTACACGCCGAGCGCGACGACGCTAATCATGGTCGGCGATATCACGCGGGAGTCGGCGCGCGCCGTTGCGTCCGAGGCGTTCGCGTCCTGGAGTGGCCCCGCCGTCCCGCCGGTGCTCGTGTCCGATCAGCCGGCACGCTCCAGTCGTGCGGTGCACCTCGTGGCGAAAGCAGATGCCCCACAATCGGAGCTGCGTGTCGGGCACGTCGGGGTGCCGCGACTGCACCCCGACTACTTCGCCATCGTGGTGATGAACGCGATCCTCGGTGGTCTGTTCTCGTCGCGCATCAATCTGAACCTGCGGGAGGCGAACGCGTTCACCTACGGGGCGTTCTCCTCGTTCGACTGGCGACGTGGCGCGGGGCCGTTCGCGGTATCGACGGCAGTGCGGAGTGATGTCACCGACGCCGCACTCCGCGAGATCCTGGTCGAGATCGAGCGCATGCGTGAGGCTGAGGTCAGCGACGCCGAGATGTCGCTGGCCACGAGCTACTTGGATGGCGTATTCCCGATCCGCTTCGAGTCGACGAGCGCAATCGCCAGCGCGCTAGCAAGCCTGGTATCGTACGGGCTGCCGGATGACTACTTCGACCGATATCGGGCGAACATCCGGTCGGTGAGCGCCGCCGATGTGCTCCGCGCGGCACGGGCGCACGTACGCCCTGAGCAGCTGCAGATCGTTGCGGTGGGTGACGCGGCTGCAGTGCGCGAGCCGGTGGCGCAACTGGGGCTTGGACCCGTACAGGTCTACGACGCGGAAGGCAATCCGCTGCCCTGACGCCAGAGTCGAGTGCTCGCTGGCTCACCACCACCTAACGGGCAGAGGTGCCAGCCGCACTGCCACGGTCGGACTGATCGCTGACTGCTCGTGTTGATCGCTGCCTGAGAGCAACGAGCAAGCATTCAGCGTGTGCTATCATCCCCACAACCGCAGACAATCATCCAGAGCGCCGGACCGGGACATCGGCCGCGATGCGGAGCGAACTCGGGGCGTCCGCCACACAGGAACTACCAAGTCAGACGGGAGCTCAGCCAGTGAACGACAGTCCACGGATAGCGTCGAAACGTGTCTACACGGGCCGCGTGATCAATCTGGACATCGACACGGTCCGTTTTCCGAACGGAACGATTGGTGAGCTGGAGATGATCCGTCACTCCGGTGCCAGCGCTGTGGTGCCGTTCCTGAGTGACCCGACCGGGGACGACCCGCAGGTGCTTCTCATCCGCCAGTACCGGTATGCGGCTGAGGGGTTCGTCTACGAGATCCCGGCGGGTCGGCTGGATACGGGCGAGGAACCGGTCGGGTGTGCTCGGCGTGAGCTGCGCGAGGAAACGGGTTGTGATGCTGAGCGTGTCGAACACTTAACCACGATCTACACGACGCCGGGCTTCACCGACGAAAGGATCTACTTGTTCATGGCGGTGGGCCTGACCCGGGGTGAGCTGGCTCGCGAGGCGGACGAGTTCATCGAGCTCGAGACGATGCCGTTGTCGCGGGCGCTCGAGCTCGTGGAAGGCGGCGCGATCCAAGACGCGAAGACCATCGTAGGGTTGTTGTACGCCGCCGGATTCAGGGCCGGACGTTAGCCAATTGATGAGTTCGGTGTGCAAACGCCGCTGGATGTGTGCAAAAAGTGTCCTCCTGAGCGTCGCCATTAGTGGACACTAGTGAGGCGCTGACTCAACGCCCAGGCGTCGCCAGTGTCAGGATAAGTCTTTGTTTGTGAATGGGTTGCAAACTGTACTCGGAGCGGGTTGTGTGGGGCACACCGCGTGCTTTACTACGGGACCGAAGACAGCTGGAGGTGCGCAATCGAATCCAGTTCTGGTCAGAATCGCGAATACGTCCTCGAAGTTTTCCTACGGAGTGAACCATGACTGACGTCGCAATCAAGCGAGCGGTATCGCTGCCTGGAGCGGCTGTCAGAGAAAAGCTGCGCACGCTGGACGACTCGG
>Ga0075420_100006624_pt1 | contig 10218 bp, 11 predicted proteins | sample SoiMetdeltSBSDD4_FD_75296 | JGI IMG/M metagenome (GOLD analysis project Ga0075420, IMG submission 75296) | Bulk soil microbial communities from a Populus tree surrounding site in Tennessee, USA - Soil MetaG P. deltoides SBSDD4 | ecosystem: Environmental > Terrestrial > Soil > Tree plantation...
CCTTCACGCTCTCCCAGGTGCGCTTCAGCAGCGCCTCGTCGCGCGCCAGGTATTTCCAGAAGTTGTTCACGTCCGGGACGTTACGGGTGGCTTTGATGTCGTCGAACACCGCGCGGACGGCCGGCGACGCGTCGGCGTATTCGATAGGCGGCGGTGTGGGCATGCTGATTCTCCGTGATTCGATTCGCCAAGCGACGCGTCATGCAAACGCGCTGTTCAGCCATTTAGCGGTGCTGGGAGGCCGTTCCAGACCAAATTACCGTTGAATGCCACTTTACCGCCCCAATGGTTTCCAGACTTCGCCTTGGTCGGGTGTTGCTCTGGCATCGTGGATTCCTTGATGGGGGTGATCAATGGACTCGATCGAACTGTATCGCGAACAAGCTCACAACTGCCTGCTTCAGGCGACAGTTGACGAGAACGAAAACGACAAGCCGCTCTGGGTCACGCTGGCCCAATCCTGGCTCCAGCTCGCCGAAGACGCCGACCGTATCAGCAGCGATGTCCGCAACGCGGAGCTTGAGCGCGCGGTCGAAGCGGCGCTGATCTAAGCAACCATAGCCCGTTCGGACAGGCTCTATCCTCTGCTCATTCCCGCGCACGCGGGAATCCAGACTTGCTTCTAGCTGGGTCCCCGCTTTCGCGGGGACGAGCGGGCGATAGCGCGCACCGACCCAATTCCGCTGCCGGCTTGTAGCCCGGATGAGCGAAGCGAAATCCGGGAACTGCCTGTCGACATGGCTGGCAAATCCCGGATGTCGCTTCGCTCATCCGGGCTACGCCATCTTTCGGGCGACGCTATTCCCGCGTGGCCGAGCTTATCGCCACCCGCCCTTCGCCATCAGCGCGGCGGCGGCGAGGATAACGACGATTCCGATCAGCTCGTAGTGCAGGATCGAGCGGACGGTCTTGAGCTTCTTGTCGTTCACCGTCGGCGCCTGCCCGGCCCGCACCGCCTTGCGCCATGACAGGAATTCGATGGTCGGCACCGCCGACATCAGCGCCACCAGGATGAACACCGATATCTTCGTCAGGAAAGCGTGGCTCGAGAAATAGTAGGTCGCGCCCTTCTCGAAATAGAACACGCGCAACAGCCCGACGATCAGCAGCACGGTGGCCGACGCGCCGAGCACGGCGTCCGTGACCAAAAGCCGAAGCGCATTGGCACGCGTGATCTCCTGGCGGATCAGCACGAACTCGATCGCGATCGCCGCGACCAGCGTGAACGCCATCAGGTGATGCAGAAACGCGAACAGCGTCGACATGATTCAGATCCTCTGCGGCGTCATATAACCGGCAGGATTGCGGACACAACACGACACGGGAACAAAATCGGCATCTGGGGCGTTTTCCATTTGCAAATTTAAACCAACTTTGAAGCGATGGAGGCCGCCATGCCTTATGCTCGTGCGCGGCGTTTTTATCTGACCCCGCCGTCAGTATGGATTTTTTTCATCTCGGTCGTGCTTGCCATCCTCGCCGTGTTGGTAACCTACGGCCACGTGAGATTGTTTGGCGCGTCCTACGCGTTTTTGGTTCTGCTGATCGGTTACATCCTGCTCGCGATCGGCTGCCTGTTCCGACGGGTGTAGCTGTCACAGGAACGTTACGGTTCCGACGTTGCGGGTTCCTTGCGCCGCAGAAATTTCATCGACGCTGCGCACAAAAGGCGCGCTTGACCGTTATCGGGTTGTCTTCCGCATCCCTCAAGCGAAGGAGCAGCCCCCCATGCCCGTGAAAGCTATTCCCGAAGGCTATCACACCGCCACGCCCTATCTGTTGTGAAAGGCGCGGACAAGACCGTCGAGTTCCTCAAGCAGGCATTCGGCGCCGTGCCGTCATTCGAGCCGATGACGCGCCCCGACGGCAAGATCATGCATGCCGATCTCAAAATCGGCGACTCGCATGTGATGCTCGGCGAAGCCAGCGAGCAGCATCCGGCGATGCCGGGGATGGTGCATCTCTATGTGCCTGATATCGACGCCGTCTATAAGCGCGCCCTCGCCGCCGGCGGCACCTCGGCGATGGAGCCGGCGGATCAATTTTACGGCGATCGCAGCGCCGGCGTGAAAGACCCCTCCGGCAATCACTGGCACGTCGCGACCCACATCGAGGACGTGCCAATGGCCGAACTCAAAAAGCGCGCCGACGCGATGTACAAGAGTCAGAAGGGCAAGGCGGCGTAACGCCTGCGAGACGCACCAGCGAAGCGTATCGCACCGACTACCCGCGCATCGATGTCAGACAAAGTGGCGGATTACGCTTCGCTAATCCGCCCTACGCTGGCTTGTTCTTGTTGGCTTGCTTGTTCTTGTTGCCAAACTCGCGCGAAACAAAAACGAGGATCAAGGCAAGCGCAGCCAAGATGAACACGGCGGCGGAAGCTCCCATCAGAAAGACGCCGATCATTGCCAGTTGGTTTTTGAACGGCTCAGGGAGCACTTGTCCAAGCACGAGAATAAAATATCCGAGCGCAAGTCCGGCGACGGGAACAGCCGCAATACCGAACTTGTGCTCCACCAGCAGCTTGAACCATTTTTCAAACGTGGCTTGAGGACCGCTCATCGCGCCCACTCCTCCACACCGCGCATCGCGTCTTCCGCACGCAGGAGCGACAGCGCTACGGCAGTCGTACCCAGTGCCAGAAACGACGCGCCTGCAAAGCGAAGGTCGAACCAGTCAAAATAGAATGACAATGCGAGGCTGATGAGGCCCACGACATCGGCCAGCAGGCCAATCGTGAACACGTCGATGGTGCGCAACGGGCCCAGCCCCCGTGCAGCTCCTTCGGCTGGAAGGTGACGAGCATCCGTCATGGCTCCTCCCCATTATGTTGTATGGGTAACAGAATACAACCGAAGAGCCGCTCTGGCAACAGGTGATTGGCCGGCCACCTCACACCGGCAAATTGTCGTGCTTCCGCCGCGGCAGCTCCACCCGCTTGCCGCGCAGCATCGACAGCGCACGGGCGATGCGCGCGCGTGTCGCCCGCGGCAGGATCACGTCGTCGATATAGCCGCGCTCGGCGGCCGCAAACGGTGACAGGAACTGGTCCTCGTATTCCTTGGTGCGCGCGGCGATCTTGTCGGCATCGCCGGCGTCGGCGCGGAAGATGATTTCCACCGCGCCCTTTGCGCCCATCACCGCGATCTGCGCCGTCGGCCACGCGTAGTTCACGTCGCCGCCGACATGCTTCGACGCCATCACGTCGTATGCGCCGCCGAACGCCTTACGCGTGATCACGGTGACCAGCGGCACCGTGCACTGGCTGTACGCGAACAACAGCTTCGAGCCGTGCTTGATCAGCGCGCCGTATTCCTGGTTGGTGCCCGGCAGGAATCCCGGCACGTCGACGAAGGTCACGATCGGGATTTCAAAGGCGTCACAGAAGCGCACGAACCGCGCCGCCTTGCGCGAGGCGTCGATGTCGAGCACGCCCGCAAGCACCATCGGCTGGTTGGCGACGAAGCCCACGGTGCGGCCGCCGATGCGCCCGAAGCCGGTGACGATGTTCTTGGCGAACGCCTCCGACACCTCGAAGAAATCACCCTCGTCGGCGACCTTCAGGATCAGCTCCTTGATGTCGTAGGGCTTGTTCGGATTGGCCGGCACCAGCGTGTCGAGCGAGGCGTCTTCGCGGGTGATGTCGTCGCCGCTCGGCCATTCCGGGACGCCGGCCTCGTTGTTCGCCGGCAGGAAGTCGATCAGCCGGCGCATCTGCAGCAAGCACTCGAGGTCCGTGTCGTAAGCCCCGTCGGCGACACCGGATTTCTGCGTGTGCACCGACGCGCCGCCGAGTTCCTCCGCCGTCACCTGCTCGTTGGTGACGGTCTTCACCACGTCCGGGCCGGTCACGAACATGTAGCTGGTGTCGCGCACCATGAAGGTGAAGTCGGTCATCGCCGGCGAATACACGTCGCCGCCCGCGCACGGCCCCATGATGACGCTGATCTGCGGGATGACACCCGACGCGATCACGTTGCGCTTGAACACCTCGCCGTAGCCACCGAGCGCCGCCACGCCTTCCTGGATGCGCGCGCCGCCGGCGTCGAACAGGCCGATGATCGGCGCCCTCGCCTTCATCGCCATGTCCTGGATCTTGATGATCTTGCCGGCGTGGGTCTCCGACAGCGAGCCGCCGAACACCGTGAAGTCCTTGGCGAACACGAACACGGTGCGGCCGTTCACCGTCCCCCAGCCGGTGACGACGCCGTCGCCGGGAATCTTTTGCGCGGCCATGCCGAACTCGGACGTGCGGTGCTCGACGAACATGTCGAACTCCTCGAACGAGCCCTTGTCCATCAGCAGGTCGATGCGCTCGCGCGCGGTGAGCTTGCCACGTTTGTGTTGCGCCTCGACACGCGCGACGCCGCCGCCCTGGCGCGCTTTGGCGCGGCGCTGTTCGAGCTTGTCCAACATCTCTTTCATCGTTGCCCCAAGCGGCCAGAAACAGCCGAATCTCTAGCACGGACAGGTTCTGATTGCCCCTGTACCGGTGCGCCGGCCGAACAGAGGCCGTCGTTTTCACTTTGTTCCATCTGAAGCCGCGGCTATCTTTTGTCGAAGGGATGGATGCTGACTATGAGCGACCAGGCTGCCGCACGACTTCGTGAGGCCTTTTCGGCCCTGCAAATGGGTCAGCCCGACCGCGCGGCCCGGCTGTTGCAAGGCCTGCTCCGCAAGGCTCCAAGACACTTCGATGCCCTGATCGCCCTTGGCGCGGTGCGGGGCGAGCAAGGCAGGTTCAACGACGCGGCCGCGCTGTTCGAGCGCGCCAGTAAGATTCGGCCCGACAGCGCCGACGCCCACTACAATCTCGGCGTCGCCCATGCCCATCTTGGATCAAAGGAGCATGCGGTCGATTGCTATCGCAACGCGTTGCGGGCTGAGCCGCAGCATCTGAACGCGTCCAACAATCTCGCCGCCGTGCTGCTCGCTCTCGACCGCCCAAGCGAAGCACTGTCCTGCGTCGAGCAAGGGCTCGCGTGCCATCCTGGTGACCTACAATTGCTCAGCAAGCGCGGCGCCGCGCTCAAGGACCTCCGCCGCGTCGATGATGCGATCGAAGACTTTCGGCAGGTCGTCCAACGCCAGCCGAACGATCCGCTCGGCCACGGCAATCTCGGGCTGGCTTTGAAAGACGGCAACCGAATGGACGAAGCCGTCTCGAGCCTAGAGCGTGCCGTGTCCCTCGATCCCCGCATTGCCGAACATCACAACCATCTCGCACTGGCGCTGTCCGGGTGCGGACGATTGGACGATGCCCTGAAAAGCTTGCGGCACGCAGTCGAACTCGATCCTGAAGCCCCTGAGCTCCACGAGAATCTCGGCCTTCTTCTGCTGCTGAAAGGCGACCTCGAGGAGGGCTGGACCGAGTACGACTTTCGCCACCAGCTTATGCGCTTCAAGTCGCAACGGCTTCCAACTGACGCGCCCGCCTGGAATGGCGAGCCTCTGACCAATAAATCGATTTTGGTCTATTCCGAGCAGGGCCTGGGCGACACGATCCAGTTTGTCCGATACGTGCCCTTGCTCGCGCGGCAGGGTGCCTCAGTCACCTTGGCTGTCCAACCCAAGCTCATCCCGCTGCTGTCTCCCCTGTCCGACATTGCTAAAGTCGTTTCTTCCCACGAGGCCGGCTCCCGGTTCGATTTCCAAAGCGCGCTTCTGAGTCTGCCTCGCGGCTTCGGCACGACGCCAGGGCGCATTCCGGCCGACGTACCGTATCTTTCCGCCGATGATAGGCTCGTCGCACGTTGGCGAGAGCGGATCGGCGAGGACGGATTCAAGATCGGCATCGCCTGGCAGGGAAGCCCGAGCTTCCGGGACGATCAGAACCGCTCGATTCCCCTGCGCGAATTTGCGCCGCTCGCGGAGATCCCCGGCGTGCGGCTGATTTCGCTGCAGAGGGGTCTTGGCACCGAGCAGATGGCGCACGTGGACTTCGGCGCCCGCATTGAGACGCTCGACGGCCTCGACGAGTCCGGCGCGTTCCTCGACAGCGCCGCCGTGATGATGTCGCTTGATCTCGCCATTTCGAGCGATACGGCGGTCCCGCATTTGGCCGGCGCCCTCGCCCGGCCCTTCTTCGTCGCGCTCGGCCACGTGCCGGACTGGCGCTGGCTGCTCGAACGCGACGATTGTCCGTGGTACCCGACGGCGCGATTGTTCCGGCAACATAAGAAGGGCGATTGGACGGATGTCTTCGTCCGCATGGCTGCCGGCGTGCGCGCAATGATGCATTCGCCCGGGAAAAATTCTTAACGAAGCGAAACGGCGCGTACCATTTCACCACTGTTCATGCGGCGCGCCGCCCTCACAGGAACAAACTCGCGTGCTTTGCATTGCCACGCGGGACAGACTTGTGAGGGGTATCATGAAAATCACGATCGCAGTTGCGGCGGTTGCCGCAAGCCTTGCCTTTGCGCCCACGGCCGCGCTCGCGGACCGTGCGGTGAACACCGGCCTTGGCGTCGGCTCCGGCCTGCTGGTGTTCGGACCCGTCGGCGCCGTGGTCGGCGGGGTTGTCGGCTACACCGCGGGCGATAGCATCGCCCGGTCCTGGGGCATGTCGCGACCGCACCGCCGCCCGGCGCGCAAGGTCCGCCGGAACGACTAGGACTATCGACTGATCACGAGAGGCCGCCCCCGGGCGGCCTCTTTGCATTTTGCGCGTGCGCAGGCGCACCACTCACAGCGGGATCGTGCGCTTGAGCAGCGTCTTCACCAGCGGCAGCCGCATCGCCAGGTGCTTGGGCTCGTGGACGTCGAGGTTCAGTGCGAAGAAGTAAGGCTTGCTGGGGCCGTGCTCGAGCCAGCCAACCAGCCAGCCGAGAGAAGCCTTGGCGCCGGGCGTGACGCCGATGCCGACGGCGCCGGTCTTGCCGCGCAGCGTGCCGAACTCGCTCACCTCAAGATACATGATGTCGCGCACGATCTCCTGGTTCTGCTTCGCGGCCTGCAGCTCGCCGCGATAGAGCCGTTGCAGGAAATCGATCTGCTGCAGGGCCGAGATCCGCAGGTCCCCGTTCAGCCAGAACGTGTCGATCGGCGCGCCGCCGATGTCGCGGTTGCCGTAGTCGAATGCGTTGACATACTGCTGCATCCGCTCCGGACCGATCTTGCGCGCGATGTCCTGAAACACCGGCACCGCCGACGCCTTGAACGCGCTGCGCAGCGTGTGGTCCTGGTTCCAGGCGTCGAAGTCGCGCACCACCTTGTCCCAGGGGAACATGGTGGTGTCGGCATCGGCGACGACGCCGGTCTCGAGCGCGATCAGCGCGTTCGGGATCTTGAACGTCGAGGCCGGCAGGAACGCGGCCTCCGCCCGCTCCCGGTCGGTCACCACAAATCGTCCGCCGTCGGACGGATCGAACATCGCGAACGTCCCCGCCGTGCCGGCCTCCGTAAACGCGTCGCCGAGATCGGGCTGCATCTCGACGCGGGGCTTTTGCGGCTCGGCGATCGCCGGCGCGAACCCGGCAAGGATCGAAGCCGCGGTTCCGGCGATGGCGGCACGTCGATCGATGGCGGTCATGGCTTTCCTCGTTCGTCCCCGCACGATCAAGCGCCGGAGTTTGCAAGCAATATGACGACGCGGTGTTTTTGGCGCCGGTAGCCGGATGAAGCCATCAGCGCGTTTACGCGCGTCTTCGACGCGCTATGGCGAAATCCGGAAGAGCCGTCCCGCATTTCGCTAACGCTCCATGCGGGCTACAAGTGCGCCAGCACCGTCGCCGCCGCCCGCATCTCGGCCTCGCGCGCGGCGCGGCGCTCCAACGCCTGCTCGTCACGGCCCCACTGGTGCATGTTCCAGTCCTCGTCGACATGGGTGGCCGCCCAGGCGTCTTCGGCGGACAGATGCCCCTGCGCCACGGCGAGCGCGATCAGCGCCGAGCCCGTCAGGGTGGTGATGGCGCTGACCGCACCCAGCCGCCACGGCTCGTCCGGAATGGCGCGCGCCGCGGCGGTGAGCGCTTCCTCCGGCTGCGCCACAAACATCACGCCCTCGCCCAGCACGAAGCGGGCGCCGAGCGCCTCGCGGGCCCATGCGACCACCGGGTCCCAGGTGCGCGCCTGGCGTTCAACCAGGCCGTCCGGGTTGCCGGCGCGGTAGCAGACGAGATCCGAGGCGAGGAATTTTGCCACCTCTGCCTGCACTGCGGCGGGCGCGTCGGCGACCCCGTCGATGATCGAGTTGGCGAGCCGGGTGAGCGGCATCGCCGCCGGGTCGACCACCTCGCGCTGGGCCTCCCATTCGTCCGCCAGCGCCTGCGCCAGGGCCTCCGTGGGCGCGGCCAGCGTCCGCCGGGCCGGCGTCTTCACCGGCCGGCCGTCGAGCAGCACGGCGTAGCCGTCCGGGCCCTGCTGGACCGAAACCGCGCTGTAGAACCGCTTCCGCAGTTGCGGGCGCATGTTGCGGCGCGCCGCCTCGGTCGGGTCGAGCGGCTGGTTCTTTGAGATATCGTCGAAGATGTCGCGCATTTGCTGCATTCGGACCTATCAGCCGCCTGGGGCAACGGTCAACAAGTCAGATATTTCAGGCGCTTAGACAAAACTCCTGCGGCGCCCATCAAGCCGAAGTGACCGCCGCCGCCCTACTGTGGCCGTGCTGCATCGCCAACCAGGTCTGCGACACGGAAACCCTGTCAGGACATTGGAACTAGTAGAATTTCAGACTTCGGCCCGTTAAATTGGGCCCCGGATTCGGCGCCACAAGCCGGACCACAAGGGAAAGAACGGCCGACCCTGCCCACCGCGTCCTTGTACGGGACCGCGACAGGGGTACGGGCACGAGGAGTCGATGAAAGATACCGACATCGCGGCACCCGACTACTTCCATAAGGTCGTGGATTGCCAATGGGCGTGCCCCGCGCACACCCCTGTTCCCGAATACATCCGCTTGATCGCGGCAGGCCGCTTCAGCGACGCCTACATGGTCAACTGGAAGTCCAACGTGTTCCCGGGAATCCTCGGGCGCACCTGCGACCGCCCCTGCGAGCCGGCGTGCCGGCGCGGACGCGTCGAGAAGGAACCGGTCGCGATCTGCCGCCTGAAGCGCGTCGCCGCCGACTACAAGGACGACATCACCGACCGGCTGCCGAAGCCGGCGGTCATCAAGAACGGCAAGCGCATCGCGCTCGTCGGCGGCGGCCCGGCTTCGCTCGCGGTCGCGCGTGACCTCGCCCCGCTCGGCTACTCCTGCACCGTCTTCGATCAAGACCCGAAAGCCGGCGGCATGATCCGCACCCAGATCCCGCGCTTCCGCCTGCCGGAATCGGTCATCGATGAGGAATGCGGCTACATCCTCGGGCTCGGCGTGGAGTTCGTCGGCGGCAAGCGCATCGACAGCCTCAAGGCGCTGCTGGCGGAAGGCTACGACGCGGTGTTCGTCGGCTCCGGCGCGCCGCGCGGCCGCGAGCTCGACATCCCCGGCCGCAAGGAAGCCGCCGCCAACATCCATATCGGCATCGACTGGCTGTCCTCGGTCTCGTTCGGCCACATCGACAAGATCGGCAAGCGCGTCATCGTCCTTGGCGGCGGCAACACCGCCATGGATTGCTGCCGCTCCTCCCGCCGTCTCGGCGGCGAGGACGTGAAGGTGATCGTGCGCTCCGGCTTCGAGGAGATGAAGGCGTCCCCCTGGGAGAAGGAGGACGCGATGCACGAGGACATCCCGATCCTCAATTTCCTGGTGCCGAAGGAATTCACCCACGAGAACGGCAAGCTGACCGGCGTGGTGTTCGAGAAGGTAAAGGCCGAATATGACGCCAAGGGCCGCCGCAACCTGGTGGCCTCCGGCGAGCCGGACCAGCACATCCCATGCGACGACGTGCTGGTCGCGATCGGCCAGGAGAACTCCTTCCCCTGGATCGAGCGCGACATCGGCATCGAATTCGATAAGTGGAACATGCCCAAGGTCGATGAAAAGACCTTCGCCTCGACCAACCCGAAGGTGTTCTTCGGCGGCGACGCCGCCTTCGGCCCCAAGAACATCATCTGGGCGGTGGCGCACGGCCACGAGGCCGCGCTCTCGATCGACAAGTTCTGCCGCGGCGAGGACGTCACCGACCGGCCGATCCCGATGGTCGAGATCGTCAGCCAGAAGATGGGCATCCACGAGTGGAGCTACGACAACGACATCGCGCTCGACAAGCGCTACCGGGTGCCGCTGCGCGACAAGGTCGTGGCGCTGCGCGACATCAAGGCGGAGGTCGA
>Ga0075420_100006629_pt1 | contig 10215 bp, 8 predicted proteins | sample SoiMetdeltSBSDD4_FD_75296 | JGI IMG/M metagenome (GOLD analysis project Ga0075420, IMG submission 75296) | Bulk soil microbial communities from a Populus tree surrounding site in Tennessee, USA - Soil MetaG P. deltoides SBSDD4 | ecosystem: Environmental > Terrestrial > Soil > Tree plantation...
CCCGCGACCGGCCAATCGGTGCGTGGAGGAACCGCTGGGCGACGCCACCCAGAGGCTTTTGAAGCCGAGGGGGCGACTCCCGATCGGGAATCGCCCCCTCGCCGAACTCGCACGTTAGGCGTCCTGCTACTTCTTCCCCACGACGGTCGTCGTCGCCGTCGCGCTGTCGTTCGCCTTCACCGGGTCCACCGACGTGCTGGTGACTGTGGCAGCGTTGCTGATCACCGTACGGTTGCCGGCGAGCGTCGTCACCGCGAGCTTCACCGTGTAGGCGCTGCCGCTCGCCATCGAGCTGATCGAGCAGGTCACTCCGCCCGTGTCGCCCTTGAGCGGCGAGGAGCAGGAAACGCCAGTCGGCGCTGTGAGGCCGGCGAAGCCGGTGCCCGCCGGCACAGCCGCGCTGAGCGCGATGCCCGAGGCCGTGCCCGGCCCGCCGTTCTTCACCGTGATGGCGTAGGTGAGCGTCTTGCCGACCTGAATCTGACTCGGCATACCGCCGAAGCTCACCGCCAGGTCGGCGCCCGGGTTGGAGACGATCTCCGTCCCCGTTCCGTCCAGCAAGACGCTTGCGGCGGGGAGCGAGCCCGCTCCGTCGGCGATGTACACGATCATCTCCCCCGAGCGCGCGCCAGCCGCCTTGGGGGCGAAGGCGACGCCGATGTTGCATGAGGCGTTGGGAGCGATCGGGGCGTACAGAACGCAGGCGTTGGTCGACGCTTGAGTCACGGCGAAGTCGCTCGGGTTCGAGCCCAGGAAGCTCACGCCGCGCACGTTCATGTTGGCCGTCCCGATGTTGCGGATCATGACGGTCTGCGCCGAGCTCGTGGTACCCACGGTCTGCTCGGCAAACGACATCGAGTCCGGCCCGTAAAGGACTGCGCCTCGGACGCCCTCACCGAAAAGGCCGACCGAGAGGACCCCGATGCCGGGAACCGTGATGTCGAGCGAGGCCACGCGCTGCCCGACCGCCTGGGGAGTGAACTGCACGCCAATGACGCACGACAAGCCTGGCGTCAGCCACCAGCCGCAGTCCGGCATCTCGCCGTTGACGCTGAACATATTGAAGTCGATCGCATCCGGTCCGGTGATGGCGAGGCCGGTGTTGATCGTCTCCTTGCCGGAGTTCGTGATGGTCACGGTATCGATCCGCGACTGATGCCAGAGCACGCCGCCAAACGTGAGCGCCGACGGATCTGCCGAGACGGGGCCGAGCGACACAGATAGTGAGGGTTCAGCGGGCGCGGAGTGACTCGTCGGCGCGGTGGCGGCCGGATTGTCGGCGCATGCAGCCAGCGCTGCCGTGAGCGACAGGGCGGCCATCAATGAATAGAGAGGGCGAAGCATTGGAGTTCTCCAGATGACGTGGATTTGTGAGTGCGCGATGACCGCGCACATCGCGGCGGCCGGGCCAGGCTTCGGTTGTGCCCGCCCACGATCACATACCGGAAGCCGCCGGAAACCGGCTCACGTGGCTCACTGGCGCGCGTGAGCCGGCTGGATCCGAATTCCGGTATGGAAGGGGTGAAGCGGCGCGACGCCGACTTCGCGAGGCTCCTTCCCCTCACCCCTGCTGACCCATGTTCCCACTCTGGACACTCGCGTGCGCTTTCGTCACCACCCGCACTGGTCCGCGTGCGACGCCCACGCGCGTTGCCTGCGCAACCTTGTTGGTGCCGCTGCTCGCCGCCGGCGCCTCTGCCCAGACCGCGGGGGGTACACAGGCCCTAACGAGTCATCAGTCGGCCCACGCACCACTCGCCCACCCGCCCGCGGCCGCTGCGGCGGCGGCGCCACTATATGAAGACCTCGGGCACCAGAGCCGCCGCGTCTCGACCCAGAGCACGGACGCCCAACGCTACTTCGATCAGGGGCTCCGGCTCACCTACGGGTTCGGGCTGCCTGAAGCCCGGCGCGCCTTCCGCGAGGCCGCACGGCGGGACTCCACCTGCGCGATGTGCTGGTGGGGTCTGGCATGGGCGCTCGGCCCCTACATCAACGGCCCGTCACTGGATTCGGCGAGCGCGGTAGAGGCATACACCGCGGTGCAGCGAGCGGTCGCACTCCGGGAACGGGCGACGCCCGTCGAGCGCGCCCTCATCGAGGCGATGGCGGCTCGCTACGCGACTCACGCCGGCGATGGCGGTGCGGCGTCGGCGTCTCCGACGCGGGCGCACCTCGACAGCGCGTACGCCGACGCCATGCGGGAGGTCGTGCGACGCTTCCCGGACGACCGCGACGCCGGGGCGATCTTCGGCGAGGCGCTCATGGTGCTGCGTCCCTGGAACCAGTGGACACGCACCGGCGAGCCGCAGCCCGGAACGGAAGAAGTGCTCCGCACCCTCGAGCGCGTCCTGCGACGCGACCTGCGCCACCCCGGCGCGTGTCACTATTACATCCACGCGACTGAAGCCTCGCCCCATCCGGAGCGGGCGGCGGCGTGCGCGGACCTGCTCGGCCGCGCGATCCCGGGGGCCAGCCACATCCCGCACATGCCGTCGCACACCTATATGCGGATGGGGCGGTACGGGGATGCGGTTCATGCCAACCAGCAGGCGCGGCTCGCGGACCAGCGCGCGCGAATGGGTGGTGCGCCTGGTACCTACGTCGCCCACAACGCTCACATGCTCGCGAGCGCGGGCACGATGGACGGACAGAGCGCGGTTGCCCTCCAAGCCGCGGCGGACCTCGGCCGCGCGGCGCCTCGCGTTATCTACTATCACCGAGCCGCGCTGGCCCGGTTCGGCCGCTGGCGCGAGCTGGCCGACGCGCCGCAGCCGGCGGGAACGGACCCGCTTTCGTTAGGCATGCACGCGTTCGCCCGGGGCATCGGGCAGCTGGGCGTTGGTGCAGCAGACGGCGCCCGGGCGCAGTTGGCCGCCCTCGATACCATCGTCGCTGTCGTGCCCGACACGCTTCGGCTTGGGAGTCATCCGACGATTGCGCTGCTCGGGATGGCGCGCGGCATCCTCGCCGGTGAGCTGTTCGCGTCGCAGCGGCGGTACGCCGAGGCCGTCGACGCCCTCCGCGCCGCGGTGACGTTCGGGGATAGCCTGATGTACGATGAGCCGGAGCCCTGGCCTCTCCCGCCGCGTCACGTCCTCGGCGGTGTGTTGCTGGATGCCGGGCGTGCCGCAGACGCGGAGGCGGTGCTCCGTGACGACCTGCGGAAGCACCCGGCGAACGGCTGGGCGCTCGCCGGACTCGCCGATGCGCTGCGCGCCCAGGGAAAGCATCGCGAGGCGGACGCGGTCGCCGCCGAGCTGACGCGCGTCTGGTCCCGCGCGGATGTTCCCATCGTTGGCGCGCGGTGGCGTCCCGGGACGTGACGGGTTACACTGCCTAACGTTCCTGGGATCCGCTCTGCGTGTCCAGAGCCGGCGCGGGTGTGCGCCGCCGAAGGACACGGATACGCTCCGATGCAGGTGCTCTCGCGCGACGTAGACGAGGCGCAATGACCGACGACACCACGGGCCAATTGAACGGCGTCCTGGAGACCGCGCTGTACGTGAGCGACTTACCGCGCGCGCGGGGCTTCTACGTAGACCTGTTCGACTGCACGGTGCTCCTCGATACGCCGAGGCTGGTCGCGTTAGGTGTGGCTGGCCGGAGCGTCCTGCTGCTCTTTCGGCGTGGGGCAACCGACGCGCCGCTCGCGACGGCCGGCGGGATCGTGCCCGGTCACGGCGCGAGCGGGGTACAGCACCTCGCTTTCGCCATCGCGCGTGATGCGGTCGAGGGGTGGGTAGAAAGGTTGGCGCGCGCCGGTGTTTCGGTCGAGAGCCGAGTGCGGTGGGAACGGGGCGGGGAAAGTCTCTACCTCCGTGACCCGGACGGCCACTCGATCGAGCTGGCGACGCCCGGCCTGTGGGCCATCTATTGAGACGAGGCGCGTCGGCAGGCCGCGATCAGATTATCAGACGCGAGTCGACGATGACTGACCGAATCGCCGGTAGCTGTGGTTCCATGTTGCTCGCCAGCGTATGCGCTCAGCATCGAGGATCTGACCGCCGCCAGGAGTGTCGCGATCGAGGAGGCGGCGACCTTGCTGCACGCCGCGTTTTCGCCGCTCGGCGTTTGGACAACCATGGCAGAAGCGCGCGGCGCCCGGTCGCGCACGCAGCGCGGGTTGCCGCGATTCGTGCGTCGACCCGGTCTACTCCACTCGAATCGGCACGCGCACCATCAGGCGCGGTTGGGGCACCGACACGCGAACTTCGATCCGAAGCTCACCGCGGCTCGTCGGCACAAACTCGAAGTCGTAGGTCTCGCCCATGCTGATCTCTTCTCGTGCGCTGCGCAGAGCGCGTTGGGCCTCCGGACGCTCGATGGCGTCCTTCGCGACGGGCCGCCACTGGACGAGCGAGGTGTCCCGGGGATTGCCCCTGACGCTGTCGCGTCGTGCGGTCAGGCTCACCGCCGCGTTCGGATTGGTCACCTGGAGCCCGATGAAGCGCAGGCGATACCGGCGACCGACACGGAGCACGACAGTGTCCGGATCCTGCTTGCCATTGATCTCGAATTCCGGTGATGCCAGCAACCCGGCGCGTGCGCTCTTGAGGAAGAAGACGTGATCCTCGACGGTGTCGGTCGGCACGCGGTCGCGCACGATGAGCGCGCCGACGAGGCCGGAACGGTGCTGTCGCGGCTCGTCCACGTGGGAGTGATAGATGAATGTCCCCGACCGTGGAGGGGTCATGCGGACCTCGAACGAATCGCGGGGGGCAATGACGGGCGCGAGACGCTGTCCCCTTCCGCTGAAGCCCGCGACGCCATCGAAAAAGCTCTCGAGCTCGATGCCGTGCCAATGCACCGCGGTGGGCTCGGGGAGCCGGTTGACGACCAGGATCGACACCGGCTCCCCTCTCGTTAGGCTGATCGTCGGGCTGAAGCCGGGGCCGGCATCCAGTCGGCGTGCACCGCGCTCCTCCAGCACGAAACGCATTGACGGAACGGAATCGGGGAACCCGGCGTCCCTGATGGCCACCAGTCGAAGCCGTCGCCTCCCCGCCACCGGCGCCGCGATCCCTTGGCCGGCCTGCGGCTTGACGAGGATCCCCATCACGAGACCACCCATCCCGGTCAGGGCGTGGTTGACGTGACCGGCGGGCTCGTTGGAGGGCCTCGCCTTGGAAGCGGCTCCACCTAACGGGGCATGCGGAACCACATGCGCCTGGAAGTGGCAATGGAAGAGCCAGTTCCCGGCGCGCTCCGGGACCCAGCTGATCGCCATCGTCGACGCCGGAAACATGCGCTCGGTCACCACCATGCGCCCGAGCGCAGTTGTCCCTTCCTGTGCGCCCCGTGCCTCGGCGTTGAAGGCGTCCACCCGGAAGAAGGAGCCGTGCAGGTGCATCGGATGGACCTGTGTGGACGCGTTGATCAACCTCCAGCGCACCGTGTCTCCCACCGCTGCGTCGAGACGTTCTGTGTGCGGCCACGACCGGCCGTTGATGGCCATGACCGGCTGGACAACCGTGGCGGCCACCGGCGACACAAGTGGATCCGACGCCTCCTGGAGAACCAAGACTCGGTCGCGCGGGGTATCGACGACACCCGCGGAGTCGACGATGAGCGCCCCTGCCAGGAACCCGTCTATGCGCAGCGCCCGTCGCCCGGCCGCGCCGGAGGTCGCACGGTAGAGGAATGTGCCGGGGGTCGTCGCGCGGAATCGAAGGTCACGAGTCTCCCTCGGAGGGACGACCACGGCGTCCAGCTGATCGGCGGTGGCATCGCGACTGACTCGCGCCGCGACGTAGAACGTGACCGTGTCGCGCTCGAGCGCGTTGCGAAGCGATCCCCGGATCTCGGTTCCAGCCGGAACGCGCAGCAGCGGTCCCGGCACGCTGGCTTCTTGTCCGCTCTCCGCGAAGGCTTCAATGGTCATCCCCGGCAACGTGTCTCCGTCGGGGTGCCACATCGCTTGTCGCACCTCCAGTGCGACAGTCAACACGCCCTCGCGGAGGACGCCGGCCGAGACGCGGTTATCGTTAGGCGATGCCCGGTCGAGCGCGGGCCAGCCAGGGGCACCACTGCCGGTGAGAAGGAATGGCAGGACCAGCAGCAGCGGTCGCGCGGAGCTCATAGTCCCTCCAGGCGGCCAACCATACGTCTGCCGTCTGATGGTCGCAAGCATCCATCGGCGGCTTCAATCTTCGGCCGTAGGTGGCCTCTCGAGTAACCGATCCAGCTCGTCCGGATCGATGGGCTCATCATTCCTGTACACGCGGATCATGTGCTTGGGGTGAAGGGCGGCGTTGAGGCAGCGATGGTGTGCCCACCCCCCATGCGTCATCGGGTTTCCGTCCCCATGATCGAGCGTAATGGCGAACTGTGAAAACTGATTCTCGCCCATCGGCTTGTCGCAGAACGCGCAGGGCGACCGGTTCATGACGCGCTTCTGCTTCTTCTTCGGCCGGTCGCGCTTCGATGGATCAGCCGGCGGCAGGTTGAGACGCTCCAACAGGTCGTGCATCGCGAGATTGAACGGACCCGGATCATCCTCCGCCCACAGCTCCATCAGCTCGCTGCGGATCATGACCGCCGACAAGTGGTCGCGGGCATGGTGGAACAGCGACCGCGACGGCCGGCCAAAGGTGAGGAGTCTCTCCGCCAGGCCATCCGGCATGTCGTCCGAAGGATGCCCGCGCATGGCCGCTACGCATTCGGCCACAACCACGATCCGACAGGCCGTATCGGCATCGATCGGCTCATCGGGTGAGCGGACCGTGAGCGCATCCGCGAGATCCCGTGCGCTTTCGATCTCCGCGACGAAATCGAGCGCCGCATCATTCTCGAATCCGCCTGGTCCCCATGTTCCCATGGCGTCGGCTCCTCGTGTCGCGGGATGAGCTGCCTGTGCCGCACGGTCGCCACCCTGTCCGACCAGCTCCGTGACGATGTTCGCCCGCTCGCCTGAGCGCCACCCGGGAGTCGATGTCAGTGCCGGGCTCGAAAGATCCGACACGGCATGAGGGTGAACGCCGGACCCATCGTCCGCTGCCCGGTTGCATCGTGAGGCGTGCGCGGCCGCCGATGCGGCGGCGTGCGGTGTTCGTCACGCGCGGAGGGCACCATGACGACGACTCGGATGACTCGGGATGGCGATAGGACGATGGAGCACAGGCTCCCATATGGAGGCAGAGCGCGACAGATGTTGCTCGCGTGCGGCGTTCTCTCGTCGCTGCTTTACCTGGTTACCGACATCCTCGGCGGCCTGCTGTATGAGGGCTACAGCTTCACCTCGCAGGCGGTGAGTGAGCTGATGGCGATCGGCGCGCCTTCAGAGCGCTTCGTCGATCCGCTGTTCATTGCGGGCGGCGTGCTGACGGTCGCCTTTGGTATCGCCGTCTTCCTGGAAGGCGCGGGCCGGAGGGCGTTACCTATCACGGGCGCGCTGCTGATCGCATACGCCGTGGTTGGCTTCACGGGGCCGACGCTGTTCGAGATGGGCCAACGCGGCACCGGCAGCCTCGACACCGATCTCCCGCACATCGTCGTCACGGGTGTGATCGTATCGCTGCTGCTCCTCGCCCTCGGCTTCGGCGCCTTCGCGCTCGGCCGCCGATTCCGCGTGTATTCGTTAGGCACCCTGGCGCTGATCGTCGTGTTCGGTGCACTGACCGTGCCGTATGCCGCCCGGCTCGCCGCAGGGGAGCCGACGCCAGGCTTCGGGATCATCGAGCGCATCCACATCTACGGCTGGCTGGCGTGGGTCGCGGTGCTCGCCATCGCGCTCATGCGGCGAGCGCCGTCGCGCGCCGCAGCGGCGACTCCATCGACGACGACGACCGACATCGACGGGATGGTCGCGCCGGGCTTCGAGGAGGTGCGCACCGAGTTCGCGCGCAACTTCGCGGAGCGAGGAGAGATCGGTGCCGCCGTCGCCGTGTACTGGCGCGGCGAGAAGGTCGTGGACCTGTGGGGCGGCCGCCGCTCGCCTGAAAGTGACGCTCCCTGGCAGGACGACACGATGGTTGCCGTCATGTCCACCACCAAGGGTCTCGCGGCGATGACGCTGGCGGTGGCGAACGCCCGCGGCTGGCTCGATTACGATGCACCGGTCGCGCGCTACTGGCCCGAGTTCGCACAGAACGGCAAGGCCGAGATCACGGTGCGCCAGCTGCTCGGGCACGAAGCGGGGCTCGTTCTGGTGGATGAGAAGCTGACGGTCGAGAAGCTGCGCGATCTCGACTACATGGCGCGCGTCCTTGCGCGACAGAAACCGGCCTGGCCTCCGGGCACACGGCATGGCTACCACACGATGTCGCTCGGCCTGTACATGCAGGAGCTCATGCGTCGCGCCGATCCGCGGCACCGGACGTTCGGTCGCGTCTTTCACGACGAGATCGCCGAGCCGCTCGGGTTGGATCTTTTCATCGGGCTACCGCCGGAGATTCCCGACGAGCGGATCGCCCGGCTCCAGACGTTGTCCAGGACTCGTGCGCTGCTCGCGTTGCGCAGCACGCCACCCGTGTTGATCAGGAGGATGCTGCCGCCGCGCTCGCTGCTTCGGCGATCGATGCTCCTCGTGGATCTGGACATGAACCACCGACGGTCTCTCGTTATCGAGTTACCTGCGGGGAACGGCGTCGGCACCGCGCGGTCGATCGCGCGCGCGTATTCCGTGTTCGCGTTAGGTGGCGCCGAGATCGGCATCACGCCGGAGACGTTCGCGCGCGTGATCGCGCCGCCTGTGGTCGCGCGGCCGGAGGACGAGGTGCTGGGCTTGCCCTCGTATTTCTCGCTCGGCTTCCTGCGACCGGGTCCCGACGTCGAGTTCGGCTCGAGCGTACGGGCAGTCGGTGCGCCGGGCGCGGGCGGGTCGTTCGCGTTCGCGGATCCCGACGCGAAACTCGGCTACGCCTACGTGATGAACAAGATGGACTTCTACCTGTCCGACGATCCGCGCGAGAAGGCACTCCGCGACGCGGTGTATCGTGCGATCGCACGTCTCGGCGAGCGGCCCGAGGGCCGTGAAGCTGTCGTGCGTTCGCGCGAGCTCGCGGGCGTCTAAAACGCCAACTCGCCGACGGCGGTGCGCAGCTCTCAATGAATCCAGCCGGGCTCCATTCAGCCGTCGAACCCGGCCGGCAACCATTCGCGCCCCGTAGATTGATCTCGAACCGGGACTCTGCTATTCACCCGCCGCCTCGCGACATGCGATCGACTCGCGTTCAACTTCATATCCGTGCTCCACGCGCGACGGTCTATCGCCTTCTCCTGGACCCGGAGGCGATCGTCCAATGGCGAGTACCGGACGGCATGACCGCGCGGGTCCACGAGCTCGACGCGCGCGAAGGCGGAGCCGTTCGAGTCTCGCTGACCTACACGGAGCCCACTCGAACGGGCAAGACGACTTCGCGCACCGACACCTATCGTGGTCGCTTCCTTCGCCTGGTACCGAACGAACAGGTGGTCGAAGTCGATGAGTTCGAAACCGCCGATCCAGCGCTGCGTGGCGAGATGACATCCACCATCACTCTCACGGACGCCGACGGTGGTACTGACCTCGTTGCGATGCATACCGGGCTGCCTCCTGGTCTTTCGAGCGCCGACAACGAAATCGGGTGGAGGATGTCGCTGGAGAAACTCGCGGCCCTTGCCGAGCTGGACCGACATGGAACGACCTAACGAGTGGCGGAGCTGACAAAGGCGCTAGTCCGCGGAGGATGAGATGCATCGCTACGCACAGGTCTCGGGAGTGCTCTTCTCGCTGATGGCGATCGGTCAGCTCGCGCGGCTCTTGTTGCGCTGGCCCGTTCAGGTCGCGTCGGTGAGCGTGCCACTCTGGGCATCGGCCGTCGCCGTGCTCATTACCGCAACGCTGGCGGCATGGGCATTCCGTACCGCGTCGACCCCGTCGTCACGCTGAATGTGACCGGCGCGCGTCGAGACGGGGCTGGTGTGTGGCATCTCGAGTAATGCCGCTGCGGGACGAGTGGAGATGATTGGCAGTTTCCCCCCGAGGAAGCGAACGCGTGAGGCGATGCGGCAATGCGCTACTTGTATGTCTTTGGTTACCAGACTCCTCCTCAGCTCGCGCGCTCGGTGGACGACGAGGACTCCGCTGCGTTCTTCATCGAAGCGCCGTCGCAAGCAGAGGCGCTCGCCTGGGGGCGTGAGGTGTCGGAGAAGTTCGTTCGGGATCTCCACCGCAATGACGAGGTGAGCTGGAAGGCACTCGACTACGCCCATTGGATCGAGGATCTTCCGAGC
>Ga0075420_100006630_pt1 | contig 10213 bp, 10 predicted proteins | sample SoiMetdeltSBSDD4_FD_75296 | JGI IMG/M metagenome (GOLD analysis project Ga0075420, IMG submission 75296) | Bulk soil microbial communities from a Populus tree surrounding site in Tennessee, USA - Soil MetaG P. deltoides SBSDD4 | ecosystem: Environmental > Terrestrial > Soil > Tree plantation...
TGGCCCTCATCGCTGTAGAGGAACTCCTGCCAGAGCCGCGCCGCTGCAGGGTGTGGTCCGTCGGAGTTGATCGCCTGGAAGTAGTAGCCGCCCACGAGCGCATTGGACGGCACGAACACCTTCCAGGTGGGAAGCTTCTTGGTTTCGGCCGAATTCAGGTAGTCCCAGTCGATGACGACGGGGGTCTGGCCGGATTCGATGGTCGCGGGCGTCGGGTCGACGGGCACGAAGTTGCCCGCGTCCTTGAGCTTCAGGAAGAAGTTGACGCCCGGGGCGACGTCGTCCACCGACCCGCCGTTGGCGATCGCGGTCATCAGCACCCCGTTGGCCGCGGCGCTTGCGGTCGTCGGATCGCCGTTGAGCGCGACCTTGCCCTTGAACTCGGGCTTCAGCAGGTCCTCGACCGCGGTGACCTCCGGCACCTTCGATGAGTCGTACCCGACGGACATGTAGCCGCCGTAGTCGTTGACCCAGAGCCCGTTCGGATCCTTGAACTGCGCCGGGATGTCATCGAATGTCGACACCTTGTACGGCGCGAACAAATTGGTATTCGCTAACGCGATCGCCTGTCCCAGGTCGAAGACGTCGGGGGCGGTGCTCTTGCCCTTCTGCTGGTTGGCGGCGTTGATCTCGTCCTGGCTGTTCGCATCGGGCTGGGCGGAGTTCACCTTGATGCCGTACTTGTTGGAGAAGGTGTCGATGATCTCCTTGTAGTTGGCCCAATCCGGCGGCAGCGCAATCACATTGAGCTCACCTTCGGCCTTCGCGGCCTTGACCAGACCGTCCATCCCGCCGAAGTCGGCCGCAGAGGTGGCCTCCTTGGCGTTCACACCGGACTCCGTCTGGTTGCCGGTGTCCTTCTTCTCGGGGGGAGCGCACGCCACCAGTCCCACGACGACGAGGGCGGACGCGGCTGTGGCTGCGAGAAGCCGTGATTTGGTCATTGCCGAACCTTCCGATGGCAGGAGGCGCCGCAACTTGGCGTTGGAACCCTATCGCGTCATCCGATCGTCGGCAGCAGTTTCGGGTCGTCCGTACAGGTTCTCATCAGGCTGTCGTTTGCCTTAGCACGACGTCATCAAACAAAGTCCGAGCCTCCGTCGACGTTCACCGTTGCCCCGGTGACATACCCGTTGCGTCGGGACGCGAGGTAAGCCGTGATGGAGGCGATCTCCTCAGGGAGGCCGGCCCGGCCGAGATCGCACGGCTGGTGGAAGTTGTTGTCAATCCAAGTCATCACATCGTGCGGATTCGAGGCGTCGAGGCCGTCGGCAGCGAGGACGTCCTTGAGGTTTTCTGTGAAGCTCGCCGTGACAATGGTGCCGGGGCACACACAGTTGACCAGAATGCCGTCCTTGGCCAGGCTTTTCGAAAGGTTCTTGGTGACGCTGGACAGCGCTGCCTTTGCCGCGGTGTAGGCGACGATACGTGGGTTCTGTCGCTGAATGGAATGAGCCGACAGGGTCACGATGCGTGCCCAGTGAGCGGCACGGAGCATGGGCAACGCGGCGCGAATCGAACGCACGCCCGACATGGTGCCGAGGGAGAAGGCAGCGTCCCACCCTGCGTCGTCCATCTCCTCGAAATAGCCGTCGCCCGGTCCGATGGTGTGTACCAAGCTATTCAGTTCACCCCAGCGGGCGGCGACGAAGGCGAAGCCGTCAACGATGGACGCAGCGTCGGCCATGTCCACGCTGATTCCCACGGCATCCGGAGCGCCCGCGGCCTTGAGCTGTACCTCTGCCGCGTCGAGAGCAGCTCTGCCACGAGCCATGACGGCCACACGGGCTCCCTCTGCTGCCAGGGTTTCGGCAATGGCCAGCCCCATGCCCTTGCTGCCGCCTGTGACGACGGCCGTCGAACCGGCCAAGCCCAGGTCCATCGTGCCTCCTCCTGGTCAGGGTGCCGCTGCGCCCAAGCCGCGCAAGCAGAATCGGAGTATGTGTCCTCGAACTTCGGCGCGCTCGCAGTCGCCGGTCGCCCATTGCCGTTGGGTGCTCGCCCACACGACACCTTGTATGGACTGCGCGCTGTTCACGGGGTCGACACCGTGGAACTCACCCTGTTCTAGGCCCAGCTGAATCTGGTCGATGAGTGGCTCAAGCATCTCGGCGTAGGCCGGCTGGATCAGCTCGGGGGCCGCGAAACTCTGTGATTGCGCCTCGAGCGACGTGCGGCGCAAATCGGATTTGATGTTCGCGCTGAACGCGAGGTCGAGTCGTCCGTCGATCCAGGCGGCAACAGCCTCGACTGGGGTGGCTGCAGCAGCCATTTTCCTTTTCAGCCTTCGCTTTTCAGTGCGCGAAATCTCCAGAAATACGGCCGACACCAGCTGGTCCTTCGACTCGAAATGCCGATAGAACGCGCGAGTGCCTAGGCCAGCGCGTTGAAGTACCGCGGCGATGCTCAGCCCCTGGACGCCATGCTCGCGCAGGGACTCCGATGCTGCGGTCAAGATCGCACGGCGCGTGTCGGGATCGGGAGCGAGCTTGCTTCGCCGCCGCGTGACCGGAGCGTTCATGCGGTCGCGTCGTACGCGTCGAGGTAATCCGCAAATCGATCGCGGACTCCCTCCGGAGTGAGTCCGAAATCGGCGAGCGCGTAGTCGTGCGCCCCGCGCGAGCCTGGCTTGTGCTCACCCGCCCACTGCTCGACCGCGCCGGCGGCCGCCTCGGAAAACACTAAGCCCAAGGATTCGTAGCTTGTTCTCAGCGTATTCACCGGGGCGGTTTGCAAGTCAGCGAACGCGACATCGGAAAACCGTTCATCTCCAACGCGTTTGCGGAAGTCCATCGCGCGTCGAACAGCCTCAGCCCAGCTGTCGAGCTGCTCAGCGCCGAGCTCAACGGGGTCGTCGCGGTCACTGCTCCAGCTGCGAACGTACCGGATGAGACTGCACACCGAACCCATGACTTTCGCGGGATCACGGTGGCTCCACATGAATTTCGCATTCGGATAGGCCGCGACGAGTGCGTCCAGCGCGAACATGTGCACCGGCGTCTTCAGGTGCCAAAGAGTCGGAGGGCAGTGCCACTGCAGCAGTTTGAGCACCCGGCGGTGAAACGAGTACGTCTCACGCATGTCGCAGTCCATCAGCCAAGCCAAGTAGCTCGGCACTCGCACCGCACCATCAAAATGGAAGGTGCGAAAGCTCATCCCCATCAGGTCTTGACATTCCGTGGCGGCCGTCGCCTCAGAGTTGTACAGCGTCTTCATCAGCGGGAACATCTCATTCAACATCGCCAGGCCGGCCTCGGCCTGTGCGATGCGGGGATCGGTGTGCTGGGTCGCGGCCTCCGGCGGCGGGGTCGGAGCCTGCGATTCCCACATCCGCAACGAGCGGAACTGGGGGTCGGCTGCCACCAATTGGCTCAGGGCTGTCGTGCCCGTGCGCGGCAATCCGATGACGAACACGGGGCCGCCCACCACCTCGTCGTCGATTTCGGGGTGCCGGGCATAGGTGTCCTCGACGTTGAGGCGTTGGATGAGGGCGTTGCTGATCGTGGCGTGTTGGATGACCGCGCCCATCTCGGAGAGCTCGGCTTCGGTGTTCAACGCGTCGATGGTGCGCTCGAGGCCCTCCCGGTAGTAGGACGACCCGAAGTCGTCAAGGCCCGTCGCGGCGCGGGCTCCGTCTTCGAGTTCATCGGCGGAGAACGTCACCGTGCGAACCTTTCGTGCACAGCGCGCCTGCGGCGCTCGAGGACGGACGCGCGCTCGTCGGCGGTCAATCTCTTTGTGTCGGCGGGCAAAGCGGATGCGATGTCGCCGAAGCGCACCATGCGGGCGGTTGGTGTCGGTGCCGTCGTGGTGCGCACGCATCGCAGGATGATTGCGCCATTGCTGTGGCCGGCAGTGTCGAGCCAATTCGCAATCCCAGGGTCGCGCTCGCACAACACCACCCGCACCAACCCGTCGGAATCCACCACGGCCTGACGGCCATTCAGGCTGGACTGATGGCGCCCGTAGTGGATGGTTTCCCACCACGGGTTGCCTAGTGAGTAGCTCCAATAGACGCCTTCGGGTGGTTCAACTTCGAGAATCAGCGCCTCATCAGGTCCGAGTTCCCAGCGGCCGATGACGGGTCTGTTCTCTGCAGCCGCCCCCATCGCGCTCCGGTCGATCGGGGGAAGGAAGCCATTGGCCGGCGGCGCACCGCCGAACTGGACAAAGAATTGGAGATTGTCGTGAACGAAGTCGCCGAGCGCCACGAGCTGTCGCGTCAACGTGACGCCTGGATCGCGGGCGTCGTGCTCCGCGTCAACCAGTTCGCCGAGCCGTTCGATTTGCAGCGACGACGGTACCTCGGTGTCCCAGTCGTAGAAGAAGTGACGCACCGTCAACGTGGGATGCTCGCCCGCGATCGGCATCCAATTTCCGGCGTGCTCATCGGCGGACAGGACGACTTCGAAGTTCCCGTCTGCATCGACCTCGAGTTCGTCAACCAATTCGTTTGCGGTGGCTACGATTCCATTCATCGTCTGCAGACCGACGTAGCGCGCTGTGCCACGGTTTCCGAACACGCGGTAGCTTTCGCCGCCGCGCAGAGTCGCCCGTGTATAGATGCAGTCTGGACACTCCATTCCCCATGTCAGGACGTCATCGGTACTTGTGCGCGCGACGCTCAGGACCGGATAGGGGTCGAACCGCAGGGCCTCGTCGACCCCGACTGCCAACAGCACCAGCAGATGCCGCATGCCCGACGCCAAGTCGACTTGATTGCGGCTTGCGGGGTCGGATTGAACAACCTGTGCTGCGTCGCCCAGCCGACGCAGCAGATACGACCAGGCCTGCGGTAACCCAATACTGTCGTCGGCCGGTGTGCCGTTCATGGACGCTTCGGCGATGGAGAACGGTAACCACGCCGGAGACACTTGCGCATCGCTCACATTCGTCAGCCTCTGTCGCCGGGGAGCACGTTATCTGAAAACAAGGTTTTCGTTTAACGAGCGCTGACTATGCCCCTGAACGGCGACGTTGTCAACGACCGGCGATCCCGTCAGGGATGGGCGGCAAGGAACGTCTCGTTCGATAGACCGGCGCTGAGCTCGTCGACGTCGAAGGGCCGATCCAGTAAAGCGTGTAACGCCTCGCGATCAATAAGGAGACTGATCTCGAAAGTCTGTCGTGCGAACAGCCGTCCGATATGCGGATAAAGGCGGCGCATGATCGCCCGCTCGGGCGGGGTGCACCGTGCCGCACAGTAGCCGACGTGACCTACTTCGTCCGTCAGGATCTCGCTGTAGAGGCGCTCGATCCGCGCGGCCACCTCGGGCTCGTCGGCGAACAACTCGACTCCGATGCGGCGCAACTGGTGGAACATGATGCAGCCGGCCATTTCTGCGGCGCCCACGAACATGAAACTCACTCGCTCGGGCATGAAGACGGCGGTCTTGACGAACTGGCGCATCACAAGAGGCGGTGCGACCACCTGAAAGGGCAATCCGAAAACGTCGAGCACGTAGGCCAGCAGCCGGGTGTGATAGTGCTCCTCGAGTTCCATGTACACCCGTTCGGGTGGGACGTCGTCGCCGCTGTTGTTTCCGTAGGTCTCGCCAAGGCCGACTCCGAACCGCTCGGCTTGGTTCAGCTTGGCGGTGGCCAACAGAAACAGCATTCGTCGGTCGACACCGGGTTCGGGCCGCCGGCGGCGCATGTTGCGGGCGAACGCTTTCCGATCGATGTGATGTTTCGAGCGGATCGGGTCTGCTTCCAAGCCTGCGAAGAATTCCTCTCGGCTGGCCAGCCGCCGATTCAGTAGGTCGGCGTCACCGTCGCGGCGTGCGAGGTAGTCGCGGTAGCCGTCGATACCCGTGGTGTTCATCGTGCCTCCATTCCTTGGCCGACCGTCTTCACGTAGCGGTCCAATAAAGCGGTGCGCACCTCGGCTGTTGCAGTTGTCAGCAAGGCGAACAAGCCGGTCATGAAGATCACGCCGAGTTCGCCCGCGTCCGCATCCGGAGCCACTCGCCCCGCGGCCTGCGCATCGGCGATGGCGGTGATGACGAATCCGGCGAGCGGATGATCACCCAGCGCATCGTCGAGGGGTCGTGTTGACGAGAAGTGCAGCCCCAGCATGTCCCGAAAGATCAACGGGCCCAACCGATGCTCGGCATCGAGCACGTGATGAACCAGTTGCGCGAGTACGGACGCCAGATCGGTTGTTGACTTCGTTGTGGTTTCGAGTTTGGCCACGATCTTGGCCTCTTCTGTTCGTTCCAACTCGATGACCACATGCTCCTTGGTGGGGAAGTGAAAGTAAAAAGTTCCCCTCGCCACGCCGGCCGCGGCGGCGATCGCACTCACGTCGGCCCCTGCCAATCCGGATCGGCTGATTTCGGCCACCGCGGCGTCGAACAAGCGGGCTCGCGTCTCGAGCCGCTGCGCCTCGCGAACGCCAACAACTGGCGAACCACTCTCCGAATCCGACACCAGCGAGGGCATGACTCGACCGTACGACATCTCACTGGCACCCGTCAATGACGCGCGTCAGCGAATGGGTTGAACCCGGCCCGACTTATCGTGCGTTACCGGCATCACGTGTGGCAGAGCCTCAATTCCGGGTAATCACAGCGTTATGTCAGGGTCGAGCAGCGACGATCGAATTCTGACTCCCGGCCAGACGTGCTGGCGTGTGACGCGCGCCGATCAGTTCGCCTGCGTCATCGATGCGGCCGATTACTTCAAGCACACCAAGGCGGCGATGCTGCGCGCCCGGCATCAAATCATGCTGATCGGCTGGGACCTCGACGCGAGGATGACATTCGAACGGGGCGCCAAGACGCTCCCCGGCCCTAACCAGCTCGGTGCTTTCCTTTATTGGCTGTTGTGGAAACGGCCGGCCCTCGAAATTTACCTACTGAAGTCCAACCTGCGTCTGCTGCCAGCCTTCGACGGCATCTGGTTCGGGCTCACCCCGGTGTCGGTTGTCAATCAGTTCAGCAGCAGGCGAATGCATTTCGCTATCGACGGCGCCCGTCCGACCGGCGCCGTCCACCATCAGAAAATCGTGGTCGTCGACGACGCCGTGGCGTTCTGCGGTGGCCTTGATCTCACCATCGACCGATGGGACACCAGTGCGCATGAGCACAACAGCCGCAGCCGCAGGACTGTGGGGCGTGGCTACGGGCCGCGACACGAGGTCGCGGCGGCAGTTGACGGGGCAGCGGCGCAAGCACTCGGTGACCAAGCTCGCGAGCGATGGGAGACCGCGACCGGCCAATCCGTGGCGTCGGTTGACGCCAAGCACGTCACGTGGCCCCGCAAGCTGGAACCGACTCTGCGCAACGTCGACGTCGGAATCGCCCGCACCTTGCCCGAACTGGACGGTCGCCGCGAGGTCCGTGAGGTAGAGGCGCTCAACCTTGTGGGTATCGAGGCAGCACGCCACACCATCTATCTGGAGAACCAATATCTGGCGGCCTCACGCCTCGTTGAGGCGCTGGCTGCTCGACTTCAGGAAGCCGACGGCCCGGAGATCGTCATCGTCCTTCCCCGTCAAGGCAAGAACCGCCTCGAACGGGAAACGATGGACGGCGCGCGCCATCGGCTCATCCAAGTGTTGTGGGACGCCGACGACCATGGCCGATTGGGCATCTACTGGCCGGTGACCGACCGCGGGGCGCCGATCTACGTCCACTCGAAGGTATTGGTCATCGACGATCGGCTGCTGCGCGTGGGCTCATCGAATCTCAACAACCGGTCGTTGGGGTTCGATAGCGAGTGCGATATCGCGATCGAGGCGGACCCGAACGGCTCGGACCAAGACGACGTCCGCCGCCAAGTCATCTCGATGCGGGATCAATTGGTGGCAGAACACCTCGGCGTGTCCATCGGCGAGTTGGAACGGGCGACGCATCGTTGCCAGTCCTTCCTGAAGGCCGTCGAGGCCCTTCGAGGCGAAGGCAGGACCCTGCGGCCATTCACCGAGCAGACAATTTCCGATGAGGCAAGCCCGCTGGCGGAGAACGACCTGATGGATCCCGACCATGTCCCACGGTCGCTGACCAAAAGTGTGCAACGGTTCATCGCGGGACTGAGGGACTAACCCTCGCGTCAGTCCCGGTGGTTCACGATGTTGATGAGATTGCCGTCGGGTGCTCGGACGAAGAATCGCCGCACCCCCCAAGGCTCAGTCGTGAGGAGATGCGCGATCTCGTAGCCGAGTTTCTGCGCTTCCTCATAGGCTGCTTCCACGTCGTCCGTGGCCACCGAGATGACCGAGTCTTCCGGTGCGCTCGCATCACGCGTGACGAGTTGCACGTTCGCCCGCCCGTCGGGAGAGGTATAGCGGGCCACCCATCCCATGTTGAACTCCTCGGTGCTGAGCCCGAGGTAGTCGGTGTAGAAACTCTTGGCCGCATCGACGTCAGCTACTCGAAGGTTGGGCATGATGCGTGTGGCTTGCATGGAACCTCCTGCCTTCTAACGGATCTGGGTTATCCATCCTTCGCGTGCCGGGCGAGAAATTCCACCACGGCCCCGGCGAAGAGGTCGTTGCGATCGCCGGCAACCATGTGCCCGGCACCGCTGACGTCGACGAAGTCGATCTGCGGGAAGCGGGCGATGAACTCGGTCGCTCGCTCTTCGGTGACGAGATCGCTCATCTGGCCGCGCACAAGAAGCATGGGCACACCCGCTCGGAGAATTTCATCGACCGCCGCGTACAGGCGGTCGACCTCGGTTACCTCGATCGGCGGAAGCGCCGACGTGCCGTCGATGAACTTCGGATCCCAATGCCAGTACCACCGGCCATCGCGGTGGCGCAGGTTGGTCCGAAGTCCGTCCAGATCCGTTGGTCGGGGGCGGTGCGGGTTGTACTCCTGGATCGCGTCAGCGACCTCGTCCAGTGAGTCGAACCCCGACTCCATCCGGTCGTACATGAAGTTGTGTATCCGCGACGCCCCGGACGGGTCCATGTTGGGCACGATGTCCACCAGGACGACGGCGCACACCGTATCCGGCGCAAGCTCGCCTGCGAGAAGCATTGCCGTGAAGCCACCGAGGGAGGCACCCACCAACACCGGTCGCGGCGGCAGGTGACGCAGCACTTCGAGTACGTCAGTGGCGAACGTGGTGACGCGATAGTCGCCGTCGGCGGACCAGTCAGACTCGCCGTGGCCGCGGAAGTCGACGGTGACCGCTTGCCACCCGCGCTCGGCCACCGCGGCCGCTGACGGTCCCCATGAGCGGCGGGTTTGGCCGCCGCCGTGGAGGAACACCACGGCTGGCGCGAGTGGATCGCCAAGGCGGTCGCCGACGATGCGAACGCCGTCAACGCCGGCGGTGGTGAATGACTCGGGTGTCGTGGTCACGCAATCAGCTTCCGGGTTACGGTGGCAAAAGCAAGGACAAACTGGGGGCTGCCAGCTGTTGCGGGTGAGTGGTCGGTAGTTGTCAGTGGCCTGCTGTAGGAACGGGCGTATGAATCTGGCGACGTGGGCTGAGCGCAACGGCGTGGCGCGTGTGACCACATATCGCTGGTTTCATGCCGGGCTGTTGCCGGTCCCGGCGCGGAAGGTGGGTCGGCTGATTCTCGTGGACGAGCCGACCGGCGAGGTCGATGACGACCTGGTGCGCGATATGACCGAGATCTTGACCTCGATGTGTGCACGTTTGTATGGCAAACGTGCCGCTCAGAACCGTGCCATTCGGGCTGTTGCCGCTGCCGCTGTCGATGATCGCGAGGCGGCGTAATGGCGCACTTCGAGGTTCCTGACGGCTGGACGGTTCAGGCGTTCCGGTTCACGTTGGACCCCACCGAGGAGCAAGCCCGGTCGCTGGCGCGGCATTTCGGTGCCCGTCGTAAGGCCTTCAACTGGACTGTGGCCACCCTGAAAGCTGCTATCGAAGCCTGGCATGCGACGGGTATCGAAACACAGAAACCGTCGCTGCGGGTGCTGCGGAAACGCTGGAACACGGCCAAAGACGAGGTGTGCGTGAACACCGAGACCGGTGCGGTGTGGTGGCCGGAATGCTCGAAAGAGGCCTACGCCGACGGTATCGCCGGTGCGGTCGACGCGTACTGGAATTGGCAGCAGTCCCGTTCGGGTAAGCGTGCAGGTAAACGAGTCGGGTTTCCGCGGTTCAAACGCAAGGGCCGCGATGCTGACCGGGTGTGCTTCACCACTGGCGCGATGCGCGTCGAACCTGATCGTCGCCATCTCACGATGCCGGTGATCGGTACGGTCCGCACGCACGAGAACACCCGCCG